>JAEEGL015049994.1_pt1 | contig 39561 bp, 34 predicted proteins | sample 9134231 | NCBI WGS metagenome assembly JAEEGL01 (sample SAMN16246548, study PRJNA631951) | gut metagenome | biome: gut microbiome; feature: rumen; material: fiber-attached | host: Bos | place: Iran: Karaj | collected 2018-10
ATGAGCGATCGCTTTCCCCTTTTGGGGGACAGCTTTGTCATTATATCACTTTCCCTTTCTTTATGTCAATACCTATTTCCAACTTTTTTCGTACATTTTTTGCCTCCTCCTTTTCCCCTTTTTTATCCTTTTGCACAAAAAATGAGCACAAAACCACAGCCCCCCGCATTCCTGATCCCAAGCAGGGAAAAACAGCCGCTCATAATCCTTTTACAAGCCAGAGACAGATGGTTCTTAACCTGCTTTTTTGTGGCCCTATGCTCTTGTTTCTCATCTTGATTTTCTGCTGTTCTGTAATCACCTGCAGATCATACCCCGTTAAGAGCTGCAACGGCATGATTGGATTATTCCGTCAAAACAGAAAGAACGGCATTCGCCGTTCTTTCCTTTTGCTGTTGTCAGGCTGGAACTCTTCTAACCGCTACCGCTCTTCGCGGAAATAAGACAGGCCGAGAGAGGCCGGCGGCTGAGATTCCCGCTTCCGGCGAAGACTTACCGCCACCAGCACCGCGATGGTAACCAGGTAGGGGATCATCTGCCAGAGCGAAGAGGTCCGTTCCACATTGGTGATGCCGAGCAGTTTCGGCAGGAAGTTGTACAGCCAGTACAGGAGTCCGAACAGATAGGCGCCCCAGATGGCGTTCAGCGAGCGCCACGTGGTGAAGATGACCAGCGCCACGGCCAGCCACCCCAGTGCGGCGACCTGTTCCGTTGTCGCCCAGATTCCGTTGTTGTAATCGAGAACATAGTATAGCCCGCCGATACCGGAGATCCCGGCGCCGACGACCGTTGCAATGTATTTATACCGAATGACTCGCACCCCGGCCGCATCAGCAGTCGCCGGGTTCTCTCCGACCGCACGAAGATTCAATCCGACCTTGCTTCGATTCATCACGAAATGGAGAACGATCGCCACCGCAATCGCCAGATACACCAGAAATCCATGGGAGAAGAGCGCCTGTCCGACTATACCGAGGTGATCGGACAGGAATGGGATCTTGGCGGAAAAAGCGGCATTGGTGACCGGGGCGGCGGTGTAAACTTCACCTTTCAGGAGCAGCGCTCCGAAGAAGTTGGCTACGCCCGTACCGAACGTCGTAAGCGCCAGACCCGTGACGTTCTGATTCGCCCGAAGCGTGATGGTCAGGAAGGAATAGATGAGACCGCCCAGAGCGGACGCCAAAAACCCGCAAACCATGGCAATCAAGACACAGAGGATCCCGGACGGATTTTCCACCGAGTTCTCGTACATGTATGAGGAAGCGAATCCGGCAAAACTGCCGAGGTACATGATGCCGGGGACACCCAGGTTCAGGTTGCCCGTCTTCTCCGTGAGGATCTCCCCCATGGAGCCGAACATAATGATGGTCCCGAACTGAATGGCGCGGATGAACCAGGCGAGAAGATTGGTCTGTAGCATGATCACTTCTCCTCCTTTGCCTTGTGCCGGAAATTCATTTTATAATTAATGAAGAATTCACTTCCGAGGATACAGAACAGGATAATGCCGGCAATGATATCCGCGATGTATTCGTTGAGGTCGAACGTGGACGCGATCTGACCGGCTCCTTTTTCGAGGAAGATGAGCAGGAACGAGATCAGCGCCATGTAAAACGTATTGAACTTGGCCAGCCAGGCCACGATGATAGCAGTAAAGCCGTTGCCGGAGGCGGTGGTAGTGGAAATCGTGTGTTTCACGCCGGCCACCGTGATGAACCCGCACAAGCCGCAGATCGCGCCCGAGAGGATCATGGTCCGGATCGTGACTTTCTTCACGTCGATGCCGGCATAGCGAGCCGTCCGCTCGGACTCGCCCACCACGGCGATCTCATAACCGTGTTTCGTGTATTTCAGATACACATACATGAGCACCATCAGGATCAGCACGATGATGATGTTCAGGATGCAGTCATGTCCGAAGATCGAGGGGAACCATCCGGCTCTCGTTCCCATGTTGATGGTCCCGAGCGAGGATGCCTGCCCGCGCAGAATGTTCGTGGAAAACGCCACGATCTGGATGGCCACGTAGTTCATCATCAGCGTGAAGAGCGTTTCATTGGTGTTCCAGTTTGCCTTGAAGAAGGCGGGAATCACGCCCCAGAGCGCGCCTGCGAGAAGGCTCGTCACGATCATGGTCAGGAACAGAAGCGGTGTCGGCAAGCGGTCGCCCAAATACATCATACAGAGAGCGGTCGCAAAACCACCCATCAGCACCTGCCCTTCCGCACCGATGTTCCAGAACCGCATCTTGAACGCGGGTGCCAGCGCGATACCGATGCAGAGCAACGCTACCATATCACGGATTGCCCACAGAAAACGGAGAGAGGAACCGAAGGTCGCTTTAAAGACTTCGACGTATACGCTCACCGGATTCAGCCCTGTGACCAGCACGATGAAGATCGCGTCCAGGATCAGCGCGAGAAGCACCGACGCAGCCCGGACGAGGATCTTTCTCTTCATGGGACACAGACTTCTTTTCGTCAAGTGGATCAGCGGCTCTTTCGCCTCCGCCCGGCTTGCTTCAGTTTTCATGTTTCTCTCCTCCTTCCCCGCCGTGCTTGTGGTCTGTCTTGGTCATCATAAGACCGATCTGCTCCTTGGTGGCCTCGCTTCCCTTCAAGATGCCGGTAAGCTGGCCGGCGCAGAGAACGAGGATCCTGTCGCAGAGGTCAATCAAAACATCAAGATCCTCTCCGACGTACAGAACGGCAACGCCCTTTTGTTTCTGTTCATTCAGGAGATGATAGATCTGATACGAAGTCCCAATATCGAGGCCCCGGACGGCGTAAGCCGTCATGAGTACCGCCGGAGCAGCGGAAATCTCGCGTCCGACCAGCACCTTCTGGACGTTACCGCCCGACAGGGAACGGACTGGCGTATTAATGCCCGGCGTTACGACGGAAAGATCGTCCCGGATGGTCTCGGCCAGTTCCCTGGGAGCTTTCTGTTCGACGAAAACGGAGCCACCGTCCTCGTACGTCTTCAACATCATGTTGCCGGTCATGCCCATGGAAGCGACCAGGCCCATGCCAAGCCGGTCTTCCGGAACGAAGGACAGATGAACGCCGAGTTCCTTGATCGCACGGGGCGTCCGGCCGGTCAATTCATATGGCTTGTCTTCTTCTCCCGGCGCATAGTAAAGGATGGAGGTCCCATCAGACGTGATCTGCAATCCGGCAATGGATTCAAGCAGCTCCTTCTGACCGCACCCGGAGATTCCGGCGATGCCGAGGATTTCGCCGCCGTACAGGTCGAACGAAACGTCCTTTAGTGCCGGTACCCCTTCAGGTCCCATTACGGACAGATGCGAGACCTTGATCCGGCGGATCTTGTTCTCGACCACGGGACGCTCGATGTCCAGACTGACCTTTTTCCCGACCATCATCTCCGTGAGAGACAGTTCCGTCGCCTGGGCGGTTTCGACCGTATCCACATATAAACCTTTCCGCAGAATGGTGACTCGGTCGGAAACCGCCAAAACCTCGTTCAACTTATGGGTGATGATGATGATCGATTTGCCATCCTTCTTCATCTCCCTGATGACGCTGAACAGTTTCTGCGTCTCCTGAGGCGTCAGAACGGCGGTGGGTTCGTCCAGGATCAGGATGTCCGTACCCCGGAAGAGCATCTTCACGATTTCCAGTGTCTGTTTCTGGGAAACGGTCATATCGTAGACCTTCTGCTCCGGATCCAGTTCGAACCCGTACCGGTCGCAGATCGCGCGAATCTTCTCTCCTGCCTGCTTCAGGTTCAGACGTTCATGTCCGGGAAGACCGAGCACGGTGTTTTCGGCCGCGGTGAATACATCCACCAGTTTGAAGTGCTGATGAATCATTCCGATACCCAGATCGTGGGCGTCCTTCGGAGAACGGATGCTGACCTCCCGGCCGTCTACGTAGATCTGCCCGGAGTCCGGGAAATAGATGCCGGAAAGCATATTCATCAGCGTGGTCTTGCCGCTTCCGTTTTCCCCGAGAAGCGCCAGCACCTCGCCACGACGGACGGTCAGGCATACGTCCTTGTTTGCCTGGATACGGCCGAACGATTTTGATATGTTGACCAGTCTGATTGCGTCTTCCATGGGTAGTCCTTTCTTGCTGCGCCGGGTTCATGGCATAGATTAATCAAAGAGGAGGGAAGCCGTTCGCCATGGAATTGCTTCCCTCTCTCATTATTCGGCGTTCGCTTTCCAACCCGATCAGTTCTCGACGATACCGTCGATACGGATGGAGAAGTAAGGAGCGCTGCGGACGGTAGATTCATCGAAGTAGCCGTCCTTGATGCACTCAACGACCTCGCCCTGATAGATGGCGGTCATGGTGCTCCAGTCCATAAAGGACATGTCGACCTTGCAGGAAGTCACATGGCCGTCTGCGTCGGTCTCAACCGTGCAGGTATTCTGAGGAGCGGAGACCGTAAAGGTCTTGGTGTCGAAGACATGGAGCGTACCGGCCTTGAGGGCGGCGATCACTTCCTCGACCTTTTCGGCCGTTCCGGGCGCGCAGGATTTGCCGAGTTCGGTAATGGCAACACCGTTCTGGTCATAACCCTTCGCCACGTCATACGGCTGGTCCTTGCCATTCATCACGTTCTGGAACAGTTCCTTGTAGAACTCGGACCAGGTGTTGGTGGGAGAAGTCAGCGCGGCGGTCGGAGCGGTAGCAAGCATGTCGACGTTGTAGCCAACAGAGTAGCAGACCTTGCCGTCGGCGAGCATTTTTTCGCAGGCGGAGGGAGCGCCGGTGGAGTCAGCGTGCTGACCGATGATGACGCAGCCGTTGGCAACGAGCGCTTCGGCAGTAGCGGCTTCCTTGTCAATATCGAACCAGGAGTTGGTGTAGTTTACTTCCATTTCGACATTCGGAACGATCGAAGCAACACCGAGATAGAAAGCCGTGTAGCCGGAAACGACTTCCGCATAGTTGTAGGCGCCGACATAACCGATCTTCACCTTTCCGTCTGCGGTGAAGGCGTTCGGCGTCTTTTCGGGAGTGACGGTGCCTTCGTCAAGGAGCTGCTTCAGCTTCAAGCCGCCGACCACGCCGGAAACATAACGGGATTCATAGACCTTGGTAAAGCCGTTCTTCAGATTCGGGATACCGGAGATAGCCGCGAAGTCACCGGTCATGGAAACGAAGATGACGTTCGGGAACTGACGGGCCGCCTGATCCATATAAGTCTGATGGCCGTAGGAGTTGGCGATCACCACGTTGCAGCCCTGGCCGACAAGGTCCTGAGCAGCATCCAGACAGGCGGACGTTTCTTCGATTCTGTACTTCCAGATGATCTGGTCTTCCTTGATGCCAACTTCTTTGGCCGCTTCCTTGATGCCGTCCATATGGGCTTTGGTGTAACCTTCAGTCTCATCACCGACGAGGATGACGCCGACTTTCAGGTCAGAACCGGTAGTGCCGCAGGACGCGAGGATGGTACAAACACCAGCCAGCATCAGGACCGCCAACACGACGGATGCGATTTTCTTGAACATGTCTGTTCCTCCCGAAAAAATAATGTATGAGATGATATATATTCACACATCCGTTTTCGGATGTTATGAACCTGATTCTTCTTCCTCAAACGTCACGCCGTTCTCATCCATGGCGGCAATCCTGGCAAGCGACACGACCTTCATGCCGCTTTCCCGGAGTTTCCGTCCGCCGTCCTGATACGACTTCTCGATCACCACGCCCGCGCCAGCCACAGAAGCGCCTGCCTGACGGCAGATTTCGGAAAGAGCAAAAAGCGCGCCGCCTCTGGCGAGAAAATCGTCAATGAGGAGCACGCGATCCTCCGGGCCAAGATACTCTCCGGCCACACGGAGCTGGAATGTTTTGTTATGGGTGTAACTGTACACTTCGGCCGTATACACGTCCGGTGAAAGGTTTGAAGTCGCAGACTTCCTCGCGAAAAGGACCGGAACACCGAAATGCAGTGCGGTCAGGGACGCGATGGCGATGCCAGAAGCCTCCACCGTCAGGACCTTCGTGATCGACTCGTCCCGGAACTGGCGGTAGAATTCCTCGGTGACCTCGGAAACAAAAGGCACGTCGATCAGGTGGTTCAAAAAGCAGTCCACCTTCAATACGTCCCCGGGGAAAACCTTGCCATCCTTGCGGATGCGATCTTCAAGAATTTTCACGTTGTCACCGCCGTTTTTCATTCGTCTGTTTTCTCGCGAAAAACACTGGCTCAATTATAACGAAATGATATAAATATTATAGCCTTTTTCCCTTTCAAATGCAAGGGTTCCGAGAGAAAAAAATGGACTTTCGCACACATTCTTTTTGTCAACTTGTTACAACTCGGGACTGCGTTCTCTCACTCCGGACAGGGGTGCCGCCGGGATCTCCGCGAGCGTCACGGCAGAATGCCCTACACCCGTCACGGCAAAAGTCTCCCTTGACAAAAAACACCCTGCGCTGTACAATAAAGAAAGAAAAGTCGGCGGAAGGAGCACCTGCACCATGGATATGAAAGACGAAAATCTGGAAAAGAAAGAGAACGAGATCGAGGAGCACGAAGAGTACGATCCGGAGATCTACACGCTCACCGACGAAGAAGGCAACGAACTGAATTTCGCCCTGTTAGGAACCTTGGAGCATGAAGGCGCCGTATACCGCGCTTTCATCCCCGTGGACGAGAACGGCGAGGAGGAGAGCGGTGAGTACGTAATCCTCAAATCCTCCGAAGAAGACGGCGAGGAGATCCTTGAAACCATAGAGGACGATGACGAGTTCGACCGGATCGCCGATATTTTCGACGACGAATTCTCCGATATCTTCTACGACGAGGACGGCAACTGAGCCGTTCCCGCGTCGAAACGCCCTGCTGTGTTCGAAATAGGCGTGAGCATAAAAACCCATCAGAGAGTAAAAAGGAGCCCGGGCTTCCGACGAGTGGATGCAGACCTCCCTTTTCCCGCCGTGAGACGCATTCCGCGCCGCCGCGGGATCCAGGATGCTGGGAGCACAATCCGTTGGAGAGGGCACCATCCTTGCGCAAGCAGGGTTTCTGTATGCTGGCGTCGAAACGGCACCGCGGGGCTTCTTTTGAAATCGCCACCGCTTGACATTTCTGTCGCGACAGACCATCTTTTAGGAAAGGAGTCGGATCATCATGCTCGACGTGTGCCTGCCGGGCACCGGCGGGACCGTGCCCCAGTTGGAGCGGTTCCTCGCCTGCTGCTACCTTCGTTTCAACGGCTGCGGCCTGCTCATCGACTGCGGTGAGGGAACTCAACTGGCCGTAAAAAAAGCCGGCTTTTCCATCGGTCACATCAACACGATCCTTTTGACTCACTTTCACGCGGATCATTGCAGCGGTCTGCCCGGTCTTCTCCTTTCCATGGGGAACGAAGGTCATACCGAACCTCTGCTCATCGCGGGCCCCAGAGGCGTGGACGAAATCGTCCGTTCCCTGACCGTGCTCTGTCCCGAACTTCCCTTCCGGATCCGTACCGAAACGCTGAGCGACTTCGATTCCTTCACCCGCGACGGTTTCTCCGTCACCGCCTTTGAGGTCAGTCACTCGGCGCCATGCATTGGCTACGATATCCGGATCAACCGGAGCGGCCGGTTCGACCGCGAAAAAGCGGAAGCGAGAGGTGTCCCCATGTCCTGCTGGGCACGGCTTCAGAAGGGCGAATCCGTCGACGGCTACACACCGGACGATGTGCTCGGCGCTGCGCGCCGCGGCATCCATATCACCTACTCGACCGACACCCGGCCGGTCGAGATCATCTCCACCATGGCTTCTGAAGCGGATCTCCTCATCCTGGAAGGGATGTTCGAGGCCGCAAAGACCACCCGGGCCAGAGAGTCCCAGCACATGACCATGCAGGAGGCAGCCAGAATCGCCCTGAACGCTGGGGCGGCGGAACTCTGGCTCACCCATTACAGCCCTGCTTTGCCGGAACCCGACCTCTACGCGGACGAACCGCGCGCCATCTTTCCGAACACCGTACTGTCCGGAGACGGCATCTCAAAAACCATCCGTTTCCCGGAAGACTGAAAGTCTCCGGCGATATCTCCCCGTCATCTGATCTTCTTCCGCCATAGAGGAGGAGTGCTTTGATATGAAGATTCTCGTATGCGGCTGCGGAAAGATCGGCGAAGCGCTGATCAGCGCCCTTGCCGCCGAAGGACATGACGTGACCGCGATCGACAACGATCCTGCCGCGCTTCGTGCCATCACCAACGTGCAGGACGTGATCGGTGTCTGTGGAAACGGTGCCGACTGCGACACGCTGGAGGAAGCCGGCGTCACGCAGACGGAGCTGTTTCTTGCCGTCACCGGTTCGGACGAACTGAATATGCTCGCATGTTTCCTGGCAAAACGCATGGGCGCCGGACACACCATCGCCCGGATCCGCAACCCGGAATACAATGATGCTTCTCTCGATTTCATGAAGCGGGAACTCGGTCTTTCCCTGGCCATCAATCCCGATATGCTGGCCGCCAGAAAACTCTACGATATCTTGAAGATGCCTACCGCCGCCAAGATCGAGACCTTCGGCGGGCGGAGCTTTGAGATCCTGGAACTGAAGCTGAAAGACGATTCCCCCCTGGACGGTCTATCGCTCCGGGAACTGCGGCAGCGGATCCGTTCGCGCGTCCTGATCTGTATGGTACAGCGGGACGACGACGTGACGATTCCGGACGGCGATTTCATCCTGAAAGGCGGCGACCGGATCGGTATCACGGCTCCTCCGGCCGAAGTGGCGAAGTTCCTCCGCCAGACAGATATGCTCCGGAAGCAGGGACGCAGTACCATGATCCTCGGCGGCAGCAAAACCGCTTTCTATCTGGCCAAAATGCTCTGCGAGGACGGCGGCGCCGTCAAGATCATCGAACAGAACCCTCTGACCGCGGCGGAACTGGCGGACGCCCTGCCGGACGCCTCCGTCATTCGCGGCGACGGCGCGCAGCAGGAGCTCCTCCTGGAAGAAGGAATCCGAACCACCGACGCATTTGTCGCACTCACCGGTATGGATGAGGAGAACATCCTGATCTCAATCTACGCATCCTCCCAGGCCGTATCGAAAGTCATCGCCAAGGTCAACCGGAACGAACTGCTTTCCATGGCCGAAAAACTGGGGCTCGATACGCTCCTCTCTCCGAAAGCCATTGTCGTAGACGTAGCGGTCCGTTATGCCAGAGCGCTGGAAAACTCCAGAGGGAGCAAGGTGGAAACGCTCTACAAACTGATGGACGGACGTGTAGAGGCGGCTGAGTTTACCGTAAAGGAAACGCCCCGTCTCACCGGAATCCCGCTCAAGCTTCTTCCCCGCCGGCCCAACACGCTGCTGGCCGGCATCAAGCGGGGACGCCGCACCATCGTTCCTGACGGCGACGATATGCTCCTGCCGGACGACCGGGTAATCGTTCTGGCCGCGGGCGTCCGCCTGTCCGACCTTTCGGATATCCTGGTCTGATTCTCCATCCTCCATTTCTGCCAAGGACGTTGAAACGATGAATCATCGAATGATCCTCCACACACTCGGCACCCTCGTATTGCTGGGCGCGGCTCTCATGCTGCTCCCGGCTTTGTGTGCTGTATTCTACGCAGAATGGTGGGTCGCTCTGTCCTTCGTCATCACGGCGGCCGGTGCCGCCGCGCTCGGTCTTATCGCCCGGTTTTTCACCCGTGGCTGCGACAGGATGATCTTTGCCCGTGAGGGCTTCGTGATCACCGCCTGCGCATGGCTTCTGTTTTCCGCCATCGGTGCTGTTCCCTTTGTCATATCCGGCGATATTCCCTCCTACGTGGACGCTTTTTTCGAAACGGTATCCGGATTCACTACGACCGGAGCCTCCATTTTGAAAGACGTGACCGTCGTCTCGCATGGCGCTCTCTTCTGGCGCAGCTTCACGCACTGGACCGGGGGCATGGGCGTGCTGGTCCTGTTCATGGCAATCCTGCCTGACAGCGAAGGCCGCTCGATCCACATCCTGCGCGCCGAGATGCCGGGCCCCGTAGTGGACAAGATCGTTCCTCGGGTCCGGGATACCGCCAAGATCCTGTACCTTATCTACATCTCATTGACCCTTCTGGAAGTGGCGTTCCTCCTGTTCGGCGGAATGTCCTTCTTCGAATCGCTGATCTTTTCTTTCGGTACGGCCGGCACCGGCGGTTTCGCACCAACGGCCGACTCCCTCGCCTCCGCCACGCCTTACGCGCAGTGGGTCATCACGGTGTTCATGCTGCTCTTCGGCGTGAACTTCAATCTGTATTTCCTTCTGTTAATCCGGCGCTTCAAGAACGCCCTCGCAAGCGAGGAGCTGCGGGTCTACTTAATTGTGGTCGTCCTCTCCGCTGCCGTCGTGGCCTTCAATGTCGCGCCGCTCTTCGAGCAGGTCGGAGATGCGATCCGCCATGCCTCCTTCCAGGTCGCCTCCATCATGACCACAACCGGTTTCTCATCCATAGACTTTAACTTATGGCCGCGCCTTTCCAAAGTCATCTTGATCTGTCTGATGTTCATCGGCGGATGCGCCGGTTCCACCGCGGGCGGTCTGAAAGTCTCGCGCATCGTCATCCTCGTCAAATCCATTCGACGGGAGCTGAACCGTCTCCTTCATCCACGGGCAGTCGCCTCCGTGCGATTCGAAGGAAAGCCGCTCGACGATACGGTCCGTTCAGGCGTCGCGAATTATTTCGCGCTGTACCTTGGGCTCTTTGCTGTCATTTCCTTTGTGGTCTGTCTGGAGCCCTTCAATCTCGAAACGAACCTGACTGCTGTAGCAGCCTGTATCAATAACGTGGGGCCCGGCCTTTCACTTGTCGGTCCCATGTCCAACTATTCAGCCTATTCTGGCATCACCAAGATCGTCCTGTCCTGCGCCATGCTTCTCGGCAGATTGGAAATCTACCCCATCATCCTGACGCTGCTGCCAGGCCGGACCGGCGGATTGCGGGGGCTCTTCAGCCGCAGGAGCGGGAGAAAACTGAAAGGAGAAAACGGATGACCGTCAACGTCTACGAACAGTATTTTGAAGCGGACTGCACGGTAGCCGGCGTCCTGCGCCGCGGAGTCCTTGTGATGCTCATCTCCGACTCGGCCGCAGGTTCCATCCGCTATGAGGCTGCCGTTACCTTCTTTCCGCACAGCGACGCGGATGATTTCGCCGTCTCCTATGACGCCTACCGTTCGACGGTCCTGTACGAAGCGCCGGGACGGCGCTCGAAAAAGCGCGAGAAGGCCCTTCTCGCCGTATTGAGGGACAAGGCGGATCTTCTGGCCGGAGAGATCGGAGGCCGGATCATCTGGGATCGCCCGCTTCGGGATGCCAGAACCGGCTGACGCCGCCCGGAATTCACCGTGCTTCTCTTGAAATTATTTTTTCAATATGATATAATGTGCCATCGCGAACGTCAACTGAAACGATCCATTTTTTCAAAGGAGGATGCGCCACGCGCGGGAAAGCCATGAAAAAGATCATCGCACTGCTCCTTGTCTGTCTCTTGATCTTGCCGGTCCTTGTCTCCTGCGACGGTTCAAACGAGCCGGCGGAGACAAAAAAGCCTTCCGACACCTCCGGCAACGAGACGGAGCCTGTCGAGACCGAGGACGATCCTTTTGCTGATTTCGACTACAAGGGCGAGACTTTCCATACGTATACTTCTTCAAATCAGGCCACGATCTCTATGTCCACTTCCAACTACTACATTCAGGGAAGTGACGAGCTGACAGGCGACGCTGCGCTGGATGCCGCTATCAAACGGAATCAGGACGTGTCCGACCGTCTCAACGTGAATCTGATGTTCACGCCGATCAGCCTGAACCATGAAGAAGTCGCCTCCACCATCCGGCAGCTTCTGCTTTCGGGCGACACGACCTACCAGCTGATCATCAACGATATCTGGGGTCTCGTGCCAATCACACCTGAGGGGCTGTTCCGCAACTCCATGGACGGCGAGAACTTTGACTTCAGCCAGCCCTGGTGGTACGACGCTTTCATGGACGACATCGCCCTGAACACCAATCTGCGTTTCGCGCTGGCCGGAGACTTCTTCATCGACCAGCTCCGCTGCACGCACTGCCTGATCATGAACAAGGATATCTACCGGGATATCTATGGCGATCCGGATGACGTCTATCAGATGGTGCTCGACAAGAAATGGACCATCGACGCCTTCACCAAGCTGATGGACAAGGCGTACTACGACCTGAACGGTAACACGCTCGTGGACAGTGAAGACCAGTTTGGATTCATCGCCTTCTCCCTCTGGGGATCCATCATCCCGTGGATCATCTCTGCCGACCCCGGTTTTATCGAACGGGACGAGGAAGGATACCCGACCATTACCGTAAACAACGAAAAATCGTATACACTCGTGGAGAAACTGAACGTCCTCTTCCACCACAAGGCTGCCGGCGTGGAACTGTTCGAGGACGATGAACAGTCTCACATCAACATGTTTTCCTCCGGGCAGGCGCTCTTCATCTTCTATCAGCGGCTTGCTTCCCTGGAAAACTCCTCCTTCCGGAACGCCTCCGTGGATCTTGCCGTTCTTCCCTATCCTCTGCTGGACGAGACACAGGCCGACTATGTGACTTCCACGCACGACACGGCGGAACTCGGCTTCATTCCCTACACCGTCTCGGACAAGAACATGCCGTTCGTCTCAGCCGTCATCGAAGTCCTCTGCCGGGAAACCAACAAACAGGTCCTCCCCACCTACTATGAATCCTCTCTGAAGATTAAATATACCCGCGACCGGACTTCCGCCCAGATGATCGACATCATCCACGACCATTACGGCAACGGCTTCGCGCTGGCCTGGTCTGCCGCGCTGGACGGCGTCTTCCTCAGCAACACCTTCCGCGACTGCGTCTTTGCCGGCCTCAACAACTTCGCTTCCGAATACAAGTCCGTAGGTCGTACTGCCGAGCGGAAACTGAAGAACTTCATCCAGAAATCCGAAGATCTCCTGCTGAAAAACTGACCCGAATCCTGCAGAGGTGCGCCATAGAGCGCCCCTCTTTCGTCTTTCGTTCGCCTTGACTTCCCCCTGCACTTCCTGTATAATGAACGTGATCATAATTGCCATTTGACTATGCGGAGGACTGACCGTGAAACGAAGCCACTTCCTGAAATACGCAAGCGTCCTGATGATGCTCTCCTCGATCGTGCAGGTGATTTTCGGCATTATGATGATCAATCTTTTTGTCACTGCATACTCCTTCAGCGCGGATCGTACGCTCTTGGTCGTTCCCCCCATCGCGTTCGGGCTGGTCCTTCTCTGTGCCATCTCGGAAATGATCGGCGGATTCGTCGGCGTCCTGAACTGGGAGGAACCCCTTCGTTCCGGCCGAAACGTCGTATGGGGAGCCGTCTCCCTCGTGCTCGGGCTGGCCGGGAACATCATGCAGTATCTGGCCGGGTACGAAGTCATCGTAGCCTGGGTCACCGGCGGGGTCGTACCGCTGATTTTCCTGATTGCGGCAACGATCTTCTTCCTTTCCTCAAGGCGGAAACGAGCCGCCTGATTCCGTTCCAAAAAGCTACGGCGGAACGCTTCATTCTGAAGCGCTCCGCCGTTTCTGTTTCTTTTATCCTCTCACGGACTACGAAGGAATGTCGGAATCCTTCTTTACCATTTCATCGATCGTTCGTTCTGCCCGGCGCAGGATCTCTTCCGTGTCTGCCCCCCAGACGTCCAGCCCTTCCGCACGGATCAGCCGGATCTCCGGAATTCCGTAAAAGGTCTCCGCCAGCGTCCGGACGTACCCGAACCCGTATTCCGCCGAGGCGATCGGCCCCCCGGCCGTCGTAACGTAGTACAGTCTTTTCGCCCGGCACAGCCCGACGGGAACCCCTTCTGGCGTATAGGCGAACGTGACGCCGAGCACATTGATCTGCTCGAAATACTGCTTGAGCGACGCAGGGAAAGACAGATCCCAGAACGGCGCCGCTACCACAATCTCGTCCGCCAACGCGAACTGTCTTGCGAGCGAAAACATCGGATGACCCCACTCCTCCGCTCGGATCCGCGCGTCGCGTTGGTCCAGAAAGCGCTGATCCGTCACCGGGAAATCGATCTCTGACAGCCTGACCGGGCAGATCGCTCCGTCTAGCCCGTCGAGCAGATGGTGCGCGAGACGTCTCGTCCTCGATCCGTCGCGCACGCAGGCATCGATATACAGAATCACAGTTGCCTCCCAGTCTTGAGAAATACAGCGGCAGGGAACACCGCACTCAATTCCTATGCGGCCTCCCTGCCCGGGTTCCATATTTACAGATTGTCCGTTCTGTCAGGAGATCCGGCGGCATGCGGGGACGCGACGCGTCTGAACCATAGCCAGGACAGTTTGCGGTTCCAACGTGAAAGAATCATTGAAAAGAGAAAACCCGTTCCGTAGACAAACACAACACACAGCAGGATCGCGAGCGCCGGCATATTGGCCACATCCATAAACGCATAAGGAATCATCTCGTGCGTGATCGCTCCTGTCAGAATGAGCGTCAGCACCGTGGCGGCATACAGCGTGACGAACCAGGTGCCGTGAAAGAGTTTCCCCGCCTTCAGTTTCCCGATCGGCGAATCGTTGGTCACAAACGAGGATACGGTCAGGAGCGGGATCGTTATATGCATGTTGAACATATCGTACCGCAGGATATGCATATGCTGGGGAGAAAACGGCAGCTGGCTGAGCAGGACGACCACGATGATCAGGCTTTCCGCCACAGCAGACGCCAGACGCGTGAAATATAGGAGCCGGGACGTGATCTCGGTATAGCGCAGGATCTCGAGAAGGCTCGCGATAATGTAGAAAAGAGAAATCACCGTCGTGAAAACGGTCCCGTCGACGGTCATCCACCGAAACGTCAGTACCCCGTCTCCGTCATAATTCCAGATATAGATCACGGACGAGAGCCCAAGCACGACGATCAGCGCCGAGACCAAAAGATTCACGATCTTCTTACATCCGTATCTGTGCCTGAAATCGCGTTCGATCCTGTCAATCCGGTTCGGTTCCATCCGTTCCCTTTCCTTTCGTCTTTCTTCTCAGCAGCAGGAAAAGCAATCGCACCACGCCTAAGAACAGCCCCGCCCGCAAGACCAGATAGAGGGCCCATTGCCAGGTCTCCGTCAGAACGATCCCAAACGGGTTGACATACGAGGAGAAGAAGTTGATGCGATGCGTGACACCGACCACCTGATCGTGAACATACACCTCTGTGGAAAGAACGGAATTCAGATAGAAGGTTGGAAGATCCAGAAGAAGCAGACCGAAGGCCGATTTCTTCCAGTCAGGCTCGCTGAGCCCAGCTTCTTCGCTGACGGCAAGGTAGATACTGATTACAACGATCATGGAATGGAAGAGGAAGAACTGCCAGGCGCGCGGCGAGGAAAAGAATGCGGCGGTCGTCTCGAAATCCCCTGCGATCGAGGCTGCGACGATCCCAAGCATCCCTCCCAGCGAGCCGGACGCGAACATGACAGCATACAGTCCCTTCTTCCACGGTCCGTCTTTCAGAACAAGCGCCAGCAGCATGAAAAACAGGTAGAGGGAACAGAGCTCCAGCGGAAGATGTTCCTTCGCCAGATAGGGCGTGTAACTCCCGGTAGAGATCCATTGAAGGACCGTCTCTCCGCCTTCCGTAGCCACGACCGGGTCCACCATCGGCACAATCTGTACGGCGGAGAAATACTTGATAATCTCAGAAACAGCGCCTGCTGCAAGGCAGAAGGTCAAAAGCCGTTTCAAAGGAGGACGCCGGCGAAGGCAGTAAATCAGCCCCGCAGCGATCAGAGCCAGTGAAAGCCCGATCCAGATTAGATGTCCTTCCGAAAACATATCGTTCCGATCCTTTCCCCGGGCAGGCGATTGATTATTTTCTCGTTTTAGTCAGATAACTGTTGATCTCCGTGGTGATCTCCCACATGACGTTAGAGCCGTAACGAATCGGGTCGGATGGCGCCGGAAGACGTTCCACATTGGTGAAACCGGCACTTTTCGCCGTATTGGATGCCCGGTACATGTGATAATCGCTGCTTACCACGATGACCGGTTCGGAGGGATCGACCATTTCCGCCACGTTTTTGAAATTCGTTCTGGTGTCAAACGCCTGATCCTCCAGGACCATCCTTTCCTCCGGGAATCCCTGTTCCATCAGGAGCTCTTTCATGACAGCCGCTTCCGTCCGTCCGGATTCGTCCGGATTTCCGCCGGTAAGGATCAGGACCGCATTCGGATTCTTTTCGGCATATTCCTTCGCCGTCTTCACCCGCAAACGGAGGTCCTCGGTGGGTTTTCCGTCCTCGAGCGCCATTCCCAGAACAAGTACGCAATCGGTGTCCCCGGCTGTGCCGATCAGGCCCGCCCCGACGATCTTCCCGGTCACGAAGAGGATGAACGCCACCGCGACGATCAGGCAGCCCCGGACGACCCAGCCGGCGATCCTCAGCGGCTTGGCCCGGAATCTCGTAAACAGGTCGAACCGGATATCCAGCGCCAGCAAAAGAAGAATTCCGCAAATGACCAGTTCCCGTATGAAGATGTTCTTGTATACACCGGACAGGGCTACCGTGTTAATCCGGTGGATCATGATCACGCTCAAATAGACCGTAAACGCGACGACGGCGACGAGGAGAATGTCGCCGATCACGCGGCGCGCCGTCCCGATCCGTTTCTTTTCTTTCGTTTTCTCCATTTTACTCCCCCAGTTCTCTTTCCCTATCGCCTCAGATACTCGGATGAGACCGGGAACTCAAAATAGACGTCCGGATACGGTTCGTCCATCAGGGAAAAATGCCACCACTCGCATCCGAGCGGCTTGAAACCATTGCGGACCATGACGCGCTGAAGGTTCATCCGATTGGCATACTGCTCTTCCGTAATCCCCCGGTAATCCGGATGGGATACTCTGCTGAACAGATCGAACGGTCCCCCCATATCGACCTCTTTTCCGGTCGTCATATCCAGCAGCGTCAGATCCACCGCGCTTCCCCGGCTGTGGCTGGACTGTTTGGCGATATATCCGGCAGAGAACAGTTCCTGTTTCTCCAGATCCGGATAGAAGTATGGCTTCATCCGGATGTCCTGATCCTCGATCCCCCACAGCACGAAATGTCTGACTGCGCAGGCCGGGCGGTAGGCATCGAACACCTTCAGCCGGTAGCCCTGAACCATCATTTCGTTGCTGACGGATCGCAGCGCGCGGGCCGCTTCTTTCGTCAGGATTGCGCACGGCTCCTCATAGCCGTCGATCCGGTCACCGATAAAGTTGTAGGTCGTATAGTAACGAATCTCCTGGACGATGTGAGGAACGTATTCCGACAGCAGCACGAATCCGGACGGATCCATAGCCAGCGTGTGTCCGGTTTGTCCGGTCATTTCCGTTCACGCCCCTTTCACAGGTTCTTCTTCAAAGTCAGGATGTTCTGTCCGTCCCTGTATTCATAAACCACGTCGTCCATCAGCTGTTTCGTCATAAAGATGCCAAGTCCTCCGATCTCCCGTTCCTCCGCGCTGAGCGATACGTCCGGATCCGTTTTCGCGAGCGGATCGTACGGAATGCCGCGGTCGATGAACGTGATGGAGACCTTGACTGGATTTTCGCTCACCTCGACCCGGACGGTCGCGCTGCCGACCTCCGGCGTGTAAGCATAATTGGCAATGTTCACAAAGATCTCTTCCACCGCCACATCGATCTGCATCTGCATCTTGAGGGAGCAGCCCGCCGCCTCCAGACGGCTCTGTACGAACGCCGCTACTTTTGAAAGATTTTCCGTCCTAGCCTCCAGCGTCAGTTCGTTCGGATTCTCTCCAGCGACTTTGGCCACATCGAAGACGAGCGAATCCACCCGTGACAGAAGCTCGATCAGCCGTTCCTTCCAGAGCGCCAGTGTCGCAGGATCGTCCGGCGCCGGTTTTGTCAGACCGTGGCGGTTCTTCCAGTCGATCAGCATGGCATATGACAGGCAGCGGACTTTGTCCGTGACTTCCCTGATCCGTTCCGGATTGTCCGTGTTCAGGTACGCCATGACGCTTTTATTCCAGAATTCCTTGGCCATGGCGGCAGGATACCCCTGGAACTGTAGGACGATATCCGGATTGTATTCGGAAAAACCGATATAGGAATTATACATCTGACTGAGTTCGAAAATAGGATGCCCGGTGGACAATGTGTCCATGTCGATCAAAAGCACTTCGTCTCCGGCCAGTTCGAGGTTTTTCGTGTGGTAGTCGCCGTGGACCATGTGATTGTCTTCCGGGATCTCCAGTACCATCCGTTCCAGTTTGTCTCCAAGACCGTCGGGCAGAAGATGCTTCATTCTTCCGACCGCATTCACGGCCTTGTCCTTGATCCGGGGCAGTTTGCCCTCCGGAACGGTGATGCCGTGGATCGTCTTCAGCATCCCGACGTATTCCTTGACGCACCAGTCGATCTTTTCCGGTTCCTCCGCCAGGATTTTGGCGAAAGACCTGGCGTTCAGCAGTTCAAAAACAGACCCGAAACTGTCGCCCACCCGGACGACGTCATATGAGATCGCTGTCGGAACGCCGAGGATCAGCGCCAGGCGGGCGACTTCCCGCTCATGCTGAATCTCATCCAGCAGTTCGCTTCCCTTCGCGTTCTTATAGACTTTAACGACCGTGTCACGGTCGAGGCGGTAGACTTTCCCGTTGTGTCCCTCGCCGATGACTTCACAGCCGTCGACCGAAACGACCTTGTAGGCCTTTTCCACCGGGAACATTTCGGTAAAGCCCGTCATCTCGAATATCTCGTAGACCTCGGAACTGACGTTGACGATCTTCAGATCGGGGAAGTCTTTTTTGAGCCTCAGGATGACCCGCAGCCCGGCGCTTGAGATGTATTCGAGCCGTTCCGCGTCCAGTATGGCGGCAGCAGAACCCGCTTCGCCTAGCTGGCCGCGGATCTCCCTCTCGGTCTGTTCCGAATTGGTGGAATCGATCCTTCCGGTCAGTTTTGCGGTCATGATGTTTCCATCCTGTTCATTCATCTTATTTCTTATTTTCCTTTCCTCTAACGATTCATGTGCCGGCCGGCCCGGCCGGTCCGTCAGGCTTTCGGTTTTGGCGGCCCTCAGTCGACCACTGCCCAGCCGAACCTGACTCCTTCGTGACCGGACCCGTCGTCTGCCCAGGTGAAGGAAGCTTCGTTGTCGCTGAACACGATCCGCCCCGTTCCGTCCACAATGACCGGCGTCTCCTCCTTCACGTTCCCGTTTTCGTCATAGAGCACGGTGGACATGAGACAGTCGCTGTACTCGACAGTCAGCGTGTCCGGATCGAGCGGGCCGGACATGACCCATTTCGCGCCGCCGAAGGCGGAGTCAGGCCAGTAGATCGAGATCAGGGCGTCTCCGTCGCCGTCCACTTTGATTGTGGCGCGCGCCCGGTCACTGACATAGTCGCCGATAAAGTTCATCAGAGGATTCTGCCCGCTGTCGGCGACATACTCGAACACGGCGACGAATTCCGCCTCTTCAGTCAGTTCCACCGTGATGATCGGATCCGTGGAATAGTCCTCGCCGTTCTTGAGCCATCTGATGAATCCCCATCCGCTCTCCTTCGTCGCCGCGCTAAACACATAGGTGGCCGGTACCATCAGGTTGACTGCCGCCGACGTAACGGGATACTCGTCGTCGAACCCCGGCTCGTCTCCTTCTGGGGCAAAGGAGATCTGACCCACGCCTTCCGTCTGGATCCGGACAGTAAACTTCGTGTCCGCGATCGGCTTGAAGTGATAAGTCGTTCCTCCCTCCACCTCGACCTTTACTCCGTTCCCGTTCTCTTCCGTGACGGCAACATTGAACGGCTCGCCTGCCGGATCATAGTTCAGATTACCGCAGAGCGCGTCTCCCTTCAGGCCGATTACCTGGCCGAACACGTCATCTCCGATCATCAGGCCGACATACCATCCGTCAAGATCTTCGTCCTCGGTCGTAAGGATGGACAGGATGTTGTCGTCTTCATCGATGAAGTACCCCGTCCGGGTCCACTCCACCGTCTCCTCTTCTTCAGCCGGCGGCGCAACGTCGGTCGTCGGCAGTTTGTTCAGATATTCTTCCAGCGTCAGTCCCTTGTCCGTGATCTCTCTGGCCACCTCGGAGGAGCCTACATAACGGATGTGCCACGGTTCATAATTGTATCCCGTGATCGCTTCTTTCCCTTCCAGGTACCGAAGGATGAATCCGAATTCGGCCAGCTTCGCATGGATCTTTTCCCAGATCTCCGGATATTCCACCATATCTTCATTGAGATACACATCCTTGCCGTCGATATTGAGGTACAGATCGAGAGCAAGTCCGGTATGGTGTTCGGAATAACCCGGCACCGCCACGTAGCGTTTCACGTAGTCTTCGCCATATTTTTCGGTGAAGCTGTCCACGATTTCCTGCTGGGCGGCGACGCTGCGCCGGGCGGAATCCAGATCGATCCGCACATCCTCCTCCAGAAGCGCCTCTTTCAGTTTCAAATAGGCGTCATAGGCTTCCTTTTCGACCTCCACATCGTCGCCGAGGGAGTTCGTCATATGAAGGGTATCCAGAGTTTCCTCCCAGTTGTCCGGAAGCTTGTTTTCCTTGTTGACCAGTACGAGGTAGTCGGTCTTTTTTCCGCTGCAGCTCACGGCCGCTAGGCAGATCATGAGGCAGGCCAGAATAAGGCAAACGTTTTTTTTCACAGCAATGGTCCTCCGTTGGTTGTAAAGCTCAATCGAATTCTTTTCGAATATGTCAGGATCTTTTTTCCGCCTGGTCCGGTTCGGACCCCTCTTCAGCGGGAGATGCCAGAAATCCCTCCGACACGCCCCTGTATTCCAGGCAGAGCATGGTCAGATCGTCGAACTGTTCCGCCTCCTTCACGAAATCGTCTACCGCTTCGCGGACATGCTTCAGGATTCCGGTCGGTGTCGCGCACGGTTCTTCGTTCAGGGCGGCAAGCAGCCGCTCGATCCCGAACATCCGGCTTTCCGTGTCGGTCGCTTCCGGGACGCCGTCCGTATACAGGAACAGTTTCGACCCGGGTTTCATCTCCAGCTCATAATCCTTGTAGACCAAGCCTTCCATCCCGCCCACGACGAATCCGTGCTTGTCCTTGTACAGCTCGAAGGAGCCGTCCGGAGCCTTGATCACGGGATATTCGTGTCCGGCATTCGACGCGGTCAGTTTCCCGGTGGAAAGCTCGAGGATCCCGATCCAGACGGTAACGAACATCTCCATCATATTGTTGGAACAGATCGAAGCATTGGTATCGGTCAGGATGCGTCCCGGCGACTTTCCCATCTTGGCATTGTTCGCCAGGATGATCTTGGAAGCCATCATGAACAGCGCGGCTGGAATGCCTTTCCCCGACACGTCCGCCATGACCATGCACAGATGATCATCATCGATAAGGAAAAAGTCGTAGAAATCGCCCCCAACCTCCTTGGCAGGGTCCATGGCAGCGAAAAGATCGAACTCCGCCCGGTCCGGAAACGGAGGGAACGTGCTCGGCAGCATGCCTGCCTGGATCCTGGCGCCAAGCTCCAGTTCGGATTCGATCCTGGCGCTCTTCATTGCCTTTTCATGCTGCGTGATGACCATCTCCCGCCCGCGGCGGGCGATATTGCAGCTGATGACGGCCGCAATGGTAAACATCAGCAGTTTGGGGAGGTAGTCGTACAGCAGCGTGTTGCGGATCAGCATGTCGTCCGTTACGCCGGCATTGATCACCGTGTCGCCCAGAAAACCGCCCGTCGCGACCATCTCCGTCCCCGCCTCCATCGTGACGATGTTCAGGTTGATCAGTCCGTGTGTGGCGCCCCACGCGGAGGAGAAGAAAAATACCACGGCGCTGAAGATCGAAGTGAAGATCGCGAACCGCTGCGAAAAATACCGGCTGCTGAATACGACCGGCAGGACCATCAGGATGGCTACCTTGTGGGTCAGCACGCTGTCCACCCTTGCGTATACAAGAACAAGTCCGATTATCAGAACGTATTTCAGCCACCACGCGTCATATTTCACGATGCGGCTGACGACGAGCAGGACCATGACCTCCACGATCGCCAGGATCGTCATGGAGAACACCATCGCCCCGCCGATCGGGAAGATCCCGGTGATCACCAGGACGAGCACGATCAGAAGAGCGATCCCGTTGCAGAGTTGGATCAGGGCCCCGAGACGGTTCGCCTGGACTTCCGTCTCATGGAACATCTCGTCAACCGTCAGTTTGTCCCGCAGTGACTTCCAGAAAGTTTTCTTTTCTTCCTTTTCCATGTGCCCGTCCCGGTCACTCGATCGTCAGGATATCCGCGAAGCCGGTCACCTCGAAGATCTCCATGATGGTCTCGTTCACATGCAGGATCTTCATCTCGCCTTTTCCGTTCATCGTCTTCTGGGCAGCCAGAAGGACTCTGAGCCCGGCGGACGAAATATACTCCAGTTCGGAAAAATCAAGGATCAGGGACGTCACGTCTTCTCCGCAACCCTTCAGTTCTCCCTCGAGCTCGGGCGACGTGACCGTGTCAAGACGTCCGGCAAGCTCGAACTGGGCCGTTCCGTTTTCGATCTTTTTGTTGATAGTCAACATAACAGTTCCTCCGTTTTACGTTTTATATTATTTTTTGATTTTCATGACACAGTGGTCTTACGTCACATCCGTCAATTTCAGATATTTGACCTTCCGGAGCGCGATCACATTGAGGATAATACTGAATCCGGCCGTGATCAGCACGGCCCACAGCAGGGCGAGCGGTTGCGGGCTCCGGACGAAATACGAGGTGCCTCCTTCCATCAGCCGGATCATCCTGTAACCGAGCAGCATGCCGAGACCGAGGCCGATCACGATCCCGATTATGTTGGTAACGACCGTCTCCTGTGTGATATAGGCGATGACCTCGCGTACCGTGAAGCCGTTGACCCGCATGATCGTCAGTTCCCGTTTCTTCTGGTTCACATGCATGCTGATCAGGTTCAGGAGGATGAAGCATGCCATGATCCCGGCGATCCCGGTCATGAGGAGCACGATCAGATCGAGCATGGACGCGACCTCTTTTATAGATGCAAACGTTTCTGTGCTGGCCTCCACCTGTTCCACGCCTTCCAGCGAGAAAAGAAGTCGCTCAAGCGTATCCGCCTCCGCTTTGTCGGTCAGGACGAACAGCGCGTTATCTTTCGGTTTCGTGCCGAAAAACGATTCGTAGGACTCGCGGCTCATCATGAGATAGTTCCCGCTGTAGTTGTTGGCGATGCCGGCGACCGTCACGCTGAAAGGACGCATGGCGTCGTCCAGCATCACGATGGTATCCCCCTCCTGAAGTTCGCACATTTCGGCCGCTTTGATGCTGATCCACACTCCATCCGGCTCCGTCGGAAGCCGCTCAAAGGTATCTGGATCCTGTCTGTCGTAATAGTCGGCCAGTTCCTCGAGGTCGCCGCAGATCAGCCTTCCCGCGTTCAGTTTTCCATTCGCTGTGAACAGCTGGCTCCCGTATCTGACCGTTATCGCTCTCGCGCCGGTCTCTTCGACCGTTTTCATTGCGGCCGGGACCGTCTCGTCGATGTCCTCGCCCGAGAAAGTCACGGAATAGTCATAGCGCTGCACTGTCTCGAACTGCCGGTCTATCGCATTTATGATGCCGCCCCGCATCGTGAAACCGGCCACCAGGAGTGTGCAGCACCCGGCCACGCTGGCCAGCGTGACCAGGACTCTTTTTTTGTCCGTCTTGATGTTCAGAACGATCAGTCTGCCGTAAAGCGACAGGTTTCTGGTCAGTATGCCGGCCCGCTGTTTCGCCTTCGGCGGTTTATCCTGAAGCAGTTGGGTCGCGGTCGAGCGGAGCAGATCGGAACATGCGGCCCACACCGCCAGCGTCGCAAGGGTCAAGGCGCCCGCGACCACGAGAATCGTCACGCCGGTCAGGAACGCCTTCCCGCTGTTGTCAAAAGTAAAGAAGTTCCCGTAACTCTTCGTCACGATCGGCTGGATGAAAAAGTATCCGGCGACGGTGCCGAGCACCACTCCGAGAATCGTGGCGCCCAAGCCGAAACTCAGGTATTTCGCGAAGATCTCCCTCTTGTAGAAACCGAGCGCTCTGGTGGCGCCGACCTGCCGCCTCTGTTCCTCCACAATTCGTCCCAGCGTGGCGTAGATCACCAGCGCTCCCACGATGATAAAGATCAGAGAGAAGGTCGTGCCCATGTCGGAAACGTTCCCGATGGAGCTGTTCAGAGCTAGATAGGAGGCGTTGCCCTGAACGCCGAGAACGAGCCAGCGGCACGAATCAAGTCCCGCCAGCGCCCGCTCGGCGTCCTCGAGTTCCTCCGCGCCTTTTCTGTATTCCGCAAGGCCCCTGGCGTATTCTTCCTCTCCGTCTTCCAGTTCAGCGCGTCCGTCTGCCAGTTTTTTCAGGCCATCTTCGTATTCGGCCTTCCCCGCCTCATACTGGGCAAGACCATCCTCATATTGTTTGAGCGCATCCGCATATTCAGCGTTCTTTTCGACAAACTGACTGTATGCGTCCTGATACTGCGCAAGGCCTTCGTCGTATTGTTTCCAGCCTTCCTCGATCTGTGCCTTCCCGGCTTCGACTCTTGCCGCGCCGGCTGCGTAATCGATTTCTCCCTGACGGAGCGTCTCATATCCCTCCGCCAGCGCACGGGCGCCGTCTTCAGTCTGCGCGAGTCCTGCCCGGTACTGTTCGAGACCGGCTTCGTATTCCTGGCTTTTTTCGTTCAGCGTCCGAAGTCCCTCTTCATACTGAGCGACCCCTTCGTTGTATTGCCTCCAGCCGTCATCCAGCTGATCCCGGGCGTCTTTCCACTGAGCGTAGCCTTCTTCGTAGACGCTTTCAGCTTGCGCCAGTCTGTCAAGACCTGCCAAATATTCTTCGTGTCCTTTATCCCATTCGCGCGCCCCGGATGCCAGAAGTTCATACTGATCGTTGTACCCGGAATAGACTTCCGCGATCTTCTCCGAGAGTCTCCTGATCAGGCTGTTGTCCGGCAGCAGTCCGACCAGCCCGTAGGTGGTCTCCGCCGCTGCGATCAGCTCCTCCTCCGTGACACCGGATCTGGTCAGGCTTTTGAGCACTGAAGCGATGTTGCCCGCCAGAGAATCGCTCAGATCCAGCGAAAAATTCCTGGTGATCGGAAAATCCGTCGCCGTGACATAGGGACTGTCCAGATCGGTCGTCCTTCTGTCACGCGCCCAGTCGATCCTGTTCGCGATGTCTGACCCGAGCACGGTCTCGATACTGCTGCGAAGCGCTTCTCGCACCTCTTCTTCCGCGCTTCTGATCTGTTTGTAGCCATCGGCCAGCTGCCGCCGTCCGTCGGCCGCTGTCGCCTGAGCCTCGTCGAGCCGCTCTCTGGCTTCAAGAAGTTCTCTTTCGCCGTCGGCCAACTGTTCTTCTCCGTCATCCAGGATTTGTTTCGCTTCGACCAGCTGCTCTCTGGCTTCGTCCAGTTGTTTCCGGCCGTCGGCCAGCAAGGCCTCGCCCTCTTCCAGCTGCGCTTTCGCTGCGGTCAGCTGTTCGCGGACATCCTCGAGTTTCAGCGCGTTCTCGTTATACTCCGCCCAGCCGTCGTCCAGCTGCCGTCGTCCGTCCGCAAGCTGATCACGGGCAGCCGCCAGTTCCGCTTCCCCGTCAAGAAGTTTCGCTCTCGCGGCGGCCAGCTCCTCTCTCCCTTCGGTCAGACGGATCTCGCCGTCCTCCAGCTGTACCCTGCCTTCTTCAAGCTGCGGCTTCGCATCGTCCAGCTGTCTCTTTGCGTCGTCCAGTTCTGTTTTTGCATCCTGCGCCTTTTTTTCATAATCCTCGAGTTCCGCCCAGCCGTCGTCCAGCTGTCGTCTTGCATCGTCCAGCTGCGACTTCGCGTCGTCCAGCTTTTCTCGGCCTTCTTCGACCTGCAGACGGTATCCTCCCAGAACCGCCTCGGTCCTCTCAGCGGTCTGCGTTTCGGAAAGCGTTTCGATCCTTTCCGTCACTGCCGATGTCAGGTCCAGGTATTCCGAACTGAACCGGTCGAGGCCGTCGGTATTCTCATACCTTATGACTGCTTTCATGCTGCCGTCCAGTGTGTCCAAATCGAAGACCTCCGGCAGGACCAGCATGTTTCGCTCGCCCGGAACGTTCAGCCTGTTGGTGCCGTGTTCCGCATTTTTTACGATTCCGCAGACGGTGAATGTGTCCCTTCTCAGGTATTTGGCGCCCTCCAGCACGACGGTATCCCCTTCGACCAGCGAAAGCCCTTCGGCGATTTCCCAGTCCACCAGACACTCGTCTTCTCTTTCCGGAAGGCGACCGGAAATGAACAGAGGCGTGTTGATCCGTTCGGTCAGAGAGACTACGGCAACGCCGTCCTTCTTGTCTCCTTTAATCAGCGCTCCGGACGTCTGCCAAACTCTTTCCGCGTCCGCCACACCTTCCGTCTTTAAGATCGCGTCAAGGTCATCTTCCGAAAGAAGGAGGGTAGAAACGATCTCTCCGTCGCGGAAGGAAGTCGCATCGTAGAACCGGTTGGCATTGTTCGACATGGCCTGTGCGGCGAAGTTGATCCCCAGATACGCCATGACGGCCATCGCGGCGATGATGACGATGGAAAAGAAGGAAACTTTCTGCTTCCAAATATTCGCCCATGCGTCTACTATCTGTGTTTTCTTCATCGTTCGTTACCAGACCAGTTCTTTCGCCGACAGCGGATGCATGTTTTTCTTGATACTGGCGATCTTTCCGGAACGAACCTTGACCACGCGGTCGGCCATCTTGGCGATCTCAACGTTGTGGGTGACCATCATGACCGTGGTGCCCTGATTCCGCACGACATCCTCGATCACGCTCAGGACCTCGATGCTCGTCGCATAGTCAAGCGCAGCGGTCGGCTCGTCCGCGAGAATCAGCTTCGGCCTCTTTACGATGGCCCTCGCGATGGAGACGCGCTGCTGCTGCCCGCCTGACATCTGGCCCGGGTAATTGTTCGCGCGATCACGCAGTCCGACCTTTGCGATCGCTTCCGCGGCATCCATCGGATCATCCACCAGTTCCGCCACGAACTGGACGTTCTCCTGGGCGGTCAGATTGGGCATGAGGTTGTATGCCTGGAAGATGAAACCGACATATCTTCGCCTGAATTCCGTCAGTTCGCTTTCCGTCGGCCTCGAAAAGTCCTTGCCCTCAATTATCAGCGTTCCGTCTGTCAGAGAATCCATTCCTCCAACGATGTTCATCATGGTGGATTTCCCGCATCCGGACTCACCGAGCACGACGACGAACTCGTTCTTGTATATCTCGAGATTGATCCCCTTGAGGACCTGCAGGACGCTGTCCCCGGAAGGAAACTCCTTGGTCACGTCCTTCAGGACCGCCAGAACCTCCTTCTTTTCTCCGAGGTCCACCAGAAGTCCCTTTTCCTCGATGGTGATCGCGGCGAGGGACGCCATGCGCTCGCACAATTGCAGATCATCCTCGTCATAGAGACTTCCGTCCTTCTTGTTGACGATTTGAACGCTGCCGATCACGTCGTGGAGGTTGTTGAGCGGGACACAGATCGTCGTCCTTGTCACCAGACCGTTGTCGTCGAAAACGGAACCGTCGAAACGCGGATCGTTCGACGCGTCCTCCATCATGATGGACTTCCCCGTTTTCGTAACGACGCCTTCGATCCCCAGCCCGTTCTCGACGGAGATGTTGGAAAGATCTACCGGTCCGATATGAAAGAGCGGGCTCAGCCGGTCCGTTTTGGGGTCAAGGAACCAGATCGCCCCCGCTTCGCTGTTCAGCGTCGAAACGATGGTCTCCAGGGCGCCCGACAGGGCATCCTCCAGATTGTCCACTTCCAGCAGCTGTTCCATGATCCGCCATGTGGCCTGCACATACCGTTTTTCCTCTGCCATTTCGGTTATTCTCCTCCCTGCGTCATGTTCGCCGGCGCGACTTTCGGCGTCTTGTCATATCGACCGTTTCAACTGTTTTACAAAAAACACTTCTTTATTGTACATTATATCTTCCTCGACCGTGTTTTTCAAGGGGGGAACGGACGGTTTCCTTCCCCGAAAAAAAGAAAAAAGGCCGGCCCGTTTTCTGTTTGAAATCCGGGTTGCGGCCGACCGGTTATTCAACTTAAATGCTGGATCAGGATCCGTATGCCCATGGCGATGAGAACGACACCGCCGACCAGGCTTGCGACGGTCCTCCAGCGGGAACCGAAAAACGCTCCGATGACGGCACCAGCGGCGGACAGCAGGAACGTAGTCGCTCCGATCAGAAGGACGGCCGGCGCAATGGTAACCTGAAGAAAAGCGAAGGATACGCCAACGGCCAGCGCGTCGATGCTGGTGGCGACTGCCAGCGGTATCATCGCTTTCGGGCCAAAGGAGGCGTCCACCGTCTCCTCCTTTTTCGAGAGCGCCTCCCGTATCATGTTCCCGCCGATGAGAAGAAGCAGCCCGAAGGCGATCCAGTGATCCACGGCGGCGATATAGGACGCAAAACGGGAGCCGAGCAGATACCCCGCGAGCGGCATGATCGCCTGGAAAGCGCCGAACCAGACCCCGCAGAGAAGTGCGTGTTTTGGGCGGAGCCGGCTGACGGACAGCCCCTTGCAGACGGAGACCGCGAACGCGTCCATGGAAAGCCCGACCGCAATGACGAACAGTTCCCAAAGACTCATCCTTCACCCCTCCTTTCCGCTCGTTTCCTGTAAGAGATCGCCGCATCAAAACAGGATCGGCTCCGCCGAGACGGGGAGCCGGTCCGCTTATTTTTCCTTATTTCTGTTTTTCTTGTTTTTCACCACGCCGAGCGTCACGAGGGCCGCTGCCAGCGCGCCTCCGCCGACTGCGGCGGTCTTCCCGATGCGGGAGCGCCGTTCGGCGGCTTTCCGGCGGGCTTCCCGGCTCTGTCGGAAGAGCCATTTCCAGTTTTCCTGATCTCCGTAGACCATATCCCAGATCCCGTGTCCCGCGCCGTCGAATTCGGTATAGTCGATCTGTCCGCCCCCGGCGCGCCGGATGGCTTCGAACATCTCACGATCGCCGGAGACCGGCACCGCATCGTCTTCGGATCCGTGGAAGGAGCGGGTCGGGATACGCTTGAGCAGCCGCGCGTAGGACGGGTCGCCGCATCCGCAGACCGGCATCCCGGCGGCGATGAGAGACCCGTGGCGGGTCATGAGATCCCAGGTGCCGAACCCGCCCATGGAGAGCCCGGTCACATAGACCCGGTCGTCATCCACGTTCAGTTCCGTCTTCAGTTCCGCAAGGATCCCTCTGACTTCGTTCATCTGTCTTGATTCTGGGATCTTGGCGCAGGAATAGTTTCCCTCTTCCCATTCCGTGTCCACCCAGCGGGCTCCCGCCGGGCACTGGGGAGCCACCACGATGGCATCGTAGATCGGCGAAGCGGGATCCCTGAACGCGGCGGGCAGACCCACGCGGATCTGGTCCTCGTTGTCGTTTCCTTTTTCCCCCGATCCGTGGAGGAAGAGAACGAGCGGATAGTACTCTCCGCAGTCGTAGTGTTTCGGGATGTACAGACGGTACGGCATCACGTCGCCGTCTGGCGCCTCATAGACTCTTTTCTCGAAGATCTCGTTCACATCGGCCGGTTCCGTCCTGACGATCCTTTTCACGTTTCGCGCCCTCCCTGACAGGTAGTTTTCTATTCCCCATTATAGTACGCCGTCCCTTGTCTGTCAAGGGATTTCCGGCCTTCCCCTTGACACTCCCCGACCCCTGTGATATAATGTTCCGGCAGGGGCCATTAGCTCAGTTGGTTAGAGCTCCCGGCTCATAACCGGTTGGTCCTGGGTTCGAGTCCCCGATGGCCCATCGGCGCGGATTTTCTGCCGCCGCGAAAAAACGGAGCTTCTTTCGAAGCTCCTCTTTTTTTGCCTTTTCGGGGTCAGCTGTATGTCCTGATGATCTCCTCGGCCACGCTGCGGCGGGTGGTACACCGGTCCATCGCCTGCTTTTCGATGTACCGGTGCGCATCCGGTTCCGTCATTTTCAGTTCGTTGATGAGCAGCCATTTGGCCCGGTTGACGAGACGGATCTCGTTCATCTTTTCTTCGATGGAAAGATTCTTTTTCTCCGATCCACGGGCTCTTTCCCTGGCGCTGATCAGCCAGCCCGTCATGATCTGGAAGATCGAACGCGGCGCCGGCTTCTGCAGGAGAAAGACGCCGTGTCCCACCAGTTTCTCATACACCTCGTCGTATTGCTCCGCCCGGACCAGACAGAGAAGGACGGCCTGATACGAACCGGCGGTTTCGATGGAAAACTGGATGCCGCTGTCGTCCGGAAGAGGTGCGTTTACGACCACGAAATCGAAGTCGCGTTCCGCGATCGCCCGCTTGGCGGCGCTGACGCTGGTTTCCACGACTACCGGCGAAAAGGCGGGAAGAGGAAAGACTTCGGGCAGGATCTGATTGAATTTTACCGAGGCAGATACCACGAGAACGCTGTATGTCCGTTCCTTCAGTTCCAATCTCCGTCCCTCCTTTCCCGGATTCGTTTCACAGCGGGATCATTTCGTGAGATAAACGTCGAGGATCTCCTGCGGGATGTACTGACGGACGAATCCGTCCGCCATCGCCGCCTTCACGGCTTCCTCTCTGCTGGACGGCAGCGCCGCCAGCCGGTCCGTGACTTCCCGGCCCGCCTTGTACAGATTGATATCCGTCGGCGCCGGGAGATCCAGCTTCTCGCGGATGCCGCGCAGGCCGGCCCGGATCATCAGCGTGAAGGCAATATACGGGTTCGCCGTCGGATCGGGCGAGCGAAGCTCGGCCCGGCGGTATTCGCCGGAGGCGGCCGGGATCCGGATCAGCTGGGACCGGTTCTCCGCCGACCAAGAAACATACTGCGGCGCCTTCATCTGTCCCAGCCTCCGGTAGGATCCTTCCGACGGGTTGAGAAAGGCCGTCATGGGGACCACCTTGTCAAGGATGCCGGCGATCATATGACCGAGGATCCTGCCGTCCCCGTCCGGGACGACGGAACAGTTGATGTGGAAGCCGTTCCCGGGCTCGCCGTCCAGCGGTTTCGCGGAAAAATCAGCGGTCAGGCCGTTTCGGAACGCGACCGTCTTGACGACCGTCTGGAGCGTCTGGATGTTATCCGCCGCGGTCAGGGCGTCGGAATAGCGGATGTCGATCTCGTTCTGGCCCGGCCCCTCCTCGTGGTGGGAACTCTCCGGCCGTATGCCCATCTGCTCGAGCGTCAGACAGATCTCCCGGCGCACGTTCTCGCTCCGGTCGTCCGGCGCGATATCCATATAGCCGGCCCGGTCGTAGGGGGTCTTTTCTCCGCTGTCTTCGTTCTGTTCGAAAAGGTAGAATTCCTGTTCCGCGCCGAACCGGAAGGTGTATCCGGCTTCGGCCGCCTCGGCGGCCGCCTTCCGGAGAAGCGTCCTCGTGTCGCATTCGAACGGCCGTCCGTCCGGATAGGTGACGGAACAGAACATCCGGACGACCTTGCCGCGCTCCGGTCTCCAGGGGAGCCACACGAGCGTCCCCGGATCGGGGTGCAGGAACAGATCGGACCTGGCCTCGTCGCCGAACCCTGCGATCGCAGACGCGTCGAACGCGATCCCGTGTTCAAAGGCGCGCGGCAGCTCGTCCGGCATGATCGAGATGTTCTTCTGCCTTCCGAACACGTCGCAGAAGGCGAGACGGATAAATTTCACGTCTTCTTCCGCTACGTACTGCAGGACTTCCTCTTTCGAATATTCCATGACGTCCTCCTTATTAGTTGGCAACGTACAGTCTCTTATACGGGTTGCGGTTGTCCGGCGTGACGACGGTGAAGGGAAAATCCATGATCTCCGCCGCGCTCCGGCCGAACAGTCGCTCAAATTCGGCTGCATACCGGCCGATCTCCTGCAGTTCTTCCTCGTTTGCCGGCCTTGCCGTCACCTGATCCGGAAACGCGATGCCCGCGCAGTCGGATCGCAGGATCATTTTGCCGCCGTGCATCCCGGTGCACGGGAAATAACTCACGATCGGCTTGTCCCCCCGGTCGAGTCCGAACACGACGATTACGCCGCCCGCCTGGTATTCGCCGAGAAAGCTGCCCGCCCGTCCTCCGATGACCATCAGCGGGACTTTGTCGCGGTACGCCTTCATATGGATCCCGGCCCGGTAGCCGGCGTTCCCCTGCACGTAGATCGAACCGCCGCGCATGGCATATCCGGCGGCGTCGCCGATACTTCCGTGGACGATGATGGTCCCCGCGTTCATCGTGTCTCCTACGGCGTCCTGGGCATTGCCGTTCACGTTGATCTCCGCGCCGTTCAGATAGGCACCCAGCGCATTCCCCGGCACACCGGTGATGGTGATGGTCCGGTCGGACATTCCCGCGGCGATGAACCGCTGTCCGAGACAGCCGGTCACGGTGCAGGCTCCTTCCGTCCGCCGGAGCGCCTCGTTGATCTCGCGGTAGCCTAGATGTTCAGCCTGTATTTCCATTATACAACGCCTCCGAACATTTTTCTACGGATTTTTTGAGAATAGATCAGGTTCGACGCCGTTTTTTCGCCCGGTTCGAATTCCAGCGATTCAAGCGGTGTCTTCTTCCGGATCAGCGACGTGTAGATCCCGGCCCGCTCCGTTCCGCCTACCAGGATAAAACCGACGAGCCGCCCGTCCCGGGTAAAGAAGCGCTTGATCGATCCGTCCTCCCCTGTCTCGGTCATGTCCCCGTCATAGGAGCCGGCCGTCATGATGTGAAGTCCGAAGAACCCGATCGCGTTCATGGGAATGGCGTTGTCGAAGCGTTCGTCGCCGCCCGCCATGTTGATACCCGCCGTGCGGCCCTGAAGGACCGCGTTCGGCAGGATCGCCAGGACCCGGCGGCCGTCGATCGACGCGTCGTATCCTTCGGCGCAGTCGCCGGCCGCGTAGACGTCCGGAAGGCTGGTCTCCATCCGCCCGTCCACGAGGATGCCCCGGTTCGTTTCGCCCCCCGCGTCCCGGACGAGTTCCGAATTGGCACGGACGCCGACCGCAAGCACGAGGAGGTCGAAGGGAACGGTGATCCCGCTCTTCATCACGGCCGTGTTTCCGTCGAACCGAGCCGCGCTGTCGCCGAGCAGGAAACGGATCCCGCGTGCCTCCAGATGCTTCTGGACCGCCCCGGCGCAGTCTGCGTCGAGGATGCTGGACAGAACCCGGTCGGCCAGATCGCAGACCGTAACGCTCTCCGACAGATGAAGGATCCCTTCGGCGCATTTCAGCCCGATGAGACCGGCACCGACGATGAGGACACGTTTTTTCTCCGTCAGGGCTCCCTGGAGCGCTTCCGCATCGTCCAGGGTCATGAAGGTGAATTTTTCCCGGACCGTGTCCAGGCCCTCGAACGGCGGGACGAACGGCCGCGAACCGGCCGCCACGCACAGTTTGTCATAGGGGATCCCGGTTCCGTCGGACAGCGTGATCCGCTTTTCCGCCGGATCGAGCGAAACGGCACGCGTCCCGTACAGGACACGGCAGCCGTTCGTTTCGTAAAAGTCCCCGTCCCGGTAGCACATGCGATCCGGATCGGTCTTCCCTTCCAGAAGATAGGAAATGAGCGGACGGCAGTAGACGGGATGCTTCTCTTCCGAGATCACGACGATCTCTCCCGTTTCGTCCTCCGAGCGGATCCCCTCGATGCATCCGGCGGCCGCCACGCCGTTTCCGATGATCACGTACCGTTTCATTCCGCTTCGCTCCTTTCCTCATAGACGATTGCCCTGTTCGGGCATCCGGTCACGCAGGCCGGTTCGCCGCAGGCGTTTTCCAGACAGAGCTCGCACTTCTGCATGACTCCGTCCTCGCCCGGAGAGAGCGCTCCGTAAGGGCAGACCAGAACGCAGGTGAAGCAGCCGACGCATCTCCGCCGGTCGATCCGGACGACGCCGTCCTTTTTCGAGATGGCGCCTGCGATACAGCTCCTTACGCAGAGCGGATCGGTACAGTGCCGGCAGGAGACGGCGAACGTGATCCCCTCGTCCCCCTCCACGTGGATCCGCGGGAAGATCCGCTTTCCCTTCAGGGTGGACACCATGTCCCGCGCGCCGGAATTGGCAAACGCGCAGTTGTATTCGCACAGGTGGCACCCTAGGCACCATTCCTCATTCACGTATACTCTCTTCATCCCGTCACTCCCCTGCATGGGAGATCCCGAGGATCTCCAGTTCCTTCTCGTTCAGTCCGACGCCGCGGAGCATCAGGCGGTTGCCTCGGAGCGCTTCGATGGAGTTGATCCCCATGCCGCCCATGATTTCCATGATCTCGTGCCGCCAGGCCCTCATCAGGTTGACGAGCCGCTCCGAGCCGATGTCGGGGTTCAGCCGTTTCACCAGATCGGGCCGCTGCGTGGCGATGCCCCAGTTGCACCGGCCGGTCTGGCAGGTACGGCAGAGATGGCAGCCGAGCGCCAGAAGCGCCGCCGTGGCGATGTAGCAGGCATCTGCGCCGAGCGCGATCGCCTTGACCACGTCGGAGGCGCTCCGGATCGATCCGCCCGCCACCAGCGATACATTGCCCCGGATGCCTTCGTCTCTCAGCCTCTGGTCCACTGCGGCCAGCGCGAGCTCGATCGGGATGCCCACGTTGTCGCGGATCCTCGTCGGCGCGGCGCCCGTGCCGCCGCGGAATCCGTCGATCGCGATGATGTCCGCCCCGCTCCTGGCGATGCCGCTCGCAATGGCGGCGATGTTGTGGACGGCGGCCACCTTGACGATGACCGGTTTCTCGTAATCGGTCGCTTCCTTCAGAGCGAAGACCAGCTGTCTCAGGTCTTCGATCGAGTAGATGTCATGATGCGGCGCCGGGGAGATCGCGTCGGATCCCTCCGGGATCATGCGGGTACGGGACACGTCGCCCACGATCTTCTCGCCCGGCAGGTGTCCCCCGATCCCGGGCTTCGCGCCCTGTCCCATTTTGATTTCGATCGCGGCGCCCGCGTTTAGATAGTCCTCATGCACGCCGAACCGGCCGGACGCCACCTGTACGATCGTGTTCGAGCCGTACCGGTAGAAATCCTCGTGCAGTCCGCCCTCGCCGGTATTGTACAGGATGCCGAGCTCCGTCGCGGCGCGGGCAAGGGAGGCATGGGCGTTGTAGCTGATCGAGCCGTAGCTCATCGCCGAGAACATCACCGGCATGGCCAGCTCGATCTGAGGCGGCAGATTGCAGATCAGCCGCCCGTCCCTGTCTCTTTCGATCCGTTCCGGCTTCTTCCCGAGGAAGACCCTCGTCTCCATCGGCTCCCGGAGAGGATCGATCGGCGGGTTGGTGACCTGGGACGCATTGATCAGGATCCTGTCCCAGTAGACCGGGAGCGGTTTCGGATTCCCCATGGAGGAGAGCAGGACGCCACCGCTCGACGCCTGCTTGTAGATCTCGCGGATCGTGTCGTTTTGCCAGTTGGCGTTCTCGCGCAGCGTGCAGTCGCTCTTCACGATCTTGAGCGCCCGCGTAGGGCAGAGGGAGACGCACCGCTGGCAGTTCACGCATTTCAGCTCGTCGCTGACCATGGCGCCGCGTTCCGGATCGTACGAATGGACCTCGTTGGCGCATTGCCGTTCGCAGACGCGGCAGGCAATGCAGCGGTCCGTGTTGCGCACCACTTCAAATTCTGGATAGATGAAATCCACGCCCATCAGAAACGCCCCTCCTTTACCGTAACGATCACCGGCTCGCCGCCGGCGGGCGCCCAGATCCGCTCGGCATCCGGCTCCATCGCGCGGATCGCGGCCTCTTCGCTGGCCATGTAGACCCGATCATCCTTTTCTCCGATCACCATGGAACGGAGTTTCAGACGGTCGTTCAGCGCCATGAGACCGCCGCTGAACCCGAGAACGATGGAAAACGGACCCGTAACGAGCAGCCCGGGGAAAACGGTCCGCAGATAGCGGAGCGAGTCCTTTTCATATCCGTCCGGCTTGCTCTGGATGGTGCTCCAGAACGGCGCCGCGATCACGCTTGCCGCTTCCGTCATCGTCAGCCCCCGCACCCGGATCAGGTAGTCAAGGATGTAGGTGATGACCTCCGTGTCGGTCTGGAGAGTACACTTGTATCCGAACATTTCGATAAAACGCCGGTTGGCGTCGTAGGATGAGATCTCGCCGTTGTGGACGACGGAATAGTCGAGAAGCGTGAACGGGTGGGCGCCGCCCCACCAGCCCGGGGTGTTGGTCGGATAACGGCCGTGCGCCGTCCAGCTGTAGCCTTCGTATTCGTCCAGACGGTAGTAGACGCCCACGTCCTCCGGGAAGCCGACCGCTTTGAAGGTGCCCATGTTTTTTCCGCTCGAGAAGACATAGGCGCCTTTCGTTTCGGTATTGATCTTCATGACCGTCCGGGCGACGAATTCCTTTTCGTCCAGCTGCAGATCCGCCAGGACGGAACGGAGAGGCGTAACGAAGTATCGCCAGATGTGCGGCTCATCCGTGATCTCCGGCATCTTTCTCGTCGGGATCAGCTCGCTCTTGACGACTTCGAACCGTTCCTTCAGAAACGCCTCGCAGCCCTTGCGCGTATCACGGCAGTCGAAGAACAGATGCAGCGCGTACAGATCCCGGTATTCGGGATAGATCCCGTAGCCGGCGAAACCGCCGCCGAGACCGTTGGAACGGTCGTGCATCGGTTTCATCGCTTCGACGATCTTCTCGCCCGTCATCCGTTCGCCGTTTCTGGATATCACCGCCGCAATGGCGCAGCCGGACGGAATCCTGACGCTCCCTTCAAATTTCATGATCGGTCCACCTCCCGTCAAATGTCTGTAATGAAAGAAAAAGACGTTCTCCCCCGCGCGGATCGCCGCGCGGGAAATGAACGTCTTTGCTCACTATACGGCGATTATATCATAAGGATGCTTTCCTGTCAAGCGAAAAAACGCACAGAAAAACGGACCGCGGAGGCCTTCTTTCTGCGGTTTTTCCCGAAAATCGAAAACAGGGGTTGACAATCCTTCCCGGGCGGTGTATAATGTTCCACGTCGAAGGCAAAGGCGTCTTTGGGTTTCCGGATCCAAAGGCGCAATTTTCGTTAAGGCGCTCCTTCGCACCAAATGAACACGAACTGAAGGCAAAGGCGTCTTTCATGTCATTTCTCATGGAAGACGCCTCCCGTTTTTTCGGCCCTGGCGCCGCAGGCGGATCGGACACGAAACAATTCATATAGGAGGACAGATATGGAAACGGTATCGGATTACTTCGGAAGCATGGTGTTCAACGACAGAGTCATGAAAGCGACGCTGTCCTCGAAAATCTACGCCTCCCTGAAAAAGACCATCGACGAGGGAGAATCCCTGGATCCCGGCGTCGCGAACGCCGTGGCGGAAGCCATGAAGGAATGGGCGATCGCGCACGGAGCGACGCATTTCACGCACTGGTTCCAGCCTCTCACCGGCATTACCGCCGAGAAACACGACAGCTTCATCTCGCCCTCTCCGGACGGCGGCGTCATCATGGAGTTCTCCGGCAAGGAACTGATCCAGGGCGAACCGGACGCCTCCTCCTTCCCGTCCGGCGGTCTCCGCGCCACCTTCGAGGCGCGCGGCTACACCGCCTGGGACCCGACTTCCTACGCATTCATCAAAGGAAAGACGCTCTGCATCCCCACGGCGTTCTGTTCCTATAGCGGACACGCGCTCGACAAGAAAACGCCCCTCCTCCGCTCGATGGAGGCGCTGAACAAGCAGGCGCTCCGCATCCTTCGGCTGTTCGGCAACGATTCGGCCAAATACGTCCGTTCCTCCGTCGGTCCGGAGCAGGAATACTTCCTGATCTCGAAGGAGATGTACGACGCCCGTCCGGATCTCCAGTTCACCGGCCGCACGCTCTTCGGCGCCAAGCCGCCGAAAGGCCAGGAGATGGACGACCACTACTTCGGCGCGATCAAGCCGCGGGTGGCCGCCTACATGGAGGAGCTGAACGAGGAACTGTGGAAGCTCGGCATCATGGCGAAGACCGAGCACAACGAGGTGGCGCCCGCCCAGCACGAGCTGGCTCCGATCTATACGACGACCAACGTCGCCACCGACCACAACCAGCTGACCATGGAAATGATGCAGAAGGTGGCGGCCCGTCACGGGCTGGTCTGTCTGCTTCACGAAAAACCGTTCGCCGGCGTCAACGGCTCCGGCAAGCACAACAACTGGTCCATCGCCACGAACGAGGGCCAGAACCTGCTTTCCCCCGGCGACACGCCGTACGAGAACGCCCAGTTCCTTCTGTTCCTGTGCGCCGTGATCAAAGCGGTGGACGACTATCAGGATCTGCTCCGGATCTCCGTGGCCACCGCCGGCAACGACCATCGTCTCGGCGCCAACGAGGCGCCGCCCGCCGTGATCTCCATCTTCCTCGGCGACGAACTGACGGCGATCCTCGATGCGATCGAGCATGACGCTCAGTACAAGGGAGCGGAAAGAACGCAGCTGATGCTCGGCGTCCACGTTCTTCCGAAGTTCAACCGGGACACCACGGACCGGAACCGCACCTCGCCCTTCGCCTTTACCGGCAACAAGTTCGAGTTCCGTATGCTCGGCTCCTCCAACAGTATCGCCTGCGCCAACATCATGCTGAACAGCTCCGTGGCAGAGAGCCTGCGTATTTACGCCGACCGGCTGGAACAGGCAGAGGACTTTGAGGCCACGCTGCACGAGATGATCAAGCAGACGATCAAGGATCACAAGCGCATCATCTTCAACGGCAATGGCTATGACGACGCATGGATCACAGAAGCGACCGAGGAGCGCGGGCTGCTCAATTACCGCACGACGGCAGACTGCATGCCGCATCTCATGGATGAAAAGAACGTTCAAATGCTCACCTCCCTCGGTGTCTTTACAGTGGACGAGCTGAGATCCAGACGCGATATCATGCTGGAGAACTACTGCAAGACCGTCACCATCGAGGCGAACACCATGATCAATATGATCCATAAGCGGATCGCCCCTGCCATCACGCGGTTCACTGCGGATCTGGCGGCACAGGCCGCGCAGAAGAAAGCGCTCTACCCGGAGCTTGCGTGCAGCTATGAGGCGGAACTGATCAAACGGCTCTCCGCCCTGACCGACAGCATCGCCGAGAAGACCGACGAGCTGGAAGCCGCCGTCGTTGGGCTCCACGAGGTGGAAGACATGGTCGCGGGATCGGTGCTGATCCGGGATACCGTGCTCCCGAAAATGAGCGAGCTTCGTATCCCCTGCGACGAGGCGGAACTCCTCGTCGCTAAGAGCTATTGGCCTTTCCCGACCTATGGAGATATCCTCTTCAGCGTGAAATAAAGGAGCTCGTATATGTCTGTTGAATTTTGGTTTTTGATCGGTGCGGCGTTGGTCTTCTGGATGCAGGCCGGTTTCGCTATGGTGGAGACCGGCTTTACCCGGGCCAAAAACGCCGGCAACATCATCATGAAAAATCTGATGGATTTCTGCATCGGGACCGTACTGTTCTCCCTGCTCGGCTACACGCTCATCATGGGCGAAGATGCGTTCCTCCGCCTTATCGGAAAGCCGAATCTGGATCTGTTCATCCATTTCAAATCATTCATCGCCTCCCCAGCAGAGGGCTTTACCGACGCGAGCTATTTCGTCTTTAACCTCGTGTTCTG
>JAEEGL010819581.1_pt1 | contig 39549 bp, 60 predicted proteins | sample 9134231 | NCBI WGS metagenome assembly JAEEGL01 (sample SAMN16246548, study PRJNA631951) | gut metagenome | biome: gut microbiome; feature: rumen; material: fiber-attached | host: Bos | place: Iran: Karaj | collected 2018-10
AACTGCGACCCCTGATGAGATTGCAGAGGTAGTGGAGCTTATACGGAAAAATTTGAAGGAAATTTACGGTGCTAAAATAGCGGAAGAAACTCCGATACTCTTTGGAGGGAGTGTAAAACCGACCAATGCGGGGGCGTATTTGACGGTACCGGGGGTAAATGGACTACTGATTGGTGGGGCGAGCTTGATACTTCAACAGTTTGTTGATATAATAGACACAGCAAAGAGAGTAAAACAGTAAAGTTATGAACAAACGTTACATCGATTTTGTACCGGTGGACAAGAGGACGGTGAAAAAACCGGCCCCTAGTAATGCTGCGCCTCGGGTGAAGGTTGCGGCTGGGGGAGCTGCGGGAGTTGCGGCTGCTAGGGCTGCGACTGCTAGGGTTGCGACTGCTAGGGCTGCGACTGGGGCAAAAACGGTGGCTGCCGTGAAAAAACCAGCGCCTTTGCAGGTGAGAAAAGGCGCGCCAAGGCGGATGACGCCACCTAAACCTACTAGGACCGGTGTAGCTTCTGATGTACCTTTGGGGCAGATTTTTGAAGAAAAACCGTTCCCAGCTGGAGTGACGGTGACAAAAATGAGGCCGAAGGCCAAGACGGTGGGGCCAGATGGACCGCTGATTACAAAGTATCTGAACACGGACAAGATAGAAAAGAGGCCTCTTTCGAACACTTACAAAAAGAGAGCGGCGGTAACTCCTAGAGAAGCTGTAAAAACTCAGATTAAGGAGACTCAGAAAAAGACCAAGACTCCAGAGCGGATTATCTTGAAACCAGAGAAAGATTCAAAAGCGGGGATGATTATTGCGGTGATTTTGACGATTATTCTAGGTGCGGCGGCGGGGACGGTGGCATTTTTGCTTTTACCGAAGTAGAATTTTTGTAACAAGGAGGTAAAATGATACAAAAAAATCCATTTCTTAAATACGTAATGAAGGATAAGAAAGAGGATGTGTTTCATTCTTCGGCTTATGCAAAGGCGCAAAGTGGTGACTCTATAGGGGCGGCTTCTGCTCAGGGGTATCAGTCGAGGATGGTGGTAGACAAAAATCGGACGACGGTGCGGGGATATGGCGAGTCAGGGATAATGACAGGGGTAAAGATGAATGGGCCGAGACCAAAGACATATACGCCGCCAACTGGAAGTGGCATAAAAAAATAGCCTTAATAGGCTTTGGTGCGGGTAGAGAGAAAGTCTTCTCTCGGCCCCACCCCAAAAAAACTTAAAACAAGCATAAATGCTTGTTTTAACTTTTCTTGGTGCGGGTAGAGAGAATCGAACTCTCATCTCAAGTTTGGAAAACTTGCATACTAACCACTGTACTATACCCGCAAATTTTAAAAATGGGGTGGGATACCAGGATCGAACTGGTGACCTTCTGGACCACAATCCTGCGCCCTAAATATCTCACCACAAATCACTTGTGGGGTAGGAGAAGGGACTTGAACCCTCGACCGCCTGGACCACAATCAGGAGCTCTAACCAACTGAGCTACTCCTACCACGTATAATTAAAGATTACAGTTTTCCTGTTACTAAACTCCCAAGTTTTTAATAAATCACGAAAACTACTCTAATTATACACCAAAACGCCAAAAATCTCAACATTTCTCGATCGCGGTTTGATAAATTTGGCGCATTTTAAAATCGCGAATATGCGTATATCTGCGCGTCGTATTTAGGCTTTGGTGGCCGAGGAACGCTGCGACGTAGCGAATATCCACTCCGTCCTCTATAAGACGCGTTGCGAAAGAGTGTCGCATTGTGTGCGGCGTAACTTTTGTCATCCCTGTTTTATGGGCGGCGCGTCTAAAAACTTGCTGGATATTGCCAGGCGTTACTCTCTTGCCTGTTTCATTAGCAATAAAAAGAGCTGGGTTATCGTCCGTCCTCATCAAGAGGTACGCCTCGATATCGTCCTCTATTTCCTTTGTAATAAAGCACGGCCTCGGCTCTTTACTTTTACCAACTACGGTAAACTGTCGGTCGCGAATTGTGTTCCGATCTAGCGCGCAAAGCTCGCCGATACGGAGTCCGGTGTTAAAGAGCATTTTACAGATTAAAATGTTGCGTGTTCTGTTAAGGTTTGAATATCCTCGGCGAGAACGTCCTACCTTTGCGAGAAACTTGTCGTACTGCTCGTAATCTATGAAACGAGCGTGTTTTTTCTCTGATTTCGGGACTACTATTTCATCTGGGTTTACGGTCCGTATTCCACGCTTCCGGCAGAACCGTATCACCGTTCGTAGCTTGGAAACGTACTCTTTGGCCGTATCTTTAGAAACTATTCTCTGGTCCTCTAAATCCTCGCGTGGCTCTATTAGATCCAGATAAAAGTTACTGATATCATCCAGCTTCAGCCTTCGGACTTGTATATCCCCAAAGTAATCCACGACTACGTGGCTGGCGTATTCGTACGCCCTATCTGTGTTTGGGGAGCAACCCTTGCCCCGTATTTCTCGTTTCCGGTATTCAGAAAACGCCTCTGATATTTTCATTATTTTTCTCCTCCCCACCCCTTAACTGATATTTGTGGTGAGGGAGGAAAGTGCTAGGCGTCCTCCAGCATTTTCTTATTCGCTACCGCTACGAAATACTTACTGGGGTTTGCCTTCTTAAACGAATACTCAACAAGCCAATCTATGTACCAATCCGTTAAGTTCCACGCGCACTTCAGATAGAACAATAGACCATCTGGATTTTTGTATTTATCTACTAAATAGATTGCCTTTTGTCTTGCCTCCTCCTCCGTGTAATTGGTTTTATTGCGCTTCACGGATCCACGCCTTATTGAATTTATTGAATATCCATACTTTCTTTTAGAAAGTTTTGAATTATGGATTATTGAATTTACGCTTTCCACCCCCATAGTTTACCTCCTTTTCTGTGGTTTCAAAAAGAACGCCGTTCACTCACTCTCTTTGAACCTTACCTAAATTATAAAATCTTTTTGCTTTGAACGCAAACAAAGAGATTTATCTGGCCGAGATTTTATTACCACAAAAACCTCGACTTTCCATCGAGGCTCTATATCAGTTATTCGTAATTCTATTGTACCAGACTTTAAAAACGAGTGCAAGACTTTTCCACCACGAAAAGAGCGCCTGTGGTAGGCGCTCGTAATCGTCGTGATTTATCTCTTTTATTGTAGCACAGTAACAGATAAACGTCAACGACTTTTAAGGGGTAAGAACTATAAAGAAAATCGCGAAATCTTTACAGTTGTCAACGATAATAGCAAAAGACTTTACATATCCCGATACTTGTAAACGGATTTAAAAGCCCCCGATCACGGAGGCTTTTCGTAAAACTTGCGAACGATAGCTAACTGTTCGCGGAAACCATCGGCGGTTGGCTGGGCCACGCAATCAAAGAGCGCGGCGAGTAGGCCGAGCCTCTTTTCGATAGGATCGTCATCGCTTATTGCGCCATATTTTTCAAGATAGCGCAACTGCTCCAACGCTCCTTTGGCGGCCAGCTCGCTCGGAACTGGTATATGCGTCATATTCTCGTGGATAAACCGGTGCAAAGTAGTCTTTGGTATCAGCATAATGCAATAATAGAACTGTCGCAGCGCATAGATAGAGCCACTATTCCACCGTTTCTTGATAAAACAGAGGTGGTGGCGATCATACGCGTTGGCCTGTATCTGTTTCCTTCGTTGCTTCCTGTTTCGCCGTAGATAGCGCTTTTTCTTTTTAGCCATAACAATACCCACCTTTCTGCTTAAAGTGGCTAAAACGCCCTAAAAATCACGGAATTTGGCATATTTTTGTGGATATTCCCACATTTTTCCAGGTTTTTCCGGCCAGTTTTACACATTTTTCGCAAGTTTTTAACGTCCGATTACGGTCTAAAGCCGTATCATCTGCGTAGGGGAGTTAAGAAAACCTACGCAGATGGCACGGTTTTAGAAGTAGCCACCAGACTCTTTTCACCGGTGGCTACAAGGTCAACATTTAACACAGATTTTTGTTTTAGATTTAACTTATAGAGTGTGAGTTTATTGGGAGGTGTGTGGCTTATTAAAGAGCGAAAAGAGTTTTAGCGACGTTCGATTGTATCACCGGCGAACAATCCAACGCCCGAACCCGAAACCCACCCTTGATACACCGATTGTCCTGGTCTAGCTACCGTAGAATACCAACTCCTCGCATACTCGTTCATCGCTTCTCCCCACTCTACCTTACCCTCGCAGCGCTTCATAATCGCGCCCAGCGTGTCGCCAGCTACAACGTTTATCACCTTACAAGAGGAAACTGGCTCCGGTGTCGGTGTTGGGGTTGGCGTCGGTTCTGGATCTGGCTCGTAATCGCCAGGCACTACCCAAACCCAACCGGAGATATTCATATTGTGAGTCGCAACGGTTAGCGGCACATAGTTTGCGTCGTTCACCATAGCGGTATTCGTTCCGGTCGCATAGAGATACATAGCAGTATGGCCGTATAAGGTGTTGAAACCACCGGAGCCGATAGCACCGGCAACTGGTTTGTCGATATACTTCCAGCCATAGTTTTTTACGAGATAGGCGGCCACGTCTTTACCGTTTACCGGTCCGTAATCTGGATGAGCCGACGAGTAGTCTTTCTTACCGGTGGCGAGGTAGGCGGTATATTTCGAGCACTGCCAGCCGTTCCCGTTGTCCGTATCGCCGTCTGGTTTTCTCCGAGCAATCACTTGGTCCAAAGAGGTGCTGGAACCTTGGCCGGTTGGCTCCTCGTTCGCTTTGATAGTTTCCTCATCGGTTGGCTGGTCCTCGTTCATAATGCGGTACATAGCCGCTTCTGCGTCCTCGATAAACTTCTTGGTCGCCTCTGGGATTTGCGCGTCGTTTCCGTCAAGCGTGATATACTGGCCGTTCTCGGACACGTGCCCGAAAATGATAAAGAGGGCGCAGAGGATTGTTACTCCGCCCACAATAAACCAATGTAGATTTCGTTTGAGAAACTTACTTACTGCCTTCATCTTTCTTGTCCTCCGTTATTTTCTGGCTGGTAGAGCCAAAGAAGTACATATTTATCACGGTGTTAGCGGCCAAAAAGGTCGTTACGATTTGTTCGCCCACGCCTGCAAACCCCCACGTTTTAGAGATAAGAGAAACAAAAGTTGCAATAGCCGACAGAATACCTGCCGCAAGCGATAGTTTCCTCTGTACCGTGAGGCTTGTTTTTATTGGTTGTATTTGTGCCATCTTAACTCCTTTCGTTAATTTATTTCAGCACGATTTCTATGTTGCCACCATATTCGGTGGCCCAATTACTATACATAGACGTCATATAGGTATCGCCGTGTAGTTCCAGGAAATAATAACGCGCCAGCTTTTCGATCTCTGCGCGATTTTCCGGCGTGTCATTTATCAAACCTTGTAATTCCAATCTGGTAATTCCGAGCTGGCTCTCTTTATGGGCTTCATCCAAACGTGCTTCCAAAGCCTGTATCTGCTCGTTCGACTCTGCGTTGACTTGGTTTACAATCCAACCACCGACACCAACGAAGGCGCCGATAATGACGCCAATAGCACTAATCACCGCAGAAATCTTTTTCAGATTTTCAGAGATTTTTCCGAACTGGTTTTCTTTTTTCTTAACCATCTATATCCCATTTAAGTTTTCTATCGAAGTGCCTGTCAATCCGGCAAAAATGTTAAATCTTTACTTCTATATTTGAATATACAAGAAACAAAAAAGGGGCTTTTCGCCTCTGTAAAATGTTAAATGTTCTTTTTGCGATTGTTAAATCTTGGACGCGAGGGGACTAACGACAAACGAGTTCTCGGAAATCAGCGTGCTTTCCTTACTCCCGTTCGGGAACGCAGACGTTAGCACCGCGGACGCTCCCTCGCAATTCCATTTTACCATAAATCTCTGTAATACTTATCCATCCGGCGTAGCAATTTTGTAGAGTCGCCTTTCTCGGCGTGAGCGCGCCAGCTACGGTAACACTCGTCCACTTTTTCGTGCGAGATCTTACCTTTCTTTGCGAGCTTTACTAGACGAAACAATTTCCGACGATAGCTCTTAACGTTTTTCGGCAACACCGTTCTAACTACTTTCCCCGTATCCGTTAAGCGATAAATAAAACCAAGATACTTGATACCTTCTTTGACAGGGTAAATTCGTGTTTTCTTTTGGTGGAGTTCAAACCCCATAGGCTTTAGTTGTTTTGCGATCTCCTCTTTACACCTCTCTAAATACTCTTTGTCCTCGTGGATGAGGATAAAATCGTCCATATATCTTGTATAGAACTTTATTCGCAATCGCTCTTTGATAAAATGATCCAGACCGTTCAAGACAGATATCCCAGCAATCTGTATCATCTGGCTACCTGGCATATAGCCAACGTCGCCGGAGTATTGGCCGCGCATAACTTCGCAGGCCATCCTGTATATCTCCGGTGGGAGCTGTTTCTTAAATGTTTTTTCTACAACGTCGTGGCGCATATTCGGATAATATCCCTTGATATCGCATTGTAAAACATAGCCTTGCGTGCCGTGTTTGCGATAATACCTCTGTAAAAAACAAACAAGCCTCTCGCGAGAGAAGTTTGTACCTTTGTTTTTCTGGCAGGCTCCATTGTCGTAGATAAAGCCTTTAACCATCGTTGGATAAATAGCGTTATCGTTGAGGCTACGTTGATATACTCTATCTCGAAACGCTACGCCCATCACCGTCCGCATTTTACCGCAACTATTCACCGTAAAAGGTCTTTGTGGCCGAGGGCGGTAGGTCCCGTTTTTGAGTTGATCCTCCAACTTTACCGTTTCCTCTACTAGGTTCAAAATGTAGTGGGCCACCGAGTCTTTCCATAAAACACCCTTTTTGCATTTCATCGCACTTTCGTAAAGTGCCTCAAAACCAATTACGTTATCCATATTGCCACCCTAGGGCGTGGCGCTTATAGCGATACTGGCTCGTAAGCCAATCGCGTCGCCACGCTATTGTTTAGCCTTTCGGCAAGGAATTCGACTCCTTGTATCATACCAATAGTCCAGCGCCTTATACTAGGTAACGGGCATTTGCTGGTGCCGTAAGATACGATCCGGCAACAGACGGTACGTGTTGTTGGCGTTGTTGTTGTTGAGCGAGCCATCAGTATTGCCGTTTAACTCGTTGTTCGCGTTGGAATAATTCGCGGAGCGCAACCACAACCAACCCTACCTCCTGCTACTTTATAGCCTACAACCTACGCTACGAAGTATCGTAGCGCTTTTTATCGGCGTCGCGCCATTTTCTGATATAATCGCGCGCCTCTTTGGTAATTCTCCCCCAATAAGCTACCCGTTTTGCAGGTAAATGATAAGTGCCATAAGCCATATCTATACAGATTAAAAGTTCAGTACACGCCTGGATTGCGTTAGTTTGGAGTCTGTACCTTGCCTCCTTTGCCTCCTCGTCAATTACTCCGGTTACTGGTTTCTGGACGCGCAGATCATTTGCCAGTTTACAATTCCGATAAATTGCCTGGCCGTTTCGTTTGATATCATTTCCCAGAACTTCGTCCAATTCCACCGGAAATTTCTTTTTATTCGCCAAAATACCATTGGTATAATTTGCTACTTCAAGAGCTTTTACCAAAACCACTAGCCGTCCTTCTTTCCTTTTATCTTGCGGTACAGACATAATTTTGATTATCCCTATACTTATTTTATACCACGCCCCCCCCCCGCAGCGCAAGCGCTGTAAGATTAGTCATCACCACGCAGGCGTGCGTGGTGATGAGTGGATTAGTGGATGATGGCACAAGCCGGCAACAGACGGTACGTGGTGAGGGCGCCGTTGTAGCTGAGCGAGCCATCAGTATTGCCGTATAACTCGTAGTAAGCGGTGGAATAATTCGCGGAGCGCAACCAGTAACGAACTGCACTTGAGCTACCCATTGGTATAACGGCACGATAAGTTGAGCTGTTATTGTTGGCCGTTGGGATATTGTCCTTGTAATACTGGAACGGCTCGCCTTCCAGGGCGTTCTTTGCAGCTGGACGGCTGTCATAATCAGAAGGCTTGAATTGCATTTGATAAGCACCAGGGATCCAGAATAGATCGTCAGTTGTATAGGTGTCGCCATCGAAACAGTTATTGTTGTTGACGGTCGTATTCCTAATCGTACTAATAACGGCCAACATATCAGATGGGACTATGGCCTTAAAGCCTTTACCGGTGTAGGATACTCTATCTGTTATATGTACCGGAGTGTAGCTCGTAGATACATTGTCGGCGTCAGAGTTGAGGATACCGCGGATTTCCGAGCCGTCCCAACGGTTGATATATGCGTTGTTGAGGGCGGTATATCCCTTTGTCATATTGAGGCCTGTCTTGTAAATAGCTGTGTAGTCGCTATAAGGCAACGCGTCGCCAACTTCTACGTTCAATTTCGTATAAGCAGAGCCATTGTAGCCGTAGTAATATGTGTCCGCCAGAGCGACCGGCTCCGTTGCGGAGTCGCAAGCGGTCTTTGACTCTGTGGAATATCTGTTTTGGAACGGTAGTGATTGGTCTAGCATAATGATAGTCGCCTTTGCCGTAGTTCCATCTGGCAAGGTTACGTCATAATCGGCGTCCACCACACGCCAATTCGGAGTGTAGGTAGTATTTCCAAAGACAAGCGTCGTTGGCAACAGAGAACCAACACCGTAGTTCTGCCAGTTCTGTTTGACGTCCGCCCAATCCGTAGTGTCTGGGTTGGCGGCCACCTCAATCGCACACGTAATCGTTTTGTTGATTGCTGGGCTATAAGCGGATATAACTGCGTGTCCCGTTCCATTTGCCGTTACCAAGCCGTTCTGGTCCACTACGATATCGCTATGCGAGCTCGACCAGGTAATCCTTTGGTCGGTAGCCGTGGAAGGTTTGAATTGGACGGTAAGCTGTCTTGAAACCCCCTCTGTTAAGTTTAGGGAGCTATAAGCAAACGAGATATCCTCTAGCGCCTGGTTGATTGTAACCGTCATACTATCAGAAATCGTGCCGGAGTAATCCTTTACTGTTACCGTACAGACACCACCTTTTAAGATATGCAGGCTGTGAGTTCCGTCGCCATTGTCTAGCACGTGGATCATATCGGGGTTAGATACGAGCACCTGCGTCCATTGTGGCGCATTGGCTGGCAAAACTGTTACGGCCAAAGCGATAGTTAGATATGTGCCGGAGAACGACAAGTTTTCAAACGCAGATTTATTTGTGATAGTAACCGAAGTTACGTCGGAAATACCCGTTGGCAAAGCCGTAATTGCTGCGGCCATCTGCGAAGGTGTATAGGTGTTTTGCGTGCCATTTTTACCGCGGATTGCGTCTGCGATATTGTTAAGGCTTGTATTGTTGACTAAAACGTTTCCCATATACCTCCTTAATATGCGATATTATTGCCGTCCGCGAAGGCAAAGTTAAATGTAAAGTTTAGAACGGCCGCGGAACTCGTGCCGCTGTTTGTGATAACAACGGAGTCGGTAGATTGTCCGAAGTTGACGGCGGTAGTTCCAACTGAAATAGTTGCGGCTGTTCCATCTTGGCCATCCTGCCCGTCCTGGCCTGGAACGCCTTGCGGACCAGTTTCCCCTTGCGGTCCTTGAGGACCAGTAGCACCGGTCGCACCGGTTTCCCCTTGCGGACCTTGTGGGCCAGTAGCTCCAGTTGCGCCAGTTTCGCCTTGTGGGCCCTGCGGACCAGTTGCGCCAGTTTCGCCTTGTGGACCTTGCTCGCCTTGAGGTCCCTGCGGACCGGTATCGCCCTTTTCGCCTTGCGGCCCAGTAGCACCCGTGTCGCCTTTCTCACCCTGTGGGCCCTGTGCTCCGGTGTCGCCTTTCTCACCTTGAGGTCCGGTGTCGCCCTTATCTCCTTTGTCCCCTTTATCGCCCTTATCACCTTTTGGACCGTTAAAGTATCCGTGGTCCCTCTTGTAAATCAAGTCGTCCACAATAGCTTGGATTTCTTGTTCCAAGATTTCGGTTTCGGTAGGGGTAAGTTCGCTTGAGTTTACGGCGTGTTCTCTGTAAGAGCCTGGATCTACTTGGACCTTTATCGGCGTTGGCGAGTAGCGCAGCGCCAGCTCCTCATCCTTTACCTCGAACGCGTAAACACCGAGTCCGAATTCTCCCTTTTCGGTAAGCACTTCGGCCGGTATATCGCAGGCGTCATCTACCAGAGGCACTTTGTAAGTTGCCCCGTCCTCTTTTCTGATAAATACTGCATATTTGACAAGACCGTCATACGATTTCGTAAATTCAAAACCAAGAGGCGTTGCCAGATACTCACCTTGGTTTACCAGAGAACCCTCGGTGATTTCGATTTTGTTTTGAGTAACACTCAATTTCATATCGTTTTCTCCTTTCTTTAATATATCCTTTGCGCTACTCCACCCACAGACCGATATAGTTTTGTTGCATTTCTAGCAAGCCCGTTGAGTGGCACCTCGATTTTTTTAACGTATTTCGCCGTGTTTGATTGTTCTGGATCGTTCGGATACGGCACAAGTGCGGCAGGTTTTGTTTTGACGGTTATCACGCTGCTATAACTAGACCAGGCGTTGCTACTATTCTTGGCGCGTGCGCGGTAGTAATAGGTAGTATTTGGCCTTAATCCGCTATGCGTAAAGGTGGAGTTACCGGTAGAACTTTTACTCGCTATCTGGGTTGTCGGGTTGTTGGACGTTCCACCGTAAAGATAAACCGTACCAGAGGACGGATTGCCGAAAGAGGACGTTCCCCAAGTAATCTTGTTGGTGTAGGAGTCAGTATTTGAGCCAGAAATAGACGGAGTATTTGGCGCAACGACAATAGAGCTAACTGTCGCGCTGCCAGACCAAGTACCCTGGAAGTCCGAACGTAAACCAGAGCCAGCGGTAAATGATACGCCATAAGTACCGTTTGAAGAAACAGTTTTAGAGTAGGTTGTAGTACGTACGTCGCCGACGTCAATACCACCTCTTACCCAGTTACCAAACCCACTATCCTCGAAAGTCTGCCCTGCGATTGTCATCGTCGGGTTAGGAAAGCTAGTATCCTGATAATGATACGTGCCAGAACGCCAGTAGTGCATACGAGCATAGATTGTCGCGCCATCTACCCAAACCTCAAGTTCGCAAGAGAAATACTGATTTGCCATTATTTATCTCCTCCGGCCACCTTGCCGTTGACTATCTTAACGTCGAATTGCGTCTTGCACCTGGAACAAACTACGTTCTCAAGGCTTGCGTCTTTGGTTTCGCAGATAAACTTCTTACATTTCGGGCAGGTAACACGGAGTGATTTTACTTCCTCTTTTGCCTTCTCTGGCACGGCATAGGTTAGGTAACAATGACAATGCGGATGAGCGTCGGCCACTTCGCCAGCTCCGGCGCTAAACTCACCAATTCCTTCCTCGTGAGCGTGTTCGGCAAAATCACCGTCAAGAGGTAGCTCTACGCCGTCCATCTCTTTGCAAAGATCACAATGGTTTACGGACTCTGGGTTGAGGTGCCAGATTTTCTTTACGTCCTCTAATTCGTTGTGCTTGGTGATAGCGTTCGCCATATCAAGACTTGCCATTTCAGACGAGCGGTGCGACTCCGTATCTTGTAATCTCTTGGTGCGCCAGAACTCGCTCTCTGTTAAATCACGCAGCGCATTGTTAGTTTCTATCTCGTTAAAGTCGCCAGCCTCGGCCATTTCGAGCGTCCGGTGGATCGCGGCGTCGGTGTCAGACGAATAGGAGAAGGTTACTTCCTCAAGATATTTTAAGTAGGTTGACTTAAAATCCTCGCTGGGTTCGTACTCATAGTCAGTATCTACCGCATAGCCAGCCGCTATCGCTGCCTCCTCTAATTCCTCTTGTCGAGCGAGTGCGTAGGCAACTGCACCTGTAAGCAGAACTGGCAATAAGTTACCAGCGAGGATACTAGATTTCTCTTTGATATCGAACTCGTTGCCTTCGATTGCGGCCTCGATTTGCTCCTCGGTATATTCGTTGAGAAGCTCCTCTACTTCCGAGTCGGATATAGCGTCCTTTTTCTTGGTTTTGACACTTTTAAATGAGGTTTCTACCTGCGAAACGGAGTCGTCTGCGTTGTCTGCGACCTGTGGGTTTTCTGGCTCTGGGAGAGCTTTGACTAGCGCCCTAAAATCATCCGGCAGACCAAAGGCGTCAATCGCAGACTCTAGCTTATAGCCAGCGTCCACGGCGTCTTTTAGCACTCTGAATTGTACCTCGGTAGTTTCTGCGCGAGTTTTGAGCTCGTCCACAGACTCCGAGATAGTGTAGTCGGCAGTAATTGCGAAACCTAAACCACCGGTGATACGGTTCATCTCGTGCGTAAACTTCGCCCAGATTTTGATAAGTTTCGGATAAACAGTGTATTTATCAAAGATATGCTCGGATTTAGCAACAGAGGCGTAGTTGGAGTTTTGGATAAAACCTTTGATTTCCTCTGGTACGCCAAACGCGGTGGCCGTTTTCTTGTTAGCCTGGTCGAATACGTCTTTGAGGCTCGCGTCTTTGTTGGTTTGAGCGAACGGCACCCACTCAATTTGAGCTGGTAGAGGTTTGCCGTCTATCGAGGAAGTCGGGCGGTGGACGTAAGAAACGTTGTTGTTGCGACCTGCGCCGCGGTGTTTCTCTTGCATAGCGTCCACAATCGCATTGAATTCCTCTTTATTGCGTGCCGTAACGATAAACTCACCGGCCGGAATAGCTTGGTTGCGGAAAAAGCCGCTCTGCCAATCTACGATATAATCGTCAAGGCTCGCCCACTTTTTAGCGGCCAGCGTTGGCGAATAGCCTTCGGTAACGTCATACGGGTTAATGTTGAGTGAGATAGAAATAACTTCGTCGTCGGTATAAGTTGCGGATTTGGTGCGATACTGAATAGAGCCATCTCTGTTTTTGACTACTCCGACACCTTGGAGAAAAGTAAAGCCGCCGATATTGTCTTTCGTGATACCACCAGGCGTTCCGTCTGTCTTGTGGCAGAGGATATAGACGGCTGGGTGGACCAACGTCATAACGGCCAAAGCCTCAAAGAACTCAAAACCAGACATTTCTTTATTCGGGTTATAAAGCGCGGCAATTAGCTGTGGAGTTTCTTTTAGCCGTTCGCCGTTCTCGTCTATTGCATAAGGCAGAGCGATCGCAATCTGCTCGGCAATTCTTGACACGTCCGCAAAAATGTTATCGTATGCGCCATCTCCACCTCCATAAAGACCATAAAAACCGTTTCTGATATCTCCCAAGTGCCACGCGCTACCGTCCGCGTTCGTGATACCCTTGGCTTTTCCAGTTAATTTTGCTTTGATTTTTTCAAACATCCTACCTCCTTTTATGCTTTTTTATCGAAGTGATTGTCAAGCAGCCGTCCGGTGCCACTTCCTTATGCTCCCAGACGTTGTGTAAGTCCACGTTCCAACCCAGGCTGTGTTGGGGTTGAAACTCGTGTCTGACGTTTCGTAATAGCTCCCGACGGGATACAGTAAGTTTATCGCCTTGATCTGCTCGCTCGTGAGCGCGTTGGTTGATACTTTTTTCTTGGTTACTACCGCCATATTCCTCCTATCTCAATACGTCCGTTCCATCAAGCTCGCTACTATCCAGCGTAAAGTAGTGCGGAGCGTTGTATTGGTGGACCGTTAAAGTTGTTGCCAGATATCCTGGGCCGTGTTCCCAGTTGATACCATCTACGATATAGGTGCCGGCGAATTCGCCTTGTAGCTCGATAATATCGCCGAGCATTAGAGAGAAATCTCCTTTGACTTCTACGTTCAAGATGGGGTTGTATTTGGCTCGCTCGTAGAGCATATACCTTGCAAAGAGGTCAGCTTGGTTTTCTGATTGGAAAAACTCGTTATTGGTAATCTCTAGGATATGTTCGCCGTATTGTTCTACGCTATCGTCGTCGTAGGCTTCGTAGTCTAGGAAGTTCGTAACCTTGGCCGGCTCGCCGTAAAGCCTCATCTCGTCAATCTCTACGTCAAAGTTATTGGTATTCGTAAAGGTGATAATGAGCGCGTTGGACGTGAGCCGAGAGGTAGCGCTAACTCCGGTCGTAACAGGGTTGCCGTTGGCGTCTTTACAAGTAAACCAGGAAACGGAGCTGCTACGCCCTAGCGTCGGGTTTTGGACGTCATAGCACGGATCCTCAAGCGAGCAGGAGATTTCGTTCGAGAAGTTCTGGCTAATCACCCAGAGGTTGCTCGTCCTATCGCCAGAGGGGGATTTCGTATAAACGTATTGGTACTCTTGGACTTCGCGGATTTCGGCCTGGATTTTGACGTGGTTTACCATCTGGGAGTTGTCGGCTGGTCGTACCTCTACGATAGAGTATTCGTCAAACGTCATAGCGAGTTCGTCGCTAAAGCTCGCTCTGGCCTGGAAACGCAAGATACCGAGTTCGTCCAACCAAAAGCGTCCGTTCTCGGCCTGGACTAACTTCCGGATTACGTCGCCAGCATTGTCGCCGATATCAAAGAATACAAACGGGATTACGTTGGCGCCCTGCTCGAAGTTGTATTGGGAGGAGGTAAGCCCAAACTGTTCTACAATCGCAGATAGAACTTCGTCCGTTCTAACGTCGCGCATATCTACCACCTCTGTTAGTGAGCTTTCGCAGATAGAAGTTAAGAAATCGTTTACGTGATAATCGGCAGTTCGTGAGCCTTGGTTAATATCTGGCGTATCCTCTGTTAAACCAACGAGCTGTGGAATAGAGCCTTGCCCTTGGAAACCGGCATAGATACGCACCGGACGGCCAGGGAGGTTGTTTTCGTCAATCGCCGAGCCGGAGCCTGGCGTAAAGTAGCCATCGTGGTTGTCGAAAGTGATATCCGCTTGCCCGATCTGGACGGTATAGGGAAACTCAATCGAGCGAGAGAGGCTTATCTTGACGAGGCGGTCCGAGAAATCCAAGTATTTGTAGAGGTCCCATATCTGTAAAACGTTCGGCTCGCGCAGCGCTAGGATATCTGGGCCATCTAGGACGCTCTGGTCTAGCGTAAAAATACCTACGGAGGGATCTAGCTCCTTCGTAAATGAGATATACGGCGATACTACTGGGGTGATAATTTGCCCCCTTGCCGCTTCGTGAAACTTGTTATCTACGTCTATCACAGTTGTTTTGACTCCCTAAAGCTAACTTGTACGCCCTCAACCGTTCCGCAGTTGTCTATTACGTTCTGCGAGTTGAGTTCCATCCGCGCTACCATATTCGAGATAGGGAGGTTGGTAGCGCCAGAAATTGTAATCACAGGATATTTTCTGTTTTCCCATTGTCTATCTATGAACCCTTTAAGCACGGAATACTCGCCGGCCGTCATATAGCCGAGCGATAGGGTGATTTTATGCTTGCGCGCCTTGTAGTAATCCGACACGTTGCCGTCCACCGTTTCTACCATCTGCCCGATATGGTCGGGGTTAGAGATGAGTGGAATAGCCCACACGTCGTAAGTGCGAGTTACGGTCTGGTCTGTTATCGTTACTGTTATTGCCATTATGCTGTTGCCTCCAATCTTGAACGTTTAACTTGCTCTAACGCCGTAGCAATCTGCTCCGCGACTTTTCTGCGCTCTGCTTGAGAAGTGGCGAAGGTGCCCTGGACGTTAATGTTGATAATCGTATTGCCGAGAGTTTTAGGAGTTCCGGTATTCTGGTTTACTAGGTCGGCTGGGATAACATACTCGCCCTTGTGGACGAAACCAGCAATCTCATCTGTTGCGCCACGTCCAGTAAAACCACCGGTTGCATATCCGGCAGGGATTGCGCCCATACCTTGACGCGTCCACTCGCTTTTCCAGTTGTCGCCATATTTGCTCTTGTAGTATTCGACGATCTTTTTCTGCTCGGTGTCGGCTGTCATACCGGCGCTTTCGCCGAATAGGAACTTACCGACGGAGTTGTTTAGCACCTGGTCGAACCAGTTCATCACCTTACCAAAGAAACTACTACCGAAGGCGTCGCCTGCGCTCGTACCGGATTGCGCGATAGATAGCTGGCTGTTTTTCATCGCCTCGTTAAACTTATCGGCGAGGTTGGTTGCGATACTTCCACCGGCTGCGCCTGCTAGGTTAGCTTGTTCCTCGTAGGACGCCTTTTGTTCCTCGTACCTTCTCTGTAAGGCTTCGATTTCATCAAGCAAAATAACGTCCTGGACTTCTTTAAGCGCGTCGCGGTGCTTATTCATAAAGGCCAGCTCGTCGTCTAGCTCGGCTTGGAGGGCGGCACGCTTTTCCTCGTAGGCTTTGCGGTCGTTCTCGTTCTGCAACTCTAACTCCTCTTGCGCCGCTTCGGTCTGCCTCTTGTAGAGGTTATTCTCCTTGGCGAGTGCGAATTCGAGGTTAGCAAGTTTCTGGCGGTTGTATTCGTTGTTATACCTCTGTAAGAACGCAATCTGCGTCATAATCTCGTCCACCTTCTCTTGGTGAGCGCGTTCCTCCTCGGCCTGTGATACCTCAAAGGCGGCGTTACGTTCCTCTACGGCTCGGCGATAGTTGATATTCGCCTCTTTAATCTGCTTGGTAAGATTGTCGATAGTTTCGAGGTGGCGCACCTCAATCTGTTTCAAGTCCTCTAGGTAATCCCTGCGGAGCTTGTCTAGCTGTTTGTTGAGGTCTTGGACGGCTCCGGCAGCGCCTCCGGTAGCTACTCCGAAATCATCCATAGCGTCGGCGCCATCATCTAACCCAGTAACTAGATCCTCGGTAGCGCCTGCTGTTTGCGACGTAACTAGGCTAATTGCGGCCATTGTAGCGGCAACGGTAGCAAGACCGAGCACTACGCCTTTTGCTGCAACGTTAAGGCCAGAGAACCACGCAATCGCGCTAGAAATCATCGGGATAAGTTTAGCAATCGCCCATACGATACCACCGGCGCCCACAATCACGCCTACGAACGTCCCGACAACTGCGACCACCTCTTTGTTAGCCAGCACAAACGAGGCGAGGTTGTTTACCATAGTTGCCATTGGTGCGAAGGCTTGCCCGAAGGCTGCTTTTAAGTTCTCGATAGAGTTAGACAAACGTTGCGTAGAGGCAGAATAGCTGTTCTGATATGCGCTCGCCTGGGAGGTGTACTTTTCTCCGGCTTCCACCGTAGAGTTATAGATCGCTTGGCGCCTCTCGGCTTGGGTGAGTTCGCTTGCGGTTTTACCGATAGACTCGGCGTATCTGTCGTAAGCGTGCGAGGCGGTTTCCATATTACCGGCCACCTTCATCATCATAGATGACTCTTGTTTGATACCTTGGGTGGCTCTCGCTACGGCGTCAGATACGTTGTAACCCTCTTTACGGTTGGCTTCGGCGGCTACGGTCATAGCCTTTATCATATTGGTAGCTTCTTGGACGGTGTAGCCATACGCGGTAAGGTTCCGCATAGCAATCATCGCGTCCTCCTCCGAGAGTAAGCCGTCCGCAGTTAGCTCTTTGATACTTGTTAAGGCGTCAGAAACCGTGCCCTTTACCGTATCTACGGTAGTCATCAAGCCATATAACGCGTCCTCGTACTTCGCATACTCCGACATAGAGTCAGTAACCCAGGATACTTCGGCGGCAGTAATCGCCGCGAACATAGCCTGTGCTTCTTTGGAAACGTCGTTCATAGAGCCGGTCATTTGCCATAGCGACTCTTTAAACTCCTCAAAATCAAACTTCGCTTGCTCGGCAGCCTGTCCGGTCTTTTCTATCTCTGGCGCGGTAGTCTTGGCGGCGGACTCAACCTTTGAGCTGGCGGCCGCAGCTTCCTCTTGCGCCTTGGCGTATTCCTCCGCCTCTTTGGTGGTTTTCTCAAACCACGCCTGGTATTCCTCATAAGTACCTTGTCCCTCACCCCAGTTAATCTTGAGGTTCATATCGCCCATCTCTTGTTTGAGATCGCCGACTTTTTTTCCAATACCATCAACGGCCTTCTCTACGTTAGAGGTGTCGGCCTTAAAGGTATATTTGACAACGTTACTTGAGGACTCGTCCATTTGTTATAGTTCCTTCCTTATCTTGTTGCTCTTTTGCCGGATAGCTTCCGCAAAACTCTTATCGGCTCCAATCCCAGCCGTAGCGGACGCCTGGATATCGCCAGCGTCAACGATTTGACGATAGCGTACCTTGCGCGCTGCCTGGTTAAGCCCAACCATAGTTTCAAAGGTGTAAGGGATATGGCTAACTTTGCCGTTCTCGTCCACGTCTATAATGTGTCCTCGCAGGACCGCTTTAACGGCCTCAAACCCAAAATAAACGCCGTGCATAGCCATCTGGTATAGTTCCGGTGGAATATCGCCAGGATAGCGCGGATTGCGCGCCTCTTTTGCACGATCCTCGGCCCATTTCTGGTCCGCTTTGGATAGCATATCTTTAAACGCTGGCATTTGGTTCCTCCGGTGTTTTTACTTCGCCGAGTAAAGCAGCGTCAATAATGTTTCTAATCTCTGTACGGTCTAGCTCTTTGAATAGTTTATCAACGGCACCCTCTGTTTCGGAGGTGATAGTGCCTTTTAGGATTTCGTGAGTTTCAACGGTCAATTCCTCTGTTCTATTCTGTAAGCGAGCCAAGGCTTTTTGGTCGGTGTTGGAAATCTTGTCTGCCTTGTCTTTACCTCTGTATTTCTCTAACAATTCCTGCGCTTCGGCCTGGATTGCGTTAAGCTCTCGCATATTCGCGCGGACTTGGAGTTCCTCGCCTGCGCCGTATGGCCGGACGGTAAACTTGCCATAGCCTTCAACCTCTATGGTCTTTTTGTTATTCTTTGGTACGTATGTGATTGTCATAGTGATAGTTACTCCTTTATCTCGTTATAAGTATCTATCGAAGTGCTAGTCAAGTTGTAGGCACTAGCCTTTTATGGTAAAATATAGAAAACGTATCAAAACAAAAAGGAAACAATATGAAAGATAAAGAAAACGAAATCACCACCCCGTCAGAGCGTGAGTCTTTGAACGAGATAAAATACTCTGTTGCGGCAATCAGAAAAATAATAGTTATCCAATTCGTCTTACAGATAATCGCCGGCCTGCTTATCTGGGGCTCGTTCCATAGATAACAAAAATCCCCCTGTAAAGAGGGATTTCTGTTTGGGCTTCGGTTAAGCGCTAACAGGCACCGCAACGAACGCCTGCGTGGAGGCGTCCCAAAGAGTTTTCTTTGTGAGGTCGCCAGCACCAACGGTTGCATAGCCATCGGAAGTCGGCTGTGCGAAAATCGTAAATGGTACTACGATATTCCCGTCGGTTCCGTAGGTGTAGTTCAAGTTAAGCTGTACCAAACCGGCAAAGATATGGAGGTCATTGTCAGAGTTTGGATCGCAGCTAAAGTGAACGTTTACAACCTTTGGAGTCTTGGTAGTACAAGTACCGCCACCGATACGGATACGGCCAAGAAGGTCATCTGACAGAGGAGCTTCGTAAAGATCCTCGTAGAGAACTTTAAGCGCGTCCATAGAAGGCAAAATGTAGTTACCTTCGAGCTGTGCGGTTTCTAGTTTCCCAGATGGTCTAGTGATAACACCAGCCTGTGAGGTTGTAGAGAGGGTGCCCTCTGCAAAGTTTGGCGTAATATCACCAAGAAATTCTGGGCCAATTACGGTGGTACCAATCGCCAATTCGACTTTACCACCCATATAAGTAGCTTGATCCATTGTTTTCCTTTCTTTTAATAACTTATTGTTCCCGACACCGACCAGATTATCCGGCCTTTTTGATCCTCGCCAACTCTCGTCGGTGTAGAAACTGGCGAAATAGTGATATTGCGATAGCTATTTTCTATTCCATACTTCGGTACGGCTGGCAATTCGCAAGTACCATACGTTTCCAGCTTACTCAAGAAGTTTGCCACGTCCTCTAGCTGTTTTAAGGCTTTGAGGTCGGTTTCTGCTCTTGAGTAGAGCTCGTAGCGTTGGATACGCCGCCTAAATTTAGACGAGGCTTGTCCGATACTGACGATATAGATACCGTCTTTGCCGAGCCCTAACTTCTGCCAAAACAAATCCTTGTCGATTTTGCCAAAGCCATTGTTCTCTAAAAACTTTAATAGTGATAGCGTAATCATAGGTATTTGTTTATTCCTTCCTTGGCGACCGTATCGCCAGCATTTTGCAGATAGTATTTCGTATCTGGGTGCAGGTTGTTTTCAAAGTGCCGTCGTCTGGCATAAGGCACGGCCGGACTACCATAAGCCACGGACACTTCTAACGTGTTCTCGCCTGCTTCCTCCACTCTACCGTCCGCTTTAAGCGAACCGGTCAACTCTGGAGCAAGCATACGCGAGCGTTGGAGTGTCGCCTCTGCCATAGCGCGGAGGGAATTGCGAACGTTTACCTTTAAAAACTTGAGGCTGTCGCTTATATGTTCCTCCACTTTAACGGATACTTTTACTTCGCCAACCGAGGTAACAGACATTAGATGAAATCCTCCTCGTCTGTCTGTTGCTCTCTGTCGAGAGTGAGCCGATAAAACTCAACCTCGCCAGTATCAAAGTCCTTGCCTTCGGTCACGCCAGCGATACGATAGTTTACGCCTTTGTAGCGTATCCCGTTCCCGACCAGTTTATCCGGTGAGATACCCTCGTAATCCTCTGGGTGGACGTGCAAGGTAGCGTCGGATTTTTCAACCTCTCTGTCGCCTTGCACCATCCCACTACGTAACTTAAACACGCCCTGGTGTTCTATGGTCTTGGTAATCTTGTTACCTTCTACCGTCCCTCTATCTACTTGTAGATACTCGTAGTTATCGGAGGTAAATAGATCGAATACCGTTTCCATAGCAAACCTTCCCGTGCCTAATACCAGCTTGGCACTCTGAATACTTTTCCAGCGCGGCGTCGTTCTGCTTTACAAAGGCCTCCATAGGAGAGGTAATACTTTCGTCATACGCTACCGAATAGTCCTCAATCTTTTTGGACTTGATACCGGCACGTTTGACTTGCTCCTGTTCTTGGCCTATGGTGGCAAAACAACGCGCGAGCAGAAGTTCCAGCCCTGGCCGGAGGGGAGCTTTGAGTTCTACACAAAGCAGGTCCTCCAACCGTTCCTGGGCTATTTTAAAGTACGTTGAATAGTTTTCAGACTCAACTTTAGTCAAGGCACGACCGAGTAACGAGCCCATTTTTTCTTTAGTGATAAGAGTATGTTCTGTCATCCGGTCATTTCCTTTCTAAATTAAGCGCTTGCACCTGCGGACTTGTAGCCAGCAGCAACCTTCGAGCCCTCAAGAGAGCCAGAAACTAGACGCTCGACGAGCATATAGTCTTTGTTAGTCTTGATATCGAAGTCGGTGCGGACCATATCGTCAGTACCAAGCAAGGTGTAACCCTGGTTTGCATAGGCGATAACGTCGTAACCAGCGGCCTTGATACCTTCGAGTTCCACGATCTTTGCGCGGAATACCTTCTCGAAGTCGGTACCAGGCTGGAATAGTGGGCGACCTTCCTCGTCCTCTGCAAGCATAAGGTCGGTTAGATCGGTTGGATCTATCACGATAACCTTGTTGATAGGAGTGTTTACAGTAAACGCGGTTGGCTTGATAGCACGGAGAGTCTTAACAATTTTCTTGTAGGTGGAGTCCGTAGCAACGTTGTTGATAGTGGACGCAACAAACGACGCATAGGAGTTAGCCACGCTAGAACCGTTAAGGTCAGCAACAATGCTGTGGAGGCCACGGCTACCATCGAATACACGATAGTCAGCTTCGTTGTCGCCAGGAACGCTTCGGCCATCACCCAAGATAGCACCGGTGTAAACTTCGGTCTTTAGGCGAGCAGCGAGTTCCTCGGTGCGGAAGCGCAAGAATTCGCCATCCTCGTCCTCTAGCAAGTCGATAAGGTCAATATCGAGCATTTTGTAGAGGATTTTGCCTTTAAGATCACGGTGTAAGGTAGAGATTTGCTGTACGGCTTTTTCCTCACCTTTCTTGTGGCCTTTAGCGCGGATATTTTCGCCTTCACCGTAGTAAGCGTTGGCAACGCCAGCTCTACGATTGCTCCTGCGGAAGGTGCCAAGCACGTCGGCGGCAACGTCGTTCCAGGTAGCAAAGAATACGGCGTCGAGGGTGGTTGGTAATACAAAGCCATCACCGATACCTTTTTCTTTGAGTTTCGCGGTCCAAGCGGACTTGATTGCGATTTTGTTGCCACGGTTTTCAGCGATAATCTTACCGAAGTCAGCCATCGCGTTCTTGGAGCCAAGATAACCTTTGGCGCCAGTTTCAGCCGTGGTTGCAACCTGCGAAGGTTGCTTTACTAAAGTTTTTGCAACTTTTTCCATAGGGGTTGTTTCCTTTGCTTCATCGTTAGTATTAGTTTCCTCCGGAGTTTCCTCTGCTTCGGTTTCCTCTGGCGTTTCCGCTGGGGTTTCCTCTGCTTTAGTTTCCTCCGTAGGGGTTTCCGGTGTTTCAACCGGAGTTTCCTCGACTTGTTTCTCGTCGGGGGTTGTCGTTGGAGTTTCGTTCTCCATCTCTACTCCTTTCGTAGATTTCGCCTCTAAAACGCGAGCTTCTTTATTTGCGCCACGAGTAACGAGCGAAACTTCGATAATCTCACCGCCACTTACGACTTTGGACTCGTAGTTGTACTCGAAATCGCGGAACTGAATAGAGAACGCATTGTCGAGATGGCCTTCCTCAATCAACTTAAACATTTCCTGCGCGTAATCCCTGGATGAGATACCGCACTCGAAAATGAGTTCGTTGTTCTCGAAAGTAGCCTTGCGGACAGAGCCGATTGTCTTTTCGACTTCCCAGAGGTTGTGGTCGGTAAGTAGAGGAATATCTACGTTGGTTGCGCCTTCCGCCGGAATAGCGTCAACGCGCATTTCGCCACCACCTTTGAGGGGTAATCTAAAAGTCCCAATCTCTATCTTTTCGTAATCGCGATCCTCTTTGTTTGAGGACGCTACGAAAGTAACTCTGTGCTCGCCTTCGACTTCGGCGATTTTAGTCTTGGTTAGAACTAAAGACTTTACTTTATTCATTTGATATCCTTTCGCCGTCCCTATGACTCTGCGTTTATAGAGTCGGACCTTGGCTATTTTATTTATCACTTTGTATCGAAGTGAGTGTCAAGCGCACCAAAAAAGGCACGAAAACGTACCCTTTTGGCTAGGTGGTTATACTACGGCTACGATAGTGTTAGCCGCCAGCGCCGAGCCCTCGCCTGGATCGGTTTGGGTAACGACAAGCTGCAACATATAGTTAGCGATAAAGGTCTTTAGATACTCTATGTTCTCCACCATATCGTCTAGCTGGTCTGCGGCCAACTGGTCTAGTGGCACGAAGTCCATATTTGGGTTTGGTAATACTGGTGTTGCCATCTTATACCTCCATATACTCGTTTAGATAAATAAAGGCGGAGTAGGTAGGGTTAATGATAACCTCCCTTGCTTGCGCCGGTGTGATAGTTTCAGCTACGGTATCAAGTACCTTCTCGGCCTTTTCCGCGTCGGTAGAGAAAGATCTAACAAAGAGTGAGAATTTGAGTTCGGAGTCGCCGTCTTTTACGGTGTAGGTCTTTGCATATCTGTAAATAGGCTTATCGGCGATCGCTGCGCTGCCGTCTTTTTTCTTGTAGGGCGTTCCAATAGCGGAAGTCCTTGTAGTAAAGTTATCGTTAATTTTTGCTCGCCAGAGAGCGATACGGTTAATGATTATATCCATAATACCTTTATGAGGTTATATCGAAGTGAGTGTCAAGTTTAACGAACTCCACCGTATTCTATCGGCTTGCGCTCCATATCACGTATCGCATAAGCAATAGCGTCCATCGCGTGATCGTTGCCGTCCTCCGGCTCGTCCATCGTTTCGCCAGTGGACTTTTTCTTGCGCCAGGCGTAGGTCAGATACTCGCGTTCTAGGGGTTTGTCCTGGGCCAGATAGTGCACTTTGCGACGTTTTACCAACTCAATGTTGTAAATTTTACCGTTCATCTTTTCGCCTGGTTGCTTGTTACACGCTATCGCGCGCAATCCGTTCGCCTGCATTTCGGCGATAATTTCCGGCCGCGCCGAGTCGCATACGAACAATCCCTCTGGGAATTCTTTAAGTTTAGCGATAAGGTCAGGGGTGAGGAGTTTGTTCTCGTATAGCATAAGTTGTAGGCATACTTCTTTGGGTTCTTTTTCGTTCTCATATACGGCTACTACGGCCGTTGGATCATTGGAGAAACCGAAGTCCACGCCGTAGCGCTTCAAGATAAAGCCCTCCGGTATAGACTCCACGGTAGTCCAGCCCTCGTAAACGTTACCCTCAAGAGAGCCAATTTCACCGAGGCCATACACTCGCCACCAGTTAGACGTGCCGTCGCCCCTCTGTTCCTCCAAAGAGTCAACGATACTTTGAGGCAGCGCTTCGTTGTCTAGGTAATTCAACTTGATAAAGCTGGAGTCTTTGCGTTTCATCAACTCTGTGTGGGCGTAGAATTCGTTGGCTGGGTTAAAGTCTAGCCAGATACGCTCAAAGGTACGCACTTCAAGCTGTCTAAATGTTTCGTAAGTGATACGGTTAGCCTCGTTAATAAAGAGGTAATCACGCCTGGCACCGAGCGCGTCCTCGGAGTCGCAGGATAGAAACTCAATCGTCGTGCCGGTGCACTTGTTTTCCCAGGTATGCAACGTAACCGTGTAGTTAAAATATCTAGCGCGCTGGGTATTCTTGAGGATTTCTTGCCAATCCTTCATAGCGCCGTGGCGCAAGTTAGGGAAGGTATCAGATACAATGTGGATAGTTTTATCGTACACTTCAAAAGAGAGGTCTAGTATCATAATGAGAATACTAACCGTCTTACCGGCCGACGTTCCGCCCTGGATGATATTTATGCGTTTGTCTAGCGCCTCTATCTTTTCTAGTGCCGTTGTGTCCGAGTACATTTTACCTCTTATTTTTCTTGCGTTTCCTTGGACTTAATGGTGGTGGCGGCGTCAAATCCACAGTTTCCACAGATTGCTTCGGGAAACCATAAACCTGTGTAGCGAGCCGGTCAAGCACCGAGATTTTTTCGGTTGGCTTCATAGCTTTATCTAGCAATACCTCTGCGGTCATCTTTTCCACGCGTCCGGCTTTCGGATCGGCGAGAACCTCTTTAAGTTCCTCGTCCGTCATTTTTAGCAACTGCTCCCACTTATAGCGTAAAGTGTCCTCTTTTTTCCAGGCGCCGTTGTGCCGCGGATTACCGTTAGGTTTGCCGAACTGTTTGTCGGCCGGTGGCGCAATACCACTTCGCGGCGAAACCTTTGGCGCTTGCTTTTTAGCCTGCTTTGTGGCTTTATTTTGCTTTTTTGCTGGCATTTTCCTCCTCCTTTCTTTTCTTATACCAAGCGTGTATCATAGTTCCATCCTCTCTAGGATAATCGTAGAAATATCCGCTAGTTTCATAACGCAACTCCCGAACGCTGGCGAACTCGCTTTTTTGCCAAGTCCGCTCTCGAACTTGATCCGTCCATCTGGCACATAAATAACCCCCCCCCAGCCGCTCAAAATATCGTGGAACCTTTTCGTCGTGATGAACTCAATCGGAAAAAGAATATAGATATCGGCCTTGGTTTTGGCAAAAGTTTCGACCGCCTTTTTCAAGAACTCGTGCTTGATAGTAAACGGTGGGTTAACCCATATCCTCTTGTACTTCGTCCAATCTGCTTTGAGGCCGTCGGTTTCTATGGTGTCGTAGTTCTCAATACCGAATTCGGTCGCTTTCTCTTTGGTTGTGGCTGGATCGTAATCAAACGCGCCGAAACGAGCCACCACCTCTTTTGGTGTAGCCCAATCGTCCTTGTTTGAGAACTGGATACCAGCCTTCGCCATTACTTTGCGCCCTTCTTTTTCTTTAGCTTTTTCGCCGTTTTATATTTTGGTATAGGGATTTTGATATAGTCTAGCCTCATTTGGCCTCCTTCGTTAAGATTTCGTCTTTGTAAAGCTCCGCCAACTCTGTTAAATCAGAGCCAGGCGCTCCACAATTCGGGCAGATATCGTCATACATTATGCTATCGAAACGGCTAAACCTTCCGGTCCGGAATAGTTTTAGACAATTCGTGCAAAAATAGCGAGGTGCTTTTTTGCTTTGCCGGATATGCCACCGGCTCATCCAAGGGTTATCACCGCATTTTCTACTTCTCATCTTTTACCCCCAACATATCTTTTGCGCGTTCGTCCTCTACTTTTCTTTTATGCAACCGACGATTTCGGCAAATCCAGCAACGATTGTGATTTCTGCACCAAGCGTCGCACGCTTCTGGCCCGTGATAAGGCTTGCGTTTCTCTTTACCGTGTTCTATCGCTTTTTCTAATCCCATTTATCCTCCTTTGAGGAAACCTCAAATTTATACTGGCCGGAGTATCCAAGCTCGCCATCAAACTCACACGTTTTATCGTAGAGTTTTTTAACGTCATTATGTGTCAGTTTGTTAAAAGTGATTGTTACTTTCATCTTTTCCTCCTAAATATCCCACCAAATAATTTATCCATATCTTGCGGAAACCCCTCTTTTTTCATCCGTTCCTCAAGAAACGCTTCGTCGTAGGCTTCTTTCCAAGTGCAACGTTTCGAGGTGTAGATCTCGGTTGCGCGCTTTTGGATATGTAGTGGTGGTAAATCAGCAGCCATTATGCGTTATCCTCCACTAATTCCCAAGACCGCCAGAGCCCCTTCCAGGTTTTGTACGCCTTAAATCCCCGTAAGTCGCCAGCGTTGTTGTGAGAAACTAATATCTGTCCTTCCAGTGGTCCATCAAAACAAACTGCACAATACGCAATTTGTCCCGTTTTCTTGTGTCGTATTTTTTTCATCGCTTTAACTCCTTTAAACTTACACTTTCCCCACCGATATTTTCATCACCAATTACGTCTATAATATGTTTTGGCCTCTTGCATTTTCCACAGACGTTTCCCACAAGCGTATGTGTCATACACCAGCAATTTTTACAGAGGGAAATATCTGGGTTGCCGTACTCGTCTTTTACTACGTCATCTTTCCAATCACTCATCAAAACACCCCCGTAACGTATAGCATTAAGAGCATACATAGCGCGAAACCTAAAACAAATCCTGCTATGGCAGCGTCAAACTTATTCATCTCTCCCTCCTTCTCGGCACTTCGCCACGCCAAAATCGTTTCATCAAAGAGTCTGGGTTAGCGCTTTGGCGGTGGTAATAGATAATCCTCTCGTCAAAGACGACGACTTTGCTCTTACCCTCTTTTAAGAATAGAGTATCCTCCTCGCCGATAAGCTGGTCTGGATCGAACCTATCCTCGCCAATCCACTCTCTCTTGATAAGTTTTCCCCACGCGCAAGGCTCTGGGTATGCGATATTACCGTCCTCGTGTTGCGCCTTGAATTGCACGATATCGGCGCGGCCGTCTTGCTGCGTTTCGCAGGCAATCCTATCACTCAAAATCGCGATAAAATCCTCTGGGATATCGTCGTCAGCGTCCAGAAATACAACGTAATCGCCGGTCGTATTGTCTATCCCAAAGTTCCTAGCAATCGCTACGCCGCTATTTTCTGGTAGGCGATAATAAGCAACACCTGGAAACTCTAAATCGCTGGCCTTTATCTCCGGCGACGCGTCATCTACAACGACGATCTCGTGTTCCTCTGGGTTTATCTGTCCGGCAACCTCCTCAACAAGTAAAGCGAGGTCCTTCGCGCCCTTCTCGCTTGTGATATATGCCGGAATTATCACCGATAGTTTCATAGCTTACCCTCCAATACTTTCTCCCACACCGGATCTATTTTTCCGGAAATCGGAGCGAACTCCGGTTTTTTGTTAAATATCGCCTCAATATCTAGTCCATCTAGGTTTTGGCCTACAAGGTATCCGTTCTCGCCCTGCTTAACTGCCTTCGCAATCTCTGGTATGTTGGTGCCAATCACCGGTGTTCCTACCTGTAAGGCTTCGTGGACGGAATAGCAATAGCTCTCGTTCTGGGAGAGTTGCACCAAATAGTCCACCTTCGATAAAAGCCCTAGATTTTCAACGCTAGGCTCGATAAATATCACCGATTTATCTTTGGCGAGTGCCTTATCTATCTTTGACAGAGATAAATGTGTAGCCGAGATAATCCATAGGAAAGGCTTGCCGGCCTCGTGGAACTTCTGGATCATCTTAACGATAAGGTCAGCGCCCTTTTCGGCCGTTAGCCGCGAGAGCGTGAGAAACACCTTGAACTCTTGCTTTTCGGGAGGACAGAGGATATTCGGCGCTACTACCGAGTCTATCGGCTTTTTGAACGCCGTCTTTAATCCTTTGGCAGCGGTATCAGATACGGCGAGAACTCTATCTACGTCCTCATCTACCGGCCACTCGTAGCCGTTCCACAGAGGCATTTTCTTTAATGCAGCCCAATCCGCGTGGACTTGCTGGTAAATCTTGTCAGCCTTAACTCTACCTTTGATAATCGGGTAACAGTTGTAGCTCGCCAGTATCAGCACGTCCGTTTCGTACTTTTTGCTCGGATCGTCTAGCTCTACCTCGCAATACTCCGCCAGGCGTAGCGCCTGTTCGCTATCCATACTCTTAAATACGAACTTGATATTGCGGTCTTTGTAGGCTTTCGCCAGGTTATAGAGGGCGGTTTCAATTCCACCGATAACATAGAGCAAATCGTGGAATACCATCACGCGCTTGCCGTGCTTCTTGGTGGTCGTTTTTGGTTTAGCCGAGAGCAAAACCGCCAAATTCTGCCTTGCCATATCTTTAACTCTAGCTTCGTCATCTAGGGCTATTGTTTCGCCAGGTTGATAGGGCTGGCCGGTATATTTATCGCTAAATGGCGACGTTACTTTGACGATAAATCTCATAGTATCCCAGCCCTCCCCAGATATTCGTCAATTACCTTCTTTGCTTCCTCAAATCCTACACAAAACACCGCCTTGTAGCCTCTAAAATCTAGGATATCTAGCATTTCGGCTTGCTCGGCGATATGATCGCTCGCCCAGTTGCCGTCTTTTTTCTTGAGGCGAGTGCCTTCTTTTTTGAGTTCAATATACAATCCGTGATATTCGTAGTTCCAACTGCCATCCACGCAGCGCGGAACCGGCTCGGCGATAAAGAAATCCGGATATCCACGGAACGGGTGCAACCTCTTGTGTTTAACGGCTTGGCCTGGGGTGAGTTTCAAATCGGCTGCGAGATCAAAACGATAGACTACTTGAGGATATTGTAGCTGCATATACCGCGCAATCTGCTCGTATAGCTGGTGCTCACTTGCGGCCATTATGCATTTTCCACCTTAATTTTAGTAGCTGGACTTTCCACACTATCCACTCGTACAGACCGTGAGGTTTTTGGCAATCTTTGCACGTCATTTTTACCCTTTCTAGCTGCCTTTTTCTTGCCAGCTTTAACCAGTTTATTCTTTGCGTTATCTCGCCACATATCCATAATCCTTTCTAGTGCTATTGCTTGGCCGTCTGGGAACACCCCAAACGCTGTATAACCATCTGCGCCCCAAATCTCCGTCGCTTTCTTATGGGCGAACGGACGATAAGTTGTGCGGCAGACTTTGATTTCGTATCCCTGTTTTAGAGCTTCCTTTTGGAACATATCCCAAAATTCCGGCATAACGCAGGAAAGACAAAACTTTGTGTAAACTGTTAATTTATTCACTTGGTCCTCCTTTTAGCTTTAAAATGTTTAGGTAAAACAATCGTGTCTTTTGTGATTGTAAATTCCTCATACATTGGCGCGTGAGTCGTAATTCCGTATTTAGTCGCCAACCTCAACGTGTCTGCGATAGTTTCTAAAGAATTGTTGTGCGCTAGGGTTTCTGCAAACGGTCGCCAGCTTTGCGAATAGAAACCACGGCCCTCGAACCAACGCTCACAGAGGAGCAAGTTTTTCCCATCTGATATCAAAATCGCGTCTTTGTCCCTAAAATAGATAGTCAGTTCACCTATGTATCTGACTCTGCGGACAAACTGCTCTTTTGTGATATGTCTTATAGCGCGCTTTGTCATCTACCTCCTTTATTTAATTTCTCTAACGAAGTGCGTGTCAATTTTGCCTACTTACCTCCTCTCTTGAAAATCGCTTTACAATCACCTCCTGTAACATAGTTGTTGAATACGTTGTGGCAGTTTTCTCTGACTAATCTCTGCGCCTCCTCATCTGGCACGTAATTACAGATCGCAAAAGAGTCCTCCTCAATGGTAAATTTCTTAAAGAACTCTTGGGCTGTCATCTTTAACCAGATAGAGTTATCTGTACGAAAATGCACGGTTTCGCCAGTAAACGGGTTATCGAACGGATCTATTGCGATATAACGTCTGTGGTGCCTAAACCACCACGCTTGAAAACCATAGGCCGCGCCGAAATCATAGACCACTCTATTTTTCGGTATAATCTTGGCTAATAGTTCGTAAGTATCGCCACCACAAGCGAGGCAATCAGAGTTTACGTCTGCCGAAATACCCCAGTTATTCTTGTCGTCAAAAACATAATCTAGCAACTCCTTGCCTGCCTCTGTCGCCGTTATAGATTTATACAAACGGCTACTCACTCTCCCCCTTCGTTTTATCTAGGGTATAACTGAAATCTACCCCTATCTTTGTCAATCTGTCTTTAAGCTCGTTTAGAGTTCGCTTTAAAAACAGAACCGAGTCTGGCGTATCCACGCTGCCAAACATAAACACGGCACCTTTGCCGAGCGGATCGTCTGGTACTTCGCACACAAAAAGTACGTCAGCACCAGATAGCGCCAGGTCTAGCGCCTGGCTACGTATTTTCCTAATCCTTCTATCTGCCATTTTCTCCTCCTCTGTAATAAATACCTATCCCTCTGACAATCTGCGAAACTACTCCTGCCGAGATATTAAGCGCCCGACCGGTTGCTGCATAACTACGGAGGTCTTTGTACACTTCTTTCACCTCTGCGATTTCATATTCAGACAGTTTGGTATTCACTCCAGCCGGCCTCATTTAACCCCTTCCATACTGACTACCAACTGCTCCCCTTGGAAAATAGCCGGATAACTTATCATCAAGTGCCATATCTGGTACGGCAAGAAATCGTCGCGGCTATAACTTTTCGTGCAATACTCGGTTAGCGTGTGCCCTTCGCCAAGCGGCGTTTCCGGCAGGTGATAGTATCCCTTGGACTTCGTAAGAACTCTCTCGGCCACTTCGTCCTCGACCATAAACTCCACCATATACTGCAACGTGGCAATACCAGAGAGGACGTGGTGCGCCGTAATTGGATCTATGTCGGTAGCGTCAAAGAAACAAAACCCAAACGAGCCTTTGACTCTGCCGTCGTGGACCTTCTCGTTGACTAGCGGCTCACCTTTAAGATACTTCTCCAACTCGACTTCGCTCATAAAACGGATAAAGCGCCTCATCTCGACCACCTATCTGCGAATAATACCGCCAAACCGCCAATCGCTACGGCCGCGAGCGTTGTTCCAAAAGGGACACCAGAGATATAAGAGAATAAAACTGCTAAAAGACAAGCAAAAATATCGAATAGCAGGATAAAAACAATCCTCATACTCCCAACCCCCTATTCATACGCTTTGCATTGTAGAGCATATTTTTTACGTAATCTTTGACGAGAACGCCTCTATCGTTGGCAATATGCGCCACCATACTCATTACCATAATGTCTGTCAATTCCTCACGGCTGGCGTTTGGGCGCATTTTAAAAAGAGGGTTATCTTTTGTTTCCGTATTCGTCAGCACAAACCCCATCGGTTGTTTGCCGCCAGCGCCCCAGCAATACAAGATAGATAGTGGATACTCCTCTTTTATCTGGGCGAATAGTTTAATCGTTTTTTCCATTTTTCCTCCTCAATTCTCGAATAATCTCCCATAGCAGCGCCTTTATTGCGATTACATAGAGAAAGTACAGAATTAGCCCGATAATCCCTAAAACCAAAAGTCCTGTCATCTTTTGGCCTCCTTCTCGCTCTGCTCCTCCCACAATTTATCTAACTCGTCGTAATCGTGGAACGGATCTCGATTTTTCTGCGGCGTTATGGTAGCGTCAGAAAAACCAGGAATATCCCAGAACAACGGCTGTTTGTGGTTAAAAATTCTTATATTCCCATCTCGTAATAAATCCATATCAAACGCAACTGCTTCACCGGTTGGGCTAAATAACCAATTCGTGATATGATCCACCCCACGCGCAATAACGACTTTCTTTATTGCCTTATTATCGTCGCCTGCTACAAGGTATCCACACTCGAAACACCGGAAACCGGAGTCGTGGACTCTTGTAGTCGGCCTAAAATACGGTTCCCATCTCATCTTTTCGCTGGTCCTCTCCGCGACTTCCTGCCGCCTTTGGCTCCGGCTATTCTCGCAAGTGCCGGATTACTGGCGAACCCTCCGGTGTGTCCGTTTCGTCCGCCCTTCGCACCTATTCTTGCGTAAAAACCCAAGCCATATTTTGCTTTATTAGTTGCTGCTGCTTTTAGCCCACCTGCCTTTGTTCCGGCCATAATACCTCCTTTACATTTGAATAATTTGCCGCATAATATCGGCAATCATAGCGACCTCGCTATCTCTGTTGACGCACGCTATTTTCTGCGTTCCGTTCTCGAACGTCGCAGTAACAGTTTCCTCGCCCTTGTCGTTTACATATTCCAAAGAAACCAGATCGCGATAGTCGCGCGTCATCTTTAAGACTTCGCCAAACGCTTTGGCTACTTTCGCTTTATCTTCCATTACTATCTCCTTTAAGTAGCTCAATAATTCCTTCTAGCGTTCCAACGGTCAATTCGTTACCACACTTTGCGATATGGTTTTCATCTACCGTTTCGGTAGAGTAGCGGTCCTTACTGCCTAAAAACGCGCGGACTCTGCCAACGTCATTTTTGACAACTACAATTCCGCAGATACTCTGGTCGAAGGCATTACCCCAGATAGATTTTAAAATTTCCACTAGAAACCCAGCCTTTCTATCTTTTCCGCTGCTTCGGCAATCAGCTTCATAACTGCCTTCTCGAACTCCCTGGCGTCCTCAATTCTTGGCTCCACGTCTTTGCGGTGGATATCAAAAATCTGCATTTCTAGGCCAGGGATAACGTCGGTATAGATCACAAAATGTAGCGTTTCGAGGTCTTGGTTTACCACGAAATACTTAATAATCTGTGCGTCATATTCCTTCGGTGGTTTACCGGTAAGGTAAGCCTCAATCACGGCGTCGCTGCCGAGGCACTTAACCTCTACGGCTTCTTTGCACTTGCCCTTCTTATCGGTAATCGTGCCGTCCGGAGAAATATAAATGTTCTCGTCGTCGTCAGAAATCCATACCACCGAGTCTTTGTCTAGCTTCTTGCCGGTCTTTTCGGCAAACATAGCCAACGCTTCTGGCTCTAGGATATGGCCGCGCGCCATCATACTAAACGGCTCGCCGTTCAAGCGGTCCGCGTAATCGTTTGGCGTAATTGGTCGTGCCACACGTTCGGCGATAATGTCGTAGAAACGTGGGCGTGGATCCTGCTCCAACTTCAGCATAGCCAGCTCGCACGGCTCTAGTAGTGCCGCTACGCTCGCCGACGTTTTCTTGTCCTCTGGGGATAGCTTTTGGCCGTCCTTTTCCAGATACTCAATCATCTTGGCTTTTAAAGGGTAGCCTGGCGTCCATAGTTCTTTAAACTCACTTCCGCCGGACTTACCTTTGCGAAACTCGAACCACTCCTCCGAGTTCTGTTCTATCTTTAAGACCTTCATTTCTTGGCCTCCTCTCGTTTCTCGGCAATCTTTTTTATTTCAGAGTCGAGTTCGGCAAGCCAAGTTGACATAGCTTGTAAGTTATCAGCGGTTTCTTTGCCAACAAAATACTTGGTAAAGATACCGTCCACCACTAGAAAAGCGTTCTCAAGGTCAGCGTGCATTTCGCCGAGCTCAAAGTCGCTCATCTTATCGGTGAACTTACTTTCCGTTTTTAGCCACATTTTTCTTAACTCCTTTCTGGCCTAGTTTCTCTTTGGCCTTGTCTTTTTCGGCGACAATCACCTTCTCGGCGCGGATTTTGATTGGTAGAGCTAGGAATACCTTCTTTAGCTCGTCCACCGTCTTTGACGCTTGGAGGGCGCGTATAGCTTCCTCTATTTCGTCTTGGTGTTTCTGCGCCTTGTAGTCCTCGAACTCCTCCATTTCCTCTGTGGAGGCAATCTCGCCGGACATAGCATATCCGAGCAGCGCCAGCGCGCGTCCAACGGCCACGGTTTCCAGCTTCTCAAAAGCCTTATCGCCGTTCTTTTTCTCGTCGGAACGTGCCGAGCCTTCTGCGTCGGCAGACAATAGCGCGGCCTCACGGTCTGCGCCGGTCTTTAACAATTCCATAAATTCCGTTTTATCCTTCCATACATACGCACGAAAGGTTGTAACGTTTCCATCGACAATACACTCGGTTGATATTTTACTTCTTGGGTTGGCCTCTCTAAAGGCCACCAATCTATCGGCAACTTTCGCGTATTTGTTGCCTTTTAGATCCATTGTTTTAACGCCCACCATTTTTATCCTCCCCATACACGTATTCCGCGTGCTTTCTGCCTAGCATATAGCCCTCGTTAAAGGCCGCTACTAGATTTTTAACCGCCTGCTGTTTGTATTGCTCGACGGCGTTTTCCATCTCTATCTCAAGATCAAGAGATTTATCATCTTTTTTCATACTTAACTCCTTTGAAATTATGGTCTAGTCCGGCAAAGCCTTCCGCAAGTAAGCGAGGAAAATGGCTCGTGCGGAACCGGACTAGCACACGCGTATTGTCGCAGTAGCAATCTACGCGGCTCGGACGCCTAAATGAAAATACCCATAAGCGATAAATCAAAACTTATGGAAGGTAATCAAAACAACAAAATGGTTTAAACCGCCATCTCTACGGGATAAGCGTCCCAGCTGCATAGATTGCTCGGATTGTTAAAGTGCTCCGCCGAGGCTATATCGCCGAATAACTGATATAGAGCCTCGACTCCGTTTCCGTACACACTAAAAAACCTGTTACTTTCGTAACAGGTAAAACCGTAATTCTTTAACTAAACTTCCCCAAGAAACTCGCGATGATTTGGACCACAATCAGACGCTCTAACCATCTGAGCTAATCCCACCATGTTTTTAAAGATATTTCGATTATACACTAAAAGAAGAAAAAATTCAACATATGTTGTAGCTATTGACATTTTGGCATAAGTGTGATATAATGGGGTCATGTAGCTTAAAAAGGCCATTTGTTTAAGAATAAATAATTATATTTAAGGAGGGTGAAAACTATGGCAAAGAAGAAAGAATTGGAAGCAAAGAGAAAGGCAGCAGCAGTTGCAGACGATCCTATTAAGAGGCTTGAAAATGACCTCAAAAATGAGGACAGGAAGAAAAAGATCGCTAAGAAAAAGAAGAAGATCGTTAAGGACGATCAGGATGATCTGGTAAACCAGAATCAGATTGACCAGGATGACCAGGATCCGGTAGACCAGGATTTGGCGGACCAGGATCAGATGAATCAGGATCAGGATGATGATTCTAGACAGCCTGCTGACTACTGTGATGATTGCGGTGGTTGTGACGGATGTGACGGATGCGAAGGTTGCGACGGATATTCATCTGTACCCGATGATTATTACTACGGTGATAGTTATTCGGTTGAACCTGATGATACTGTTGGCGCTGATGCCGATCCCGACGATGATCCCGATGCCGATCCCGACGACGATGACGATGATGATGATGATGGTGGTGTACCAACTCCACCGAAGAAGTCTGGTTCCAAAAAAGCTGGCTTCATTCCATCTGTGGATACTCTCAAGAGAAATGGGCCGGGTAAGGCTTACAAGTATTGGGATTACACAAACAGAGTTTGGATCATTACTCAGAATTTCTGGGTAGCTAAACAGGCATCCGATCTTTGGGATGTGGTTTGGCTTTGGTATGAGAACGGCAGAATTAAACGTCCTTTAACCAAGGACGAGATGATAAGGTATCTGCCTTAAAAAGCTACAAAACGTTCTTTTAAATTTCCCCTGATATTTATATCAGGGGAATTTTTTTACATAACCGCAACAAAGTGGTAATGCTATTGACAAATATGGCAATGTGTGATATAATGGAAGTAGTCTGAGTTTTGGGTAGAGTTGTGAAACTTTGAAGACCCTTAACAACCGAATCATCTCAGGTTTCAAATAAGAAACCTGTTTGCCTATATAAAAAGTCCCTGTTACATTAATGTCAACGGGGGCGAGGCCCCCAATTTTATATTGAAGAGGAGGTCGTAAATATGTTTATAGCTGCATTAATAGTTGGAATGGCGGAAGCCTGTCTTGCCTTGATGGCTGCCGCGAGATTTGAAGAAAGTAAGAAACTCGCTTGGTCTAGAGCTGGAATTTTCGGTGTGATAGTGACGTTGGTCGCTTTTTTATCATCAAAGGTCCCAGCCTGGATTTCTATGATACTTTTTGTAGTGACACTTGCCATGATGGGATATCTGATATGGTGGTGGCGCGAGAATGGAAGCACAAAAAAGGAACTAGCTATTTTTGTTCTGATGATGTGTTTTTTGACAATAGTATCTAAGGGCGCGATAGTGAGAATAAGAGATCTTATGAGCGTCAAAGTGGTGATTGCAATCTTTGAATCAATACCTGGAATCATGTTCTTTTTATCAGTTGGCTATATGATAGCTAACATGATATGGTTTCATGCTGAATTAGAAAAGGAGGGGGGTGAGGATGCATGAAAAAAGCTGCAAAATCCGTGATGGTAATCGCGGTGCTATGCTCTATTCTGGTTTTAATATACCACTTTTCTATAGTGGAAATTGAACTGGAATATGGGAGCTTTGGCGGATTCATTGCGCAGTCTTTGGGGTTTAACCCGACTAGCACTAATGGATTTAGCCTTGGGAAGTTGTTTGCTCCTAAGAATGATGAAGTGCCTCAAGAGACTGAGGAGAGTGCAGGTAATAGCGCAAATATTAAGACAGTTGAAAGAGAGTATATCTCGGTGACTGAAGATGCAAATGCGCTAGAACCAGATTCTTACCAGGAGCCAGAGGCTCCGCAGGAGGAGATGCCTCAAGAAGAATTGACCCAGGAGATGATCTGGCACTTCTATAATCTTGATCTTCAAGATGATGAAGATAAGCTCAATGATTACAACTTCGGGCCTAATCCTATTCTTGAGAATGTTTCTCTTGAAAAGGTAAAAGAAGCTATTAAAGGAAAGAAAGTTACTGACACTATCAAGATAGAGACTATTATCGATATGCTGGATGCATATCAAGTTAAGGAAGATCAGCTTCAGAGAATGCATGCTGATCCAAAGCTTGGTGCTGCAGACATGGCATGGATGGACTCTATCGCTGGTACTAGGTATCTCGGTACCTTCTATAGTGCTGCTAAAGAGCAATGGGACGTGGCGATGAACGATGCTGCTGATGCTTGGATAGAGGACGAAGAGTCCTACTATCAGACACTTTTGGCATACGAGAAATGGCTTGACTCAGCCACGGATGTACGGATTGAATATAGAAAGTCTGGTTTGACAGATCAGATGTATATGAATCCTTACACGGTAAGTGGAATCCCTGATATTATTGTCATGGAAACTACAAATCATGATGGCTGGTTTATCGTTTATGAGTTTACAATCAAAGAAACGAAAACCATTGAGGTGGCTTATAGGATTGATTGCGGCTATCAGCCGACAAACGTATCAAAAATTATGAAGATTACGCCAAAGGCTAATCCTAATAATAAGACGAAGAAGAGTACTTATACTCCGACTCCTACGCCAGCTCCGGTAGTGGTACAGACTCCGACACCGACTCCGACTAATCCGGAGCCGGAGCCAGAGCCAGACATAAGGCCACATCCACATCCTGATCCAGATCCGGACCCATGGCCATGGCCGTGGCCAGATCCAAAACCGGATCCAGAGCCTGAGCCAGAGCCAGATCCAAAGCCAGATCCAAAGCCTGAGCCGCAGCCCGAGCCGCAGCCTGAACCGCAGCCTGAACCGCAGCCTGAGCCGCAGCCTGAGCCAAAGCCCGAGCCGCAGCCTGAGCCGCAGCCCGAGCCGCAGCCTGAACCAAAGCCTGAACCTGAACCAGATCCAGATCCGGTGAAGGATCCAACTCAGGGAACACAAGTGCTCCCGAACGATGATCCTGGTCCTGGGCCTGACACCAATAACGGTGTAGGAGCTACAACTTCTACAGAGGAGAAGCCGACTAACTCCAATAATATGACTCAAGATGAATACAAAGAGACTATTGAGGAGCTAAAGGAAGCGAACGAGATATCTCGTGAGGCTGGTGAGCCAAATACGCCAAGCTACGATCCTAAGATAGAGGAGATTCAGGTAACTGAAGAGACATCTGGCCAGTCATCAACTACCATTACGGTAGACAATAACGCCGATACCGGCAATCCGGATAGTCCGGGAAGCACTAGCATCGATACACCGACGCCGGTGCAAGACTCGTCTGTTGCAGACGATCCGCCTGGAGAGGCTTGGGACGGTCCTCCAGACGCATAATCGTTTATATATAGGCAAAAGGGTGGGGCCCCGTGAGCGGGACAGCTCAAGTACTTTTTTAGTCCGGCGGTTTTTACCGCCGGGCTTCACCCAAATAAATGTTGATTTGAAATTTGAGACGATTCGGTTGTTTAAAACTAGATGGATTTTAACAATTCGGCTAGCAAAAGGAAAGTTTTCTGAAGTTTTTACAAAGACTCTAATTTTTATTAATTTGAAAGGACTTAATATGAATAAATTTGCTAAAACTGTGTTTAGCGTGTCGGCGGCTACAATTGTAGCAACTGCTACGCTTACTCCAGTGGTAGTAAACGCTTGGGGCGATTCTAACAATGGCCGCAAGACTTACACTATCGCTGATATTAACAATGGTGCTCTCTCTGACGGTACCATTACCTTTAACTCAATTACTGATGGTAAAATCGGTGATGAACGTAACTTCGTTGGTGCTAGACTTACTACTGGTAACTCTAGTGTCTATAACGCTAACGAAATCAATGTGGAAGATGATCAAATCTATACGATTAGACTTTATGTCCACAACAACAGCCCTAAGGGTACTAATGCAGTAGCCAAAGATGTCTCGGTAGAGTTTTCTTTGCCTACTACTGTTTCTACTGAACATACCGTGATTGGTTACATCAACTCTTCTAATGCTACCCCAACTCGTTACTGGGATGAGGTAAAACTAAAGTCTGATGATAACTTCTACATGGAATATGTTTCTGGTTCTGCACAATATCGTAACGCGAATGGCGTATTCGCTCTTCCTGATACGATTATTAATCAGGACACCAAGATTGGTTATACTTCTATGAATGGTGAGATTCCTGGCTGTTTTGAATATGACGGCGAGGTGACCATCCAGGTGAAGGTACACAAATCTGTGTCAGCAAAACTTTCTAAGACTGTACGTATCAAAGGTTCTTGTGAAAAGTTTGGCGAAGCTGTAACTGCTAAGGTTGGTGATGAAGTAGAGTTTCAGATCGAGTATGTAAACTTGCTCGCTGACTCTGTCAAAGACGTGATGATTCGTGACGTACTTCCTACCAACATGGAATATGTTGCTGGTTCGACTGTGCTTTATAACTCGAACTACAAAACTGGTAAAGCTTTACCAGAAGATACTTTGACTACTACTGGTC
>JAEEGL013622149.1_pt1 | contig 39544 bp, 40 predicted proteins | sample 9134231 | NCBI WGS metagenome assembly JAEEGL01 (sample SAMN16246548, study PRJNA631951) | gut metagenome | biome: gut microbiome; feature: rumen; material: fiber-attached | host: Bos | place: Iran: Karaj | collected 2018-10
AAAACGGAGGTAACAATGGAAATTAAAGTGCAATCCATCAAGTTCGACGCAGACCAGAAACTGCTTGATTACATCGACAAGAAGGTCGGCAAGATCGAGAAATTCTACGATGACATCGTACGCACGGAGGTCGACCTCTCCCTGCTCGCCGATCCGCAGAACAAGAACGTGAAGGTCCACGTTTTCATCCCGGGCAACGAACTCGTCGTGGAGCGCAACGGCGACACCTTCGAAGGCGCCGTCAACGACTGCGTTTCTACGCTGAAAGATCTCCTCGTTTCAGAGAAGGAGAGACGGTTCAAATAAAGAGCGTCAACAGCTCCTGCGGGCTGATGCCCGAAAAGTATTCGCCGGTCGGCACTCCCTGGAGTCGGCCGGCGATTGTTTTGCGGTCGTAAGGACAGCCTTCCAGTGCGGCGCAGAAAGCTTCCGTGGGCCGCTCGAAGAAATAATCGCCAAAGATCCGCAGGCCGCTGATCCGGCCGACGCGCAGGTCGAAATGCGCCTCCAGCAGGCCGGCGGGGAACTTGCAGACGTTCGTCACAGCGCAGGCCGGAGAGGCGCCGAAGTTCCAGTCGGGATTGTCGAAACGTTTTTCGCGGAGCCGCGCGATGGCTGCGCGGTCGTCCGTCGAATAATCATAAGGTGTGCACCCCAGCGCTTCGCCGATGTGACGGGCCAGATGCGCGATAAAATCCTCCACGGACATGGGCGCCGCCAATTGCTCATTCAGGTTGGCGACGCGGCTGCGCACCGACTGCACGGCCTTGCCCGAGAACTTCTCGGGCCGCGGCCGCAGCGCTGCCGCCAGCCGGGCGGTCGAGGCGTCGAACAGCAGCGTGCCGTGCTCCAGCACCCGTCCCTTGTGCTTGCAGACAGCCGTGCCTGAAAACTTCCGGCCGTCTGGCAGCACCAAGTCGTTCCGCCCGGAAGCCGACCCTTCGACACCCAAAGGGCGCAGCGCATCCAGGACGACATCGGTAAACTTTCGGTCTTTCAGGTCGAAGAATGAATAATTCACATTACCCAGGTCGTGGAACACCGCCCCGCCGCCCGTCATCCGGCGGACAACCGGGATGCCCTCCCGCTCCACGTAGTCGAGATCGATCTCGGCATACGCGTTCTGGTGCCGCCCGATGATCACGCTGTCGGCGTTGCGCCACAGCCGCACGAACGGCTCGCTGCGCCGGGTCAGCAGATATTCCTCAGCCGCCAGGTTCCAGGACGGGTCCGTACAGGTGTCGACGATCAGTTTCATGGTCTGCAAAGATAACAAAAGATAATTTTATTATCTTTGTTTGTAACACCGCAAAAACGATCCCCCATGGAAAGCGCAAAAGTTTATTTTACCGACTTCCGGACGACGGCCTTCGGCGAAAGCATGCCCGCCAAGCTGAAACGCCTGGCCCGCCGGGCCGGCCTCGCCGACATCGACATGGACGGCAAATTCGTCGCCATCAAAATGCATTTCGGGGAGCTGGGCAACGTCAGCTATCTCCGCCCCAACTACGCCAAGGCTATCGTCGACCTGGTAAAGGAACTCGGCGGCAAGCCCTTCCTCACTGACTGCAACACCATGTATCCGGGCTTTCGGAAAAACGCCCTGGAACACCTGGAGTGCGCCTGGGAGAACGGCTTCACGCCGCTCTCGGCCGGCTGCCCGGTGATCATCGCCGACGGCCTGAAAGGGACCGACGACATCGCCGTACCCGTGCAGGGCGGCGAGTACACGAAAGAAGCGCTCATCGGCCGCGCCGTCATGGATGCTGACGTGTTCATCAGCCTGACCCACTTCAAGGGACATGAGATGACCGGCTTCGGCGGTGCCATCAAGAACATCGGCATGGGCTGCGGCTCGCGTGCCGGCAAGAAGGACCAGCATTCCGCCGGCAAGGCCATCATCTACGAGGACAAGTGCCGGGGCTGCCGCCGCTGCCAGAAGGAATGCGCGAACGGCGGCCTGAGGTTCGATGAAGCAGCCCGCAAGATGCGCGTGGATGAAACCCACTGCGTGGGCTGCGGACGCTGCCTTGGCGCCTGCAACTTCGACGCGATCGACTTCGCCCAGAACCAGGCGATTTCCATCCTCAACGCCAAGATGGCCGAGTATACCAAGGCGGTCGTGGACGGTCGCGACCATTTCCACATTGCCCTCGTACTGGATGTTTCACCCTATTGCGACTGCCATGCCGAGAACGACGCGCCCATCCTGCCGGACATCGGCATGTTCGCGTCGAAGGATCCCGTCGCCCTCGACCAGGCCTGCGCAGACGCATGCCTGAAGGCAGAACCTTTGCGGAACTCGGTGCTGGGCGACCATCTGCATGAGCACGGTTTCCACGACCACCACGACCATTTCAAGAACACCACCCCGGAATCGGAGTGGGAGACCCAACTCATCCACGGTGAGAAAATCGGGCTGGGAAGCCGTCAGTACGAACTGATTGTTATGAAATAAGCCCTATTCCGCGGGCTCGTTGAGGGTGTTCCAGAGCAGATCTTTCAGCTCCGGGATGCCCTCGCCCGTCAGGGAGGAGATCAGCACGGAAGGCACCTTGCGCGGCAGGTGCCGGCGCACTTCCTTCCGCAGTTCGTCGTCGAGCATATCGCACTTGGTAAGGGCCACGACGCGCTGTTTGTCAAGCAGTTCCGGATTATAGAGCTTGAGCTCGCGCTGCAGGATGCGGTATTCCCCGGCAATGTCCTTGCTGTCAGCGGGAATCATGAAGAGCAGCATCGCATTGCGCTCGATGTGGCGCAGGAACCGCAGGCCCAGGCCCTTCCCCTCGTGTGCCCCCTCGATGATGCCGGGGATGTCGGCCATCACGAACGAACGGTCGTCGTAGTAGTTCACGATGCCGAGCTGAGGCTCGAGGGTCGTGAAGGCATAGTCGGCGATTTTGGGCTTGGCGGCCGACACGACACTCAGCAGCGTCGACTTGCCGGCATTGGGGAAGCCGACGAGGCCCACGTCGGCCAATACCTTGAGTTCCAGAACGTACCAGCCTTCGACGCCCGGCTCGCCCGGCTGGGCGTAGCGGGGCGTCTGGTTGGTCGCACTCTTGAAATAGTTATTTCCGAGACCGCCGCGGCCGCCGCGGCACAGGATCTTCTCCTCGCCGTCTTCCAGCACTTCGAACAGCACCTCGCCGGTCTCGCCGTCGCGCGCCACGGTGCCCAGCGGCACCTGCAGGACCACGTCCGTGCCCTGCTTGCCGTGCTTGAGCTGGCCGCTGCCCGCGCCGCCGTCCTCCGCCTTGATGTGCTTCTTGTACTTCAGGTGGATGAGCGTCCACATCTGCCGGTTGCCCCGCAGGATAATATGGCCTCCGCGCCCGCCGTCGCCGCCATCCGGTCCGCCCTTGGGCACATACTTGGCGCGGTGCAGGTGCATCGACCCATTACCGCCGTCTCCGCTTTTGCAGAAAATGCGGACGTAGTCGATGAAATTCGTGCCGGTCTCGAAACTCATGATATGGTGTTATTCGTATTCTTTCATCACCGCGCAAATCTTCTCGAACACCTCGTCGATGGTGCCGAGGCCGTCGATCTCGCGATAGCAGCCCTTACCCTTATAGAAAGCAATGACAGGCTCCGTCTTGGCGTGGTAGGTGTCGATGCGGTTCTGGATAACCTCGGGCTTGGTGTCGTCCACGCGGTTCTCGATCTCCGCACGGTGACGGATGCGCTCGAAGACGGTCTCGTCGGGGATCATCAGGGAGATCACGGCGTCGACCTTTGCGCCGCGTTCGGCGAGGAGGGCGTCAAGATGCTCGGCCTGGGCCGTGGTGCGAGGGAAGCCGTCGAAAATGAAACCTTTCACGTCAGGATGCGCGTCGAGTTCCGAAGCAATCATTCCCTCGACCACTTCGTCGGGGACGAGCAAACCCTGGTCGATGAGCGTCTTGGCCTGCTGGCCGAGGGGCGTTCCGTCAGCGATTTCACGGCGCAGGAGATCACCCGTCGACACGTGGCGAAGGCCGAATCGGTCGATGATCAGGGAGGCCTGGGTGCCCTTGCCGGCGCCCGGAGGGCCGAAAATCAGGAAATGTTTCCGCATATTCTTGGGGGGAGTTGTATCAAGGATATAAATGTCTTTGTAATTGCGGCCGAGCTGGTCGTAGTCGAGGCCGAAGCCCACGATGAAGCGGTTCTCAATCTCCATGGCCACGTAGTCGAGCTGGAGGTCCTGCTTGTAGACCTCGGGTTTGAGCAGCATCGTGCAGATCTTCACGTCGGCAGCGCCGGCTTCGCGCAGCAGCGCGTACAGGTCGGTGATGGTCTTGCCCGTGTCGACGATGTCCTCCACCACGATAACCGTCCGTCCCTTGATGGAGGACGTGAGGCCCAGCACCTTGCGGGTCACGCCCGTGGAGAGCGTCCCTTCATACGAAGAGAGACGCACGCTTGAGAATTCGCAGGTGAAGTTGAGGCGCTTCATCAACTCGCCCGTGAAGAGGATCGACCCGTTCAGCACGCAGAGTACGATCGGCACGCCGTCGAAGTCCTTGAAATCGTGGTTGATGCGTTCCGCCACATCGTCGATTGCCTTTTCCAGCTGCTCGTAGGGAATGTACGGAACAAAATACTTGTCTTTAAGCAGGATTCTTTCCATCACGAAATAATATTAATATGCGAAATTACGTAATATCTTCGTTTTTGGCAAGAGGCTTTCCCCCAAGAAATCGCCCGAAAAGCAGGATGCAGCGATTAATTTGTTTATATTTGAGGTATTATCAACGATTTTGTATGAAAAAAGCATTTCTTTCCCTGATAGCGCTGGGCCTGATGCTGGCGGCGATGGTGCCGGCGGCGGGACAAAACGGATATTATAAAGACCTGTTCATGGACGGCGGATGCTCGCTGAACTCGTATCCGGACCTGCCGGCGGCGGACTGGCTGGGGCTGACGATGGAGCAGCTGAGCACGGCCGAGCGGCTGAAGATGACGCGGCTCGACACGATGATGCAGAACTTCCTGCTGGTGGGCAACCGGCTCGACGAGAACGGCGCCCTCCTCTACCCCGACGGCGCGCCGCGCTTCCGCGCGGTCTACCTCAACGGCGGCAAGGCACTGGGGCACACAAAATCGCTGACGGCGGAAGGACGCGAGCATTTCCGGACCTTCCTCAAGAACGGCGGCAGCGTCGTGGGCACCTGCGCCGGGGCCTTCATGGTCTCAATGGGGTCGGTCCGCGACACCGGCTATGTCCCCCGCCCCGACTATCTGCACCTCTGGCCCGGCTGGACCGTCGGCACGGGACTCGAAAAGTCCGCCACGGGAATGACCGTGGAACCGGGCTCTCCGCTGCTGCAATACTATGATTTCGGGGGAGATATGCAGATCGACAGCATCCGCCACAACGGCGGCTGCTACGCCTACATGGAAGAAAATGTTCCGGAAGGGACCGAGGTGCTGCTCCGCTATATCGCCGACACGCTGCAGCTGAAGAAACCCATCCACCAGAAGGTGAGCGCTTGGGCATGGAAGGAATCGCCGCTGACGGGCCGCGTGGTAGTCATCGGCTCACATCCCGAACGGATGGTGGAAGGCGACCGCCTGGAACTGATGGCGGCGATGATCCGCTACGCAATGGACGGCAACGGAACGACACGACTCAAGGGCGTGCTGCAGAACGGCGAGCCGCGGCATATGGAGCGCCGGACTGATGAGAAGGATCCCGCCTACACCTGCATCGGCGACCGCCAGTACCACCACTTTGCCGTCGACGTACCCAAGGGCGTGCGCGAAATCACCGTCACGCTAGCCGCACCGGACAAATGGACCAACCGCTACGACCTCTGGCTATTCGCTGACGATCAGGACTTTGCCTTCCGCGACAACGCCCGTTGCAAGAACGTGATCCACGGCACCGACAAGAAGTTGACGATTCCTGTCACGAAGCCGGGACGATACTACATCTCTGTCTTTTGCGCCACAACGGTCGACACGGTCGACACCTTCTACGGCGTACAATACACCGGCCGCACCGACGTTCTCAACGGGGTGCCTTACATCATCAGTGTGAATTGGTAGGAAACTGGGGCGGCCGACCGGCCGACCCCACGCCGCTTATTTCAGCGTGCCGCGGATTGTTCCGAATGACAATCCGATGGAGAACTTCAGCAGCTGGCGGGCATCATCGTCCGACAGCGTGACGCGAAGGGCTTCTTTGCCCTGCTGCGACAGCACGACCTCGATAACGGGCGTCTGGACACCCTTGTACTTCATCCTGCCCTTGGTATAGGAGGTGATCGTCACCGGCAGGGCGTCGTGGTCGAGCAGCAGCGCATTGTCACCGGTAACGAGACCAGGCTGGCTGTAGTCGAGCGTCCGGAGCCACCAGATCATGCCCAGCAGGTCGCGGACCGTGCCCGACCAGAGCAGGTCCTCGTCACGCGGATCGCGCGTGCTCTTGGTCACATACATATGCACCGAACCCGGCGTGGACCAGGTGTATGTACCTTTAGCCCAGTATTTCTTTTCGGTCTGGCTGCGAGTCGCCGACAGGGGCGTCAGTTCGGCGTCGTTGCGGAACGTCGAAGCGTACGTGCAGTCGAGCGAGTAGATGCCCGCAATGGAAGCCTTCAGTGCGGCATCGACGTGGTAGTTGTCCCCTTCGCACTGGCCATGGAAGGTCATCGTGCCGATATTGCCCGGGAACATATTGTGGCGGATGCTATAGGTAAGGTCCTCTTCGCCGCCAAGAAAAGCTGCGCTCTGGGCCGCAGCACGGAACGTCAAGCCGGAAACCAGGCCGAGCAGCAGGGAAAGTGTTATGACTGTCTTTTTCATTATCTTCTGAAGAAATAAAACCATGCCACCCATTCCCGGCGGACGCCGGATGCCGCATGGCCGATGGTGCGGTAGGAACCGTCCTGCACCGTACCATCACTCTTGACATAGCCGATGGTGCGGTAGGAACCGTCCTGCACGGTGCCGTCACCTTTGACGTAACCGATGGTGCGGTACGAGCCGTCCTGGATCGTGCCGTCACCCTTGATATAGCCCACGGTGCGATAGGAGCCGTCCTGCACCGTGCCGTCACTCTTGATGTAACCCACGGTGCGGTACGAGCCGTCCTGCATCGTGCCGTCGCTCTTGACATAGCCTACGGTGCGGTAGCTGCCGTCCTGCATCTGCTGTGCAAACGCGTCCGTGCCGCCCAGCAGGGCCGCCACGAACAATAGGAACAGGATTCTCTTCATCGGTTAAAAACTTTATCTCCTTCCCTGCAAAAAGCGTGTCAAACCTATTTGTAGGTCCGCTTGTGCATCGGTATGCGCTCGGGGATCTCCGCACGGGGCATCAGCGGGAACGAGGGATCGTTGATAGACTGCTGCAGATAGTGCGGCAGCGTGTCGCTGACCAGGGGCATATCGGCCGGAGCACCATACACGTCGAACAGGATCTGGAAGAAAAAGTAGTCGGGCATGTCCTGATGCTCCTTCCACCAGCAGAGCATCAGGGAGCATAGGTCCGAGACCGTCTTCCCGCCCCTTCGGGAAAAGATGATGCTGTTCAGCATGTTGACCTGGAATCCGGGCGCCCAGCCGAAATAATAGGCATAGGTGCTGCGCCAGTACTTCCGGCCGGGTTCAGCCGGGTCGCGGCGGAAAACGAAAAAGTCACACGCCGCATACGCCTCGGGAATCGGCGCCGTCAACTGCACCGTGGCGTCGAGCCATACGCCGCCATATACCTGAAGCAGCATCAGGCGCAACAGGTCGGCAAAGTGCGCGACCGAGTAACTGGAGCGCTTCTCCCGCACGAAATCCGGTAAGTCAAGATAATCGTCCAGGTTCGCGTCGCTGAGCCGGATGACGGTCCAGTCTCCCGCAAAGCGGTCGACCGAGGCCAGGCACTCCCCTACAACCGGCGGCACCGCATCATATCCCTGCGCCCAATACTGCCAGATGACACGCTCCGTCCCAAGATCCTTCTTGGGAGTCAGGGCGATTTCCGGCGGACAGGACTTCCAATGTGCAATGAACGCCTCACAGATACCCGCAACCTTCCGATGCTGCCGCAAGATCTTGACCTCGCGCAGCTTTCGCCATAGAAAGGTACCCGACAGGCTCATCGTTTCCAGGGCAGGATCGATTTTTTCTTATGGCTCTCGCGGGCCGCGTGCAACTCGGCACGCCGCTGCGTGATGATTTCGTAGATTTCGCCCCATTCGGGAATACCACCCAGGTTGTGGTCGTCGATGTAAACATCGGCGACCACTTTGGTGGTGTGCCTGTGGAAGAGGGCGTCCGCGGGCTCGTTGCCGTTGACCGCATAGAAATCCAGGCCACGTTCATGGCAGAAAGCAATGGCCGCGTCCAACAGGTCGTCCTCGCGCGAAGTCCACAGGATCAGTCGGTTGCCCTCCTCCTGAAGCCGCTTGAGCGTCGCGATGGCGAAGGGCTTTTCCTTACCGATCTCCGGGTACTTGTGCTCTACAATGGTTCCGTCGAAATCTACGGCAATCGTCATTTCTTCTTCTTGAACATATCCCAGAAGTGGTGTGCCTCCTGCTGCTCGCCGTAATAGCCGTAGCCGGAGCCATAGCCGTAACCATAGCCGTAGCCGTAGGAGCCGAAGCCGTAACCGCGACGGCGCTTGACCTCAGGCCCGTTGAACACGATGGCCATGTTGGTCAGGTGACGCTTCTCGTTGAGCTCGTCGAGCTGCGGGAGGATACGGCGGTCGAGCTGGCCGCTGCGCAGGATGAAGAGGTTGCAGTCCACCACGCGGTTGACGATGAGCGGTTCGGAGAGCATCTGCACCGGCACGCCGTCGAGGATGATGTAGTCGTAAAGGCCGCGCAGCTGCTTGATCAGGTCGTCGAAGCGGGGACGGCTCAACAACTCGCCCGGGTTCGGCGGCGTAGCACCGGCCGGAATGAAGTCGATACCCGGCTTTACCTCCTTGTGCAGGATATCCTCGATCTTCAGGTCGAGGTCATACAAATAGTTCGACAAGCCGGTTACCTTATGCTTGAGGCCAAGCTCGCCGGAGAGGGAGCGCTTGCGCATATCGGTATCGATCACCACCACCCGCTTCTGCGCATCAGCCAGGCAGGCCGCCATATTCGCAACGATGAACGTCTTGCCAGAAGCCGACGAATACGACGTGGTACCGATGACCAGCGGCGGCACGCAGTCCGGGTCGAGGAATGAAAGATTGGTGCACATCATACGCATCGCCTCGGTGAACATGCTGTGAGAATTGGATTCGTACACGAACGGCGAGGGCTCCGTATCGCCATGTAAATGGTGACGTGCCTTCCAAATGTATTTGCGCAGGTAGCGGTTGAGCGGTATCTCGGCCAGGAACGGCACGTCGATGTTCTCCTCAATCTCCTTGCGGGTACGGATCTTCGTATCGAGGAACAGGCGCGCGATGAGGATGCCGGCGGGAATGATCAGGCCGATGAGGATGGCCAGCGCCATCATTCTCATACGGACCGGCGAAACAGGCGTATAACTGACACCCGCCGCGTCGATGATGCGGATGTTGTCATCCGCCATCGCCTGCGACAGGGCGTTCTCCTCACGCTTATTCAGCAGGAAGAGGTAGAGTTCCTGCTTGATGGACTGCTGGCGCTGAATCTCGAGCATCTGACGTTCCTTGTTCGGCATGGTCGAGAAATGGTTCAAGGTGATGGTTTCCTTGACAGCCAGTTCCTTGCGGCTCACATCGAGACTCGTCTGCAAGTTTCCGATCAGGCCGAGAATATTGTGACGCAGCGTAGCGAGCTGCCCTTCGATCTGCTTGACGGCAGGGCTCCCCGTGCTGCTGGCCGCCACCAGTTTCTCGCGGCGCAGGATAAGTTCATTGTACTGGCTGATAATGTTGTCGATGTTGGCGTCTTCCAGTCCGGTATTCGCCGGAATCATCTGGAACGTGTTTTTCTCATCCAGGATGTAATTGCGCAGGTAGCGGACCAAGGCCAGGCGCGTTTCCACATCGGCAATCTGGGAAACCAGGTCGCGACTGTCACTCAGGTAGTTGGATGCCGCCTCCGACACGTCCATCAGGTTGTTCGAGCTCTTGAAGAATGCCAGGGAACCCTCGATGTTGCCCAGTTCTTCTTCAATGATTCTCAACCGTTCATCGATGAAATTGGCGGTCTGGACTGCCACGCGGTTCTTCTCCCGGATGGCGTCCTGGTTGTACTTGACCACCAGCATGTTCAGGATGTCGGCCACTCGCTGGGCATTGTAGTCCTGCTGGATGAGCGTCAACACCTCGCGCGTGTGTGAAATGTTGAGACGCGAAACATAGGATCCCGCCGCCTCACCGACCGGCACTCTCCGTACACGGATAACGTGTCCGTAGTACTGCTCGTATCGGTCCGTCGCCTCGAAGACAGCGCGCCCCGTCCCCAGCTTCACGGTGTCGCCCAAAGCGATCTTCCGCACGTTGCCGACACCGAAATCGGCGAGAATGTGATCCCTGTCGAGCGGCGTCATGGTCAGCGAAAACAGGCCGGGATCGTCTGTCTCGCGCGAGAAATTCACCAGCACCGGAGACAGCGACTTGTAGAGCTCCACATTACGGAACTTGATATGTTCGGTGTAATACACGTCCGCATCCAGCGCCTTGACCACCTCCGACATCAGCGTGACGGACTGCAGCTGCAGCTCTTCGTTCGTGACGGAAACGGCGTTGATCATGTCGCTGTACGTGTCCAGCCGGGCGGAACGCGTCTCATTGCCCTGGTTCTTCAAGACAGCCGTGACCGAGCTCTGATAAGTGTAAGTCGTGCGGGCATATTTCAAGTATGCGATGCCGAGGCAGACAATGACACTGATCACGAACCATATCCAGTTGTTGACCAGGTAATAGAAGAGGTCAACAAGGTTCACCTGTTCGTTTCGGGTAACTTTTTTGTTTGAAGCTTTCATAGGCTGTTTATCGACTGGTCCACAATAACATGTACGCGACAGCGGAGACGGCTGCGATCGTCGGGCTCATAATCTTCAAGAAGAGGTCGCCGCCGCTGGAGAGACGCACGCCCTGGGGCTGAACGTACACCAGGTCGTCCTGCTGGAGCCAGAACACCGGCGAATCGTAGAGCTCTTTCGACTGCAGGTTGATGGCATAGGCCGTCCGTTCTCCATTTTCCGTACGGACGACCACAACCTCGGGAATCTTTGAATACTCGTTCATACCGCCGGAACGGGCAATGACCTCCAGGATATTGATGCTTGTCCCTTCGACAGGAAGCACATCCTGGCCGGTTTCACCAAGCACGGTGATCTTGAAGTTTTCCAGGTCCACCTTGACGACCGGCTCCTTGATGTAACCGCGCCGGACAATGTCGGCAGCGATCTCCTTCTGGACTTCGTTCATCGTCTTGCCTGCGACGGAAACCTTGCCCAGCACAGGGAAATCAATCTCGCCACGGGCGTCCACACCATAGGTCGAGGCCAGTTTGGTGGCGCCTTCCCCGACCGAGCCGCCCGTGCTGGCGTTGAACGGCGCCGCCAGTTCTTCGTCCACGCTGAACACCTGGATGCTCACGCGGTCGCCCACCTTGAGCCGCAGTTCGGGCGCAGGGCGGGCCATGGAAGGCACATTGTACTCCAGGTCACGGAGAAGGCCCAGTCTGGCAGGCGTCGAACAGGCTGTCGACAGGACAAGCGCAGCCAACAGCAATAGTTTAGTTCTTGCTTTCATAGATATTGATTAATTTATCGATCATCACACGGGAAGTAAAATAGGTTTCGAATCGCTCCATCGCACCGGCCGCGAACTGCATGTAGACGTCGGGGTCGGAACAGATGGTGTTGATGGCGTCAGCCATCGCTTTGGGATCGCCGGGCGGGACGTTCAGTCCCGACACACCGTCCTGGTTGACCCACGACACACCCGACTGGGGGATGGTCGTGGCCACCACCGGCTTGCCGCACGACATCGCCTCGATCTGCACGATGCCGAAGGCCTCGGTCTTCATCTGCGAACTCATCACGTAGATGTCGCAGGCACCGAACAGGGCGGGAAGCTCCCAGGTTTCCACATAGCCCAGCATGTGCACTTTATTCTGCAGGCCCAGGCTGTTGATCTGCCGCTGCAGCTCATCGCGCAGCGGGCCGGATCCGCCAATCAGTACCTCGTATTCGTCATTCAGGTATTTTGCCGCCTCCACCAACGTGCGGAATCCCTTGTAGGGCACCAGGCGGCCGAGCGAAAAGACCAGTTTCTTGCCCGGCATCGTACGCCGGATATCCTCCGCCTCGCGGCTGTCGTAATAGACAGGCGAGATGCCGATGGGGACGCACGCAGTCTTGTCCTGCACGTCGCGCAGCGCCGGCGATTCTCTCAGATACACCGGCGTAGTGCCAATGATCACGCTGGAGCGGCGAACCAGCCAGCTCTGGAGCGGCCGGTACAGGGACAGCAGCATCTTCTGCGACACGATGTCGCTGTGCCAGTGCAGGATGACGCGGCCCTTGTAGCCACTCAGGCGCAGGGCCAAGGCCGCCATCGGGTCGGGATGGTGGATATGGATGATATCGTATTCTTCCGCATGGCGCCGCAGCCACCGGACCATCGCCGGCGAAATCATCGTTTTGGCCTTCATGGTCAGGGCAGGCACGCAGATGACGCGGTTCTCGGGGCCCAGCGTGATGACCCGGGCCTCCGGCGTATCCTCCGCCATCATCGCGTGGTCGGCGTCAAAGTTGTCCTCACGCAGCATAGCGCAGAGCATGTCGCAGGCGATGCCGCGCTCGGCGAGCGCAAAGGTCAGGGACCACATCACCTTCTCGACACCTCCGCGGATCGGGTAGAATTTACCGAGCTGCAAGATCTTCATAGAGTCGGATATAGTTTTGATAGCAATCTTCCTTGCTGAAATGGGCCAGGGCATATGCCTGGCACTTTTCGGCGGTAGCGGCGCGGTTGCCGGCGGCCAGCTCGCGCACGCGGGCCAGCATGCCCGCCACATCGCCCTGCTCCACCACGAAGCCCGTGCCGTCGGTCACCGATTCCACGCTGCCGCCGGTGCGATAGGTCACCACCGGCGTTCCGCAGGCGATGGCCTCGAGATTGACGGTCGGATAGTTGTCCTGCCAGGTGGGGTTCACGAAGGCCGTGGCGGTCGCATACAGGGCGGCCAGCTTACCCACGTTTTCGGTACGCTCAATGAGTTCCACACCCGCGGGCATCCGCTGACGCTGCTCATCAGACATCCGGCCGATCATCACCAGATGCTCGTCGCTGCGCAGCATCCCGGCCATCTTGACCAAGTCCTCAAAGCCCTTTTCCTCGTGCCAGAGGCTTGCCACGCCCAGGATCACCGTTCCCTCGCGCCGTTGCGCGCCCTCAGCCGCCTCGGGCCGGAAGGTATTGAGGTCGATGCCGTTGTGGAAGACGAGGAAGCGCTTGTCGGCCAGGAACGAAGAGGCCATCTCCTGCCGGATCCAGTCCGACACGGGGACGATGGTCAGGTTGTCGAGCGAACCGAACGCCCGCTGCTTGTCGCGCCAGTTGCGCGCCGAGCGGTCGAACAGCAGCGAAGACGGGAACGCATGCTTCTGCGGGCAATGGCCGCAGCCCGTGCGCCACTTGTCGCAGTGTGCTGCCGAATAATAGTAACAGTGACCGGTGTAGAGCCAGCAGTCGTGCACCGTCCAGATAACCGGCTTTCCGCTTTCTTTCAGATACTTGCACAGCATCGGATAGTTCAGGAAATAGCCGTGTATGTTGTGGATATGGATGACGTCGGGATCGATCTCGCGGATGCGGCGGATCAGCTGCCGGGTAGCGCGGTGCGAGGCCAGGCCGTGGGCGTCGAACAGGCGCGTGGCTACGGCGTGGAGAGCCAGGTCGAGCTTGTCGCCCACCGGCACGAGATGCGAGGTATGCTCCGGCCGCCCGTCTCGGGCGCCGCTGTACGCCACATAGCTCTCCCAGCCCGAGGCAATGGCCAGTTCGCCGATCTCGCGCATGATGCGTCCCGTCGAAGTGTTCAGACGGACCACCGGATTGATTTGCAGTAATTTATGGCTCACAGCTTACCTCCCAAAAGCACGCCCGTTGTACGGGGCATCCATTTTTTCATCACCCAGAACAGACCCGTCACCGCAGCCAGTGTCAGGACGGAGACAAGCACAAACACCAACATCAGTGACCAGAAACTACTGGGATCGAAATATTGATTCAATACTTTCTTGAAAACGATCTCCGGAATATAATGATACAAGTACATGAAATAGCACCACGCCTGCCATTGGACGGGAATATTCCATTTAAAAACCTGTGTCAGCCGGCTGGCGGCATAAAAGCAGAGCGGCAGGCCGGCCAGCAGGGTGAGCGCTATCGTATGAGCGTTCTTGACGGGAACAGCCACGACAAAAGCACAAATATAGATCAGCAGGAACCAGGGGCCCGTCTTTCGGCACACGCTTTCCGAGTCTACATGATGAACAGCCGCCCACGCACCCATGATAAAGCAGAAATTAACCCACAACGGAAGCAGTCCGAAGAACCAGAGCAACCCAATGCCAATGACGCCCCATATTCGTGTATACTTCACAAAGAAAAAGATGATCGGAGAAAGCACGACCGAATACATCAGGTCACGGATGAACCAGAGCGAGAGGTTAATCGGCCCCGTCCAGAAGATAAACAACGGATGTTTCCAATTCTCACCAAAGAAACCGGCAATCATCTCCGGCGTGTAACGGTGTGCCAGCCAGTAGCAGAGGAAGGTGATGGCATTGGCGATCAGGTAAGGGATCAGCAGCGAAAAAATACGGGAGCGGATCTTGGTAAAAAAGTATCGGCCATTCGGCTTGTCGGGTACGTTGAGGAAAAACAGGTAGCCTGAGATGATGAAGAACATCGGAACGCAGAGTTCAGTGAACAACATCATGCCCCGGTTGAACCCGGCAAAAGCAGCGGATCGCTCTGCCAAACCCACCAGTTCACCATGACGGAATACGATGCCGACACAAAGCAGCACCTTCAGCAGGTCTATTGTCTGTTTACGCTGAACAGTCGTTCCCATAGTTCCATGACACTCGTTTCATTGTAAGTCTTGGAGATTTCCCGGGCATTCTCCGACATCTTTCCCAAAAGGACGGGATTCTCCATTATCTCGCGCATCCTTTCCGCCAGGGCCGGGACATCGCCTTCAGGCGCCGTCAACCCGTTTTCTCCGGGACGGATGATGTCGCGCGGGCCGCACAGGAACTCAAAGCAGACGGCCGGCAGTCCGCAGGCCATCGCCTCGATCATCACCATCGGGAATCCCTCGTAGTGAGAGCTCATCACCAGGAAGTCGCTGGCGGCGTATTCTTCAAAAATGCGGTTCGTTGGTTTGTTGATGTGCGCTGAATCACCGACACCGGCCTGGGCGATGCGTGCCTTGAGCATCTCCTCCCACTCTCCCTGGCCGAAGATGTCAAGCCGCCACTCGGCACGCAGGGCAGCCGGCAGCAGGGCCCACGCGTCAATCAGCCGGTCGAAGCCCTTCTGGTAGTCGAGCCTGCCCACAGCAATCACCCGCTTGTGCCCGGGTTCGTGCTGCACATCGGGGATGTTGAGCGCCGCGTTCGGAATCACGGTCAGATTGGGCAGCGCCCCCCAGTAGCCTGCGTCCTCCTTCGTCAGGACCACAAAGTGGTCGAAGCGCCGCACCAGACGCTCGTCCTGCCACGTGCGGTAGCGGTCCGCCAGGCCCAGCAGACCATTGCGGTTGTACTGCAGGCGGAAGAACTTGCAGAAATGCAGTTCAAGCACCTTCTTGCTCCCGTCCTTGATGTCGGGGATAAACGACGATTCGGAGGGGAACAGCGAAATCACGTAATCGGCCCGTTCGCGCATCAGCAGCCCCGTCAGTGCGGCACGGTGCTGACGCCGCTTGCGGAAATACGACAGGATCTTTGCCACCGGATTGCTGTCCTTATCCCGCTTATAGTTGATCCCGAGGTCCACCATCCGGACTTCCGGCGGGAAAGCGTAGAACGGCGGACGGCCCTCCTGGTCAGTGGTCACCACCATCAAGTCGATGCCGCCACGGCGCACCCACCAGCGGAGTTTATTGAGGAGCACACGCTCCATTCCGCCCGGATTGTAAACGTCCGCTATGCAATAGATCAGCTTCATGTCAACAGTTCCTCCTCATAGTCTCCGCTGATACAGAAGAGCAGGGCATCGATATAGAAGATATCGGTGGTCACCTTGATCCAGAAAATAAAAGTCAGTGCTACCAGGATCAGTGACATCAGCCAGAAATTCTTGAATTTCCTGTTAAGGATCAGGTGGCAGTACAGGAAGTACGAAGAGAAGATGGCAAGACCGATCAGGCCGCAGTAAAGCACGAAGTTGCAATAGCCGATGTCCGTGTTGTTGGCATAAATACCGAACGTACCCTGCCCGATGAGCCAGGTCCGCGGATCGTTGGGCCAGATCCACATACGCTCGATAAGCGTATCCGTGGAGTCGGTTCGGAATTCGCCCGTTTCGACCCAGTTGAAGAAAGCCTCGAAACCGAACCGCAAATAGCCGCGGAACACCTCGTTGCTGTTGTAGAGGAAGATACTGAAGAAAACGATGAGCGTAAGGATCAGGAAGAAAAGCACATACATCCGGGCCAGGTTCGTCGTGATGAAACCGCCCCTTCGCATCCGGAAGAGCGAAACGATGATGTAACCCAAGCCGATTCCGGCGCCAACCAACGTCGTACGGGAAATCACGGAGCCGACAATGAGGGTAAAGGAGAAGGCGGTCATGTACGTTGCCACGAAGCGGTTGTTTCCGTGGGCCTGCTCGTTCGTCGACAGCTGGTGCGCGATGAGCACCAGGATGGTGGAGAAACGGATGCCAGCGGGGTCAAGTGCCGCGCCGATGCCGTACATACGTTTGTTCACCTTGTAAAAGTCTTCCTCCTGGAACATGAAGCTGTCGACAAAATTGCTGAAAGCCGGGATATTGTCGATCAGAATGGCCGTCACACACTGGAAGACGGCCGCCAGGGCCAGATAGCGCGTCAGCACGGACAGGTCCACCGTGCCGTGCGCCAGGCGCAGGGCGGCATAGACGCCATAGGCGGCGAACATCCATGTGAGGTAAGAGACGAAGTATTCCACATAGACCGTGTCCACCTGGTTGTTGGCAACGATGCTGAAATAGCACCAGATAGAGAAAAGGGCTGCCAGGATAGCCGAGATGACGGTATACTCGGACAGCTTCAACGGTCCTCTCTGGACGCCGTCAAACGCAAAGGCCACGATGCCGAAGACAGCCACCAGGATCTTGCAGTTGACCGCCTTGGGAAGGAACGTGAAGGAGAAGGGGAACAAGAAAAAGCTCACCACGACCGTCAGCACGAATACGACGAGTATTTTCCTGATCATTGTCTTCTATCGATAAAGGATTCCGTACACCATCTTGTGTATCAGTACGTAATAAAGCTTGACGCCCAGCCAGTTCCGCCGGGCCGCCATCCCTTGCAGGATGCGCGTGTGCCGAGGGAGCGAGTCGCCTTCCGTCGCGTGCGCGTTGACCTCGGGGAACCAGGAGTACCACGTCTCGTAGTCGCTGCGGTCCGGGCTGATGAGCAGGGGCCGCTTCAGGTACAGCTTCAGTTCCGTGATGGTCTGCGGGTTCTCTATCCCGTAGGGGGTATGTGCGAAGTCGTGGGCGAACTCCGTCAGGTTCTTTTCGATCTGGGCGCGTTTGGCCAGCGTGAAGCCACGGCTGATCGAGGTGGTGCTCACTGCGTTGTAGCGGTAGAGCGCCTCGTGCAGCTGGACCACGCGCTCCGCAAACAGGAAGGAGCGCAGGATAAACTGCATATCCTCGCCCAGGTCGGCGCCGGGCACGAAGCGGATGTGATGCCGCTCCACCAGATCACGTCGCACGAGGAACAGCCAGAGATTCCAGCGTGCCGCACCGCCGGTAAGCACCTGCAGGGCCTCGAGGGGCGTCGAATAATCGGCCTGGCGCATATAGCGCCCGTTGTGCTCCATGCCCAGCGTCCAGTCCCAGCCGACGATGTCGGCGGTGCCCTCCGGCGTGTCGGATGCGGCGACGGCGCGTTCCAGCATCTGGGGCTCCAGCAGGTCGTCGGCATCGGCAAAGGCGAGATACTCGCCTTCGGCAGCATCCAGCGCCCGGTTGCGGGCGGCGGCGGCACCGCTGTTCTCCTTCTGCCGGAGCAGCTTGCACGGCACGCTGCTTTCAGCACAGAAGGACTCCAGAAGCCCCAGCGACCCGTCCGTGCCGCAGTCTTCGACGAAAAGGATCTCAAAGTCACGGAACGTCTGCGAGCGGAGGCTCTCCAGCGTGGCCGGGAGGGTCTTCTCGGCGTTGTAGACGGGGATGATGAGACTTACTTTCATATCAATCCTTCCGGGGGCGGGAAAGAGCGGTCACCCGTTCGATGAACTGCGGGTCCCGGCTGTTGAACTTGCGGGCGAAAAGGGCGTTGGAAGCCACAAGCGCGTCGTAGTCGGCTTCCGACCAGTCGTAAAGTTCCTCGTTGCGCCAGCCAATGGCCCGCAGGCAGCCGGCGGCATCGGAAGTCGTATCGTAGAGGTTGTCGCGCAGCGGCGACATCCAAGCCAGGGTCTGGAATACGCATTCGTCGGGGACGAAGGTGTGCGTAAAGGTCTTCCAAATCCACTTTCTGCGCTCGAGCATGTATTGCACCATGGCTTCGGTGATACTCACCCACTGCGAACCCTTCTTGAAATCCACGTCGCGGTTGCGCTTGATGCCCAGCAGCTCCTGCAGGTCGAGGAAAAGTGCGCGAGGCATGCTCCAAGCATTGCGCCCGCGGCTGAAATGGCACGGGAAGAGGTGCCAGCGCTGCATCCGCCGCACCAGCATCGGGTCCATCCCGGTCAGGGTATAGCCGATGAACTCCTTGCCGTCGTGCGCGTCACAGAACGCGTGCATAGCGTCGGGGCTCTTCAACGGAAGGTCCACGCCCGAGATCAGGTGATAGTATTGATACGGGCCGCAGGCCGCCGCCGCTTCGAAGAGCGCCAGCTCGGCCTCCACCATCGAATAGTCGCCCCAGCGGACATCCACGCGGCGTTCGATGACTTTCAGGCCGGCGTGCTGTGCATGCAGCGCCGGCAGCGAAGCGACTTTCCGGTCGATATGGACGTACACGTCGTTGCGTGCGTCGTCCAGGCATTCGATCAGCGTCTGCAGCAGCCCGAACTCATTGTGTGCGAGGATCAGGAAGGCGTGTTTCATCCCAGTCTCTGTTTCAAATACCGGACACCGTCCACCACCCAGCGCACCGGCGGGATGCGGTAGGACCGCCAAAGGCGATACACCTCGGGGTCAGGCGTCCATTCCTCCCGGATTTCCCGGGGCAACCGTTCATACACCCGCCACCATGCCCCGAACTGGACGGTGAACAGGTCCCAGGGCTTTCCGCCCGTATAATGGATGGTTGCGTGCCGCTGCACCTTGTGCCAGAGGGCCTCGCTGTAGCAACGGACGAAATCCGGCTTGTATCTCCGGATAAAGAACGTGCGGATGCTGTTCTGCAGCGGGCTGAGCGGGAGCACATGGCCCATGCACACCTGGTTGAGCGCATCCTGGTCCGGGAACTCCAGGTAGTCAACGCGGCAGGCTTCGAGCAGGCGATTCGTGATATGGTCGCGGCGCATCTGCGCCAGATTCATCAGCAGGAAACCGGAATTGAAGTACCGGTCCGGATCGCAGCCCAGCGCACGGAAGCGCTCGGCCTGCTGCTCGATCGGCGCCTCGAACACGGCTGCCAGGTAGTTGTCGCCCAGGTCGGTCTCCGCCCACAGCCGGGCGAGATCCTGGCGCACGATGATGTCGCAGTCCAGATACAAGACCCGGTCGTATTCGGGCAGCAATTCGGGCAGCAGCAGGCGCAGTGACGCCGCCTCGGTGTAACGCGGGTCAATGTAGATACCCTGAAGCCGGCCCTTCAACGGCAGGTAGCGGAAGGTCATGCGGCTGCCGGCCATCCGGCGGAGCTTCTCCTGCATCCGCTCGGGAATCGGATCGGTGACCATGCACACGACCTCGAACAAGCCTTCCGACGTATCCAGCATCGAACGGAGCATGGTGGCCGCAGGCACGAAGTAATTCGGCGTAAAGGCGATGGCGATGGCAATGCTCATAATCTGCGTTTGAACCAGCGGAGAACCATCATCAACTTGTCCTTGGGCGTCGCCAGGCGGCACAGACGCAGGTAATGGGGCAACTGCTTCAAGGGGACGTTGTTGAGGATCAGGTTAAAATATTCATATACTATCTTCCTGTGCAGGTAATCGGGGTTGATCACCGAATAGAAAGCACGGTCTTCGGGGTCTTCCGGGACCTCGTAATCAATGGCCTGCAGCCATTCTGACATCAGAGACAAGGCCTCCAGCTTCTCTTCGAACCGGGATGTATCGGACGAAAGATGCTGGTCTGAGATCCGGAAACAGAACAACATCCCGGAAGTATTTGCAACACCGTTCTTCGACAGGGCGAGTGGCGTGGCGACGTCCGAACAGAAGGCGCAGGGGAAATTGATGAAGCCGCCGAGTTCCATCAGGGCGGAGCGCTTGAAAGCGAAATTCCCGACGCAGGTAAAGACACGGCCGGTCACCCACCAGTTCAGATATGCGTACTTGTTGGTGAATTCAGGCAGGATGGAATCGTCACCCAGGTGCTCCCCTTCCCCGTCGATCTGCTCGACGGATGCGTGGATCAGGTCGACCTCCGGATACTTTTCCGCCAAACGGATGCACTCCGCGCAGAATCCAGGGCGATAGATGTCATCATCCGCAGCCAGGACGACATAATCACCCGTGGCGAACGTAATGCAATGATTCCACTGCGCCACCAGGTCGGAACCTCCGATGTTCCTGTCGTTGCGGACATAGCGGATGCGGGCATCCTCAAAGGCGGACACGATTTCCTTCAAAGGCTCAGGGGAGCAGTCGTCCACCACGACGAGTTCCCAGTCCGGACTCGTTTGCTGGACGATGCTCTGCAAGGCTTCCCGCAGATAGCGGGACTTCCAGGCGGGCATGATGAAGGAAATACGTGCCATTCTATTCGAATAATGCGGCAAACAGGGCGTTACTCCTTTCACTTGAGAACTGTGCAATATGCTGATATCCCGTTTCGGCGATCCGGTGGCGAAGCGCGTCATCTTCCATCAGCCGAAGTATATTGTCGGCCAGCGCGTTGGCGTCACCGACCGGAGAAAGGAGCGCCGTAACGTCGTCTTCCGCCATTTCACGATAGCCTGCGTTGTCGGTACAGGCAACCGCCTGCCCGCAGGCCATCGCCTCCATCACAGTCAGGCCCCACCCCTCCACGTTGCTGGTGCCGATGTAAATGGCCGCCCGATTGTTTAGCTGATTGTGCGTTTCCCGATCCGGACTCCGGTAGTACGTGCAATAAGCCGGCAGGTTTTCAGGACGGGGATAGACGCCGAAGATGAGGGCCTTTGTCTCGGGGTGCCGGGCTACAACCTGCTCCAGCGCCGCCAGACCCAACTTCGAATTCTTTTCAGCATACTCATGCCAGAGCATGGTCACGCAGTGTGCATCTTTTTCCTTTACGGGAATCGTCATGTGAAAATCCTCCGGATTGAAACCGTTGGGCACAAAAACACTGTCAAGACCCTCCTCCGTCAGCAGCCGCTGCAGCCAACGGGAGATAACCACCCGCCTGTAAGGAAAGTGCCAGGTGGCACGCAATTCCTGGTCCGTCATGCGCCAGTTCTCGTAGCCCTGGATAAAATACAGTTTATGGTCATCCGGAACAGGAAAATCGAGCAAATACGGTGAGGTTGTCGCATCGGTCGCGACATAATAGTCCGCACGCGGCATAAAACGGACATCAAAAGTCCAGACCGCCTGTTCCCTGACGCTCTCCGCCAGCGGATACCATCCCCGGCACGTATTCCTCCCCCGGATTGCACGTCCGATCCAGCGGACCCCGGCGTATCCCCGGCGCAGTATCTCCGTGAAAGCGGAAAGACGGCTTCTTTGAAAAATACAGTTGACAATCCGCACGGAATGGCCTTTCTCCGCCAAGTAGTTGGCATACTGATACACCACCTTGTGCCCTCCGATCGGCCGGTCAAGCCGTCCGGGCAGCAGGAAACAGATCGATGCGGATTGTCCTCCCATTTTACGATCAGGCCTTATTCAACTTTTGCAGGACCATCTTCCGAACCTCCTGCCAGGCATACAGCTTGAAAACGCGGGCCAGAATCAGGTAGGTCGGTATGCTGAGCGCTACGGAAACACACAGCGACAAAATATCCGGATGGACAAACTCAGTAATGAGCAGCGACTCGGCCAGGACCACCAGCGAGCAGACGAAATAAGGGGCTGCCGCCTTGAGCTGCGGCAGGAATCCGGTTCCCGCCACCCGCCTCGTGAAGCGGGTCGTGATGTAGAGGTCGATGAAGGAATTGATGACAAGACCCACACACATACCCTTCACGCCGAAGAACATCGATACCAGAAGAACGGTGATGGCAAACAGTTTCTTGACGATCTCGAGCTGAAGCGCCAGGTCTGAGCGGCCTTTGACATACAGCAGATTGAGATTAAAGGCAATCATGCCGCTGGTCAGACGGCTGAAGCAAATGATCTGCAACAGGGGCACGCAATTGAGCCACTGTTCCTTCAACAACACCTGGATGAGGGGGCGGGCACAGCCACAGAGGCACATCAGGACGGGGAATATCAGGAAACTACACAAACGGATGAACTTTTCAAACACATCCAGCAAACGGGGCTCGTCATCCTGGATCTTGCTGAGGACCGGAAAGGAAACCCGATTCAGCGCACTGACAATCGTTTCATTGGCAATACCGGGGAACTGGTCTCCGCGGGTATACTCTCCGACCGACGCAGAGGAAAACCGCTTGCCGATGACCATCGGGTATGCATGGGCATATGCCGTGCTGATGACCGAGGATAACAGGAGCTTCGAGCTATATCCGAACAGACGCTTGAACGACTCCATGGAAAACACCAGCCGGGGCATCCAGCGCACGAGCGCGTGCGTCATGAGCATCGCCACCGTAGCCGCCGTCAGCGACTGGGCGACCAGCGACCAGACCCCCATTCCCCGGTAGGCGCAGTAGATGCCGACGGCGCCCGAGAGCAGCGACGTTCCGATCGAGATCCAGGTCTTCGTCTTGAAATCGACCCGGATGGTCAACAGCGTACCCTGAATTGAACCGAGCGAGCCGATGACCAGGACGAGCGACACTGCCCGGACCAGGTCCTTGAGCAACGGCTGTTCGTAGAAGCGGGCAATGGCCGGGGCGCATGCGAAGAGAATGAGATAGAAGACGACACTGAACGTCACGTTCGTGATGAAAACCGTTGAATAATCCCGGTCGCTGGGATTCTTCTGCTTGATGAGCGCATTGCTCAGGCCACCGTCCACAAAGAGCTGGGAGATGGCGATGAAGATACCCATCATGCCGATCAATCCATAATCGGACGGCGTCAGGAGCCGGGCGATGATAATATTGATCACGAAGTTTGCGCCGCGCGTCAGGATCTGCTCGACGAAACTCCAGGATATTCCCGTAATGGCTTTCTGTTTCAGCGTATCGGACATTGGTCCGCCGTGCTAATGTTTCTTGTATTTCTTGGGCAGTTTGAAGTGATAGACCACACCAAACCAGGTGTCGAACTCGAAATCAATCGGGAAATCGTTGTATGCCAAACCGTTGTACGGATCCAGGAAACTGGCGACACCCATATCGAAGATAAGGCCGAACCCGCTTGGGAACGCATATTCGACCTGAAATCCCAGATGGAAGCTCGGTGCGTAGTTCTTCTCGCTGAGGACCGGCATGTCCTCCCCATCGATCCAGGAGCGGTTGAATCCGTACGTATAGGAGAGACCGGTACCGACATAGAGCCTGGGGATGAAAGCGGTGTAGTATTCACCCAAACCCCTGTAATTCACGACAAAATCCGCATACCCGTTGATACTGCGGAACGTATAGGGCAGGAAACCGTAATCGGGCGATACGAGGCCCGCCTTCTTGCTGTAATTCGCGGAAAAACGAAGTTCATACCCATCGGTCAGGTTGTACCAGAGGGCCAGGCCGCCGAGTGCAGAGAAGAACTCTTCCACCATGTGGTGGTCGACGAACTGCGTAGAATAATCTCCGTTAAACACCATTGAGCCGCCAAAGGCCGCTATCGACCAGCGGTGACCATACTTGTAAGGGGTTCCTACCTGGGCATGCAATGCCGTGGCGCCCGCCAGCAGCAAAGCCAGTATCAGAGCAAACTTGCGCATCTGTTCAAGAAAGATAAGTGATTGGTTACCAGATGGTAAAGACTTCGTCTACGGGCTTGCAGGGCAAACTCGTACCGTCAATCGTGTGAAAACGCTCCATTTTCAGTATCAAAGATACTGAATATAGGCAAAACAACCAACAAAAACAGGGTTTTTCGGTTACGGCAGGACGATACCGGAATGCATCCAGGCCGTGGCGATGCGTTCAGCATCGGTGCGGGCTACGGTCTTTTCCAGGCCATACTCCTGCTCGAGCAACTCGGCGAGCGTGGCGACTTCGAAATCGCGGCCGGCGACGGAACGCCAGAGGAAGGCCGCGGACTCGTTGATCCGCACAATACGGCGGAGGCCGTCACCGCCATTTGCATCCGGCCCGACGACCATGTGGTCATTGCCCACTTCCCGAAGAATGTATCCTTCCCGAATATGCATTGTCACTGAGAAATAAACATTCAAAGATAGCGATTTTCAATGATATTTCCTATCTTTATCACGCAGAACGCTAGAAACAAGAATCATGGACAATCGGATGTGGGACACTTTCCTTTCGCTGCTGCGCGCAGGACTGTGGGAAAAAGACGTGCGACTGACACAGGCGCCCGATGAAACCGAATGGGGACTCCTGCTGCAGGGGGCACGGGAACAGGCCGTCACGGGGCTGCTGCTGCGGGCGGTCGCGCATCTGGGCGAAGACCAGACACCGCCGGCGACGGTACGGATGCGGCTCGTCGCCGAAGCCGACCTGCTGGACCGTAAGGGCCACAACGCAATGATGGCCGAGCGTTCCATCCTGGCCCTGTATCAGGGCGCCGGACTCCATCCCGTCGTCCAAAAAGGCAGCCGTTCGGCCCGGCACTACGCCGTCCCCGCCCTGCGCGTGAGCGGCGACGTCGACCTCTATCTCCCTGCCGATGAATTCGACAAGGCCGTCGCCCTTGCGCCCGGAGCCCGGAAAGCGCCTGATGGCAGCTATTCCTTCAAGCAGGAGGGCGTGACGGTGGAACTCCACCCCCGCTACTACGACCTCCATTGCGACTTTTCCTCCCTGCCGAAGCCCGCTTCGGTGTGCGGCGAACTGCTTCTGCTCAGCGCACACATCCTCAAGCACGCCATCGGAGCCGGCGTAGGCTTCAAACAACTGTGCGACATGGCGCGCGCCCTGGACCGCTGCGAGGGCACCTATGACAAGCGTGAACTGGCCGCCGCTCTGGAAAGCGCCGGGCTGACGCGCTGGCACACACTGCTTTGCTCACTGCTGGTCGAAGACCTGGGGCTGGATCCAGCCCGCTGCCTGGATGGCTTTTCGGCCGTCCATCCGGAGCCGCTGCGCCGCATCGTGCGGGAAGGCGGCAACTTCGGGCAAGCCACCGAAAAACGTCAGAAGGCGCTCCGCAATGGAAGCGCCTTCGCACGCAAGGCCTCAACGGCCCTCACTTTCCTGAAACGTCTCCCCTTCTCGCTTCGAATAGCACCGCGGGAAGCCCGGGCCACCAGCCGCGAACTGGTTCGGGTAAATCTGTAGACTAGAATTCCGCTTTTACGTTCCCGCCGTTGTCGATAAACTGCACCTTAACGTTGTCGCTATTGACCTTGCCGGCATTGGTGGCATTACCGTTGCCCCGGAGCGTAATCGTAGCACCCGACGCATAGGTGCTGCAGTTGTCCAGCGACACGGCAACCGTCTTTCCCGTGTTATACGACGTTCCCGTCTGGAACGCCGGGGTGTTGGACAGCGAAATGGCCGTCAAGTTGTTGGCAGTCCAGAAGGAGAACTCCCTGAATGCCGGGCAGTTGCTGACGCTCAGCGAACCGGCGTCATTGAGCGTAAGTGACGTCAGGGCAGACATGTTCGAGAACGCATAATGGATCTCGGGGCCGCTGCCGTCCGCCGTGAACTGCGTCAGCGCCGGACAGTTCTCCACCGTGACATACGTCGGTACGTCGGTCGTGTTGGTGACCTTCATCTGCGTCAGGCTCGAGCAGTTCTTGACCACGACGTTCGGCCACTTGTGAAGGTCGATTTCCCGGAGCGACGACATGCCGTCGATCTCGATGAAAGCGTCGTTGTGCGCATGCACCGTGGCATTGTCAAGTTCTTCCTGCCTGATATACTGCAGATTCGGAATATACTGAAAATCATACGAGTATATCGATTCGGACAAGGACGTCTTGTGGGTGTACTGCGTCACGGTCAGGAGGAAATCACGGATGATTTCCAACTCCGTCGCGCTGAAATAGCCATTGCTCGAATCGAAGACGACGCGGCAGTCCGGCGGGTTCGTCTTGTCGACATTGGAAACGAACTGATTGAAATAGTTGATCGGTTTGTTCTGCAATGCATTCCAAAAATCCCAGAAATCCTGGTGCGTGCCATCCCACCATCCGCTCGAATTGTCCGGATCCATGCCAAATTTCCGCATGGCGATATCCATGCCTTCACCTTCCCATTGCGTCAACTGGTCAGCCAGGATGGAAAGGATCATCTGGCAGCCGCCGATGCTCAGGTCGAAGTGGATGTCGCCACCCTCAGAAGCCTTGAGCGTCAGGTCCATGCGGTGCTGCTTGCAGGCCGAAAAGTACATCCAGCTGCCACCGCCATCCTGGAGCTTGAGCTTTTTGGTCTTCGCTTCACCGTTCTGCGTATAGTTGCAGTGGAGCGTCAGGTGGGAAAGCGTGCCGGGCAGGCAGAAAATGACAAACGAGCGGACCCCGTTTTCCTTGTCCTCCACAAGCGTGGAAGTCGCCGAATAGGAAGCGTCCGCGGAAGGCACATAATATTCGATACCCTGACCGTCTTGGCTTACATTCGTGGCAATTTTCGCCGCAAAGGTGCCAGTCAGCGGCGTTTCGGAGGACGTAAGCGAGAGGCTGTTGATCGTCACGCCATCCACATCGGAGGCCACGTTGATCCGGAACGCCGTAAAGGCCGGATAGAATTCGAGCACGACCTTGCTCTGTCCGTAGGCAGCATTCGAATGCGCCACCATCAGATAACCGTCATCCGGGATGTTGGCCGTGAAATAACCGTCAAAACTGAAACCGGTCATGGAAGTCCCGGCGGAAGCCGGATACATGGCCCAGAATTCATAGCCCGACGTCCACGCGTCGTCCCACATCAGTGGCGCTTCGGGTGCGTTAAGCTTGCCGTAACTGTATCGGCCGTTATCGCCGGCACGGGATACCGTATAATCAGCATAGTATTCATTGTTGTTCGTGATGGCCTGGGCGCTGAAAATACGGATGGGGTCACCGTTTTCCCAGATAATCTGCTGGAATTTACCATCTTCCGTATCGCCACCGTAGACAGCCTTCGTCATGATATTCGAGGCTGCGGAGAACTTGACCGCCTTCCCGCCGGTGTCGAACAATTCACAACCGGACGTGAGGAAAAGCAGGGACAAGCCCAGAAAAGCCGCAGCAAACGACTTGGCAAATGATCGCTTCTGCATGGTTTCCAAGATTATTCCCAATTATGAATGTAACCCTCGGACATCGTATGGTTCTCAATCTCCTGTCCCGTTGAAACCACTTCGGTATCTTCATTGACAACAGACTGACCCAGGATGGCGCCCTCCATTTCAAGCGTCACATCTTCCAGGATGGCCGGAGCCGAGTAATTCTTCATTTTTTCCATAATGGCCGCAAAGATAACGAATTCTAATTGATTTGTTTACTTTTATTTTCAATTCTCCCAAGCCAGGCGCGAGGCACTTCGGCACGGGCGAACCAGCAGTCCAGCAACCCGACAACCACGTAGGTCCGGCCCCGGAATTCCAGCACCCGGCCTTCCACGCCGGTAAGCGGGCCCTTGGTCACACGCACGTAATCGCCAAGTTCAACCGGACAGTCCACCAAGCCGCCCTCTTCGCACGAGAGGTCGAGCACCCGACGGAAGTTGTCGAGCTGCACGTCGGGCACGACGAGCAGCGTGCGCGTCGCGGGATCGATCATATAGCGGACAGGCAGGCCCATGTCGTTGACCAGGCTGCAAGCCTGCTGACGGGTAGCACGTACAAAGATCATTCCCGGAAGAACGGGATGCTCGTAGGTCTTCTTTCCACGGGTACGCATTCGCACTTCCACGGGAAGCCAGTTTTCGGCACCCAGCCGCTCCAGCTTGTCGCGGACACCCAGCTCCGCTCCGCAGCGCATCCGCGCCACGAACCAGTTCTGTTGCGTATCGTGGATTCCTGTCATCAGAACTTCTTCCCTCCTACGATGCTGAGAAACGTCAATCCAAGGATCCGTGCGTCAAACCATACCGAGTGGTGGCGCAGGTAGAACAAGTCCAGGTCCAGGCGGGTGAGCATCTTCTCCAACGAGTCAGTGTAGCCGTTGTACAGCGTCGCATAGCTCGTCACGCCGGGGCGGATCTGGTATAGGTACCGGTAGCGGGGATTCACCGCCATGATCTGTTCGATGTAAAACTGGCGTTCCGGCCGGTAGCCGATGAAGGACATATCGCCGCGCAGCACGTTCCAAAGCTGCGGCAGTTCATCGAGATGATGCTGGCGCAGGAATTTCCCCACGCGCGTCAGGCGGGGATCCTCGTCGCCGGAATATAACGCCGGCCCGGCAGCCTCCGCATCCAGGCGCATCGAACGGAACTTGAGGATGTCGAAGGGTTTGCCGCCGAGCCCCATGCGTTCCTGGCGGTAGAGGACGGGGCGGCCGTCTTCAATGTAGACGGCCAGGGCGCAAAGTCCGATCAGAGGCGAGAAAACCAATAGCAGGAGGGCCGACAGCAAAATGTCGAAACTCCGCTTGAGGAACTTCCCGGCCGCGCTCATATTGTCTTTCATTTCCAAGGTGCCCCCTCCCTTTCCGGAACCGGAATCCAGGCGGCAGCTGGGGCCGAAACCACCGCCCTTGGGGAACAGGATGCAGTCCACGCCGCCCAAGCGCCACTGCAACCGTTCAAAATCTTCTTCGTCAGCCACATAGTAAATGACGAACTCACGGATGATCTTGCCGCCCATTTCGGGGTTGCGCGACAGCAGGCCCAGGACCTCGTAGCGGCCCGACTGCGCGGCGTTCTCCGCCAGCGCGGCCGCCGCCTCGTCGTCACCGAACACCAGGGCGTTGCTGCGCTCGGGAAGCGAGCGCATCTCGCGGTCCTCCCTCCGGATGCGCGAAATCAGGGCACGCGGATAGATCAGCAGGGCTATTGTGAAGATGGCGTCGGACATGACGGCCAGCAGCATATGCGCCAGCACCTGTTTCCCGATGACGCCCGTGAGCATCAGGATGAACATACAGATCTCCTTGATGATCACCGTGTAGGCCAGCCGGCGGCCCGTCCAGAAGGACTCGTTCGTACCCACGAAACGGAAACCGCCCGTCAGCAGCAGACCCAGCAGCGTAAACAGGAAGGCGCCTGTCAGGAAGAACAGCACGTGCCGGGTGAACCCGAACGAAGGTTCGGACACCCACCGCACGAGGAGGATTGAGAACAGGGAGGCTACGCAAGAGAGAAGCGTGTCCTGGAAAATAGAATCCTGGACAGACCGTCTCCGTCTGCCGCCTTCGGGGTTACTTGCCATGGTCGGTTATGCTTTTTTCGCTTCTGCGAGCTGCAGGTGCGTAACCACGCACGAAAGCAGTTTTTCCATAATGATCGGCTTCATAATGAAGTCGTTGGCGCCTACGTCGAAACCTTTCACCACATCCTCGTTGGAGTTCAGGGCCGAGAGGATGATGATCTGGATGTCCTGGGTATCAGGGTTGGCGCGAAGCCGACGGATGACCTCGAACCCGTCGATGCCCGGCATCATCAGGTCGAGGAGGATCAGGTCGGGTTTTTCCTGGGCTACGGCCTCGAGTGCCTGCTGGCCGTTGGCCGCCTTCCGGAAGCGGAAGTTGAAACGGGACAGCATCTTTTCCACCAACAGGAGGTTTAGCGGAATGTCATCGACTGCAAGTACGGAGAACTTGGAGAAGTCGTAGTCTTGTGCGTATATCGGTGTCATAACGATAAAGATTTATTTCATGTTGTTCAAAGGATCGTTCGCGGGATTGACCGGCACCTCAAACTTGAAGCGGGCGCCGCCCTCGGTATAAGTCGTGTCCAGGTAGACCTTCGCGCCCATACGGGTCGCGATGTCGCGGCAGATGCTCAGGCCCAGGCCCGTGCCCTGCACGAAAGTGTCGAGTTTGACGAAGCGGTCGAAGATCGCTTCGGCCTGCTCAACGGGGACGCCTGTTCCGGTATCCGTCACGGTGAACGTCACGAAGCCGGGAATTTCGTCCAGGGAAGTGGATAGCGTAATCGTACCCTGCGCGGTATGCTTGCAGGAATTGGTCAGCAGGTTGATGAGGATCTGCTGCACGCGGCGGGGATCCGTGCGGAAGGTGAAGGGTTCTTCGCTATCGGGCTTGAAGAGCATCTGCACCCCGGGCTGCAGGCGGTGTTCCGTGCTGCTGATGGCCGCCCTGCACAGGAAGTGGTATTCGGCGTCCTCGTAGGAAATCTTGTACTGGTTCGAGTCCATCGCCGAAGCGTTCAGGATGTCGTCAAGCAGCATCGTCAGCATCTGTGCGTTGTTGATGATGTGACTCGAGAACTCCTCCTTCTCCTGTTCGGGGAACGAGCCGTCCGGCAGGGCGAGCAGCTGCGAGAAGCCCACGATGGCGTTCAACGGCGTACGGACCTCGTGGCTCATATTCTGGACGAAGCGTGTCTTGGCCGCACCGGCCGCGAGCGCGCGGTCGTTCGCATCCTTCAGGTCGTTGATGCGCTGGCGGTCGATTTCCTTGTTGCGGTTCAGGTTGCGGATATCGAAGAACATGAACGCCATCACGAACAGCAGCACCAGCAGGGCCATCACGCCCAGCAGGCGGCTGGAACGCGTCACCAGGATGGACTTCTCCTCCAGGTCGGCCGACAGGTCTTCCATGCCCATCCGTACCTCCAGCTCGGCGACGTGCCCTTCGTTGACGGACGATATCTTCTGCTCGAGTTCCGAGATCATCGTCTTGCCCATCTGGAAGGCGTACTCCTTGTAGCCGTTCTTTTCAAGGATGTGGGCCAGGTATTTTTGTTCCCGGACCAGGTGGAGCTGCTGCAGGTCCTCCTGGGTGATCGTATTGTTGAACACACCGTCGATGAGCTTGAACAACAACTCGCCAGCCGGTGCCACAGACCGCAGGTTCTCGCTGGAAAGGCAGTATTCCTTCGCGGCATTGTAGGCCGGCAGGTCGTAGTCGAGGGCGGCGAACTTGGCCAGGTAGAACTGGCAGCGCAGCGAGTCGAAATAGACATCCTGCGACTCCAGGGCCCGGTTGATGGCCAGGCGGGCGGAATCCGAACCGATGGGATAGCAGTCGGAAAGGTCGCAGTACAGACGGCAGACGGGCTGCCGCTTAACCGTGGAGTCCTGTGTCGTGGCGTGCGTCTCGAGCGCGCGGTTGATGAACCGCTTGGCGGAAACGAAGTCGCTCTGGTTCACGTAGAGCGACACCATGTAGCGGTCGCCCATCCAGCGGCCGTAATCATCATCGTGGTCCAGGGCGTATTCGTGCATTTCCTGAACCAGTTCCATCACGCGCAGCGGACGGTTCGTCGCGAAATAGTACGACTGCGCCAGTTCGTAGGAGTAGTAGTAATACTGCGGATAGCCCAGCTGGAGGGAAATGGCCTTCACCTCTTCCTGCACCTTGTCGACAAGGACGTCGTTATGGGTTTCACGGGCCGTCTGGGTCACCTGGCGGAGCCTGCCCACGTAATAGAGGACTTCCGCCTTGGTATCCTTCTTGAGCAGGGCGAACTGCAGGAGCGAGTCATTGATGGCGTCGAACCCCGGCTTCCCGACCAGGGCTTCCGCACGCATGAACACGGCGTAGCATTCGTCGTCGATGTCGTAGGGGTTGTTCTGCGCAAAGGCGTGGACGCTGCCAAGGAGCAGCGCCAGGAACAGCCATATACGAACTCGTCTCATTTTCAATAGGGGCATTTTTGCGAATTTACGAATAATATGTTAATAATCAAAAAAAAGCAGCACACGAACCGCTATTCGGCATTCTCCGACAGAATGTTTACCTTTGCAGGGCAATGAATCTTTCAGAACTAACACTGGACCGCGAAGGGCTGGCTGCGGCCATCGCCTCCGAGGACGCCGCCTTCGAGGCGGCGCTCCGCGAGGAAGCCTACCGTGTCAAGGTCGCAACGGTCGGCCCCGAGGTCTTTTTGCGGGGTCTCGTCGAGATATCCAATATCTGCGTCAAGAACTGCCTCTATTGCGGCATTCGCCGGGACATCCGCTGCCCGCGATATGAACTGTCTGAAGACGAGGTGCTTGCGACGGCCCGGACAGCAGCGCGATGCCGTTTCGGCTCCGTGGTCATTCAGGGAGGCGAGCGCACCGATGCAGCCTTCATCCGCAAGATTACCCGTTTGCTGAAGGCGATCAAGGCCATCGATACGGGGGACGATCCGCCGCTCGGGATCACCCTTTCTCTGGGTGAACAGTCCCGCGAGGTGTATGAAGAATGGTTCGATGCCGGAGCCCACAGATACCTGCTGCGCATCGAATCCTCCAACCCCGACCTGTACCGAAAGATCCACCCGGCCGACCATTCCTACGACCGCCGGCTTCAATCTTTATACAACTTGAAAGAGATTGGTTACCAAGCTGGTACGGGCGCGATGACCGGAATGCCGTTCCAGACGGCGGAGGACATGGCAGACGACCTTCTGTTCTATAAAAAGTTCGATGCTCCGATGGTAGGCATGGGACCTTATAACCCTCATCCGGAGACGCCGCTTACATTGGCGGGAGCTCCTTTCCCTTCCGCCGAAAGGCGCTTCGCCCTCGGGCTCAAGATGATTGCGCTGCTGCGCCTGTTGATGCCGGACATCAACATCGCCGCCGCTACGGCCCTGGAGGTCCTGGACCCCCACGGACGCGAAAAAGGCCTCCTTTCAGGAGCCAATGTCATCATGCCCAACATCACACCCGGGGAGCAGATGGTCAAGTACAATCTATACGACCGCAAGACACTGAACGCATCGGACGTTCTTGACCTTGAAAGGAACAAGATTATCATCGGCTACGGCCGTTGGGGCGACTCCAGACACTTTAAAAACCGGACAGCAAAAAAAATCCTCCCGCTTGGGGAGGATTAGGATTTAATTCATTATTTCTCAGCGAGTTGGATATTAATACTCCTCCTCGTCGAAGAAGAAGTCGTCCTTGGTCGGATAGTCGGGCCAGATGTCCTCGATGGATTCGTATACCTCGCCGTCCTCTTCGAGATCTTCCAGGTTCTCGATCACCTCGAGGGGAGCGCCCGAACGCGTGGCATAATCAATCAGTTCTTCCCGGGTTGCGGGCCAAGGTGCATCCTCCAGTTTGGATGCGAGCTCAAGTGTCCAATACATTATCGCGTAAGTTTAAAAAAGTTCCTTTTTCCAAAATTGGGCCGCAAATATATAAAAAATTCCATACAACATATCTTTTCTGAAAAAAGCAACCGAAAAGATCAGGGGAGCCAAAAGTCGTCCTTTCCGCCGGCCAGGTAGCGGGCCAGGGTGAAAAGGTAGTCACTCAGGCGGTTAACATAGCGGAGCGCCACGACGTCCTGGTCGGTTTTCGGATCAATCTGGACGGCGCTGCGCTCGGCGCGGCGGCAGATAGTACGGGCCACGTGCGCCAGCGAGGAGGCGTGGGGTTCGCCGGGCAGGACGAAGGCCGTCTGCGGGGGCAATTCGGCCGTCATCCGGTCAATCTCACTTTCCAGGAAGGCAGTCTCGGCTTCGTCAAGCGGCTTGAGCTTGAGCGAGCGGCCGTCGTTGGCCAGGTGGGCGCTGACATTCATCAGATGGATCTGGATGCGGCGGAGCGGAAGGTCGCTGCCGGCTGTTTCGCAGCGCAGCAGGCCCAGGCAGCTGATCAGTTCGTCAAGGTCGCCATAGGTCATTACGCGCGGATGCGCCTTGCTCACGCGGGTTCCCCCCACCAGCGAAGTGGTGCCGGCATCACCGGTCTTTGTGTAGATTTTCATCGCGTTCGATTTTTCCGTCACGAAGATACACAATTCTTTCGGCATACTGTGCAACTTCTTCGGAGTGCGTCACCAGGATCACGGTGTTGCCGGCACGGTGGACGCGGCCGAAGAGTTCCATCACTTCAGCAGAGGTGGCTGAGTCAAGGTTGCCGGTCGGCTCGTCTGCCAGGATGATGGACGGATGCGTGACCAGGGCGCGTGCAACGGCAACGCGCTGGCGCTGGCCACCCGACAGTTCGTCAGGGCGGTGCCGGAGCCGGCTGCCTAGGCCCACCTGACGGAGCGCTTCGGCAGCGCGTGCCAGGCGCTCCGCCTTCCCCACCCCCTGGTACACAAGCGGCAAGGCCACGTTCTGCAGCGCATCGAGGCGCGGCAGCAGGTTGAACGACTGGAAGACGAACCCGATTTGGCGGCCGCGGACGGCTGACAGCTGGTCGTCGTCCATCGCGCCGACATCCACGCCGTCAAGGCGGCAGACGCCTTCGGTCGGGCGGTCCAGGCAGCCCAGCAGGTTCATCATCGTTGATTTTCCGGAGCCGGACGGCCCCATGATGGCGACGTACTCTCCTTTCAGGATCCGGAGGTCGATGCCGTCAAGCGCCTTTACCACACTGTCGCCCTTGCCCGTGCGGTAATGCTTCTTCACGCCCTCCACGCAGATAATCTCTCTCATAGCGTTCGTACAATGTATCGACCGCCCTGTGTCCCTCCTCTCCCAGGTCGAGGGAGAAGCGGTTCACGAACAGGTCGATGTGTTTTCGCTGGATGTCTGCCGACAACTCGCGGGCGTACGAGGCGACATAGTAGCGCGAGGCTTCCGGATGGGCGAATGCATACGAGATGCTCCGGTGCAGCACGCGGTCGAAAACAGTTGCAAAATCCGCGCCGAGCGCGCAGCGGACGGCGATGCCGCCCAGGGGAATCGGACAGCCGGTGGTGTCCTGCCACCAGGCTCCGAGGTCGCAGACCAGGGCGAGGCCCTTGTCGCGGTAGGTGAAGCGGCCCTCATGGATGAGGACGCCGAGATCGACGGCACCCTGGGCGACGGCCTGTTCGATATCAGAGAAGAGCATCGGAACTTGCTCACCCAGACCGGGATAGGCCAGCGAACAGAGCAGGGCGCCGGTGGTGTAGCGACCAGGGACGGCGATTTTCAAAGATGAGCGCTCCGCTCCGGGGAAGGAGTTCCCTTCGCTGAGAAATGCTCCGGAAACGCCTTCCCCATCCGCTGCGCGTTCGTCGCCGGCACGGCGGACGAGCAGGGGGCCGCAGTCCCAGCCGAGGGCTGAGCCTGAGTTGAGCATTTCGTACGTGTCGCGTACGCCGAACCAGCCGTGGTAGCTGAGTTTGGTGGCGTCATACACGCCGCGGCGGGCACGCTCGTTGAGCTCTTCAACGTCATAAATGTCCACATCGAAGGTCAGGCCTTCGGTGTCGACGAGCCCGTGGACCAGGGCGTGAAACATGAACGTGTCGTTCGGACAGGATGAGAAAGCAAGTTTTACAGTCATTTCAACCCGTTTTTAAACGTTTCCAAGGCGGTTTGCAAATTCCTGAGCGCAACGGGGATATCCCATCGGGAACGGTCGGTTTCGCCGACGGCGTTCGAGACGGCGCGGATCTCGGCGAAGGGAACGCCGTGACGGAGGCAGGCCTCGAAGAAAGCGGCCCCTTCCATCGATTCGATGTCGGCGGCTTCGGCGCGCCAGCGGGCGTCCAACTCCTGGAGTGTCCGACCCGTGGCTTTCGGCAGGAAATCCAGCGCCTGCCAGGGCGCCGGGTTGTACAGCCACGGCGCCTGCCGGTCGCCGTGGTGCTCGGCGACCACATGGGCGACGGCTCCCAGCGGCAGGCGTGGCGTGCCGCTGCCTGCGATGCCCACGTCAACGATCCGGTCGAACGGCGTCCCGGCCACGAATACCTCTTCAAGGGTCCGCAGCGTCGCCTCCGCGCCCCATCCGCTGACGCGGAACTCCGCGTCGGCGTCCGGCCAGGCACGACGGGCGGCGTCCAGTTCGAAATCGGTGGCTGCCAGGAACAAATACTTCATTTTTCGTCGTTTGGGGTTCCAAATTACAAATAATTTCAAGAATGTGAAATAATATTTGTAACTTGCCATAATTTTAAAGCACACTTATGGCTTACAAGAAAGAAGAACTGTTCGACGAAAAGGTGACCGAAGCACTACAGCACCACTACGAAGAAATCCTCCGCCTCCTCGGCGAGGACCCTTCCCGAGAAGGCCTGCTGAAGACGCCGCTGCGCGTCGCCCGCTCCATGCAGTTCCTCACGAAAGGCTACCAGGAAGACGGCGCGGAAATCCTTTGCTCGGCGATGTTCAAGGAAGAGTACCACCAGATGGTGGTGGTCAAGGACATCGAACTCTACTCGATGTGCGAGCACCATATGCTCCCCTTCTACGGCAAGGCCCACGTGGCCTACATCCCCGACGGCTACATCACCGGGCTGAGCAAGATCGCCCGCGTGGTGGAGACCTTCGCCCGCCGGCTGCAGGTCCAGGAGCGCCTCACAGTCCAGATCCGCGACTGCATCCAGGACACCCTGCACCCGCTTGGTGTGGCCGTCGTCATCGAAGCCGCACACATGTGCATGCAGATCCGCGGCGTCCAGAAGCAGAACTCCCTGACCACCACATCGGCCTTCACGGGAGCCTTCCTCCGCGACATCCGCACCCGCAACGAATTTATGACGCTCATCGGAGCGAAACTCAATTGATACAGGAATGAAAATCGTCATTGCAGGAGCCGGAGAAGTCGGATGCCACCTCGCCAAGATGTTGAGCGAAGGGTATCACGAGATCACCATCATCGACAGCGACGAAGAGCGGCTGGGCCTGGTCAGCGAGAGCATGGACGTCCTCACGGTCCAGGGCAATCCCACCTCCATCAACATCCTCAAGTCGGCCGGCGTCGACAAGGCCGACCTGTTCGTGGCCGTCAGCCCGGCCCGCGAACAGGATATCAACCTGGTGGCCGCGCTCATCGCCAAGAAGCTCGGCGCCAAAAAGGTGACGGCCCGCATCAACGCATCGGAATACCTCAACTACGACAACAAGTTGATGTTCACCGACATGGGCATCGACCTGCTCTTCTATCCCGAGAAGATCGCGGCTACTGAGATCTGCGACCTGCTCAAGCAGTCGGATGTCTCGGATTTCGTGGATTTCGCGCGCGGACAGCTCCAGATGGTCGTCTTCCGCCTCGACGAGACCTCGAAGATGCTCAACAAGACCCTGGCGGACTTCCCCTACTCGAACGACAGCCTCCCGTTCCGCATCGTGGCCATCAACCGCGGCGGCGAGACCCTCATCCCGCGGAACGACACGCTGCTCAAGCGCGGCGACATGGTGTACGTCATCTCGAAGCGCGAGAACGTGGACGAACTGATGACCTGGTCGGGCAAGAAATACCTCGACATCAAGCGCCTCACCATCCTGGGCGGCGGCCGCATCGGCGAGATGGTGGCCAAGCAGTTCGAGAAGACCGCCGAATTCGTGAAAATCATCGAGATCAACCGCGAGCGCTGCGAAGTGCTCTCCGAGCACCTCGACCACACCCTCGTCATCAATGGCGACGGCCGCAACTCCGACTTCCTCTACGAAGAGGACGTCAAGAGCTGCGATGCCTTCGTGGCCGTCACCTCCAGTTCGGAGACCAACATCCTGGCTTGCGTCGCCGCCAAGAAAATGGGCGTCGCCAAGACCATCGCCGAGGTCGAGAACATCGAATATATCAAGCTCGCCGAAGGGATGGGCGTGGACGCCGTCATCAACAAGAAACTCATCACGGCGGGCCGCATCTTCCGCTTCACGCTGAGCACGAAGGTCCGCACCGTAAAGGTGCTCAACGGCTCGGACGCCGAGGTCATCGAATACATCGTCAATCCGGACAGCCTGATCACCAAGGCCCCGATCAAGGAACTCCACCTGCCCGAAGACGCCGTCATCGGCGGCATCATCCGCGGCAACGAGACCCTGATCGCCGTGGGCGAGACCCGCGTCAAGCCTTACGACCGCGTAGTGATCTTCGCCCTGCCGACCGCGCTCGGACGCATCGAGCGCTTCTTCGCCTGAACACTAACCATATATATCTCAATAAAAACCACAGCATTATGATCGAATACAAATTCAAAACTTCCGGCAAGACGCGCTCCGAGCACGATCTGCTGGGCGACAAGGAGGTTCCCGTGGAGGCCCTCTTCGGCGTACAGACCCTGCGCTGCATCGAGAACTTCGACATCAGCCGCAACCTGCTGGGCGACCATCCGGAGTTCGTCAAGGCTTTCGGTATCGTGAAGATGGGTGCCATCATGGCCAACCACGACCTCGGCCTGGTGAACGACGAGATCACGAACGCCGTGATCGCAGCCTGCAAGGAGCTGATGGAAGGCAAGCACACCGAGCACTTCCCGATTGACATGATCCAGGGCGGCGCCGGCACCTCTGCCAACATGAACGCCAACGAGGTGATCGCTAACCGCGCCCTCGAGATCCTGGGCAAGAAGCACGGTGAATACCAGTTCATCCACCCGAACGACCACATCAACATGGCGCAGTCGACCAACGACGCATACCCGACCGCCATGCACCTGGGTCTCTATATGATCCACCAGGACGTGATGGCTTCGATGAAGGCCCTCGCCAAGTCGTTCCGCGCAAAGCAGCGCAGCTTCGCCAACATCATCAAGATGGGCCGCACCCAGCTGCAGGACGCTGTGCCGATGACCCTCGGCCAGACCTTCGGCGCTTTCGCAACGGCCGTCGAGACCGAGATGAAGCGCCTGGACGCAGCCGCACAGGAGTTCCTCGTGATCAACATGGGCGCTACCGCCATCGGCACCGGCATCACCGCCGAGCCGGGCTACGCAGAGGCCTGCACGAAGCATATCAAGAAGATCTCCGGCTGGAAGATCTCGCTGGCGAAAGACCTCGTCGAAGCGACCAACGACACTTCCTGCATGGTGTGCTACCACGCTGAGCTGAAGAACCTCGCCATCCGCATCTCGAAGATCTGCAACGACCTCCGCCTCCTCGCATCCGGTCCCCGCACCGGCCTGGCCGAGATCAACCTGCCGCCGAAGCAGCCGGGCAGCTCCATCATGCCGGGCAAGGTAAACCCCGTCATCCCCGAGGTCACGAACCAGGTTTGCTTCAAGGTGATCGGCAATGACACCTGCATCACGATGGCATCGGAAGCTGCACAGCTCGAGCTCAACGTGATGGAGCCGGTGCTCGTCGAGTCGATGG
>JAEEGL011484324.1_pt1 | contig 39540 bp, 34 predicted proteins | sample 9134231 | NCBI WGS metagenome assembly JAEEGL01 (sample SAMN16246548, study PRJNA631951) | gut metagenome | biome: gut microbiome; feature: rumen; material: fiber-attached | host: Bos | place: Iran: Karaj | collected 2018-10
AAATATATATTTTAGATTCGACGAAGCCCATAATGTTCCACTTGGCAGACCTAAATCGACGTATTCATGTTCTTCTGATGGTAGGACCTCAACAGTACAAGATGCACTTTGTTTGCCATAATTACAGGTGATAACACATTGTCCAACCCCTTTGGGATAGACATGTCCATCTCTTACTGTCGCCACTGATTTATCCGAAGACGACCAATATACATCACTTTGAGACAATTCCATGCTTGGAGTACAATAGAAAAGAAGAGAAGCATATTCACAATCTTCACTTATATAGACTTTCTCATTTGAAAGATATATGGTAGGAGCAAAAGTGATACTATCCACATTATATGAATCTAAATATTTGACACACTTACCATCCTTGAACAAAAAGATATAGTCTTTTTGGGCAAGACTCAATGAAATTCCAAATGCAAAAAAAATTGCGACAACCGCAATCACACGGTTGAATATATATTTATGTATTTTCTCCATTTCCTTACTTATTATTAGGTTTCATTACTGGACGTATTCTGAATAACGATCCTCTTTTGCCGATTAGTACATCATTCACCTTTTCATTATAAGGATTTCTATCCCAAGTACGTAACAAGAATGAATTTCCATCATCACAAGGAGTCGAAGACCAATATACACCAGCTTTATATCTACTGCTTTCTTGAATAAGACCAGCATTAGGTATGATAAGTTCATTGCCATTTGGCCCAATAAACCTGGCTACGTTTGTATTATTAATGGATGTATAGTCTACATCACAATTATCTAACAACTCTACAAAGTCTGCTTTTGTAGGGACAGACCATTCGCCACCCCAATTATATTTTGCGGCATCATAAAGATGCGACAACACTGTATCTGGTGTGATTACATTTCTATCCATTAATTCATCTATAGATAGCCCCCACCACATATTGCCACAAGAATGATATGCAATTTCATCGCATGGAGTCACATTTCCCCATGTGAAAAAATCTCCAAATGACTCTGGTGTTGATGCACCAATATTTGTAGTTGCCCATAAAATTCCGCTTGGCAGACCGAGATCAACATATTCGTGAGTGATAATAGGAGTGGTATCTTTACTGTCTGTGACTACAACTTCACAATATGATCTTAAATCCTGATAGGAACAAGCAACTACACAATGACCTGCAGATACTGGAGTTACTATTCCGTCTTTAACTGTTGCGACTTCATTATTTGAAGAATGCCATAACAAATCGGATTCGCCCAAATGTTCATTTGCAGGAACTAATCTCAAACTTGCTGGTGATGATCCTAAACATAGTTCTATCTTATTCTTAGAAAGGCTGATCTCTTTTACCTCTTTTTTTCTATATACAGGTCGAACCAAACAAGCATCATAGACATTATTTCCTGGTGAACAAAGAGTTTGTCTTGTCTCTGAAGCATAAAGATTTTTTTTAGCGTATGAACTTAAATAATCCACCTCAAGAATTATTTCTCCTGGTTTATAAGCCGCAGGCAAAAAAATACTATTTCCATTTGGACCTATAACAAACAGACCATTTTTCCCATTTAGGGTGTCCCATCTACTGGTACACTTTACCAATTCATTAATTTGAGCAAAATTAGGCAATCCAAATTCTTCACCCAATTTATGCGTACAAACATCAAAGACTGGATATAAAGTATTATTATTCTGAATTTTAGAAACATCCAGCTCTGTACCGTATTTATTGAGCCATTTGTAATTCTTAAATGTAAATTCCTTCTTTGGTTCAAGTTCTCCCCAAGCATAAAAATCACCTGTCTCCTCTGGTCGTGACACTCCTAAATTACATTTAGCCCAAAGAGTTCCACTTGGCAGTCCCAAATCGACGAATTGATCTGGGGTTTCAGGAACAATATTTACTGTCTCGATTGGCTTGACTACTTTGACAGAACAAGAGACCAGTCTTCCTTCATAAGTGCCGTTGATAACTGTTTCTCCTTCAGACTTTGGAATGATATATCCATTTCTAATAAGTGCTACGTTCTCATCAGCAGAGGTCCATTTTATATCTGAATATTCAATGATTCCTTCTGGTTCAACTTTAAGATCCAATCTGCAAGAATCATTGACATTAAACAATGTTATATTGTCTACTGCCAACTCAACTATTGGATCCAATGTGATACTGTCAACATCAGCGAAAGGTATTTGATAGATAACCCTTCCTTCATCATAGAAATAATAAGTCTTTTGAGCTTTAGCCATAAATGCGAATGCAAAGAAAGCCAACAAGACAGTCAATATACGTCTATATTTTTTCATTTTTATCTACTCTTCTTAATAAACTTAGCATACTTACCCGCAACCGTCAAAATATAAAGTCCATCTGTCAGAGAAGTGACATCAATCTCATTTCCTCTGTATTCCTTGACAACATATCCATTCACATCGAGGATTTCTACTTTAACATAATCATCTACACCTGACAAGAATATTTTCTCAGAAACAGGATTCGGATAAATGGAAATGACATTGTCATACTCATTTTTCAAAGTCTCAACATCAGTAAGTGAATCATACTTATCCAAATAAAGCGTTCTCAAACTAGAAATTTTCGTTCCATCATATAGATTCATTGTGAAATATGGAGCATTCACCTCAACGCTTCTTACATTTGATAATGAGAGCGTATCTCGGCTTCCGTCAGCGGACAATAAAATAATATCCGTCGCCAATAAGGGAACTGACACAAATGAAAAACAGAACAACAAAAAACGTTTTAGATTCAAATTCATATTAAATCAAAAATTAAAAATCAATTTCAAAAATAACAAAAAGCCCCACAATGGAAGTCTACAATACTTTATTTTAATATTATTGTAATATTCACGACATCGTAGTTTGGCATCACAGTCCGTCAATGAAGAATCATTGATGTCTGCCTGGCATGTCGGAGCCTTTATATCAAGCAAGTTAAAAAGTGAAGAATGGGGAAGTAAAGTTGTAACCCAATTATCTGAGTATATTCGTTCTCAATATCCCGACTTAAAAGGTTATAGTCGAAGAAACATCTATAATATGGTAATGTTCTTTGAAGAATACTCTTCTCAGGCATTTTCTTCTGCTGTCACGAACTACTTGTCTTCTGAATTTGTGCAGCCAAGAACTGCACAATTATCCCATACAAACGAAAAAATGCTAAACACGCCTTCTATATACTCAGACAAAGATAAAATTGACGATCTAGTATACCGTCGTAGTTTTCCGTTACCTAAAGTACTAACTATGACGACATTAACAAACCATATCGAAATCCTTTGTCGATGCAAAAGCCCAGAAGAACGATTGTTTTATATTCTCTATTCCCACAAGGAAAGATTAAAAAAAAGAGAATTACAACGATGCATAGATACAAACACTTACTCAACATTGTTAAGTAATAAGACGAATCTGTCAAAGGGATTATTGGATCAATATCCCAATGCTCCTGTAATTTTCAAAGATACATTATTTGTCGATTTCCTGGGACTTCCACAAAAGCATAGCGAGAACAAACTGAAGAATGGTCTTATTGAGCACATGAAACAATTTATTCTGGAATTAGGTAAAGATTTCATTTTCATGGATCAAGAATACACGCTCAACGTTGGTTCTTCCACATATAAAGCAGATCTATTGTTTTTCCATAGAGGTCTTCAAGCTCTGGTCGCTGTAGAATTAAAGAAAACCAAATTTCATCCAAGAGACCTTGGTCAGCTGGAGTTTTATCTCGAGGCTCTAGACAGAGACGTAAAACGTTCCAATGAAAATCCTTCTATTGGTATCATTCTATGTCCTGATTCCGACCACGTTGTAGTCTAATATGCAATGAGTCGCAGTATGAGCCCAACTATGGTTGCTGAGTACAAACGAATACTTATTCCTCAGGAACGTATGCAAGAACAGTTAAATGAGTTCTGTCAATTTTTTATCAAAGATGGACAGGAAAAGTCTTTTTAGAAGTTTATGACTGTTTTTGAATTCAAAAACAGTTTCTCATCCAACATTATTTTTTCTTCTTTTTTGTCTCTCTATCCTTTTCATTCTTTTCAATCTGCTTCTGGATCTTGTAATCCTTCACAAAACCTTCGGCAATCCACTTTGCCATCGCCTCTCGATTGCTTGTACGAATGAAACGCTGCTGATCCTGCAGATTCTGAATATTGCCAAGTTCAAAGAATATCGACGGTGGATTTGTTTCAGTCAACACAAACAGATCACGTCGGCTGACAGTGCCCTCAAATCCACGGTTTGGCTGATGCTGCGCATATTTGTCCTCCAACGTTGTTCGGATACTTTCGGCAGTCATCTTTCCCTTTTTGCTACCCTTGGCATGATAAAGGAAAATGTCAATTCTTTTTCTCTCACTTCGGCTGTCAAGATGGATGAATACCGCACGGCGATATCCTTTGCTATCCTTCTTATACAATGCATTTATCTTCTCACAACGCTGTTTAAGTCGCTTAACCTGGTCGAGTGGAATCGGCGATCCCATACATGTCTCACGTCGGGATGTCTGCAAGAACTGGTCATCTCGTATTCCGTCTACCTTATCCTGAATGATAAAGTTCACTTTTGCACCTCGCATCATCAACTGTCTGCCAAGACGAAGTATCACATCATAGGCATACTCATCTTCATGCAGTTCATGACCGGCATAATTACCAATCGCACCTGGATCCGGACCTCCATGCCCAGAAACAAGATAGAAAACAGCACCGTCCAACTCCTTGCTCGTGACAGGCACTCTTTCATAATCCTTTCCGAACAGTTTTTCAATCACATCACTCTTCTGAGGCTTCAACGGCACTTGGTCTTTCGCCACAGGGGCTGTCTCAGGCTCGATGTCGTCAATAGTAGGAATCTTATAGTATACTCCCGTCAACAGAGAGGCATCTTTTCCAAATCGCCCTTGATTGACATCCAAGAAGACGTCTCGCAAATCCTTGGTATTCAAGCCTACACGAGCATAAAACGCCCATAAGCCTTCTCCCTCCAACGGACAAACATGATCCTTGACTGTGACTTTCTTTATCTTTTTTGTCGTGTCGACGGTGGAGACATCTCCAGCATGAGGAATTTTATAATACACTCCCGTCAACAAAGAGGAATCTTTACCGAATTTGCCCTTATTGAGAGCGAAAAATTGATCGCGAAGCTCTTTTGTATTCAGACCGACGCGAGCATAAAACGCCCACAGACCTTCACCCTCCAACGGGCAAACTTTAGTCTGGGCAAACGAAGAGGCCGCAAACCACAAAACGAATATTGCAGAAATCAGTCTCTTCATCTTTTACAACAATAATCGGATTTCGCCACTTCCGTAGCACTTATTACCTTCTTCATCATAGATCACGCCAAACTGGCCAGGAGCGATTCCCTGAATAGGTTCTGAACTCTCCACGTTCAAATCTATTCCATTATCAGCAAGACGAAGTTTTCCGCTCTTCAACATCTCTGTGTGACGAATCTTAAACTTGATATCGTACACTTCCCCAGCCTTCCACGGATGTTCCGACAAAGTGAGGTGGTTGAACGCAGTGACAGTGAAATTATTGCCGTAGATTCCTCCCTTCTGTTCACAACGAGAGACATACACCACATTGTCGTCAATATCCTTGTCGACCACAAACCATGGTCCGCCACTCAATCCAAGTCCCTTACGCTGGCCTATAGTGTGGTACCAGAAACCTTTATGTTTTCCGAGGATTTTTCCACTCTCCCTGTCGACGATATTACCATCTTTCTCCCCGACTATATTTTTCAGGAAGTCGTTGTACTTGAATTTTCCAAGAAAACAGATTCCCTGGCTGTCCTTTCTGTAAGCGCTTGGCAGACGTGATTCCTGAGCAATCCTACGCACTTCACTCTTCATCATATCTCCGATCGGGAACATCGACTTTGCGATCTGTTTCTGTGATAGCTGCGACAAGAAATCTGTCTGGTCTTTCACTGGATCTGGAGCTGTGCACAGCCATGTCAGACCACCCTCTCTCACCGCTCTCGCATAATGGCCAGTGGCTGTGAAATCGTACTGATAGCCCACTCTCTCCTCGAACATACCGAACTTGATGAGCTTGTTGCACATCACATCAGGATTAGGCGTAAGACCACGCATAACCTTCTCTTTGGCATAGCCTACAACGTTTTCCCAATACTCCTTGTGAAGATTCACGACATCAAACTGCAAGCCATATTTCTTAGCGATCATTGTCGAGATCATGATATCGTCGTCCATAGAGCAATCGGACAAGCCATCGCATCCGCCACCAATTTGGATATAGAATAAATCCGGTTTAAGACCTTGTTCGCATAACTGATGTACGACAACAGAACTGTCGACGCCACCAGATATAAGAGTTGCTATATTCATATGTTCTTTGTTATTCCCCACAAAAATAAGAATTTTATGGAAAAAAATGAATATGAGAAAAGAATAAAAAATGTAAGAAAATGTAAAGTCTCCAAAAATATCAAACCCTTCCCCTATACACCTAAAACAATGTTGGCATCCACATTCATTTTACGGCATATCTCACGAGCCAGTTGCAAAGTGGGTTCACAACGGCCATTGAAGATGTCGCTTATTCTGGAAGAACTAACACCCAACAATTCAGCAAGTTTAGCTTGATTAAGCCCCATCTCATGCATACGCAGTTTCATCACATCCACCAACGACGGCTGAGCTATTGGGAAATGCTCTTCCTCATACTCCTCAACCATAGCTGTCAAAAGATCGAGTTCTATGGCATTTTTGTCTGAGGCTGGCGTGTTGTCGTTTACCAAGGGCAACAACTCCTCGATACGTTCCATCGTAGCGTCGTATGCAGTTTTTGTTGTAATTTTTGCCATAATCATCACTAATTATATTGTTGTTGCATCTATTTTATCATACTCCGCATGTGTGCCGACAAAACGGATCAACACTGTCCCGATAACAAATTTGAGTATTCTCAATCATCAACAAAGTGCTTATTTGTTCAATTCATTTAATAATTTAATATTTGATTCGACTAATTCTTGTATTTTATCCTTTAAATTTCCTAGATATAAAGCTTCTACAAACTTAGTAGAAAAATTTTGATAATCTGGCACATAATCATACCATGGATACCAACTGCCTTCTTTTCCTTCTTTGTTTTTTTCATTTATAATATTTTTTCTTATTGTTTCTTTTTCGGTTTTTTCTAAAGTATTATCCACATACTTAAATCCATAAATAAAACCATTCAGCCCTTTATTTAAAAACTCAAACGCAATTCCTAATTTTTTCCATTCTGATCTATAAAAACATATGCCACTATATTGGTTACTCCAAGGTCCACCATATCTCTCAGATTTAAGATCCCATTCTTTTATTATATTTATATTATCAAAAATTTCCCTCAATTTTTTTTCACACATTTGATTTAGAATCTCATTGTAATTTGAATTTATAGCTATAGCTAATTTAATATTATCGTATGATGAAGCGACTTCTTGTGCAAGTTTTTCTTGTGCAGATTTATCCATATCCTGTTGTGTTAATGATGCAATTAGATTTTTATATTGAATTATTGTTTCTCGAACTAAAGGACGATCGTACGTCTTCTCTAGACATTTCTCCAACCAATTAAAAATATCAGATTTATAACTAAGTGTATGATATTCTTTTAGACCATTAGTTGAATTCTTAGAAGGATCGTCTCCAGAAAGTGTCAAATAAAAAATAAAAAATTCAGAATAATCATTATTCTTCTTAACTTCATGAGCATAATTAATGTATCTACATATTTGTTTATTTTGATCTCCAGCAAATATCTTATTCTCGATTACAATCAAAACTTTTTTTCCATCAATAAGTTCTATATCTAGTACGACATCCAATCTACCTCCTGTTTCTTTATCATTTGATAATACTCCAATAGGTCTTTCTGTATCCACTGTCGCAGTTCTGATTTTTCCTACATATTCATTCAAGATTTTAATCTGCTCAACAAAAAGATTAAGGAAAGTTTCTTTTGCACCATGAGATTGATTAGGATCCAAAAGAGCAGCAATCATTGCCGAATGAGTATGGACTTCATCATTTTGTAATCCCATCACACGAAATATATTGAAATCCTCACCGCGACTTCTTCTTTCTTTCCTTTTATTTTCATCCTCTATGATAATGGGCATTATCTTTTTAAAGAGATTATTATATTCGCTAGCAAAATTCTCAAATTCCATCAATTTGCTTTTTTAGTACAACATAAACGACTAGTATACAACATATTGTCAACTTACATCAACATTAAATATTACAAATATAAATATGTAATTGGAGAATTCCAAAAGAAAAGTTTTTTTTACAAAAAAGGTGCTGAAAAGCAGTTTGATTTATAGATAAAACACCCTCAGCCAAATAAAGCAGAGGGTGCCAAACAAATGTTTATAATTTCACACCAATTCCTTCTTCTGTCTCAACCTCCATATCTCCTGCCCCAGACGGATGCAAACAGAACCTATAGCATAGCAGATAATGTCAGCCCAGGCGAAGGATGTCCCCAACACAGCACAAGCGATATTGTTGTCGCCTAGACCTATCACTTCTACCAATTTGAAATATTGCGTGATCTCTATCACGACTGAGAACAGGAATATGTAGTACGGCAGCAACTTAAATCTTTTCGGATAAAAGATGCGTACAAAACAGTATATCAACCACTCCACGATGATATCTCCTCCGTATGGACGAATAAACGCGTCGTCTACATAAACCGCTATAATCACTTCCTGCACAAAGATCAACAGAAACAGGAAAATATAAATTGCTCTTTTCATAAGATAAAAGAATCTGTTTAAATTTAATTTGGTTATAGAGTCGAGGATTGTTAAGGGCGGAACGCCCTAACCCAGTCTTTTCCGCGAGCCCAAAGGGCGAGCGGTAAAAAACGAGTTCCGCCCTTAACAATCCTCAAAACAAAACCTTAACAAGCTTTTAAATGTCTGATCACGTAATACTCTATAAATGATAAAATGATCTGAAACGGGATGATTAAAACATAGGCAAACATTGCTCTTAAAGGCCAACCTATTCCCATAATATGTGACAACATTCCTTCCACCATCACCCTATCGCCTGATTTCACATTCTGAAAACACTCGCTTTCACACATTCCATCATTATTATATCCATAGTATTCCATCAACCATTTTGTTGAATAATCATCCAATCCGAAATACAAGAGAAGAAAAATTCCATCTACAACAAAAATAGAAAGGATTAAAAAGATTGAATGTTTCTTGTTTTTTACAAATGGCACAAGGAGAAATGGATATATGACAATAAATGATATAAATATAAAATTTATACAGTCTATGAAACTTTTCATCATACATGGGTCATTAACTATCCTAACTATCTCTGCGACACTTATGTCATTTTACAATTCTGTTCCAGTCTACCTTCTGCGACAAATACATTATGCCAGCCAAAATGAAGAACAATCCGACACTTCCTGCCAACAAAGCGTATGTTTCCATCTGGATCAGCACGAAAATGTAGACGTAAAGCACCGTCAGAATACCACCGATATAGAAAGCTGTCTTTTTAATTCTCAACACAGCTGCAGTGTAGATGGTGAGCATGGCAATCGTCATCACAGATGCCACAACATAAGCTGGAACAAATCCAATATGCTCAGACAGTGAGATCAGAAGTGAATAGAAAAGAGTAAGAGCAAGTCCTACCAACAGATACTGTATCGGATGGATGTTTCTCTTCTGGATATTCTCAACAAAGAAGAAGACGGCAAAAGTGAGAATGATGAAAAGCATCGCATACTTCGTACAGCGGAGCGACTGCTGGTAGTGCTGAACAGGAATCAGCAGGTCAACACCGAACATTGAGCTGTCTACAGCATTTACAATTTCAGTTTTTGTTTCAGTAAATTCCTGTGGATAGTTTCTGTTAAGATACGAAACCTTCCAGTTACATGTGAATCCACTATCAGTAACTGCACTGTTTTCAGGAAGAAAATTGCCCGTAAAGCTAGGAGTTGTGGCATTAGATTTCAATGCGACGGTAGTCAGCTCACCAATAGGCACGAATCTAAGCGACTGTGAACCCTTGACGTTGAACTTCATGCTGAAAGGAATATTCTTCATGTCATTCACATCACCAAGATCCAATTTAGCCGAAAGTTTGCTGGTCTCATTCAAGAAACCTTTTCCATTTGGTTTCAATTCCAATTCTTTACCTGCGATTGTAATCATCATCACATCTGAAATTCCCTTCAAGTCGCTCAAAGCAAACTCCACAATCACAGATTTTTGTGGATTATCGTCATCAGAAATGGCATTCTGAATATCCTCGCTCAATTCAAAAGAACCATCAATTTCGATAGGAGCAGTATAAAGAGAGATTTGGTAAAGACCCTTCTTACGTGATTGGTTGTGGATGTCTCCCTTAATGTTCAGTTTTTTAGGCAAAACCACCACATTCTTCATATCCTTGACACGCCTCATCTCCTCCCCCTCTTTAATTGAAGTGTAGTATGGTTTGGCGACGGTAAGCGTCGGGCCTACAATCTGTTGAGACAAACACCATTGTCCCGTCACCTTTTCAATTGTGTATTCCGAACTATTTTTACGTTCCTCGATCAACCCCTCGATCATACCGATTGGGATGAGTAGCAATAGAGAAAGTACGACAATGATAGCCATCTTAACGCTGACTCTTCTACCTGCGTTTTCTGTTGCTGCTGATGTGGTTTCTACCACTTTTTCGTTTTGTGTTTCCATAATCTAAAAATTTTAAAGTACTTTGAATTTCAAAGTATGTGATTAAAAAAAATATTTGATTCTAATTTGCCACTGATTCTAGTTTCGCAAGTATGTTTCATATTCAATTTTGTGTGAAAATGAGGATTACAAAGGGCGGAACGCCCTTATTCCTCCCTTCATCGCGAGCACGTAAGTGCGAGCGACAATAAAAGACATTGAATAAGGAAGTCATCATGCAAAGTTTTATTAAAGTGCTCGCCTACGGCTCGCACTGCAGAGAAAGAGGTTAGGGCGTTCCGCCCTTAACAATCCTCTATTAAATGCCAACCAGGGAAAAAAATCCACTTACGAAACTTGAGCTTCTGATTTTTCGAGTTGAGATCCTATACTTAACCAATTTTTAATCACGGACAGGAAATGGATCATCACCAAAAACAAAAAATAGATAAAAAGCCAAGCAATATAGATAATATGCCACAGCAAAGCATACCATTAATATGAAAGGCATTATAGAAATAATCATACTTTTCAAAAGCTTTCTGTTCGTATCACTCTTTCTATAAAACAAAATTGCCATACAAAAACTGAATAAGTATGAAGGAATCAATTCAAATTCAAAAAATGTATGCAATCCGCTCTGAATCAACGTGACTGCAAACCATACAACAACAGAGCCTATTGCGGTCAGTGCGAGAGTTGGAATAAATTTCATAGCCAATTAAATTTTAAGTAAAACCTACATTAAATTCAAAAGTACTTTGTATCTCAAAGTAGTATAGTAAAAAAAAGAGGCCACTACCCTCTTGAGAGTTTTAAGAAAGACTCCAACGCATTCAAGTGTTCCTCAAATGCCTCCTTTCCACGCTCTGTGATATTGAAAGTGGTGTTTGGTTTACGGCCGACAAACTGCTTATGGCTCTCAATGTAGCCCAGCTCCTCCAAACTTTTGGTATGGCTGGCGAGATTGCCGTCGGTCAGTTCAAGCAACGTCTTCAGGCTCACGAAATCCAATTCCTCGTTCACCATAAGCGCCGACATGATACCCAGACGCACCTTGCTTTCAAAAGCCTTGTTTATGTTCTTCAACTCATCCCTCATAATCAATTTCTTTCATGTTTGAAATAGAAGAAGATGCCGTAGATGATATGACAAACACCAAAGCCAAGAGCCCAGAAAAGAATAGCGTGGTTGCCAGTAGCACAGTCGATCAAGCCAAGAATTATATTTGCGTAGCCCAAGAATTTAGCATTCGAGTATGTGTACGACGACGCGTTGTATAGAGCCAATCCGTAGAAGATAAGCATAATCGACGACGTGAGTCCGTAGAAAGCGTTCATCACAAGAGCCAGGCAGAGAATGCCGCCCACCATAAGAGGGAGTGCAAAATGCCAGAGCATCTGTTTGGTTGTCTGGTCGAGACGGAAAGCCATGTTGTTTTTGTTTGCCTTCTTCTTTGAGAAGAGGAAGACGGTGGTAATGCATATGCATAGCAGTAGAGCTCCTTCCGACAATAGAGCTATCGTTTTCTCACCCTGCTCCAACGATGCATTCTCCAGTATGCAGTTGGCAATGTATGATGCTATAATCGCAAAAACGCCTACAAAAACAGACGATGTTCCACTCAAAGAAAGGACTTTTGACGACTTCGCCATCATGTCTCTAATCTCGTTCAGTGTATTTAATGCTTCACTTTTTTCCATGTGCTTTTTACAATTAAAAGTACTTTGTACTGCAAAGTTAATATTCTTTTCACAAATGCAAAATAATTTTTGGAAAAAATTAGTAGAGACGCCGTAATACGACGTCTCTACAGGGAATTTCACTGTACATCAATCATTTGAATCCAATCCTACAATTTTCTTTATTATCAAGTCGTTCATTATCACAATATGAAGATAGCACATCAACAATGTTTTCAGCCTCTCCATGCAGGATATTCCTGATGGTATAGTGTCTGGCTATATTTTCAATTTGTCCGCCACTGAAATTATATTTTGATGCCAGGACACGCGTCTCCTCTTCTTTCAAGACAGGCAACATCTCATGCCACATGTTCATACGGGCGTCGACGGTGGGCTTTTCAAACTTGATTTTGTAAAGGAATCGACGTTCAAATGCCTTATCCATATTCTGGGCCAAATTTGTAGTGGCGATAAGGATTCCGTCGAGAGTCTCCATCTCCTGCAAAATAATATTCTGGATTGAGTTCTCCATCTTATCCACAGCCCTCTCCGCTCCTTCCTGACGTGTGCCGATAATTGCATCAGCCTCGTTGAAAAGCAGGATTGGAGCAATGGCACACTCTTTTACTTTGGCTCGGTAATTATCGAATACCTGCTTGATATTCTTCTCGCTCTCGCCAACCCACATGCTTTTTATCTGTGAGATATTAACTTGAAGAATATCCCGTCTTGTCTGCCTTGCCAATTGAAGTACCGTTTCCGTTTTTCCCGTACCTGGTGCACCATAGAAAAGACATGAGAAACCACAGCGAAAGCCTTTCTCTTTCATCCTTGTGCAAATCTGTTTGTAGTGTTCATCGTCTAGAAGATTGCCCAGTTCTGCTATCTGCGAGCTGATTTTCTCTCCGTAGAACAGGTTCTTAGGCGTGATTTCCTCCGACTTGATAACATCACCACGTTTCTTATTTTGATTTAAAGAAGAAAGATTGAGTTCTGCGAATAATTCTCGCTTAGCATTTGCAGTCATGCGAAACGATTCCCTGTCAACGAAACCGTCACTATTGTTGTACTCTATCATTTTCTCCGTAAGAAGGATATGATCACCACCGTTCATCTCTGACTTTACAAAATTCCAAATGTGCTTGTCATCATACAGAAAACTAAGATCGTGAAACCTGATGTTATCGTCATTGTTATTCACGAACAAATGGGAAAAGAGAATCAGCAGAATCTCGTCGTCAGCAGACAATTTATAGCTCCTTAACTTCTGAACATAAAGAAGCTGGCTATTGCTGTCTAAAAGATGATTTATTTTCTCCACCATCGCATCATAAGTCAATAGATGATCATCACGTAACTCAAAAACATCTTCAATCTGACCGAATAACTCCTGACATGAAAGTCCTGTGTAGTCCTTTGGCTCATACTTTTTGTTGTTCTTAAAAGCATCAACAACATCATTCGGCACTCTATATTTAAAGCAACCGTGTTCTCGACAACATCTGACCAATTCTCGTTTTTCAAGAACATCAATCTCTGCCATATATCTGATGAACATAGCCGTCTTGCAACAAAGAACATTACAGATGTCTTCAATGGTAATATATACTCTGTGACTATTATCTATAAATAGTGCCATCATAACGCTTTGCTCCTTAGTAAGTTCCAATCTCTCCGACAAATATTTGATATATTTGTCAGCCTTACGATAGAACTCACTACTAAGTCTTGTCCCCGTTGCCTTATCCATGATTTGCTCTACAGCTGTGAGCAAATCCATTTTTCTTCTTGTTGCCATAATATCCTATTTTTAATTTTTGTTCCACTTTTCAAATTTCCTGCATACGATTCACAATGTTGATTCTGCCACATCCAACACCGATGATCTTTACTTGGAACAAAATAAGAGAAGACCTCCGCCAACTTGTGGCAGAGGTCAGAAAAAAATGCTTAATAATTTTGTTTTTTTAGAATTCAAACGATTGGATCTGAGCAAAACTCTCTACGTCTGCACGTTTTGCAGTGTTTTCCCATCCACACCTCATCGAACTGGTTCATAGCCTTTTCAACGATCTCAGGGATATCAGTCAGGATGCCAGCCTCAAAATTACGTGTGGACTCCGCTTTCATCCCTATTCCCGCACCCGTCAGGTTCGCACTACCGATATATGCCACTTGACAGTCAAAGACAATGATCTTGAAATGGACACGTGGGCAAAGCACACGTTCCAACCCCTCAAAGAGCACATGATACTTATCGAAATCCTCACGGAAGTTCGGGCCAGGCTCCTTCGCATGGATTAGACGCACCTCCACACCACGTTGGATGAGCTGGGCGACAAGAGCCAGAAACGGCTTTTTCTCTCTACCCATCTCAACATAAAGATCTTTGATGTCAGCAGTGCCAATCCAAAGAGTATGCTTCACAGATCTTACCCGTGATAGCACTTCGGTGTAGTGGGCGGAGTTGGAGATGAAGGTGAGCATGAGGGCTATGAGTTTAAGTCATCCACAATAGATTTTAGTAATTCAATCGTCTTAGTCCTCTCCATATCTTTTTTTTCATACCTTTTTCCATTCCAAGTTAATCCATATTTTTGAGGTATTTCTTTGAATGTGTTTTCTATTGGCACACCATTCCTTCTGTGCAATTCCAATGCATATTTATTGTTACCTGAATGCATAACATCAACAACCCATGTGTTTCTACTTGTTGTTTCGTCTATTGCAACACAAGAACCCTCTTTCCCATAGAACCATATGTAATTGCCGGGGAAACAATTTTTTAATTCCAAATACAATCCATAGGATTTTAAATTGGCATATTCTCCACGAGCATTGTCACCTTTAATTAAGGTCCAACCTAATTCTTCTCCCCTCCATTGAATCTTTTTCTGCTCACAATATTCAAGTAAATCTGGAGTTTTAACAAATTCATCAAAATCCTTATTTTTAGGATTCAAATTAATCATTTTTTCTTGTGCCTCGTATATGTTATTCGCATCCAATGCATCAAAAAAATTTTTAAATTTTTCTACATTATCAAAAATTAATGAATGCCAGTCTTCATAATCCCAAGCAAAGGACCAATTTGTATAACCCTTAAAAATTCTGGGGTAGTCTTTTAATTCTTGTGTAAGCAATGCTCTTCTAGTAATATCTAATTCTTTATATTCCAAAGTGTCATGAAATACTTTGTTGAATTTTTCCGAATATTTCTTAAACGATTCAAAATCAAACCCATTACTAGACATACTCCATTGTACCAATGGCATGATTTCACCTCTCCATATCTTATTCTCCTCAACTTCCCAAAATGCATTTTCAACATCATTTCTATGTGGATGATTGCTTAATATTTGCAATTTGAGTTTTACCTCATCAGAAATTAGAGTTTTAGATACATTCTCTATTTGAAGTATTGAACATATATCCTTATCGGGTAAATCATTGATGATTCTTATGGATTCAGAAAGCAATGATGTAGGTTCATTACGATTGTATAACTGATTTGTGATTTTATTGATAAGCGTTTGATTCCCGTAGAATTTCACAATACGTTGAATGTCTAAGTCTGAAGCATTCTGAAACCTATAAACATATTGTAATACTGGAATAACTTTAAACCAATCAACCTGATTATTTCCATCTTGATTTTGGGGTGATAACAATTCTATATTATATAACAATTGTTTATCCTTAGAAAACAACTTGTCTGATACAATATGAAAATAACGGTTTATTTCATCAAAATTAATGGATATGTCAAATTTAAAATTTCCATCTTTTTGAATTTGTGTAAATTCAGAACTAACAGGGTCTAACTTCAATAGCATAATCCATCTAAAGAACTCTTTTAATCCATTGTCCGCTGTATCATTTTTACCTCTGTTCTTCCAAAAAAATTGTTCCCACTCTTCCCAATTTTTAGCACACTGATCCTGTTCGTTTTTGGACTGTTTGTTTATTAGTAAAGGTTTTAAATTTTCAGTTGCTGATAATGGTTCACCAGTGGTATTGATAACTACGAATGTTTCTTCTCCTTTTGTACGATTTTCCATATCGTAATAAAGAAATGAAAGGTTCTCTACTATGTGATTCCCGAAATCCTCACAATTAATACATTTAATTTGACCCTCAATGATTTCCATTGCAGCAATCATACTTTGAATGCTTGGGTCTAAATCGTAGTCTTTGAAGTACCAGGACTGTTGCTTAATATCGGAAACGCACATTTTTTTACCTTCAATAAAAAAATACCGTGTTAAATCGCTCAGAAAGTATAACGAACTTTCTCGAATGGCATATTGCAAATATGGTTCCCAATCGTCTTTCTCCTCGGTTTCAGAAATCAAGTATCGCCTAAAAGCATCATCTGCCCTTTTGTTAAGCATACCCAACAAAAGAAACAATGTAGTGATTCGTTGCTGTCCATCACAAAGTTGAATATGACCAAGAGGTGCTTCATATCCGTATAATAACCCCAAATTTAAGTCTTTATCCTTATTTTTCAATAAATTAGATATGAAAGCACTGACAAGATTTTCACCATCCTTGTTTTTCGTTCCCCAGCAATAATCACGCTGTAAATCGGGTATTATGATTTTGTTGTCTTTGGAAAACAAATCTTGGATTTTATATGTTTCTCCTGTTTTTAAACTATTGTATTCCATAGTATTCCTTAATTTCGTTGATAAAATTTTCTTTGTTTTTCTGAATTGTTGATACCACATATGGTATTCCTTCAGGATTTTTTTCTAAACTCCAATTATTGTTGGCAAATACCGATATTGTATGAAGCAAATGGCGGCTTTTGAATTTTTTTGTTTCGTCTTTTGGGTCAGGTGTGAAATAGATATTCTTTTTCTCTTCCACAGTTTTTGCTCCAAATTTAGAGTTCTCATTTTTGTATAGAAGAACCAAATTACCAATGCAATGCTCGCTGCCATTTTGGTTAAAAAATGTCCTGTCAAGCAGTTCATTTGAGGTTTCATTCAATTCAACATCTTCTTTGTTTTCTCCATATACACCAACCATATTCTTTCCTGTTTCATCATCTTTGTGATAGACTTTAGATTTAGGGAATATGTGTTCTAATGATTTCTGATTCCAAATTGAGAAACAAAATGGTCGTTCCAACCTTGTATCTTCCTCTATATTTCGACGCAGGAGTTGCAGAAAGGCGTAATTTTTATCTTCATTGTATAGATTGTCACTTTTTAACGCACTTAACATTTCATATTTTGCTTCTTTTATTTCTTCATTTTTGTCACCTACAATTACAGTATGAGACAACCCTAAAAAAACAAGCTTGTAGTACTCTTCAATGACTTTTACTTCATCATTTGCAAAATACCATTGTACAAAACGTTCCTTGTCTTCATTACCAAGTAACGTGAGTATAGCACCAATTTTGTTGTGAAGTTTTTTATCATCAGCAATACTATTGAACACATCTTCAAACTTTTTCTGCAGATGACGTAAATCATAAAAAACTTTTTTTGCTAAATGTTCATTATTGTCGCCACGCAATAATTTATCTCTAAACTCCTCAAAAAACCTTCCTTCCTTATCAATCTTTCCACCTTTTGATTTCAAGTATGTCTTCACAAGAAGCCCCATAATACTTTTATTTGTATGATAAAACTTTTCCACATCATCACGATTCCACCAATAAAGCCATTTATCCCACTCTCGGGCATATTTGCTCCTAAGTAAATTTTGTTCCCAATGTGTCGCCTCTAGTTCCTTTTTATCTGTTTCTAAATTTTTATCTATGGAAACCAATCTTAGTATTTCCGCTTTAATGATTTCCTCTGTTTTCATATCGGCTTTACTACCATTCATCATAGAGAAAACCAATGTGGCCTTATCCTCAGGAATAGTAATATAAAGGAAATTAACCTTCTCAAGGATTTTATCTTTGTCAAGATTGTCTTTTCGATCAGAAATCAATCGAATCGTTTTCTTAAAATAGTATATGTCTTGGAAGTCTTCTTTATCATTTTCAATGCACAATTTATCAATCTCATTTGGTGCTTTTTCTTTAATAACAGTGAGGAATTTTTGAGATTCTTCTCGTATTGGATATTCCATTTCAAATTGTTCTTTATACCCAAGATATGACAGTAACAAATAAAAAAATGTTGTTCGCTGTTGTCCGTCAATAAGAACTATTTTATCGTCAGATTCGGTTACTGTAATTCCCTGCATGAATAAATCAGTATCGTATTTGATACTATTCTCGATACTTTCCAAGACATATTGTACTGAGTTTTTCTCCGAACCTCGCGATTTTCCCCAAATATACCCACGCTGATAAGTAGGAATAACGAATTTCTTCCCTTTTTTTAAGAATTCTTTAAGAGTTATTGTTGCTTTCTCTTTATACATATTATCCATAAATTTTGCAATTAGTCCTAATTTTCAACACATCTTCTCCAAATATATCCAAAATAATTATTCTTCACAATCTAAAATCAACTATTTTCATATAGCAACAAACATTTACAAACATAACATTGACCTTTCGTGGCACAATTGACGCTTACCATCCTCTTCTTAAACAAAAGACTCAACGTCGGCAAGGTTTTCCCTTCTTTTCCTCACAATATCTCCCTCGCTATCCATGCACAAGCCTCAGCGTCTATTCATTCCTCTGATTTATCAAATTCACCACCACTTTCACCATCACGTCCTTCTCTTCCGTTCGACTCTCGGCGATCATCAGAGTTAGGGCCACAAGGGTGTTGTCAGCCAGGCGTTTCGTGCCATCTTCTCGATAGAGGATGCCGTTGTTATGGAGGAACCATAGAAACAACGTGGCGGCAATGCGTTTGTTGCCGTCGCTGAAGGAATGATTCTTTGTTACCAAATAGAGTAACATTGCGGCTTTTTCCTCTACACTGGGATAGAGTTCCTCGCCTCCAAATGTCTGGTATATCTGTCCAATACTGCTTTTGAAAGAGTCATCTTTCTCATTGCCAAAAAGTGCGCTTCCACCAAACTTCTCACGCAAGCCGCTGATGGCTTCCATGGCATTCTCGTATGTAGCGTGAAAAGGCTCCTGCTTTGTTGTCTTATCAATCGATAGTCGTTCATAGTCATAGTTGTCAAGGGTGTCGAGAGCATAGGTATAATCTGTCACAACCTCGAACAAGGCTCGTGTTTCGTCCGTAGAAAGCAGAGGTTGGCTCTGAATGGTGCGACCAAGCATGCCCACCAACTGACGCAAATCCCCAATCTGTGCTCTGTGAATGCGCTGATCAACAGCATATCCTTTGATTAAGTATTCTTTCAACACACGGTTTGCCCATTGACGAAATTTCACGCCACGCTTCGAGTTCACTCTATATCCTACAGAGATAATCATATCCAAATTAAAGAGTGGAACTATACGTTTTACCGACCTTTTGCCTTCGACCTGAACCTGTGCAATTTTTGCACAAGTTGAGTTTCTGTCCAATTCTTCTGACTTGTAGATGTTATTGATGTGACGAACAATAGAAGTTCGATCTGTCTGAAACAATTCTGCCATTTGAGCCTGAGTCAGCCACACAGTTTCATTCTCCAAACGGACATCAATCTGCGTCTGTCCGTCTTCCGTCTGATAGATTACAAATTTGTTTTCTTCCATAATCACAAATTTCTTTTGCTAAGATGCTTGCTTTTCGTCGTGTCTCAACTTTCCCTCACAGTATCTCCCTCGCTATCCATGCACAAGCCTCAGCGTCGGCAAGGGCGTGATGATGGTTTTCTAGGATGTAGCCACACTCTGCCGCTACGGTGTGAAGCTGATGGTTCTCCAGATATGGGAATGCTCGACGGGCTGCCCATAACGTGTCGTAGAATTCATAATCAGGATAGTCCATCTGGTAAACTTGGAACACGGCTTTCAAACAGCTCTCATCAAAATTTTTGTTGTGGGCGACGAGGGGGAGTCCTTCTATCAGTGGCTCTACCTGCTCCCACACTTTGGGAAACACTGGCGCGTCGTCCGTATCCTCACAACATAATCCATGCACCTGACTGCAACGGTAATTATAGTAGTTTGGCTCGGGCTGAATGAGCGAGTAAAACTGGTCGACAATCTCCCCGTCTCTCACAATCACAATTCCAACAGAGCAAACTGAGGAGCGTTCATAATTGGCTGTCTCAAAATCGATCGCCGCAAAATCACTTAGTCCAACTCGATAATCTTTCGGTTCGGATGCGTTGTGACGTCGTCCCTTATACCATCTGTTATTCATATCTTTCATAATTCAATCCTCCTTATAGCTGTCTGACATTCTTTTTATCTTTCCTGCAATCTCTTCTCTGAGCCACTGCGGCTCCAGCACTTCCACCTCTTCCCCATTCTTCAAAATCTCCTGCTGGAAATCAAACTGAGGTCGGATGTTGAATGTGAAGATGCTGTACTCTTCATTGCGTTCTATCTCTTTCTGCGACTCATGTATCTTCAGATCACGAATATATTTGGCTTGTATTGCCGTCGCCTTCAATTTGACCATCTGCTTCTCTACGCTCTGGTCGGCTATGATGCCAAAACATCCGTTGAAATAATCCTCCGCATTCCAATCCTTCGGCATGACAAAAGTCTCATCTTTCGTGTTAAGTTCACGGATTCGGTCTAATGAATATATCCTCGGACCTTCGTCATAATAGGTGCTTTTTGCCACCATATACCATCTCTGTCTGAACAGTTTCACACAATATGGCTGGACATCGAAATTGCTTTCCACATCTTTCCAATAGCTGTGGTATGTTATGTTGAGCACACGGTTCTCCTTCATGGCTGAGATGATAGGATGCAGATATTCTTGTCCCGACGGGATATATTCCAACAGAATACGATCTTTTATACTCTGACTGTTTGCCAGAGCATTGCTGACTGAAAAGGCATTGTATAGCCACGACCGTATTCCATTCTCGTTGATGTCTTCCTCATTCTCGATATAATAGCGGTATCTGCCGGAATTCTCATTGGAGATGTCGATGCCAAACATATCAGCTATAGCTACACGCCAATTGTCGAAAGTCCGTTTGGGAAGATCCTCACCTCTGCTGATATCTTTATCATTGACCCATATCTCATTCAGATCCTTGTATGATATCTTATGTCTGCGATAAATGGTCTCTATCACCCAGACATACTTGTTGATCAAACTTTGTCCTCTATCGTTGTTCTTCATATTCTTATAATTTTTCTACAAAGATGGGGCAAGGGTACGCCAAATCATGGTGCAGGTTTGAAAAAAGATAAAAAAAAGGAGGATATATCGCCATTCTTCAATTTTGATATACCCTCTTTTATATCTCACGACGTGAATTCAAATCACATCTGATGCTCTTTTCTCAAAAGATCGTTCACTGTCTTCACTGGATTGAATGTGTCGATAGGCACCTCCACGAAGATTGTGTTCCAGTCGCTCATCGCACCGTTCCACAAACCTGGAAGCTCAAGTGCCTTCAACGCCTTGCCATCCTTGCTCTTGCTTGAGATGAAACCAGTATTTGGATCGACGAACTTAGTCAAATCATATTTGTCACCCTTATAGTCTTTCACTCCACATACGAGATCAACAGGGTTGAAATGAGTGGCATCCTTGAATATAGTCATCTGCTCAGGATCATTCTTGTCGAACTGAGCGCTTTCAAGAATCTGAAGAGAATGGCTACCGTCAGGATTAACTGCGACGTAAGGTCCACCACCAGGCTCACCCTCATTCTTGACCATACCGCAGACACGGATAGGACGATCCAACTTCTTCTTCAAGTATTCAATCTTATTTGCCAGGTGAAGAGGGCAATCAGCAGCGTCTACATGAAGCTTCTCGATTACGAATTTCTCTATCTCATCCAACTCCTTGTCGCTGACAGAAGCGTTGTTGAGCTTTCTCAAATACTTGAACATCTTCTCCTGATATTCGACAAGAACGCCAGCCAACATAGCCTTATATTCAACAGTAGGCTGTTTCAAAGCATCCGGCACAACATTGTCGATATTCTTGATAAAGATGATTTCAGCGTCGATATCATTAAGATTCTGAATCAACGCTCCATGGCCACCTGGGCGGAAGACCATCTTTCCATTGCTTGAACGGAAAGGTTCATTATTCTCGTCGACAGCAACAGTATCTGTGCTATGACGCTGCACAGAGAAAGTGACGTCGTATTGGACTCCGAAATTATATTCGTATTCAGCAACCTTTTCAGACAACAATCTGTTGAAATATGTAAGGTGATCCTCAGACACAGTGAAATGCAAACGAACTATACCATTTTTGTTTTTCGCGTACATCGCACCTTCTGCCAAATGTTCCTCAAAAGCAGTGCGAACACCCTTATCATTTTTATGGAATTGTATCAAACCCTTTGGCAAGAATCTGTAGTTCAATCCATTCTGTTCAAGCAACGCATCCAGAACGTTAGTGTAACGCTTCTCTGTGATAAGACGCATAACATTCTTTCCATCGTTCTTCAAGCATACTTTATTAAGCTGCTCATAAAAAGCAAACTTCTGGATTTCGCTAATAAACTTCTGCTCAAAGTCTGTTTGAGGCTCCCCTCCTCTATCTCTGAAAGCAAACAAATCCTTGAACATACGGCTTGCTGCTCCAGATGCAGGTGTAAATTTCAACACATCATGACCTGCGGCCAAATATTCTCTCCATAATGAGATATATTTATCTTTGCTTTTGTCAGACAGATGTAAAATTCCATCCTCTACAGTGGCTGCACACACAACCTTCAAAAAAGGAAAACCGTTTTTGAAACAATCCAATTGTTCCGAAAGTTTTTCTTCTGAAATTCCCATCTGCTTCAGCAAATCCAAATCATCCTGTGTCATATCCTAAAAATTTGCGTATCCTAAATCTTTGTCCTAAAATTAAACCTATTTCACGAACAATGCAAAGTTATAAGAGAAAAAGATAATAAAAAAGTTTTCAATGACAAATAAACTATGCTACTCAACAACTTTTAACATTTTTTAATTTATAAATTTATTCAGTTTTCAAGCAGGGGTCATATTCAGGAAGTCCTCATATAAAATTTCATTAAGTGCTCGCCTATGGCTCTCACTGCAGAGGGGGAATGTCAGGGTGTTCCGCCCTTAACAATCTTTATTTTATCGTGCTTTGAAATCTATAGCATTTTACAAAAAAACAAGCACCTCTATTCCCATAGAAATGCTTGGATAATTAATCACATAAAACGAACTGAAATATTACTACTTAATCTTGTCTTATAAAAGACGGTGCGAATATAAGCATTATTTTAATTCGACATTCAAGATTTTTGTATAAAAATTGATTTTATGCTATATTTGCACACATATTAAGAATCTAAGACGTGACACGACGATTATACGGTATTTTTTTATTCTTAGCTATTTGCATCAGCATAGCGGCACAAAAAACGGACGGTTCAATCAACAGTTCGCTTGATAGTGTCTTTATGTGGTTCAGGGAGGCAAACTATCCGACTTTGCGATTCGGAAACCTTAAAGTTGACAATTACAGCGCAAGTCTGAGCGACTCTCTAATCCAAATTTCCCTCAGCAAACCTTTCAGAAATGTCAATTACAGAGAAGACGCAATCAAAGCGTTGAAAGACAGCATCAGCAAAAATCTTCCTGCCCCATATACTAATTTCGATGTCGAGCTATACATCTCTTCTAAAAATATTTATGACTATGTCCCTAATGATATGCGTAAAGAGACAAAAAAAGACAAGTCTCGAATACTCAATCTCAGGAACAGAGACAAAGATGAATTAAAGAATGTGGTCACAAAAGTTGGTGCTCCATGTGCGCCAACCGCCGGTCTGCAGGGCCGACACATCGCTCTATGGGCAAGTCACGGCTACTATTTCGAACCGTCACAAAACCTTTGGATTCTGCAACGTCCTCGCTTCTGGGGAATCTCCGAAGACACTTATACCCCTTCGGTCGTTTTACCTTATCTGATTCCGATGTTGGAAAACGCTGGAGCTAACGTTTTTTATCCAAGAGAAAGGGATGTACAGAAGAATGAGGTAATTGTGGATTTTGAAACAGCGAAGACCACTGAATACGTGGAAGAAAATGCCCGTCGCGCCAAATGGCACAATCCAAACCCAGATAGAGTCGACACAACAGGTTTCGCTCAAAAGAAAAAGATATATCGTCATGGAGAAAATCCGTTTGAAGACGGTTCTTATCGCGTGATCCGTTCCCATCCTAACGGTTCAGCTTACACTGACTGGATTCCTGAGATTCCTGAAGATGGAGAATATGCGGTTTATGTGTCATATAAGACTGTTTCCAAAAGCACTGAAGATGCCCACTACACTGTCTACCATACTGGTGGAGAAACGGAGTTTGTGGTAGACCAGACTAAAGGTGGCGGCACGTGGATTTACCTCGGCACATTCAAGTTCAAAGTCGGATCACATCCGGAGATGGGCAAGGTACGTCTGACTAACCAAAGTGAAGAAAAAGGCAATCATGTCACTGCTGACGCTGTGAAATTCGGAGGCGGAGTCGGATGTGTGGAGAGAAGCATCGCTCCTATCCCTGGTGCTCCAGATCCTTTCTTTTTCACAAGTGAAAAGCCAAAATATCTGGAATGCGCTCGCTACTGGCTACAGATGGCCGGATTCTCCGACAGCGTCTACTGCGGCCAGAACAACGAATACAAAACAGACTACATGAGCCGTGCCATTTGGGTGAACGCTCTGTCGGGAGGCTCGCGTCTCAACAAAAAAACAAAAGGAATTGGCATACCTATCGACTTGGCTCTTGCCCTACATACTGATGCCGGAATCGACACGTCTACGGTCGGCTCACTGGCAATATTCCTGACAAGCGATATGGGAAAAACGGAATACCCTACCGGTCTTTCCCGTATGGCATCACGTGATTTCGCAGACATGGTGGAATCACAGGTGGTCGAGGACATCAAAAAAGTATATTGTCCAGACTGGCACAACCGTGGTTTGAGAGACGAGGCCTATTACGAGGCAAGAGTGCCTGAGGTCCCTACTATGTTGCTTGAACTTCTGTCGCATCAGAACTTTGAAGATATGAAGTATGCGTTCGACCCTGAATTCAAGTTTACCGTCGCACGCTCCATCTACAAGGCTGTCATAAAATTCATAGCCAGCATCAACAAGATAGAGGACTATGAGTTCACTCCACTCGCACCATCCCACTTCTCAATTGATTTCAGTGGAGACAAAATAAATTTATCATGGAGACCGACAAAAGACAGTCTCGAACCTTCCGTCACAACAGACGGATACATTCTCTACACAGCAATCGGAGACAACGGGTTCAACAACGGAATCTATTTGGAAAGCAACAAATACTCAATGGAGATGCGCAAAGATTCCATATACAGGTTCAAAGTGACTGCGGTCAACAGAGGTGGAGAAAGTTTCCCTACTGAGATTTTGTCCGCATGTATAGCCGACAAAGAGAAAGGAAGAGTACTGATCGTGAATGGATTCAACCGTGTGTCCGGACCAGAATTCTTTGAAGATTCTCTGTCAGGTGGATTTGTAGACAGCAAAGACCCAGGAGTGCCTTACATAAGAGACATATCTAAAACCGGCAGTCAAACTAATTTTACAAAAAGTGACCCGTACATCTCCAACGACCAACCTGGATTTGGAGCATGTGGTAAAAATCTGGAAGGCCAGATCATAGCAGGAAACTCATTCAACTATCCATACGTGCACGGAAAAGCTCTGCACGCACTAGGATTCAGTTTCGTTTCAACGAGCGACGAAGCGTTTGAGTCATATAATAACGTCGACAAAAACCGTTTCTGTTTGGTGGACTACATCCTTGGAATGGAGAAAGAGACAAAATGTGGAATGCAAAAACGTTACAACGTGCTGAATTATGCCACACGAAAAAGATTGTCGAAATATCTGTTATCTGGAGGAAACCTCTTCATGTCTGGAGCATACATCATGTCGGAACTTGAAGAGACAAAAGCTGAATACCCTTCCGTAGCGAAATTCGCCAATGAGGTTTTGGGTGTCAAACTAAAAGCAGCGACAGCGGACATTCTATGGTGTAAGACTCATGCTATCGAGTATCTGACTCCACTACCAAAAAGTGATATCCAACTTAGTCAGATACAAAGTTCATTCAGCATCAAGAATGACTTCAAACGTAGCTATAAGTTCAACAACAGGCCAAGTGAACGCCAATACACAGTAGCGTCGCCTAACATTCTCGACAAAGGCAATCCAAACGCATTTGTCGTGTTCAGATACCTTGAGAATGGCGAGCCTGCGGCTGTCGGACAGAAAGGCAAACTGAACACTCTCATCAGTGCGGTTCCGTTTGAAAGCATAGATGAAGATGAACAAGACCAATTCATGAAAGAACTTGTCACATTTTTCGGTTTGACAGGAAGCAAAAACAAAGCGTCAAAATCGAAGAATGCCGCCAAGAAGACAGCAACGGCAAAGAAAAAAACAGTTGTAAAGAAAACAACACCAAAGAAAACGACAAAGTAGGAAAATGAAAATATATGTATATACTGAATTTGTAGACGAGAGCGTCGGAAACAGATTCAATGGGAAAAAGACTGCAGAGGCAGACTACATTCTGCTTGACAAAGTGGATGATGCCGAACATATTCTAGGAAGCAGTCGTTCGGTGTGGCAGGTATCCCAAGCTTTGAAAAAAGCCAACTTCTGCCCAGACGACTATTTGATGCTCATCACACACAATGTGGATTGCAAACTCATCAACGGAGGTGAAAGTGAATTTGCGTTTGCAGCCGCTTACACAGGACGCACATGCGTCTACTCGAATTACATCACCATTTCCGAAGGAGAAGCCAACGACACTCCTGTGATAGCTCCACAGATAGGCAGCGTGAGAGAAGACTTCAACATGGGAAGCATCGTGCTCTACAAAGCATCGGAATGGGTCAAGGCGAGCGAGAAGATGGCCGACGACTATGACTACGCAGCCTACTATTTCATGCGTCTGATGCTTTGCCAGAATGGCGACACATACCATATCCGCCAAACTCTGTATCAGGAAAGCGAATTCGACAGCCGTAGCGCCGAAGACAAACAGTTTGACTATGTCAACCCTAACAATGAACTTAAACAACTCGAGATGCAAAGAGCATATCTTGAGTATTCTAAAATAGCAGGGACATATATCGATTACACTCAGACAAACAGAATCAAAATAGAGACCACGGACTATGCCGAGAACTACAAATTCAAAGTCTCGGTGATCATTCCTGTGAGAAACCGTGAGAAAACTATTGAAGACGCTGTGAAATCCGCACTCAGCCAAAAACTGAAAGACGGAAAAGTGAATGTGATCGTAGTCGACAATTTCTCCACAGACAAGACAACTGACAAGCTTATCAAACTTGCCAACGAGAACAACCGTCTCTACCATATATTCCCATCTCGCACAGACCTCGGAATCGGAGGATGCTGGATGGAGGCTGTACGCCATGAGGCTTGTGGACTATACTGTGTCCAACTCGACAGCGATGACGTCTATCAGGACGAAAACACTTTGCAGAAGATAGTCGATGCATTTGAACAGAACAAATGCGCGATGGTGATCGGATCATACTCACTTACAGACTTCGACCTCAACCCTATTCCACCGGGATTGATCGCCCACAAAGAGTGGACAGACAAAGAGGGTCCTAACAACGCTGTCAGAATCAACGGTTTGGGAGCACCACGAGCATTCTTCACTCCTGTACTTGTGGAGATACCTATCCCTAACGCAAGTTATGGCGAGGATTACGCAGTGGGATTGCAGATGTCGAAGAAATACAAGATCGGAAGAATCTACGACAGTCTGTACTGCTGCCGCAGATGGGGAGGCAACTCCGATTCTTCTCTTTCTGTTGAGAAAATAAACGCAAACAACAACTACAAGGATTCTATCCGCACAATAGAGATGTTGTCAAGAGGTTTTAACAAATAAACAATCAGGTAATGGAAATCGAAAACATCAACATATCGCTAATATTCTACGCCGCATTCCGCAATCAGGCGTGTGAAGACAAATTCCAGGAACTGATCAAGGATGTGAACCTGTCTTCCGACGTGATGATTGGCGGCAAACTGTATAATGCCAATTTCACATCAACAATCATAAAACTTGACTTCCCTAATTTCAACTCTGACAGAAAAAGGAAGAACAACATCATCTATGTAGACCGTGACTGCAATGCCAACGAGAAAATGAATGGCAGTCTGATCGATGCTGTCCTCGGTTCACCAGAAGCTGAATATGTGAAGAGCTCAAAACCAGAGAACAGACATTATGCGATCTTCTTCAGCCGTCTTGTTGACTACAATATACACCCAAGCGAATTGTCGGAATTGGTCCGTGTGATGGTGGAGACCGACGCAATGATCACCTACTCCGACTACAACAAATTGGTGAACGGCCGCAGAATCAGAATGCGTCTTGCCAACCCGACGACTGGAATGTCCGTCTACGACAGAGATTTCGGCACCGTCTTCGGAATAAACTGCGAGAAATACGACATCTATCAGAAAGATAACGGATTCATGCAACTAGACAGAATGATCTTCAACAACTCATTCAACAAACGTGGAGAAATAGTCCATATCTGCGACGCTCTCTACGATGAAGTCTATTTGCCAGGATACGAAAATATCATAAACAACGAGAGAGGCACATCATCCGATCTCGCCAACTTCGCAATGGATCTCCACTTCGACATGATGCGTCTGAAGGCAAACATTCCGTTTGACCAGATCAAAGAAAATGAAAGCATCACAAAAATCGTCGAGAAAGAAGAAAAGCCCAAAGTGCTCGTCCTTTTGCTTGGCGACGAGTGCACTAAAGATGACGATGAGCTGAACATACACAGATACGAGCAAAAGACCAAGATCGCTGTTGAATTGAAGAGATATTATGGAGATGATTCCGTCGACGTGAGATTAAAGGAACCGCATTTCCTTTATACAGGCTACCCTGCTTACGAGACTGAGTACAATCTTCCTATCGACTTGGTGCAGATCGCAGACATCGTGATCGAAATCCAATACAACACGCTGATCAAAGCCTCTGACATCCGATATATCGTGAAACGTATGGCGGAGACAAAAGCGGGAATGGTGCTTTCCATCCATCCTGATATGGATCTTTTCTCTAAAGCCGACGCAATGCATCTCGGCGAAGCTATGCCACAGTGTTGTCTGAGCGGTCTGTACAGATTCGTAGACAGAGCTTTCGCATCATCCGCATTCATGGATTCCAGACTGCGTCTTACATCAGCTATGCCTCGCTACGAGAACTTCCTAAGCATGGCTCAGAAATATAAGACTGTCGTGCTACAGAAATATATCTCATCTGAGAGCAACTCTAAACTAGTGGACAAGCTTAATTTCATCCACACAGCGGAACTGCAATTCAAACGTGACACAGAAGAGGCTGCTCTGCTTGAGAGGGAAATGTTCCACCGTCAACTGCTTGCGAAATAGAGACAATAGCGGCTGGAGATACGGTTTTCTATTTAAAACTATTAAACTATGAGCGAAATACAGAAGAAAGTTTACGATACACTTATCCCGACAAATGAGAATCTTGATGTTTTGACAAAGGTTTTCATAGTCGACGGTTATAAGGTTGTGGCTCAACACAATCCTGCGAGAGCGGTGTCGTCTGGAGCCAAACTAGACAAGGCTACAATCGCAAAACGCAAATGCTTTCTTTGTAAAGAAAACCGTCCAGCTGACCAGCCAAGCGTGATATACAACGACAATTTTGAGATACTCAAAAATCCTTTCCCGATTTTGAAAAAGCATCTCACTATTCCTCTTATGCGTCACGAACGTCAAGAGATCCTTCCTCATTTCGCCACAATGCTTGATTTGAGCAAAGATCTGCCAGACTTCACCCTACTCTACAACGGCCCCAAATGCGGAGCTTCAGCCCCCGACCACATGCATTTCCAAGCCGTGCAGACCGGGTTGATGCCACTTGATGAAAAAGCCATATCTGAATTTGATATCGCAGACGGTGAGATCCGCGACTTCGGCAGAAAATGTTTCGTGTTTGAAAGTTCGGACAAAGAGTCTATCTGCAAACAATATTCATCTTTATACAACAAACTGACAATCAAGGAAGACGAGTGGGAACCACGAATGAATGTGGTGGCACACTTCATCACATCCACACAGACATGGAATATATGGGTATTTCCAAGAGAAAAGCACCGTCCTTCATACTATGATCAAGGAAGAATGATCAGTCCAGGCGTGATAGACATGGCTGGAATATTGGTTTTCCCCAAACCAGATGATTTTGAAGATGTGGATGAAGCAATGATACGCCAGATATACAAAGAAGTCTCGTTATAAAATGCTAAATGCTAAATGCTGAATGCTAAATGCTGAATGCTAAATGCTGAATGCTAAATGCTGAATGCTAAATGCTGAATGCTAAATGCTAAATAAAAAATTAAAATAAGAATCTAATTAAAATTAATCAAAAAAGGAGGTTAGAGGTTGAAGATTGTTAAGGGCGGAACGCCCTAACCCCTCCTCTCTAGTGCGAGCCGAAGGCGAGCACATAAATATATAACTGCTCGTTCTTACGAACTCGCAAATGTGGTGGAGTCAGGGCGTTCCGCCCTTAACAATCCTCATTTTTAGTTGCAGAATGAGTCATTTTAACAAATTCAAACAGCTTCTAAATAAAAATTAATACAAATTATGATAAAGTTATCTCATTTATTTTCGGCGGCCATGATCACATCAACAGCGATTCTATCAACAGGATGCGGATACGACCATTCTTTAATCGATGCCAGTGACGAAAGAATCAAAATTTCCGGACGTGTAGTGTATGAAACATATGATAGACATCACGGAGATTTTACTCGAAAAGAGACAATGGCTAAATGGTCATACCCTGGAGTGACAATATCCACAAAATTCATAGGCTCTAAAATCACTATGCTTGCCAAGCCACACAGTGGATACTTCATGGTAGAGGTAGACGGGAAAGATCGAAAGAAAATCGGATTCACAGAAACAAGTTATGAAGACAGGATTGTTTTAGCGGACAGTCTTGACAAAAATCAGATTCATAGCGTCAAGGTTGTTTATTGCGACGAAGGACACGAGCTGCAACCGGAATTCCACGGATTCAAGACAGATGGAGATTTGATAAAAGATGAGACAGAAAAGAAAAACAAATTCTATTTTATCGGCAACTCCATCACATGCGGATATGGTGTGGACGGAGACAGATCACAGACATTCAACTATGAGACTGAGGATTTCACCAAAACTTTCGCATATCAGATATCAGAGAAATATGACGCCGAATATATAGTGTTTGCTAAATCAGGTTATGGAATCTACCGTAATTATGGCGACGTGAAAGAAGGAAGCTCAGTCAACATGAGCACACTATACGACTATACCCTATTCTGCGACACCACATACAAGTGGGATCACAACAGTTTCAAAGCAGACGTCGTGTTCCTCAACCTCGGTACCAACGACACTAGTGAAGATAACTACGATATCGAGAAATTCAAGTCGGCAGCAAAAAACTTCGTCGCAAAGATCAGAGCCACAAATCCAGGAAGCAAACTTGTGTTGATGACAGGCCCGATGATGCACGACAAAGCACTGTCGGATGTGATGATGACACTTGACGAAATAGCATTCCAGATGGCAAAAGATGGAGACGACAAAGTATACCGTTTCAACTTCACTCCAGACGATGGCAAATTCGGTTACGGCACCGACTGGCATCCAAGCGCAGAAAAGCAGAACGATATGACAAGAGAACTGATGGAATTTATGGAGAAGCATGAAATAATAATACAATAAAATACTTAAGTTTAACATTTATCAATCGCCTATGAGATTAACTAAATTAGGATGTTTAATAGCATTAGTCGCCGCTCCACTTTGTTTGGAAGCTGGAAATCTTGATGTCAAGCGTATTGAGATCGAGAAAGAGAAATCTATCGACTTTTTAAGTTGCGATGCCATTGGCAAGCAAGGTTTGATTCTAACCACAAAAGATGATAACAATCAGAAAAACACAAAAAAAGGCCATAACAGACTTACGTTCACCAAATACGACACATTGCTGAACAAAGTTTCCAGTGTGGACGCAGAATTTCCCCGTAAAGACAACATCAACCAACTGACAAAGGGCAACGACCTATACAGACTCTCAATGGAGAAAAACGGAGAGTTCGAACTATTGTTTATTGATGGCGAGAAAATGAAGCCAACATTGTCGACAGGTGATATAGGCAAGAAAATAAACATTTCGTTCAACCAGGTTATGGGAGACTACGTATACATGGCAGGAACACAAAAAGGACTTCCTTTTGTATACGCTTTGAATGCGAAAACAGGTGTTGGCAAGATGACAAACCTGACTGTGCCAAGCAAAAAGAAATTCAGCATCATGTCGTTCGAGACTGACGACGATCAGAATGAAGCACATCTCTTCCTCAAAGAGAAACAAGAAAAAGGTTATGTGATGAAGTTATACGTGTTTGTCGACGGTGATCTCAAAAACGAAATGACTATGGCTCCTGATGTTGAGGACAAGTATCCAGCGACAGCATTCGCTTCCAAGATGAGCGATGGCAGCTACATCATCTCAGGAACATACTCAGACAAGGATACAAAAGAGACAGCAAGATCAATCGGTGTCTTCTTGAAAAAGGTGGAAAACGGAAACACAACATACTCTACATACGTCAATTACCTTGATCTGAAGAATTTCACTTCATACATGACAGAGAGAAGACAAAAAAGAGTGGAAAAGAAGAAGGCCAAGAAAGAGGAAAAAGGAGACGAATACACAATCAACTACAATATGTTGCCATATAAGATCATAGAAGAAAATGGCAAATATTTATTGGTTGGCGAGGCCTACTACCCTACCTATATTACCATTCCGATCACCCAAGTAATGACAAACGGACAGGGTGGCACTTACACTGTCACCACTTACCAGCAGGTGTTCGACGGATATTTCTACACTCACTATTTCGTAATGGAATTTGACAAAAATGGCAAAATGGGATGGAGCAACTCGGCACCATTGGAAGTGTTGAAGAGTTGGGTTCCTAGACGTCACTTGTCAATCAACAAGAAGGCTCAGGCATTGGAGGTGTTCTATCCATCATTCGGTCATATGAACCATGTTTCATACAGTTATGGCGGAGAGGAATTATTGAAAGAAGAAGTGACATACGTGGAAGATGACGTAAAACTAAAAAGGTACAGTGGTTTAGACACCGAATATTGGTATGATAACACATTCTTATCATCTGGTTTGCTAAAAATAAAAGATGACGACGGCAAACACCGCATCTTCAGCATCAACAAAATTAAATGTGACAGATAAATAAAAAATAGAGACGCAAAATTCAGCGTCTCTATTTTTTTCTTTTCATTCTCAAAAATCCCCACCAAGCCCATCGTTTGCGTTTCTTCAAATAATATGGGTTATATTGATGGCAATATGCCTCTCTTTCAAATGAGATGCGACGGTAGGCCAAATGTGAATTACGGAATTTCACCAGCCACACCAGCCATTCTATCACATACCACAGATAAAACGGAATGAAAAGCATCTCCTTCATCTGAGCGGAATGGATAGACTCATGGTTGATAAGCACAGTATTAACCGTTGCCTCCTTACGTACAAAAAGCAATGTGAAAAGGTTGATTGCAGCAAAACCTTTGGTCGGAAGAATACTGTTTCTGATTATCAACATATACGTCTACAAAATAAATCCGCAATCCTTGCAGATTGGATTCACAATCTCATTTCTTGCGAAAGCCTGCTTCATATCCACAGCTTCCTTGCAATTGATTATTTCATCGAGAGGTGTCGTGAAGACGTTGCCCAATACCATATCTCCGTTAGCATCCAGACAACACGGCACAACACTACCGTCGCACAGGATAGCTATATGGTCACGCAACGCATAACATTTCTTGTGAGCCAGATCCAACTTTTTCTGTCCAGGCCATGAAAAGCGAGCCGCATTCTGCAAAAAAATATGATCCTGAATCTTCACGTTACGAGACATGGTGTCTTCGATCTGCGTCGAAAAAAATGAATTTACCGCATTCCTGCAATACTCATTGAAATCAGACGCTCCCTCCGCGCCGTTGTTCCAAAGTCTGAAACTGAAATATGTGTTTTCAGAATATCTTTTGGCAAAAGAGAAAACGCCATCCATCTTCTCCTTCCATTGCTCCGACGGAATATTCTCCGCATAAGCGTGAACCGATACATTGCACTGTCTAACTAGTTTATCCGCAAATACCTGCTCCACCTTATAAAGCATCGAACCATTTGTAGTCAGATTGACATGGAAGCCATTATCGACCGCCAACTTCACCAATTCACAAAACTGAGGATGAAGAGTAGGTTCGCCAAGCACATGAAGATAGATATATTCAGTATAGGGGCGGATATAAAAAAGTATCGCCGAAAATTCTTCCGGCGACATAAACTTTTTCTTTCTTTTAGATGACTGGCAAAAACTGCATCTGAAGTTGCAGACATTCGTCAGCTCTATATAGATTTTTTTGAATCTCAACTCTTTTCTATTATGGATTATATTCCAAGATACCTGTATTATAACGAGAACGCAATCCCTTCAAATACTGGAACTTATAACCGAAAGAAGCCATAATCACCATATTCTGGCATGATGTGAATCCTCTTGATACACCGACCTGCCAATACATGCCATTAACCTCCTCCTTCATCAACTCGTACATGATTTTGAATGACAAGCCATAGTCGAACTCATCAGGAATCAAGTCCTTACTCTGCTCTTTGTCAGCCTCCCAATTACTCTTAAAAACAGACTCCTGAGCGAAAGTTCCATTCTCCCACGTCTTACCACCGATGTATCCAGTGACATACAAGCCAAGGCTAGGAACAAGTCTACCAGGACCCACATTATAAATTGAATACATGATGTCGACAGGAAGTTTAAGACCCATAGCACCTACCTTAACATCCTGCAACACACCAGAAACTTCTATTTTCGGTACGATAGCACTCAAAGGTCCATCAACTGACAAGCTTGTGTATGGCAGAGAATCTAGTTTGGTACCTTCCGAGCAGAACAAGAAACCAGGCTGTATACTCCATTTAGAGTTAAGTTGGATTTCAGCGACGACTCCAGCATTGAAACCATGTTTGAAACTATTACCATAGGCTTCCTTAAAATCGCCATTCCAACTAGACATATTATAACCTGCCTGCAAACCCATTCGCACCTTTACATCAGGCTCTGCAAATATATTCAATGCTGAAATCAGCATCACGATAGACATTAAAATCCTTTTCATTCCCAACAAATTGATACTTATTAGTGCAAATGTATTTATATTTTCCTTTTCTGCAAAATTTCTTTCAACTAATGTTATAAACAATTTTGAAGTTGAGAACCAAAAGAGGAAAAACAAAAAAAGACGGTCAAACTTGACCGTCTTTGATATCATATCAGATATTTATTAGAATCTGAACTGGAACTTAGCAGAGATGCTTGGAGTAGCACCACTTTTCATCCAATCGCTCTCGAACTCAACACCAGCGCCGATAGCATCGTTGAAATACCATGTTCCACCAGAATACATACCGAACACACCATTAACGTGATCCCAAGCATCCTTCTCAGCCTCTGTCCAATCACCAGTTGGGATTGAAAGAGCAACACCACCACAGAAACCAGCATAAGTATCAAGTTTCTTCAAGAACTGGAAATGGAATGCAGAACGAATCAAAATCAAATGCTCCATAAGACCAAGATCTCTCTTTACGCCAGCCACACCAGGAACCTCATGCCACTTGTCGTGATCATAACCACAGATACCATACTGAAAACCTAAATCGATACCACCATTGTTACCAAAGTTCTTTGTATTGATAAAGCCACTAGCAAGACCAGCTGCACCATCAATTGTGATCATAGGCATAACAGCATCGTCGTCTTCCCAACCAGGAACACCAACTCCAAGACCCAACTTGAATCCATCAACCATTGTCATACCAGTAGCACGCTGATTTCCAGCATTTGCCGACACAAATGTCATAGCAGCAAGAACAAAAGCAAAAACTTTTTTCATTTCCTTTTCCTTTAATGATTAATTTTCCGCAAATGTACAACATTTTTGCATTTACAATCGTAAAATAATGTTAAAAAACATTTCATTTGAGGAAAATTAAACTTTTCTTACATAATACATAACATTTTGACAAATCCGTCCACAAACGAAATCTCAAAAAGAGTAAAGCAAAAGCAAAGGTTTTCAGCTACTTGCAACCGTTTTTTATACAAAATAAGCACAACAACCATCCGTTTTTTGACAAAAGAGAAGTATTTTAAGTTAGTTTTTTACAAAAAGAGCCTTTCTTATTTCATAATTTTATATATTTGCATTCGCTTTTTGCATAGGCATACGAAACTGCTAACAAAAAGCGAGTTAACAGCAAGTAATAATATTTAATATGAATATCGAAAAGAAAGTAATTGATGAAGTGAGCTTGCAGCTAACACTTAGCATCAATGAGGAGGATTACAAGGGAAGAGTTGACAACGCTCTTCGTTCATACCGTCAGAAGGCTAGCATCCCAGGTTTCCGTCCTGGTAAAGCTCCAGCGTCGTTGATCGACAAGATGTACCGCAAGAGTGCAATGGCAGAAGAGGTTAACAAGATGGTTCCTGAAATGCTATCTAACTACATCAACGAGAACAAGCTTCGCGTACTTGGCGAGCCTATCTTGGCTGAGGGTCAGGAGTTGCTAGACTTTGAAAAGGATGTAAACTACACTCTTACTTTCGACGTAGCATTGATTCCAGAATACAAGGTTGCACTTGACAAGAACATCAATGTCCCTCAGTACGAAATCACTGTTGACGACAAGATGATTGACGACACAATCAAGTCTTACGCTTCACGCTACGGTTCTTACTCAGAGGGCGAGGAAGTTAAAGAGAACGATATCATCAAAGCAACAGTTGTTGAGCTTGAGAACGGCAAAGAGAAGGAAGGTGGCGTTAAAGTAGAAGAGGCTATCCTTTCACCAAGATATTTGAAGGACGAGGATCAGAAGAAGCTATTCATCGGTGCTAAGAAAGGTGCTAAGATGAACATCTCTTTGAAGGCTGCTATGGATGGCAATGAGGCAGAGATCGCTTCATTCTTGAAGATCAAGAAAGAAGACGTTGCTAATGTAAACGACGAGCTTTCTCTTGAGATCACTTCTATCTCTCATTACACAGAGGCTGAGGTAAATCAGGAGTTGTTCGACAAGGCTCTTGGTGAGGGCACTGTAAAGAACGAGGCTGAATTCAGAGCTAAGATCAAAGAGGAACTTCAGGGTTCACTTACTGCTGACAGCGACTACAAACTTGGTCTAGATGTAAGAGAGGCAATCCTTGCAAAGATCAAAGATCAGAAGTTCCCAGACGCTATCTTCAAGAGATTCTTGAAGCTTAACAACAAGGAGCAGGCTGAGAAGTTGTCTGACGAAGAGTTCGACAAGTCTTACGCTAACGAGATCGACGAAATGAAATGGATGCTTTACAAGGACGCTGTTCTTGTAGAGAACAAGGTCAAGATCGAGCAGGCAGACGTAATGTCATTCTGCAAGAAAGTGGCTAAAGCACAGTTCGCTCAGTATGGTATGGTTGCAGTTCCAAACGATGTTTTGGAGAACTATGCACGCGAGATGATGAAGAACTCACAGCAGAGCCAGCAGATTGTCGAGAACATCAAGAACGAGAAGTTCATTGAAATTGCTAAGTCTAACATCACATTGGAGAAGAAAGCTATTTCATTGGATGACTTCAGCAAAATGTTCCAGGACAAGTAATCTAGATTAGATTCAATCACTATAAGGGACGCCGTATTTACGACGTCTCTTTTTTTATGTCATAAAGCACAAAACCGCATCAATTCCAGTCAATCACATAGGCTCAACCCCTAATTTCAACCAGTTTTTGGGCAAAAAAAGCCTCTTTTTGCAATTTTTTTGATTTCACGCAAAAAAAATGATCGTTTTTATTGGATATTGATGTATTATTTCTTTAAGTTTGCATATAAGGAAAAACGAAATAAAAATGAATAACGATTTCAGAAAATTCGCAGTTGGACATTTAGGCATGAATGGTCTGGCTTTGGACCAATACACATCCCAAATTTCAGATAGCTATATATCTCCAAGCATTTTGGAGGAACGTCAGCTCAACGTGACTCAGATGGATGTATTTTCTCGCCTTATGATGGACAGAATCATCTTTTTGGGCGACCAGATAGATTCATATACAGCCAACGTTGTCCAGGCTCAGCTTCTATATCTTGAGTCGGCAAACCCAGGCAAAGACATCTCAATTTATCTGAACTCTCCTGGAGGTTCAGTATACGACGGATTGGGAATATACGACACAATGCAGTTCATATCTTCAGACGTGTCTACAATCTGTACAGGTCTCGCAGCATCAATGGCATCAGTGTTGCTTGTATCTGGAGCTAAAGGCAAAAGATATGCGTTGAAGCATTCACGAGTGATGATCCACCAGCCTCTTGGCCAAGCTCACGGTCAGGCATCCGATATTGAAATCACAGCTCGCGAAATCTTGAAATTGAAGCAGGAGCTATACACAATCATCGCAGACCACTCCGGCCAGACATTCGACAAAGTCTGGGCTGATTCCGACCGCGACTGCTGGATGACAGCAGAAGAGGCCAAGGAATATGGCATGATAGATGAAGTGTTAGTGAAGATGAAATAAAATATGGCAGGACATAACACTGATAGATGTAGTTTCTGTGGCCGCACATCCAAAGAGTGCAACGTACTACTTGAAGGATTGAGCGGAAAGATTTGCGACGTATGCGTACAACAAGCATACACTATGTTGCCAAATCTAACCGCAGAAAAAAAAGGTAAAAATGGGAAATCCGGATTCGACGAGAAGCTTCCGACACCAAAGGAAATCGTCGAATATATGGATCAATACGTAATCGGTCAGGACACTGCAAAGAAAGTTTTGTCGGTGGCTGTTTACA
>JAEEGL015124402.1_pt1 | contig 39538 bp, 20 predicted proteins | sample 9134231 | NCBI WGS metagenome assembly JAEEGL01 (sample SAMN16246548, study PRJNA631951) | gut metagenome | biome: gut microbiome; feature: rumen; material: fiber-attached | host: Bos | place: Iran: Karaj | collected 2018-10
AGCCGGGGTCGAAGAAGCTGCCGCCGAATGCGACACCGCACTCATAGACCATCTCCGCCACGTTGCCGCACATGTTGAACAGACCGAGGCCGTTGGGGTGATGCGACCATATAGGGGTGGGACTATAGAAATATGTCGAAGACAGTATTTTCGAATCGTTGACGATTTCTCTGTTGGAATCTAAAAGCGATAAATGTCCGTCTTTCATGGTAATGCGTTCATCGCCGACCTTCAGATAAGTGTATAAAGATTCTCCGTTTTTATTGGTAAGAAAGGGAGATTCCATAGAGTAGGGAAAGGGACACTCGTAAGATAGTGGTGGTCTCCCGCTGCGGGCGGCGTGTTTCCATTGCACCTCCGTGGGCAGGGTGTATATCCATTCGCCACCGCCCGCTTTCTCCGTCAGCCATTGGCAAAACAGCATCGCACCCTCATAGCTGATGCACGACACGGGATGCTGTCCGAATGAGGGGAGGGTAAAGTAAGTGGTTGGAAGATAGGGCATGGCCCGCGAGGTATCTATCCGTGCCGCCTCGTAGTCGGCCTGCCGCCCCTGCGCCTTAAGGTCGTCAAGAAAGAGGTTGTACGATGCGATGCTCACCTCTGTAGCCAGCATTCTGAATGATGCGATGGTCACTGTCAGCGAGTCGTTCCCGTTGCTGTCGCGAATCGTGTAGTGCGTTGCGGGTACATCCACGAAACTTCCCACAAGCTGTTTCTCTTTCTTTACATCCGCTTTTGCGCGCTTGGGCTGTGCGGTGGCTGCAAACACCAGCAACATTGCCATCAGGCCGAAAATCATTTGTTTCATAGGGGTAAGATTTTAGGGGTTAATAATGTAACGGGGGTAAATTTCCCCTTCTATTTTAGAAGGGGTGGCCGCAGGCCGGGGTAGTAATATGAAATATAATACCTTATCTTCAATCTTCATGCTCATAATTCTCAATAATAAAGTTGGATAAATCATTCAACACCAAGGAGACATGATGAAGTACATCAAAGTCCGTGGTGTGGAACACTTTCAAACCGAGGCTTTCTAAATACTGGTCTCTCTGGGAATCGTATTCCGTTTTTTCGTTGTGGGAACCTCCGTCAATTTCAACAACAAGGCCGAGCCGTTTCACGTAGAAGTCAACAATGTAGTTGCCGATGACTTTCTGACGGTCAAAGTCCAGTCCATAGAACATTTTCCTGTGTACTTGCATCCAAAAGATGACCTCAGCGAGATTCCCAGCCTTTCGGTTTTTGCGGGCAAAAGCAGATAAATCTTCGTTTTCCGGAAGGTTGAAAACGTAGTGGTCTTTTATTTTGATGTCGTTGATGATGGTCATTTTCCCAAGGTATTTTCTAATGTTTTATACAACTACCCCGCCCTTCGGGCACCCGTTGCAGGCTGGGATGGGTATTTCCCCTTTCGTCGATCAGACGGTGCACGCACCGTCTCTACTTTTAACTCTCAACTTTTACCTTTTTGTCGCCACCTCGGCGCCACCCGAAATTTTAACATTGCTGGGGTTGGTTCCATCCAAGAGGTAAACCGTTCCCGTTTTCGGGACATATACGCTGGTATTGCCACCCCCCTTCTGCGTGATGAAAGCGGTATGTGCTTTCAAACCACCCGCTTTAGTGTTGCCCACACCTTCATTCTCCACAATCAGGTTACCTGCACTTCCTCGCACGGAAATTTCTCCGGCACCCCTATTTTTGAGTGTCAATATATTAACATCCAACGCTTTAAGAGAGATGCGCCCCACGCCCAAATTCTGTACATCCACTTTCGATGTTTTGCCTTTTGTCATCGTTTCCGTCGCCGTTATGCTGCCTGCACTTTTGTTTTTGATAGTCAAAGTGTTATAACACAGATATTGCACATCAATAGTGCCTGCGCCGTTATTTTCCAGAACCAGTTCTTTCTTTGCTACCAGACAAGTACATTTGAAGCTTCCAGTTCCATGGTTGGTGACGGTGAATGAATCCTCATTGATTTCGTAGGCGGTCACGTTGCCCAGACCTTGCAGTGTTACTTCTTTTAGATGTGGTGTGTATATCGTGACGGAAATGGGCGAGTCGGTTTTGGGAGACCCCCGCTTGAGTGAGACGAGAAGGTTTTTGCCCACAACTTCAAAGCTCTTAGGGTCTATCACATCCACAACTTCCGTGAGCACATAGTCTATCACGTTGGAATCTGCCGTTATGTAGGCAACAGATTCTTTTCCCCGCGCTATGGTAACGTCAATGATGGAGGAACTGGTTAACGAGGTGAAGGGTTCCAACTTCCGTTTGTAGGCGACCTGCGCGGTCTCATACATAGTGATGTAATTGCTACGTTTGATGTTATAAAGATAGGATTGGTTTTGTGACGATGCGGCTGTGTCTTTTTGGCAGGGGCAGGGCGTTTCGGACAACGGGGGAATATCGGGGGCAGTGGTTTTTTCGGGATGGTTGGGGATGATTTCCGTCGTTGTTTTTTCCGTCATCGGTTGTTGTAGAGACGTGGTGCACCGCGTCTCTACAATTGGTATATTTCGACACGTGGTTGTATCACCCTCCGTTTCCAACGTATCCACCACCGCACCAATCGGATCGTACGTTTCATTGGTTGACAACGGGTTGTGTTGTTCTGTCGGTGCGGCGGGTTGCATAACAATGAGGGTGCCTGTAACCGCAGCGGCCGCGATTCCTGCGGTGGAGGTGGCGATGGCGGGGACTTTCGCGGCGGAAAGAACCATCCACGTGCTCGGTTTCGGGGCGGCCACCCAGTTGACACCTGCCAACGGGGTGGATTGGGCGGGCGCGAAAGCCAGGTGCTGGAGCTTGGACCGGCAGAGGCGGTCGATGGCGTGCGCCTTGTGGGGGATAAAGGGTAAAAGTACCATAAGAAGGGATTTTTTTCGTTTGTGGATGTTGGTTAACTTTACCTGGAGCTGGGTTCGGGCCTCCGACAAATAGCGTTTGGAACTGCGCACCCCAATTTGCAAGGTCTCGGCAATTTGTGTATGCTTTTGTTTCTCAAAGACATACAGATTAAAGACAGCCCGATGCTTGTCGGGAAGCGAGCACACGGCCTCCAGAATTTCCTGTTCGGTGAAGTCCGCCGCAGGCAAAGCCTCTTCCTCGGTCTCCGTCCCGTCGGCGCAAAGTTCCATATTGTCAACCGACTGGAAATGAGGTTGTTTCCGCAGATAATCCAGTGTGGTGTTGAGGTTGATGCGCATCAGCCATGCCTCGAAACGGCCGAAGTTGTGGTACTGCTCCGACTTCTCGATGGCTTTGAGGAAGGCTTCGTGTGCGAGGTCCTCCGCCACGGAGCGGTCGCCCACATAGCGGTAGCAGACACCGATCATCTTGCCGATGTTCTTCTGGTAGGTCCGTGTCCAAAACTGCTGTGCCTGCATATCGTATTTTAATGTATAACGTGGAAATCGGAAAAGGGGCCAACGTTATTTGAAAAAATTATTATATTGTAAAACAATCAGTTGAGGATAATATACTCCCCCTTGACTTCCCCTTTGTCAATCTTTTCCCTGAGATTCCGCGCGTCCGTTTCCGGATCGGCGGTGGCGAGATTTGACCGCGGGAAGAAATAAAACTCACATTGCTCACTAAATACATACTTGGCCTTTTTTACCGTTTCCTCCCACGTTTCCGCACAAAAAACCTTGTGCCGGTTCCGGTGAATCTTTTTCAGATTGTCGGGGGTGAGGATGAAAAGCGTGTTTCCTATCTGATAAACGTTACGTCTGGCATACTCGTCGTATCTTTTTTTGCCGGGAGCAGATGCGTTGCAGAGATCCGAGGTCTGCATGTAGTCACGAACGTTCAGGTTTCCCTTCCGCACCTCTTTGTACCAGGTTTTGGAGAGTGGAAAGCCCCGTTTGTAGGCGTTGTGCCGGAAAACGAGGTCCAAGTGCTCCACAGCGATGCCCGCCGTATAGACATTCACGAGGGGATATTTCTTATATAGTTGTTTGATTCTCTGCAAGTTGTTGTAATCCACACTGTCCATTATCCGTTCGAGTTCTTTGTCGTCTGCGGAGCAAAAGCTATTTTTCCGCACGGCTTGGTCGGAGGTGAGGATGTCCTCTATTTCATCGTGCAAATCAGGGATGATGGTCTTTTTGCAGTTGAGGTACAGCGTCTTCGCCGTTTGGTACAGGTCGGCATCCTTGATTGTGTCGTCGATAAAATCGGCGGGTTCTTCGCCCGAGCGGATGAGCGCATAGATGCAGATGAACGCGCGGTCGTTGTTTCGCAGGAATTCCGTATTGACCCGAAACGCAAAAATGGCATCCTTGCGGAACGGAAGGTGGCAGGTGAACGCCTCGTCATAGCAGTCGGAGGCCCGCTGGAAGTTGCTGTCGCAGATGGCTAACTCGGCCTGGTTGACCCAGTAGTTGTACTGTTTCACACTTGCGGGTTTGAACTTGGCGCTTGCGTCATACTGCTTGCCAATGGTCTGGCATAACCCGTTAAAAAGCGTGCTCAAGATGCACAGGATAAGGAGGATCTTTTTCATATCGTTAATAAATTGTCGTGTCTCTATTCGAGAGAAAGACGTAATTTTTTCAGAAAGTGCCAAATTAAAAGAGAGGTGTGGATAAAGGAGCGTTTTTTTAACGATAAAAGGCACCGCATTATTGGGCATTTTTATCCCCTCACAACAAAAATGTGAACCCTATTTTGTGTTTTTGAGGTAAATTACTTTGTGTTTTTGGGGTAATTTACTTTGCGCTTTTGAGGCCCACACCGGCAGCAAAAAGAGCGGCGGATACAGCAGGGTGGTATAGAAAACGCATTGTAGGGCTGCCATATTATGACAGCCCTACAACCCTATTTTGTGTTTTTGGGGTAAATTGCTTTGTGTTTTTGAGGCAAAGAGTATTTTCGTTATCCATTTAATCCTTTATGCAACGGACAGAATAAGGGTAATATCCTGGGGGAGTATTATCTATCAATAGTTGTGTCCAGTTGTGGGCAAACTGTACGTAGTAGGGATTGTAGTCCTCAACCGTTGTCCAAAAGAAGGCCCGGCTGCCGAAAAAATCATAGCTGCTAAGTCCGGCAAAAAGACCAGCCGGAAGGACAGAGAATCCTGTTGCGTTGTTTTCACTTGGATTGTTACCAATAGTGCAATCTGTCGCACTGCTGTCCCAACCCATTGTGCTTGCCAATGCTTTGACTATCTTTGATGAATTACTGTCGCACAAGAACTCGTCTTGACTGCCAACATAGTCAAACAGCTCTGTCCACTCTGCAACGCTCGGCACATGCCATCCCGTCGGACAGATGCCCTGTACGCCGGAGGGGTTGCTGGAAGAAGATGCTTCACCGTGCATCACTGTAGCCCAATTATAAAGATAGCCGTAAGTGTGAACGTTGCTGATTGATCCATTGGGAATTTCACGGTAGGGTTCTGTATAGTTGAGGGACGGGTTTTCTATAGGTATTAACGTGCTGTCTGCATAGTGAGCGGTGCGGAGATTCTCCTTCATCCAGCACTGGTTTCCAATCTGCACAGTGTTGTAAACATTGCCGTCAATGTCGGTAAGGGTGGGAGTTCCCGGACACGGAACACCTTCATTGATAGCAGGTCCTCCGGCAAGATCTGGCGAAAAGGTGAGCCCCCAGCCGAAAAGATAGCCATTGTCCAAGACCACCTCATCACAAATGCGAATTTGCCAAAGGCCATTCACCGGGCAACCGATGAGATAGCTGAAAGACTGGTAGGGAGTATAGTATTGTTGACCTTGCACAAAGTCGGTTTCTCCTGGATAACTGATGGTTAAATGAGAGGAATCCACAGTTGCTGGTCTATCATTGCCAATGTTTTGGGATAAAAAGCAGTAACCATTATTCTGGGCATAGAGAGTGTCTTCGCTCCAGCAGTAGTTCCACCCTGTGCCGGGAACATTATCCGACGCATCGCAATGACTGCCGTCAATTGTGCACTCAATACCAAAATTGGTGCCACTCATCCCACCCACAATGACATCACTATATACTGGCAACAACTGCACGGATCGGCTGTTGGGACAGATGAGGGAAATACTGATGTCGCCGATAGAGGAGTGTTCAAGATTAACACGTACACCGAGAATGTCGGAGGCTTGGGTAATGGTGGCGCTTGGGGCAAAACCTGTGATATTGAGAGACATATTGGTGCATGTTGCATCACACTGGGAGCTACCGATAATGAAGGTTGTGTCTTCCACTGAAAAGCTAAATGGATCGGTGGTGGTTACTTGTGTTGTTGAAAACTGTAAAATAATGGTTTCTGCGCTTTCCTGTGCCTGCGTGACGTGCTGGCTTTCACATTCTTCGCCGTTGATGGTGGCATAACCTACATATTCCATCTGGTCACCGAAATCAAACGGATTGGTGGTGTTGTCGCGGGTGCCGGATTTGGGTTGTAGAGACGCAAAATTCTGCGCCTCTACAACCCCCACATATTCAATGCCGTCGCCCTTGCCGCCACCATTGTTCACCATTTTGATGGATGACGTTTTCCCGTTTTGTCGGGCGGTCATTACATACGTGCCGGCGGCAGACAGGGTGACACGGAATTGGTGGACGCCCAATTGCTGACGCACGCGGTGCGTCCCTACAATGTGCCCATTCACATCTGTTATTTCCAATGCCACCGCTCCCGCATCGTCCACCGTCAGCAATACATTGGTGCTTCCATCGAATGGATTGGGGTTGTTTTGGAATAATTGTAGAGATGGGGCGCTCCCCGTCTCTACATCATGAATGCCTGTTCCATTCTGCATGATGAGGGTGGTGTCGGGCCATACTAATTCTTCCTGCCATCCTTTAGTCAAGTTGGTGATGACCACACGATTAAGCTGAACCCAGCTGTTGTTGGCATCCCGTCCAGTAAATGTGACATTGACACTTTGTGCCATAATGCTGACGGGCATCAAAATGGAGATAATGAAAGAGAATAGATATCTTTTCATGATAAATATTTTTTGATGAATTACTTCAACTGTGCGCTTGCGATTTTTCGGCAACAAAATTACAATCATTTTGGGCAAAATTTATCCCTTCACAGCCAAAATGTGAACCCTCATAGGAAAAAAGTTGTAATGAGGGTTGAAATGAATGTTCTGCGTGGGGGGGGGTAATATACTAATAATCAATATATTACAGAATGATAATTTAAACGGGTTTGTGAGGGGATAAATGTAGATTTGTGAAGGGATAAAACGGTGTTTTGTGAAAATGTTGTAAGGGAATTGAGTATCTTTGCGTCCTCATTCAAATATCGTATCAATGAAAAAACACCTGAAAACAGCTGCTATTGTTTTGCTGAATATCGTGGTTTGCGTCATAGTGATTAGGGGTTTTACCCGCAACAGTATTCTGCGCCCCTATGCGGGGAGTGCCGTCAAGGAGGCCATCTGCGCAGTTTTGTTGTTGGGCTCGCTGTATGCCAATTACTTTCTGCTATATCCGAAATTGTATCCTAAATACCCGAAGATGTATTGGGTGACCATGTGTCTTGTTACGGTTATGGTGGGAGTCGCAGATATAGCCATTGCATATCCCTATATTGTAGTGTGCAATGCACAAGTTATACAAATAGTTGGAGCTGTTACCTTTTTTTCAACGCATTTGGGTCTTATCACTGGACGAGATCTCGCCTTGAATTGCTTCTTATTTCTGATCAGGGATCGGAATCGTTCTCAACAATCATTGGAGAAAGAGACAAAGATTGTGTACGAGCGGGTTCGCATGCTGGATGTTACCGACAAGGACAGCAACATCCATTTGATAGCCATCGACGACATCTTTTATTGCTTCCAGCAGGGGAATTTTACCACGATTTATACCGTGCAAAATGAAAAATATACCCGCTTGGGCTCCATGAAGCATCTGGAACAGCTGTTCGGCGAGGAGGAGTTCATCCGCATCACGACCACCCTGCTGGTGCCGTTCCAGTACATCCAATCGTGCAAGGACAACCTCGTGGTGATGAGCCAAATGCCGTGGCAAAAGGTCTCCACTACCTTCCCGTTGGAAGCCCGCACGCAGACAGAGGTGGCCGAAAAGATTGCTAAAGTCCTTTCGCAGAGGGAGGTTGTTTTGGACGAAAATAAAATCCAGGAGGCTCCCACTTCCTCCACCGCCAGGCGGAAACCGGCATTGCCCGCTGAAGAGAAGGTCAGGGAGGTACTTTCCTTCATCGAAGCCCATCCCAACTGCAACACGGCGGACATCATGGCCGAAACAGATTTTTCGCTGAGCACCGTGGAGCGCTGTCTCGCTGAGCTCAAGAAGCGAGGGGCAATCCAGTACACCGGCAGCAAAAAGAGCGGCGGCTACAGCAGGGTGGTTTAGAAAACATACTGTAGGGCTGCCATATTATGACAGCCCTACGGATCATCTTACAAAAAAAGCGGAACTGTCACAGCCCCGCTTTCTTTAAGAAGCTTGTGCCAATTACTTGCACTCGATGCCGGTTTTTACGCCATTGACTTCGGCAACGGTGTTGTAGTCCGAGCAATTCATATCGTCACCCGGTTCGAAGTTGTGAACGGCGGAAACGCCATTCACCCATTGTTTGCAGTGGCATTTTTTGCCACAGGAAGTGAACATGCCGACAAGGGCGACACAAGCGATGATTACAAGTGCTTTTTTCATTGTTTTTAAAATTTTGGTTAGAAATTATTGTAAAATGCGCAGCAAAAGTACAATCATTTTTAGGTTGGTTTATTCCCTCACACCAGAAATGTGAACCCTCACAGCAAAAATGTGAAGGCCCGTTGAAAATGTAATAAGGTGGAAGTGGGTTGTAATATGTTGGTAATCACCGTATTGATAATGATGGATTTTGTGGGATTATGGAAACAACAATATTCTTTTTGTGAAGGAATAAAATGGTTTTTGGGCGCGGCGATATGGGATAAATCAATAAATTTGCATCCTCATTCAAATTTTACCACGATGAAACGCATGTACCTGAAAACCGTTGCCGTCATTTTGCTGAACCTCCTGTTTTGCGCCGTAACGATTTACCTTTTTTGCACTGAGTGTTTCATGCGTCCGTTTGCCGGCAGTTTGCTCAGGGAGGCGGTCTGTGCACTGCTGTTCTTAGGGCCGTTGTATGTCAATTATTTTCTGCTGTATCCAAAGGTTTACCGAAAATCATACACTCTCTATTGGGTGTCAGTGGCGCTCATGGCCATAGCATTCGGTTTCCTGGATTTAGCAATTGCATATCCTTTTATTATGTTAGTTAATGGTCCGGTTATCCGCCAATTGGGTTTTTATAAAGCCTTCTCAACGTTTCTGTTCTTTATCGCTGGGCGCAATTTGGCTTTCAATTTCTTCCCGTTTCTATTCAGGGAGAAGCAGCATTACCGGCAGTCATTGGTAAAAGAGGTGCAAGTTGTTTGCAGGGATGTTCGAAAATTGGATGTGATTGACAAGGACAGCAATGTTCTTCTGGTGAATATTGACGACATCTTCTATTGTCAGCAGCTGGGAAATTACACCAGTATATATACAGTTCAGAATGAGAGATATACACGGTTAAGTTCCATGCGGTATCTGGAACAGGTGCTGGGTGAGGAGGATTTCATCCGCATCACGCCCACCATGATGGTACCACTCCGCTACATCCAATCGTGCAAAGACAATAGGGTGTTTATGAGAAAAATGCCGTGGGAGCAAGAAGCCGCCGCATTCCAGTTGGAACCCCAAACAGGGAAGGAGGTTGCCGAGAGAATTGCTGTATTTTTGCGGGAATACCGCACGGGGGCAAGCGGCGAATTATCTCCGCAGAAACTGGAAGGAACCTCTGTCAAACGAAAACCGACCACTCCTCCGGAAGAGAAGCAACAACAGGTTCTTTCCTACATAGAAACCCATCCGAACTGCAATTCGGCGGACATCATCGCCGGAACGGGCTTCTCATTGAGCACTGTGGAACGCTGCCTTGCTGAACTCAAGAAGCAAGGCGTTATTGAATACGCCGGCAGCAAGAAGACGGGCGGGTACAGAAGGGTGTGATCTTCTGCTGTTGTACAGCATAAAAAAAGCGGGACTGTTACTGCCCCGCTTTTTTTGTGCCTCTATATTTTTCGAATTATTCCTTTACGAATTTGGCCTCCATGGTGCCGTTCGCCGAGTCAATCTTCAAAAGATAGAGTCCGGCTGCATACTTGCTTATGTCCAGTGTGACATCGTTGCCGTTCACTCTCTTTTTGTGGATGAGCCGGCCGTCGACATTGTAGATGGAAACGGTATGGATGTGGGTGTCACCCTCGATGCGGATTTGGTCGGAGGCGGGATTCGGGTACATTCTGACCATGGCGATAAGCTCCGTGCCGATGCCGCTGCTGTTGGGCCCGTAAACGGTGTAGTATCCCCAAGTGAAGCAGTCTGGATTGTTGGCTTCCTGCACCATCACGGAGTAGGTGCCGATGGGCAGGTTGGAGATGGTGGCGGTCTCTGCTCCGTTGTTCCATGTGTAGAGGTAGGGCGGGTTGCCGGAGGTGACAGTGGCCGTTGCGCTGCCCGTGCCGGAATAGATGGAATAGGAGTTGGAGTTGGTTCCGGTAACGGTGACGGCAATGTTGCAGCCGGCAGGATTCACGGTGAAGTTGCCGACCTTCTGGCAGGCGTTGGCATCGGTGACGGTGACGTAGTAGCTGGTGGGAATCAGTCCGGTGATGGTTTGGGTGGTTTCAAGGTTGCTCCAGCGATATTGGTAAGGCGCGGTGCCGCCGTTGGGAGTGGCTGTGGCGGTGCCGTCCATGGCGCCAATAGCGGTTTCGTGCGTGCCGCTCACGGAAACGCTGAAACCGTCGCAGCTGGGCATGTTGAAGACGATGCCGTCAATGTAGAACTCGCTGCCGGCCACGGGTGCGGGAAGGCCCAACTGCGAGGGGGAAGGCATTCCCGGAGCAATGGCGGAGAAGTCGGGGATGGAGCCGACGCTGGAGCAGATGAAAATGCTTATCTTGTCGGGCTGCTGCGCCGTTGAATAGACAAAGGGGATGTTCACATGTGTCCACTCCTCCACAGTGCTGTTCACCTCGAAGTAGCACTCGCCCACGAGGTCGTCTTCGTCGGTGGCGGCATTGTATTTGGTGAGTTCCACTTGGAAGCAGCACGCGTCATTGCCCATCGGTTTGGCCTTGTAAAGGAAATCTACAGATACGGGGCGTTTCGTATAGGCCACACCGCCCTCGCCGATGGAACCCAGCTGGATGAAACCGCCGACAGGATTGGGGAAGGGGAGAGGCATAAACATCAGGCTGAAGTTCTCGCATTCCGGGCAGCTTCCGGTCACCAGTTTCAAAGAGGCGGAACCCTCTCCCGGCGAGGAGGTCTCCTTGAAGACGGTCTGTGCGCCGCCGCCGTCCATGGACAGGTCGTTGGACGAGGTCCAACCTACGGGTTCATTGCCGTTCCAGTTTTCAAAGTTCAGGTTGGTGGGGTCGTTCTGGGCGTGCACTGCCATTGCAAACAAGGCAAGGAGCGCCATGAATAGGGTAAATCTTTTCATTTTTGTTTTTTAATTAAGGTTAGAAATTATTGTAAAAAGTGAAGCAAAAGTACGGTCATTTTGAATGATATTTATTCCCTCACAACGGAAATATGAACCCTCACAGCAAAAATGTGAAGGGGTACGTAAAAACAAAATTTTTGCGGGGGGGGGGGTAAAATGTTGATAATTAGCATAATAAAAATGGTGCATGTTAGGGGATGTGTGAAGGGATAAATGTTCTTGTGTGAAGGGATAAATCAATTTTGGGGAAGATGGTAAGGGATAATAGAGTATCTTTGCCGTTCTATTCCCAATGAAACTATCATGAAACACTGGAAGACCGCTGTCGTCATTTTGCTGAACCTTTTGTTCTGCGCCGCAATGCTTTGGTTGCATAGCAGAAACTGTTTTTTGCGTCCGTTCTCGGGCAGTGTTCTCAAGGAGTTCATATCGGGGCTTCTGTTGCTTGGCTCGCTGTATTTCAATTACTTTTACTTGTACCCGAAGTTTTGCCGAAAATCTCCCGCCCGCTACTGGTTGTCGGTGGCTCTAATGTCTGTAGCCGTCGGTGCGGTGGATATGGCCCTTGCCTATCGTTATATTTCATCATTCAATGCGTATTTAGTCCAATTGGTGGGTCCCTTTGTATTCTTCTCAAAGCGGCTTTCCCATATAATATTTAGGAATCTTGCATTGAATTTCTTCCCGTTTCTGTTCCGAGAGCGGAAATATTACCGGCAGACCTTGGAGAACGAGGTGCAAATTGTTTATCGGGACGTGCGGAAACTTGATGTCACCGACAAGGAACACAACGTTCATCTGGTGGTCATTGACGACATCTTCTATTGCCGGCAGCAGGGGAACTATACTCGTATCTATACGGTGCAAAACGAACAATACACCCGTCTGGGCTCCATGAAGCATCTGGAGCAGTTGTTCGGCGCGGAGGAGTTTATTCGCATCACACCCACTGTGCTGGTGCCGTTCCGATACATCCAATCATGCCAGAACGACACCGTGGTGATGAAGAAAATGCCGTGGGAGAGAAAACCGACTGTTTTCCAGTTAGAGACCAAAACCTGTGAGGGAATTGCCGAATGGATTGCAGAAAAAGGTAAAGGCACTGTGGAGAAAGGTATCCTTCCTAACACCAAACGGAAGACTGCCGCCCCTTCGGAAGAGAAAGTTCAAAAGGTTCTTGCCTACATAGAATCCCACCCGAACTGCAATACGGCGGACATTATCGGCGGAACGGAGTATTCACAGAGCACTGTGGAGCGCTGCCTTGCTGAACTCAAAAAGCAAGGCGTTATCGAATACACCGGCAGCAAGAAGCGGGGCGGGTACAAAAGGATGTGATAGGATAGCGTTTTTTTTCTTCTAAAAAAAGAAAACAACAGAATAAACAATATCCCAACTCCCCTACTCCGCCACCTTATAGACAATGCGGAAGCTGCCGTCGTTGAAGCTGGTGCTGGTGATGCGGAAATTGCCGATTTCGCGGGTGCTTTGCACGTGCGTGCCGATGCAGGGACAAACGTCATAGTCGCCGATACGGACAAGACGGATGGTTTCGCTGGCATCCTCGGGGAGTTTGTCGAGCTTCACTCCTTCAGGAATGTTATCGCGAGTCACAAACTCGTAGGTGACGGGCAGGTCAGCGGCAATCAGCTCGTTGATGCGGCGTTCCACCTCCGCCACCTCGTCGGCGGTCAGCGGACGGTCCAGTTGGAAGTTGATCTTGCTTTTCTTCCGTTCAATGTGCATGTTGCGGCTGCGCTCGCACCCGAACATCCGGCCCATCGTCTGATTTAGAAGATGCTCCGCCGTGTGCGCGGGTGGAAACTCGTCCTTATTGTGGGCGTTCAAAACCGGGGCAGAATCTGCCGTGGCCGCAACAGTGTATTCGGCAGGAGGTTCGGCAACCTTGTCGGCATCATTCTTCACACTTTCATAATTGAACAAAAACTCTGGAGCAAAATCTGCGCCATTTTCCCACTCTATCGTATTGAATCTAATAGAAAAACTTTTGAAATTTGAAATATTCTTCAATGGTTCATATACCTCCCCATCAAGCAAATCATAAAAATCAATGACTTTGGACTTGCCGTTATTAAACCACAATTCTATCCTATAGCCATCAATATAATCGGCTTTTACAATTTCCAAAAACATAGGATTATCCATTTTCTTCTAAATTAGTGGTTCAATTTTATCAAGAACTTGCTTGTTTTGCGCTTTTTCCCAATTTCTCATCAACTCTTCACGATGAATCCCAAGCCATTCAAAAATCAATTTCAAAGCACGCGCTGGCATTTCACCTTTTACAATACCATTTTGAATACTAACAATCACTTTGTATTCTCCATACCATGCATGGAAATGAGGGGGCTGATGATCAGCATAGTTCATCAATATGATAATTCCAAAGAAATTAGAAATTTGAGGCATGGCGTTTATATTTTTTGATAATTACAGATTCTTCAGCAGGAAGTCCGTGAGCTTGGTGTAGAGCTGGTAGCGCGTGTTGCCGCCGTAGATGAAGTGGTTTTTGTTGGGATAGAAGAACTGCTCGTACTGTTTCTCGGCTTTGTTAAGCTGTGTCACGAGGTCCATTGCATTCTGGAAGTGGACATTGTCGTCGGCTGTGCCGTGCACCAGCAGGTACGCCCCTTGCAAGTCCTTTGCGGAAAAACAGGGCGCATTGTCGTCATAACCCTCCGGATTGTCCTGCGGTTTCTGCAAGAAACGCTCGGTGTAGATGTTGTCGTAGTAGCGCCAGTTGGTCACCGGGGCCACCGACATCGCCATCTTGAAGACGCCCTTGCCCTTGAACATCGCCAAACTGGAAAGGTAGCCGCCGAAGCTCCAGCCCCAGATGCCCACACGGTCGCCATCCACATACGGCAACGTCTTCAAGTAGTTGGCCGTGGCAATCTGGTCGATGGCTTCATACTTACCCATCTGCTTGTAAATCACTTTCTTGAAAGCATCACCGCGACTTGCCGTGCCACGTCCGTCCACACAAACCACAATGTAGCCCTTCTGCGCCAGCATCTGGTACCACGCATGGTCGTTGCCGCGGAAATAGGAGTTGGTTACCTCCTGCGAGCCGGGGCCTCCATAGACATACATCAGAACAGGGTACTTTTTGCCCGAATTTTGGCTGAAATCCGCCGGTTTGATCATCCAGCCGTTCAAGGATACGCCTTCGTCTGTAGTGAACGTAAAATGCTCCTTTTTCGCAAAGCCGTACTCCGAGATTCTCTCGCGGAACTTGGCATTGTCCTCAATCGTGCGCAGCTTCTTGCCGATGCTGTTGTGCAACGTGTAAACCGGAGGCATGTTGGAATTGGAGTACATGTTGCAGTAATAGTGGGCGTTGCTGTTGAACGTGGGGGTGTTCCAACCCGTGCCGTCGGTCAGCATCCGCTTCTTTTTGCCGTCAAACGTGATGCTGTACAAATCCTGGTTCAGCACCGCCGATTCATTGGAGAGATAAAAGATGGTTTTCTTCGGGAAATCGATGGCGGCAATCTCCTTCACCTCGAACTCGCCGCTCGTCAGCTGCACCGGCTCCTTGCCGAACTCCGCCTTGTAGATATGGTTGAAACCATCACGCTCAGAAGTGAAAATCACCGTGTTGTTGTCCTCCAAGAAGTAGTAGTCATCGGTGATTTCCAGCCACCACTTGTTTTCGTCGGTCAGCACCACATCCTTGGCGCCGGTCTGCGTGTTGCAACGATAAAATTCCAATTTGTTCTGCAAACGATTGAGTTTCAACACCATCAAATCCACCGAATTGGAAAGCCAGTAGATGCGCGGGTAGTAGCAATCCTCACGCGGGAAGGCCACTTGGCTGGATTTTCCTGACTGCAAATCATATACATAAATTTCCACGATGGAATTGTCCTCCCCTGCTTTCGGATATTTGTACTTGTATTCCTCCGGATAAAGTTCGCCCCAAATGGTCATCGAGAACTCCTTCACGCGGCTCTCGTCGAAACGGAGGTAGGCAATCTTGCTGCCGTCGGGCGACCAGTAGAAATACTTCGCCATACTCAATTCCTCTTCGTACACCCAATCGGCCAGACCGTTGCGGATTTTATTCTCCTCCCCGTCGGTGGTAATCTGGTACTCCTTCTGGGTGGCTAAATCCATATAGAAAAGGTTGTAATTCCTGATGAAAGCCACTTTGCTGCCGTCAGCGGAAAAGTCGGCGAAAATCTGTTTTCCCTTCTCTCTTTCAGCGACGGGAATCACGGTGTTTTTCTGTAAATCATACACATAGTAATAGGCATCGGAAGAACGGCGATAGATCGCCTCTTCCTCGAAAGCCAGCAGCAGCTTGGTGCAGGAAGCATCGAATTCGTAGCCGCTCAACTCGCCCAGACTCAATTTCCCGCCCGAAGCCTTTTGCAGCGCCTCCTCGGTCAGAATGTCGCCAACCGCGTCGCCCGTCTCGAAACTGTGCTTCGTGATGGCCGTCTTGCTGATGACGGAGTAGTAGTCGCTGTTCGGCATCGATGCGAAGCCCGGCACCGATTTCGGATAAAAGAGGTACTTTTTCCAAATGTCCTCCACGGTAATCTGCTTTTGGGCAAAAGCCATTACCGCAAAGCAAAAAAGAAAAACGGAAATTACTATCTGTTTGATTTTCATATCGTTGTTTTTTTTTCAAAATTATTTGGATGCTTTCCTGTACGTTTTGCGCTTGGCCGTCGGCGCGGTGCTGGCCACAATTTGCAGGCACTCCTCCAACGTGAGGTTTTCCGCAACCGTCCCCTTCGGAATCTTGAAATTGTCGGTCCCGTTGGTGATGTAGGCACCGTACCGGCCGTTCATCACCTTCAAATCCGGATTTTCAGGGAAACTGACGAGAACATTCTTCGTCTTTGAGTTCTGGATAACCTCAACGGCCTGTTCCAGCGTCATGTCGGCAATCATCGTTCCCTTCTCCAAGGTGTAGTTCTTGTCATCGTACTTGAGGTAGGGGCCGAAACGACCGACGGCGGCCGTGATGACCTTGCCGTCCAGTTCGCCGATCTCGCGCGGCGCACGCTCCACGTCCTGGCGGCGTTTCTGCTCGATCAGCTCCACGCACCGCTCGTAGGAAATCTCCGTCGGCTCCTCGGTCTTGGGCACGGAAACGTACTTGCCGTCAAACTTGATGTACGCGCCGAAACGACCGATGCCGACCGTAATCTCCTTGTCCTCAAACTGTCCCACTGAACGGGGGAGTTTGAACAGGTCGAGCGCCTCCTCGAGCGTGATGCTCTCGATCGACTGCCCGGGTTTGAGGCGGGCGTAACGGGGTTTCTTGTCTTCGTAGTTCTCCCCTATCTGCACCATCGGCCCGAACTTGCCCAACTTGGCATACACGTTCTCGTTGGTCTTCGGATCCTGCCCCAGCATACGCTCGCCGGTGGCTTTGGTGGAATAGGTGATAGCCTTCTCAATGGATTCGTGGAAATTATTGTAGAACGAACGGAGCATTTCCTGCCACTGGATGCGGCCCTCTGCAATCTCGTCGAACTCTTTTTCCACCTTGGCGGTGAAGCTGTAGTCCATAATCGAATCGAAATTGTCCTGAAGGTACTCGTTCACCACCAAGCCAATGTCGGTGGGGACAATCTTGTCTTTTTCGTAGCCGAACTTCTCCTTCTTGACCTCTTCCTTGATGTTGTTCTTGCTCAGAATCAACTGGATAAACTCGCGTTCCTCGCCCTGCCGGTTCACCTTGGCCACATACTCGCGTTTGAGAATGGTGGAGATGGTGGGCGCGTAGGTGGACGGACGTCCGATACCCAGTTCCTCCAGTTTCTTGACGAGGCTGGCCTCGGTATAGCGCGCGGGGGGCTGGGCAAATTTCTGGACGGCCTTGATTTCCTTGGCGGTCAGTTCATTACCGGCCTTTACCGGCGGGAGCCAACCCTTCACCTCTTCGTCCTCCTCGTCGTGTGATTCGGTATAGACTTTCAAAAAACCCTGGAACAGAACCACTTCACCCGTGGCCACGAACTTCTCGCTTCTTCCCGAGACGGGGACTTTGATGGTGGTTTTCTCAATCTTGGCATCGCTCATCTGGGAGGCGAGGGTGCGTTTCCAAATCAGTTCGTAGAGGCGTTTGGCAAACGTGTCGCCCGGCACCGTGTGGTTCGCCATCGAGGTGGGACGGATGGCTTCGTGCGCCTCCTGTGCCCCGAGGCTCTTGGTGGTATATTTGCGGGTCTTGGAGTACTCCTCGCCGTACAAGTTCACGATTTCCTCCTTGGCCGCGGCCAGCGCGAAGGAAGAGAGGTTCACGGAGTCGGTACGCATGTAGGTGATGTAACCGGCTTCATACAGCTGCTGCGCGATGATCATCGTCTTACTGACGGAAAAACCAAGTTTGCGGGCAGCCTCCTGCTGGAGGGTGGAGGTGGTGAACGGCGGCGCGGGGCTCTTCTTGGTGGGCGATTTCTCCACGGCATCCACCACAAAGGTGACATTCTTGCAATGTTCCAGAAAATCGTAAGCGGCCTCTTTGGTGTCGAAACGGGTGTTCAGCTCAGCGTCAAAGGTCTGGCCGTCAGCCACGAACTGCGCCACCACGCGGTAGGCGGAAGTGGTCTTGAACTGGTTGATGGCCCGTTCGCGCTCCACGATGAGCTTCACCGCCACCGACTGCACGCGGCCGGCGGAAAGTTTCGGGCGTACCTTGCGCCACAGGATGGGCGAGAGTTCAAAGCCCACCAGACGGTCGAGGATACGGCGGGCCTGCTGCGCATTCACCAAGTCGATGTCGAGCGTGCGGGGGGCCGCCAACGCATTGTCAATGGCTGCCTTCGTGATCTCATGGAAAACAATGCGCTTCGTCTTGTCTTCGGGAATCCCAGCCGCTTCCATCAGATGCCAGGAAATGGCCTCTCCTTCGCGGTCATCATCAGTTGCCAGCCAAACCACATCACTGTCATTCACCAACTTCTTGATATCGGCAATCAATTTCTTCTTGTCGGACAGGATTTCGTACTGCGGGAGGAAATTTTTGCTCACATCAATGCCCAGATCCTTCATGGGCAAATCACGCACATGACCCTTGCTGGAGATGACCGTATATTCTTTTCCTATAAACTTTTGGATGGTTTTTGCCTTCGCCGGAGACTCAACGATAATCAGATTTTTACTCATACAATATATTATATAAAAATAGGGCGGCAAAATTACATTTTTTTCAAAACATAAAAATCAATTCCATCCAATATATTTCAAACCCGCAAAAATCCGACCCTATTCAAGGAAAAAATGGTACTTTTGCCCATCAAATTTTTTACAATGAAAAAGCTCCTTCTTCTACTTATTTTTACTTGTTTTTCAATTAGTTATGCACAAATAACGACTCCGGGCGAAGGTATGGCGTTTACTTTTGGCGATTTTGTGGACGACCCCTCCGGAGCCGTCACCTCGACAGAAGCGGGCGTTTACACCCTCACCCAAAACCTGACCGTTTCGGACAACGACACGCTGCTGTTGGATGCCGCCACACAGTCGCTGCGGATCGTGGGGAATGTCACCATCACAATCTTGGGTTGCGTGCAGTGTGAAGACCGCGAAAACAACCTTGAAATCAACGGGATACAAACGGAAGAAACCACCACGCTCTTTGAATGGCGTTTCGAGGACGCCGCGCCGTCCGTTCTCTCACACCTGCGGATGGAAAACGGAGAAAACATCTTCATCAGCCAAAGCCAAATCACCATCCAAAACTGCGAATTCACCCAGTTCAACAGCCAGGTAATCAAGTACATGAACTGCAACCCCATCATCCTTCACTGCGAATTTCACGACAACCGGCAGGCGGCCATCAACTCAGCGGCAAATGTGACCGGCTCCCCCATCATCTGTTACAACCGATTTTACCACAACGTGTTGGACAATGTCAACCAACCGCAAATCAACCTTGGTCCCGGGACAAATGGGCGCGACATCATCATCGAAGGCAACACGATTGAGGGCTGTTCTCCCCTGTCGGGCGGCATCGCCATCGCCAATCTGCTGAATGTCGGACCCACACAGGCCGTCATCCGCAGCAACACCGTGGAAAACAACCGCTACGGTTACACCCAGCAGGGTAGCGATATTTTCGCCCTCATTGAGGACAACAATTTCATAAACAACAACTTGGAAGAAAATCCGATGAACGGCGGAAGCGGCATCAGCATTTACGGCAGCGACACCACCTGCGCCGCCAAACTGCGCCGCAACACCATCAGCGGCAACCTTTGGGGCATCACCGCCATCAACCGGCACAGTATCGACATGGGCACCGCCGACGACTTCGGCAACAACCGCCTGTTTGACAACGAAAACGGTGGACAAACCTACGCCCTCTACAACAATGCCAGCAGCTCGATGACCGCCGTCGGCAACTACTGGGGAGGCGAAACCGAGGAGTTCGCCGAAAGCGTCATTTTCCACCGTCCCGACCTCGGCGACAACTACGGTCTGGTGCTGTACTCCCCCATCCTCACCTCTGAACAGGAGGCCATCGCCGACAACGACGAAGCGGACATCTCCGTCTATCCCAACCCGACCAACGGGATTGTCACCATCCAGATGTCCCTTGAAACCTGTTCCCGGAACCCAGAAATACAGGTGTTTGACGTGTATGGTAGATTATTGGATATCGTAGGGGTGAATAATTATTCAACCCTACAATATTTCCAAATTGACTTGTCCCGTTATTCCACCGGTATCTACATGGTGAAAATCGTGAACAGCAACAAGGTGATGGCAACGAAAAAGGTAATAAAGAATTAGTGGGTGCAACGCGGCAACCTACTCTACTACAATGACACTTTCCTGTCCCCGATACCGAATTTTCCAGGTGCCCTCCTGTACTTCGGCGGACATCACAATGTCTTCCTCCCCTTCTTTGGAAACGACAATATCCACCACGCCTCTGTCGAAACTGTTGCAATCCCCTACTTTCTGCCGCATCGGGGTAGAATAGTCATAGCGCATCGTAACAGGGCTTTCCACAGAATTCCAATTGTCATAGGCGTATCCGTCAAACACAAACGTACCGGAACCTGAAAGGGTAAAAGGTGTCGAAAAGAGGCTCACCGGAACCTCCGTGCCGGGCACCGAAAGGGTGAGGTCGGACGTACTGCCCAAACAGGTGATACTGTCCAATGCCACGGACCATTCATTACCACCTAAACTGCGGATGTTGAGGCGCGTATGGCCCTGAGTGGAAAAGAACTTCGGACGCACATCGAAAAAGGTTTCATAGTAGTCGTAGCGGGTTACCAACCAGTCTGCATCGACGTCATCGATGGTTTTGCCGCCCGTGTTGATGAGCATCACCAGCTGCGTGCCATTGTAAATGCCATACTCGTTGCCGCCATCGTGCCGGATGCGTGTGTCGGGGAAATAGAGATCCTCAATGACCCTCCGCGTGCTGTCGTCACCATTGATCCATGCATTGCTGATAAACGCCACATTCACGGATTCCTCCAGAAGGCCTTTCGTGGAATATTTCCATGAATCCAGCATCCGCCAATCGTTGCCGACTTGTATTGTGTCTTTCCAACACCCGCTGCAAAGCAATGCACAAAGGGTGAGTAACAAAAATATTCTTTTCATATCCTTTTGAAATTTTGTCGATTAGTTATTTGCTCTCTTTCTCCTTTTTCATAAACTTGTAGCCAAAGCCGGCCTTGACAAAGCCCTGCACACCGAAACCCACTTCCGCAAAGCCGTACCAGTTTTTGCCACCCTGGATGCCGACAGCGGTCAACTGCCCCGCAAGATCGACGGTTACATAATGGTCAGTCCTATCCGCCAAGGTATTGCCAACATGGGAATAGCTCTCATTAAAGCCCATAATCACCCCCAACGACACGCCGGAATAGAGCGTGATATATTTCGTGTTGAGCCACGAAAAACGAACGGAAGGCATAATGCTGACATAGTGGTCGGTGGTCTTTGAAAGGAGTTCGTGCGTAAAACGGTCCTCCCGACGGTCGAACAAGGCCGTATAGGAAACGGCGCCGCCAAACCAGAACCACTTTGCAAAACGGTAACGGTACTCAAAGTTCACGGTGGGAATAGCCACGGTCAAACGGCGGACATCGTTACTGAACCAGTCATCGGCACTGTAACTTGTGGGGGTATAGTGGTTGTTCAGCCAAAACGGCCACGACACATCCACTTTGCCGCTATTCGCAAAAATAAGCGCGGGATCACCGATGCCGAACTGGATGTCGTGCCGGGGCAATGTCTGCTTCCACGACAACTCCTCCTGCGCATTCAAGGCACAGGCAAAGCCCATCAAAACTAAAAGGACAAAGATTTTTTTCATAATGTTCATCTTCGTTTCAAATTAATCGTTTAAAAGAAAAGCGATACTAAAACGAAATGAACCAATGATTTATTGTATCAGAAAACGTTTGGACTCTACTCTTTTCCGATAAAATTCCGCCAAATCCTGTCCACTGCAAAGCGTGGAATGGCATTGACGACAGGGGCGAAAAAATGATTGATGAAACCCGGTGTCACGCAGCGGCGGCGGCGGAACATCGCCCGCAACGCCTTCCGCACCAGCTTTTCGGGCGAATAGACCAGCCCGAACTTGCCCGCAACATTCAGGATCTTCACCAGCACCGGCAGCACACTGTAAAGCCCTGTCGCCACCGCGCCGGGACAAACCGCAGTCACGGAAACCCCGTACGGCCTCATTTCGTAATACAATGATTTTGAAAAACTTCTAAGATAGGACTTCGTAGCGGCATAGGTCGTCAGCCCCGGCACACACATTCCGGCCGCCACCGATGAAACATTCAGGATATAGCCACTCCCCCGCCGCTTCATCGCATTGCCGAACAACGCACACAGCCGCGACGGCGTGTAAACATGGAGCATCATCATCGCCTCCGCCTTGCGGCACGCTTCCCCTTCCAACTCCTCAAAAAAGAACATTCCCGCATTGTTGATGAGGATGTCGATTTCAAGGCCGTTTTCTTCGCAAAAACGGAAGAGTTCGTCGGCAGCATCCTGAGATGCCAGATCTATGTATTTTGTCCAAATTCGGGCGGAAAAACAGCCTCGCAGTTCCTCGGCACAATGCAACAAAGCCTCCTCCTGGTTGCTGACCATCACCACGGCACACCCCGCCGCCGCCAACTGACGGGAATACGCCAACCCCATCCCCGAACTTGCACCCGTCACCAAAGCGGTCATTTCAATGATTGATTTTTTCATTTTTCAAATTCAAAAATGGTAGAAGGTAACAGGTAAAAGGCAGGAGGTTTTTCATCCCCACACCCTATACTTCATACTTTCTATCTCATACTTTATACTTTTTTACGTTTCAATCGCCGTGCGTCTCTACTTTCTAACTTTCAAACTTGATAAACTAAAAAAGGGGACCGTCGGAACAGCCCCCTTTGCGTTTATTCGTATCGGTTATTATCTCTGGGTGATGCTAACCTTGAAGTTGCGAACCATCGTGTTGGTGACGACTCTCACAATGTAGATGCCGTTGGCGGCAGTCACATTGATAACTTCAGGATTGCTCTGGACCATACCTCTGTGGATCATGCGGCCGTTCATATCGTAAACCTGGACGTCCTTGATCTGCTCGTTGGATTCGTTGGTCACATAGATGTCGTTGCCATAGCTATAGACATTGATGGAGGACATCTCTTCGGTGTGGATGCCGGTGGTGTCGATTGTCTCTTCGGTGACGAAGGTGACGGACACGCTCCAAGCGCTTTCAGCAACAGAGTCAACGCAGACAGCCTTCACATTCCAAACATATTCGGTGGCTTCATCAAGACCCGTCAGATCGTAAGTAACGTCTGTAATACCAGTGACAACCGTATAGGCGGTGTCGCTGAGTTTCTTGTAACGGATCGTGTAGGAAGCGGCCTCGGTGTCGTTCCAGTTGAGTGTAGCAGAGGTTTCGGTAATGTTGGTGGTGTAAACAATACCCGGGGTCGTGCAACCCATCTGGTCGGCAACGAAGGTGACTCTGATGGTGTGGTCGGCCATGATGTTGCTGAAGGTGTAGCTGCGTACCGGAGTCGGCAGGAGGTTACCGTCCACGATCACACTGTCGATGGTGTAGTACTCATCGGCCGTGAAGACGTAAGTGATGCTGGTACCTTCGTAAACTGTGGTGTCGCCTTCCGGAGTAATCGTACCATTCTCACCAGCCGTAGCCGTGATGGTGTAGGTGTTGGAATCGTTGGAAGCGAAGAACACCTCAATGGTGTGGTCTTCAGTAACACCGCTGAACACGTAGTTATAGACCACGCCGACATTCTCGTCGTCAACCATTACGCTGTCAAGTCTGTAACCGACAGCAGGTGTGAAGCTGAAGCTCTGCGTGCCGCCGCATTCAACAGTAACCTCGCCGGCAGGTGTGATAGTACCACCTTCCGTAGCCGTAGCCGTGATAGTGTAGGTCTTCAACGTGGTGGTCACCATCAACACATGGTTGTCGGTCACACTGTCGAAGGTGTAGCTTTCAGCCACTTCAATATTCTCACCGTCGACGGTGATGGCAGAAATTTCGTAGCAAGAATCCACCGTGAATTCGTAAGTAACAGAAGCACCGAACTCAACGATCGTGTCACCAGCGACAGGTGAAATCTCCACACCCGCATTGGCGTTCACCGTCAATGTGTAGGTATTGATTTCGAAGTTGGCCGTGATGGTGTGGTCCTCGCTGAGAGCACCAAAGGTGTAGCTGGTGATAGGACCTTGGTCTTCGCCGTCCACCTCAACACCAACAATGTGGTAGCCTTCATTGGCCGTGATTTCGTAAGTCGGAGTTTCACCGCAGTTGAACGTATCGGTGGCAGTGATCGTACCGAAGGTCGAATCGTTGACAGAAGCCGTGACAACGTAGGTCTTCATGGAGAAGTAAACATTGACCGTGTGGTTCGTGTCAAGAGCGTCGAAAGTGACTTCGGTGACCTCGCCCTGATCAACACCGTCAACCATGACAGAGTCGATGTTGTAGCAAGCATCCGGAGTAATGGCGATGACCACATCTGTACCGCAGTTGTAAACAGCCGTCTCAGTGATGGTTCCACCAACGGTAGCTTCGGTCTCGACCGTGTAGGTCATGATCTGGAAGTAGGCCTGGACAGTCATGTTGGACTGGATATCCTCGAGGGTAAGGGTTTCGCCGTCGAAAGCTTCGTTGTTCAGGTAGGAAACACCGTTGACCAAAACTTCAGAAACCGTGTAGCACTCTTCCGGAGTCAGTGTGTAGGCAACCGTGGAGCCTGCAGCCACAACAGTGTCACCCATCGGGTCGATTGTGCCGTGGTTGTAAGCCATAGAAGTCAGCGTGTAGGTAATCTCACCGAACACCACATCAATCGTGTAGTCATTCATGATGTTGCTGATGGTGTAGCTGGTCTGAGCACCAATATTGGTACCATTGACCGTAACGCTCACCACTTCGTAGCCTTCGTCAGGAGTGAAGGTGTAAGTAGCGTTGTCACCGCAGTTGAGCGTGGTGGTGTCTTCACTCGGATCAACAGAACCGCCTTCGGTGGAAGTGACGACCACCGTGTAGGTACGAGTGGCGAATTGGGCTTCAATCGTGTGGTCCGTATCCACTGCATTGAAGACATAGGTGTAGAGGGTCTCGTTGTTTTCGAAGACCACTGCAGCTTCACCGTCCACAATGATGCGGTCGATGTAGTAGCAATCCTCAGTGGCGCGGATAGTGAAGTTGACATTCTCACCATAGTTGACAATGTTTTCACCCGGCATCACAATCTGGCCTTCTTCACCAGCTGTGGCAGTAATCGTGTACTGGTTGATGGCGAAGACAACTTCAACCGTGTGGTTCTCGCGGATGTTGTCAATCGTTCCTTCGTAGGAATCGACGTCACGGTCGGTGTTGCTGTAAACCTCCGTGCCGTTGTCAGTAATGCTCACAATGTGGTAACCTTCACCAGCGGTGGCGGTGTAAGCCAGCGTGGAATCGTAAGTGACCGTAGCAGAAGCAGGATCAACCGTACCTTCACCCGTCACATTGAAGACCACATTGTAGGTATTGGCTTCAAATTCAACGTAGCAGACAGTATCCTGAGAGACATTGTACACATTGAAGGTAGCCACCGTGTCCTCATTCAAGCCGTAGTGGTTGTGAACCATGCTGCCGACGGTAATGCTGACAATGTGGTAGCCTTCGTTGGCGTGGACGTTGTAGGTGAAGTTGGTGCCGCAGTTGGCGATACCTTCTTCAACCGTACCCATCGTTTCATCATATTCAGCCGTCATCGCATATTCATAGATATGGAAGTTGGCGTGGATGGTCATCGTGTCTTCGACAGAATCGAAGGTGTATGTAGCACCCGTGCTGTCGCCAGTGGTGAATTCAACAGGATTGTCGTTCACCAGAACCTCTTCAATGTAGTAGCAATGGTCAGGCGTGATGGTGTAGGTAATTGCATCGCCATGGGCAACGGTGGTCACACCGGCAACCTCAATCGTGCCGTGCTCGCCAGCCGTGGCCGTCACCGTGTAGTGGTTGATGGCAAAGTAAACATCCAACTGATGGTCGCTCTGGACATCCGTCACCGTGATGGTGGCCGTATCCTGCTGACCTTCGTAGTTGGTTCTCTCACCGTCAAGAACCACATAGTCGATATGATAGCCGTAGTTGGCCTCAATCTCGTAGGTGTAGTCGGTGCCGCAATCAACCGTGGCGGAAGAAACCGTACCTTCGGTGTAAGCGTTGGAAGCCATCTCGTATTCAAAGATGGTGTATTCGGTGGTGATGGTGTGATCCACAACAGCAGGATCGAAGGTGGAAACATCGATGGTGTGCGTGTAGGCGCTGACAGAATCGGTGTAACCGGTCCAGACGCTTTCACCATCCACCAAAATGTTGGAGATGTAGTAGCAGGTGTGGTTGGGCTCGATGACGAAGTCAATCATATCGCCGTAGGTGACGATGGTGTCGCCTTCCGGAATGATCGTGCCGTTCTCACCAGCCGTAGCCGTAATCTTGAAGGTGTTCAGAGCGAAGGTGGCGCACACTTCAACATCCGTAACAACATTGTTGACCTCATAAGTGTAGGTCGTGTCGGTGTTGTTGTCAAGAGTGATGTCATTACCACGGCCATCAGTGATGGAAACAATGTGGTAACCGTTGGCGTAGTCGGCCTTGACAGTGACCGTCGTGCCTTCGTTGTGGTTCACTTCAGTCGGCTCGTTCACCACAAGCGTTCCATTCACACCGGTGCAAGCAGAAACGGTGTAGGTGTTCGTATCGAACACAACCACCAGGTTGGTGTCCTGGCTGACCGGGGAAATCAGGATGGAGTCAACCGTGAAGTCATTGGGTTCAACTTCCGTGTTATTGACGGTAACATCGCCAATCGTGTAGCTGACAATGTGGTAGCCTTCACCAGCCGTAATCATGTACTGGTAATCCGTACCGCAATCCTGAGCGGCTTCGGTGGTAACCGTACCCATCCAATCATCATACTCAGCGGCCATTTCGTATTTGTAAATTTCGAAGTGGGCCACAATGGTGTGGTTGGCTTCGATTGCATCGAAGGTGTAGGTACCGCCGGTGCTGTCGCCCGTGGTGAGTTCAACTTCAACACCGTCAACCATAACGTCGCTGATGTAGTAGCAAGCAGCCGGGGTGATGGTGTATTCAGGAGTCATGCCATATTCGTAAACAATCGTCGTGTCACCAGGAGTGATGGTGCCGTTTTCAACCACATCGGAAGTGATCGTGTAGTGGTTGATGCCGAAGTAGGCGACGATAGCCACATCGGCGTGGATGTCCTCAATCGTACCAGCGAAAGTGGAGCTGTCGGCAATGGTCTGGGCCACACCGTCAACCACAACGGAATCAATATGGTAACCGGTGATGGGTGTCACCTCGTATGCGAAGTTGTCACCGCAATCGAGCGTGTCGGTGGGAGTAATCGTTCCAAGGCTGTCATAGTTGACAGAGGTATTGGCGATATAACGATAAACTTCTGCATTAGCCACAATCGTGTGGTTGGCGCGGATGTCTTCGAAGGAATGAGTGTAAGCCACACTATCATTGTAGGTGATGGTATCGGTTTCATCAATCACAATCGTGCTGATGTAGTGGCAGTCGTTAAGCGTGCTGACCACATACTGTACGGTGTCACCATATTTCACAGCGCTGTCGCCAGCAGGAACGATTTCGATGTTGGTCTCATCCGTGACGGAAGCCGTGATCGTGTAATTGTTCAAGCTGAAGGAAGCGCAGATGCTGGTATCGGAAGTGATGTTGTTGATTGCATAAGTGTAGAGGATGCTGTCATTAACACCAAACACCAGGACATCGTCGCCGCAAGTGATAGTGTCAATGTGATAACCGTGGGTTGCATCGGCTGCGATGGTCACCATGGAAGCGTCACCGTGGTTGACCGTTTCAGGATCAGCCGTCAGTGTACCGCCGTCAGCCGTGCAGACTGTCACCTTGTAAGTGTTGATGGCAAAGGTGACATTGAGTGTGCTATCGTTAGCAGCGTTTGCAATCACAAGCGTATCGGAGACCACATCATTGCCAGTATAGGTAGCGGTGCTGTCACCGATGGTGTAACCGGCAATGTGGTAGCCTTCGTTGGCATCCATAATGTATGTGAAGGAGGTACCGCAATCCACCGTGTCACTGTTGACCGTACCCATCGTTGCATCGAAGGTGGAGGCCATTTCGTAACGGATGATGCTGAAGGTAGCCAGAACTTCACCACTGTCGATGGCATTCCAGTTGAAGATGCCGTTCACCACCTGGTCGAAGTAGTTGGTGTCGTTAATGGTAAAACCAGTAAGTTCGTGGCAGCCGTCGTTCGGTGTCATGGTGAACTGCAACGGAGTGTTGTAGGCAATGTGCGTGAGGTCGGTGCTGTCGCAAACAAGAGTACCCTCGCCCTCCACGTTGAGGTGCAGCGTGTAGTAATCCATTGCAAAGTTGACAATTATCTTATGGTTCTCACGAATATTCTCCAAAGCCAGGGAGTATTCATCTTCCTGGTTGGTGAAGAGCGTGTCAAGGGTGCCGTCCAGATAGACATCTTCAATGTGATAACCTTCGTTGGCGCGGATCTGGTATGTATAGTTTTCACCGCAGTTGACGGTGTCCGGAATAGCGTCGGCAAAGACGGGGACAACTTCACCCATTGTCGGATAATAGACACGGGCGTTCATCACATAACGATAAGGTTCGAAGGTGACCTCAATCTTATGCGTGTCAACCACATTGGTGAACGTATATTCCATCGTGTCAGGATCGGTGATGGCTTCTTCAATGTCGTCCACCTTGACGCTGCTGATGAAGTAGCAGTCATCGGCTTCGATGGCGAAGGTCACATTTTCACCGTAAGTGATGTTGGTGTCGGTCGGATGGACATTGCCGTGACCATTGTTGACCACTCTGATCAGATGGAGGTCGAGGGCGAACTCAGCCTTCAAGGTGTCGTTGGCAGTGATATTGTTGAAGTACACCGTATCCACGAGTTTGTGATCGTCGTTGGTGTAGGTTCTGCTCACGCCGGTGGCGTTGATGGCCGCGATGTGATAACCGTTACCATTGTCAGCGGTGACAACAATCATCGTATCTTCACCATGGTTGACAGTAACCTGGGTGGGGTTGAAGTTGCCCTGACCGGCAACCGTCTGCGTGTAAATCGTATAGGTATTCACGGCGAAATCAACAGCAAGAGTGTGGTCACCGTGGATGTTTTCAATAGAGTCGGTCAGCGTGGCAACGTAGCTTTCCGTGTTGTCAACCGTGACAGGAGTACCACCGTCAATGGTGTAGCTCACAATGTGATTGCCTTCTTCTGCAGCGAGGTTGAACACATAATTAGAACCGCAGAGCACATTCAAAGTGGTGTCGCCCATGTTGTTCACAGTACCATTGCCCGTAATCTGCTGTTCCATTTCAAAGGTGTCAAGTGCGAAGGTCACATTCACTTTCGTGCTGTCAATGATGTTGTCCACCACGAAGGTCTGGGTGGCGGGAACATCAACCGTGATACGGACATCGTCAAGGTAGAAACGACGGGTATTGTTGCTTGTGCCGGCGCTCTCGAAAATCACAGTGGAGTTGGCTGTACCATTCGTTCCAGTGACCTCGAAATTGGAAAGCGTGCAAGTACCATTGCCCATCAAGGTCTTGGTGGCAATCGTCGTACCATCCACAATCACTCTCACGGGGCAGTCTTGACCGTCATTATTCCAGCCCTTGCCGGCGAAAGAAATAGTATAAGTACCATCTGAAAGGTCAAGACCTGAAATTCTGACGGAACCAGCGGTGCCTTGGGAACTGACACGGAGTTTACCTTTGGAAGCATAGACTGTATTCAGAGTCCAAGTGCCTCCGTTAAGGGAACTGGCGGTCACACCACCACCCGATGTTGCACACTCTTCAGCAGTTGCGCCAACAGAGGAGAAGTCCTCATCCACAACAGTGCGGGTATAAGCAGCAGAGCCACTCGTCACTTGGCTCATGTCGTATTCATTGTCATTAACAGTGATGCCGCTGATATGATAGCAATCATTAGCAGCCACCGTGAAGGTTTGGCTACCACCGTGGGCCACCATCGAAGTGGCGGGAGTTACTGTACCATTGCCGTCCGTAGTGGCGGTGACTTGGTACTGGTTGATGGCAAAGACAACTTGCAAGTTGTGGTTAGCGCGGACATCGGTAAATGTGTAGCTGTCGGCAGTTTCCACAGGAGTGCCATCCACAGAGAGGCTCTCAACATGCATGCCCGTGTTCGGAGTAATCACGAAAGTGTGGCTGTCGCCGCAGCTGACGGTAGTATCATTGGAAACCGTACCCTGAGTGTTGTCGTAAGTGGCGGTCAGGTCGTAAGGAATCTTGGAGAAGACCACGCGCACAACGCCGTCGGGAATCACAACATTGCTATAGGTAACAACGGTGGAGTTGTCGTCGGCAATAGTCTGCTCAACGCCGTTGATGAAGACAGAGTCGATGAAGTGGCAGTCGCCAGCAGTAATGGTGAAGTCGAGGGACTCACCGTGAACCACCGTCTCAGCGGAAGCTGTCACCGTACCCTCACCCGTCGTCTCAACAGCAACAGTATAGTTGTTCAGTGCGAAGGTGGCACTGATAGTGGTATCGGTGGTGACACTTTCGAGCGTAAATTCGTGAACCGTACCCTCGTTGGCAGTATTGCTCCAAGTCTGCTCACCGGAAGTGATGGTAGCGATATGGTAACCATCGGCGCTGTCGGCAATCACGGTGACCGTGGCAGAGGTGCCATAGTCAATCAGTGTATCAGCCGGGTTAATCGTACCATGACCGTCCGTGGTGGTAGTCAGGTGCATCTTGTCAAGGGTGAAGGCCACATAGATGTCCATGTCGTGGGCAATGTGGGTGACACCGAAGATGTCATCCATCACATGACCGGTATAGGCGTGGGTTTCACCATTCCAAATCACAGTGTCGATGTGAGAACCTTCATCGGCAATCACATCAAAAGTAACGCGGGAGTCGCAGATGTATTCGCCAGCCACATCGTCGTAGTTGCCGTTGATGGTACCGGAACCGTTACCAGATCTTGTGACAACAACCTGATAGTAGGCGGAGTCGAAAGTAACCACCACTTCCGTGTTGGTCTTGATAGAGTCAAGCGTGAAGGTGGTGCAAGTGGTGTCAATCAAAACACCGTTCACCATGAGGGAAGCCAGCGCATAGCAACCTTCCGTGGTGTTGAACGTGAGTTCCGGACGAGCACCGTAAGTAACCGTCTGCTCACCTTCGGGAGTGACCGTGCCGTGGGCACCGCCAGTGATATTCACCGTATAGTGGTTGATGCTGTAATAAACATCCATCGTGTGGTTGGCGGCGATGTTGCCGAAGTCTTTGGAACCTTCGTTCGTGTTCTCGTCGGTGTAAACCGTAAGCTCGTCGTCAATCTTCACAGAGTCGATATGATAACCCGTTGCGGCGACGTAGTTGTAAACAACGGCGGAGTCGCAGGGGAAGGTGGCGGTGGCCGTAATCGTGCCTTCGCCGTGGGCGGTGGCCGTCACCGTGTATTCAAATTTAGCGAATGTGGCGGACAGGGTGTGACCATTGGCATAAACGCTGTCGAAAGTAACAGGCACTTCCGTGCTCTGGGCAGCGAAATCGAAAGCAGCACCATCCTTGGTGATGGTTTCAATATAGTAGCAGTTGTCGGCCTTAACGGTGAAGATGGCATCCGTACCGTGAGCAACAACGGTGTCACCCAGAATGGTACCGTTTTCACCGGCTTCCACATGAACCGTGAACTCGCAAGCGCTGATCGGGGTAACCGTGAGGTTCAGTATCACGACGCTGTCGCAGTGGAGTTCTGTATCGAAGATGATGGTATCCAATTTGGATTCCGTACCGACAGGATAGGTCTTGGTGTGACCGTTGCCGGCATCGAAGGTGTAGGGAAGTTCGTTGGCGCAAATGGTAGCCTCAGCCGTACCGCTGTAGGACTGGTTGACGGTGAGGTTCAGGACCACGGTGCTGTCGCAGTTGGCGGTGGTATGACCGTGGAACGTATAGGTGTATTCGCCGGTGGCGGTGCCTTCCTCAAAGGAGGTGTCGTTCCAAGCGAACGGGAGGGCGCTGGTGCAGATGGTGGAATCCACCGTCTGGTTGTAGGTCGGGTTGACCGTGAGGTTCAAGGTCACAATGCTGTCGCAGTTGGCGGCCGTGGTGAAATGGATCGTGTATTCGCCTGTCACCGTACCAGCCTGGAAGGTGGTGTCATGACCATTGCCAGCATCGAAGGTGTAGGGAAGTTCACTGTCGCAGATGGTGACTTCGGCAGTCTCGTTGTAGGTCGGGTTGACCGTGAGGGTCAGAGTCACGATGCTGTCGCAGTTGGCGGCGGTGGTGAAATGGATCGGGTATTCGCCCGTCACCGTACCAACTTGGAAGGTGGTGTCGTGACCGTTGCCGGCATCAAAAGTGTAGGGAAGTTCACCCTGGCAGATGGTCTTCTCTGCAGTTTCGTTGTAGGCCTGATTGATAGTGAGGGTCAAGGTCACAACGCTGTCGCAACCGAGGACCGTTTCCCGATTGAAAACGATGGTGCCGCTCTCGGTGCCAGTTGTGAACGTGGTGTCGCGCCAGACATAGCCCTCACCCTCCAGCTGGTTGGAGCAGAGAGTAAGTTCTTCATTCTGGTTGTACGACGGGTTGACCGTGAGGTTCAGGGTCACAGTGCTGTCGCAGCCATTGACGGTCTTCTTGTTGAAGACAATCGTGCCGCTTTCGGTGCCCGCCTCGAAGGTGGTGTCGCGCCAGTCATACGGCAGCTGGTTGGAGCAGATGGTGAGTTCCGCATCCTCGGCGTATTCGCGACCGAGGGTGAGGTGCAGGTGGACGTATGCACTGTCGCAGCCGCCCGCACTCTCCAAGTGGAGGTTGTAGTCGTGTGTGCCGAACTCCGTAGCCTCATCGAAAGTGTAACCATGGAACACGAAGGGAAGATCGCGCTCACAAATGGTGGTGTCCACATTCACCTCGATTTCGCTGATGACATCCAGATAAAGGACGCGAACACTGTCGCGGTTCCCCTGAGCGGCACCAGCCTTGGTGAATATATATATATTTGTTTCTGTACATATACTATCATTACCGTCGAAGGTGGCAAACGTGTAGGATTGGCCTTCGCAGATGGCGACCACTTCTTCATACATTGTATCGGGAGCAGGCGCGGGAACGACCGTCACACTAAGGGTCACGAAGCTGTCGCAACCACAAGCGGTCTCATCTGCCAAAAATGTTCTGTAATAAATACCAGTAGTGGAAATGGTGGTGTCTTTGAAAAGGATGTTTTCACCTTCATTGATGGTGACATCCACATCATAAGTATAAGGAACAACCGTGAGGTTCAGCGTAACGATGGTATCAAGGGCCCCGCCGACACCGGGAGCCGTAGCCGTATAGGTTCCTGTCGTATAATCCCATGATGTATAGGTTGTGCTTCCCACCTTGTAGAACTGATCCCAGTTATTATTGTTTTTCATTTCACACAATGTCACATTGTCTGTGCGTGTAACAGGCTCCGGAATCGTATAGACGACATCGATGGACCGCACCCTGATATGTCCGCTAGTTGCATTGTCACCATTACGGAAAGCAATTGTGCTATTTGCTGAAATGCCCGACAATGTGTATGAAAGGCCATTTTTCTCTGCGGTCAAATCACTTCCATTGTCCACATTACAATAAATGATGTTTCCATCATACCCATTTGCTACATTAATCACCAATTTCGTTACTATTGCGTTGTTTATTGACAGCACAATACCACCCCCATTGCCATTGTGAGGATATATACGGATAGCGGAACCCGTAGTATAATACTTGGTAGTATTGGTTGCTTCACCATTCGTCGTGCTAAAGGTGATATGGCCATCCACTACCGTTCCAGCGCAATTTTCTTGCGCATTGGAGAACCCGCAACTGGAAAATGCGAACTCTGCACTAAGGCTCTCTTGTGCATTTGCGTTACCTACTGCCATCAGCAAAAGAAGCGCGACGGCAAGAAAACTCTTCATCTTGGAAAAGATTCGGAAATTCTTAGGCTCAAAAGTGTAAAACTTTTTCATAAAGATTGGTTTTTGATTGTTATTAATTTTCTTTTTTATTTTCTTATCTATTTTATTTTCAACAAATTATCAAATCATAGTTGCGGGTTATCAACAACTTTTACACTATGATATAAAATCTGACAAAAATAAGAATTATTTTTTTACTGACACGCTGTTATTTCTAAAAAAACCTTTTTTTTTAAACAGCGGATTGTGAACGGCTGAAAGGGGTTTTCAACAAGGCACAAAATGCCCACTCGTCCCCCTCCCCCCACAGTTCCGAACAAGTCACCAAACTATACCCTATTCACTAAAACCTATACCCTAAAACTATTGTCGCACCAGTGTCAGTACCTGCACCGCACTGCCAACGCCAACCTTGACGAAATAATAACCCGCCTTCAAATCGGCCACCTCTATACGAAAGGTCTGAGAACCCATACCGTCATACTTCCGAAGCAATCGTCCAGCCACATCGTAAACTTCTATTTCATTCATTTCCACAAGATTGCTTTCCACCGTCACCACATCCGTGGCCGGATTGGGATACAAACGGCACAATGGAAGACCAACGACAGTCTCATCCTCTATGGCATCGGGATTCCATTCAAAGCAGGTGGGAATCCACACCTCCCCCACACGGCTGCCGAAAAGATAGTCAACCAGTTCGGGACAGTCGATAAAGGGATTGCGATTATGCTGTATTTGACTATAAATCACTTGATTGCGATTTATTTCCTTTTCACTGACAGGGTCGGATTGATGCCACTCCACCATCATCTGCCGTGCCCAGTCCAGCAGTTGCGACCCGCTGAACATCGACTCCGAGGTCTGCCCGAGGTTTTTGTCCTTGTAACAGACCGTCATATAAAAATAGGAGCGGGCGAGATCGCCCTTGTAGGCATCAATCGGCTCAAAAGCGGTGCCGGAACAGCCGGGATAGCTGCACGGTCCCAGCTTGGAACCGTTGGTGCTGGTCCATGTGGCAGACGAAACCGTGCCGTACTGCAGGTTGCCGCGCTTGTTGTTCACCCATCCGTCAGTGGGATAGAGGTGAAAAAGGTCCGTCTTCATCGGGGTGGCATCCCCGAACCAACTCTGCGGCACAGTATGCTCACGATTGTAACAGTCCCCCTCCCGTGTGTAACTGCCGCACTGGTCGGTGCCGAAGTCGTAATAGTAGGCCGCCGTCCCGCCCGGCACATCCGAGTAGATGTCCCACACCTTCCCCGACGGCATCACGTCGGTACTGCGATAGGAGTTCCACAAATCGCTGTACGACACCGCAGTATGAGTCTTGATGATTTGGTAAAGGGCCGTACGGAGTTCCTCCCCGCTTTTTCCCGCTGCGGCATTGTAGTAGCCCGCGGGAATCTGGGCGTTAACCCACGCAAGAGTGGCGAAAAACAAAAGGGTGTAGAAGAGACGATGTTTCATCAGGTTACAAGTTTATCAGGTTACAAGTTTATCAAGTAGAGCCGCCATATTGCAGGGCTGCCATACTATGACAGCCCTACAATTTTCCATTTTCAATTTTCCGTTTTCAATTCTCAATTTTCAGTTGGTTGACGATTCTCACCGCTTCCACCGCCTCCTTCACATCGTGGACGCGGAGGATGTCCGTACCCTTCATCAATGCGATGGTATTCAAAATGGTGGTTCCGTTGAGCGCACCGTCAGGATTGGTTTCCAGAAATTTGTAAATCATTGATTTTCTTGAAATTCCAACTAAAAGAGGAAGCTGGTACTTTTGAAATTTTTCCAACCCATTCATCAGCTGGTAGTTCTGTTCCAGCGTCTTGCCGAAGCCAAAGCCCGGGTCGAGGATGATATCGCTAGCGCCGGCGGCACGGAAGACGGCCAGCTGCCGGTCAAAGAACCGGAAGACGGCCTCCCAGAGGTCACCGGAAACGGTCTGTAGCTGCATCTGCGCGGGCTTGGCCGTGGTGTGCATCATCACATACGGGACCTGAGCGGCAGCGACCGCCTGAGGCATCGCGGCATCGAAGGTGCCGCCGGAGATGTCGTTGATGATGGCGGCGCCGTTTTCCACCGACCGCCGGGCGACCTCCGCCCGCCACGTATCCACGGAAATCACCGCAGCCGGGAATTCACGCAGAATCTGTTGGATAGCAGGCTGGAGGCGAGACCATTCCTCTTCGGCAGAGACATCGGCGGCACCGGGGCGGGTTGAAACCGCGCCGATGTCGATGATGGCAGCACCCTCCGACAGAATCTGCTCCGCCCGTCTCAGCACGGCGGCATCCGTACGATAGCGTCCCCCATCAAAAAAGGAATCCTCCGTGACATTGAGGATTCCCATTACGATCGGATAATCTGGAAGGTTCATTGTTTCCATTTTTTGTAGAGACGGTGCATGCACCGTCTTTACATTATCGTTATTGTTGTAGAGACGCAAAATTTTGCGTCTCTACAATATTGGTTATTCGGATTTATTCTGAATATTTTTTCCACAATCGTCCACAATCATCTTGTACCAATAATCTGGGTATTCGGGATGTTCCGGACTTTCGCACTGCGGTTTCATTGCATTGGTTTTGAGGAACTTACCATCCTTCTCCTTCTTGACATTGCCGTCATTGTACTTTACCAAAAGGTATTCGAACAGGCGGTCCCACTCGGAGCAGACCTTCTTGGCGCAGGTGGCGGAATAGTCGGTGAGCATCTGGCGGGCCTGGGCCGGGTCTTTCTTGTACAGTTCATTGACCTTCGCTTCCATCTTCTTGATTTCAGCAACAAAGCCCGATTCAAGCTCGTTCTGCTTCTCATTCACATGCTTGATCATATCGTTGTAGCGGGTATAGACCAACTGGCTGACTTTGGTGAATTTCCAGTAGGCGGCCGTCGGGGAGTAGTCCACCATGGAGCCGTTGCCTTCCTGAAGTTCAAACGGGACCTTTGTGATACCGCAGAACATCGGCATGTAGCAGTTGGAACCGGCGTCATCGACACCGAACCAGAGGATGCCTCCGAAAACATCGGGAAGGTTGGGACGGCACTGGGCCACGAAGGAGAAACCGGTCTGCTGGGTGGCCGTGGCACGTTCGTGGATATAGTCCTTTCCGTCGTACTTCCATGTCATCGGGCGCCAACGGTAGGGGCAGGCATACGGACCCGCGCCGAGGTCTTTCGTCATGTCCATCGAGGAACCTTCGTAGTGGTCACGCATGAGCTGCATCACATCCTGGACACTTATCTTCTTGTCGGCTTTAATCCAGAGCGGAAAGTTATTGCTGAGATTGTCGCCACGGGCGTAGTCCTCATATTGGGCCATCAGGCCGGGGTTGCAGCGGTAGAAAGCCATCCACACACGGGCGTCGCAGAAGCGGGCACCCTCGAAGTTGATGGGGTTATAGGCATCGCGGAAGCTGAAGTCGGCATCGGCGGCATCCTTCGCATAGTAGCCTTTCAATCTTGCAAAAGAGATCACGTCATGTGCATAGACGGTTTCGATGTCGGGCAGAAAAATCTTGTCTATCTCCTTGTTGGTGATGGACTTCTTGCCGTCACGAAGGGGGAAGGTGGTGATACGTGCCTGGTTGGCGTGGCCGCAGATGTAGCCGTCGGGAATGCGGCGGGCCACCCACACGGCGCCGTTGGTCCAGCCCTTCACGATCTTGCCCTTGGCATCTTTCATTTCAGCGCCCTTGCCGATGATTTCGAAAATCCATGCCTCGTTGGGGTCAACGATGGAGAAGGATTCACCTTCGCTGCGGTAACCGTATGCGTCGAGAAGCTCGCTGATGACCTTGATGGCCTCGCGGGCGTTCTTGGCACGCTGGAGGGTGATGTAGATGAGGGAACCGTAGTCAATGAGACCGGGTGTGTGCCACAATTCCTCGCGACCGCCGTAGGTGGTTTCACCGATGGCCAACTGATGTTCGTTCATGTTGCCCACAACAGAGTAGGTATGAGCCACTTCCGGAATCTGGCCGAGACGTTCGCCGGTATCCCACTCGATAATGTCGCGGAACGAGCCGGCGGGATGGTTGGCGGCAGGATAGAAGTAGAGCTCGCCGTACAGTGTGTGCGAGTCGGCGGCGTACGAAACCATGCAAGAGCCGTCGGCGCTCGCCCCCTTCGTAATGATGAAGTTGGTGCACGCGCTCACCCGCAAGGACAACAACATACTTATTGACAGTACGATAACAAGAAATAATTTTTTCATAACAACCTATTTTCTGATGATACCTGAATGATTGACGTTCGGAATGACCAGCAGCGGCATCGGAGCGTAGTTCATCAACTGACGGGTGTTGCTGCCGAGCCAGAAAGAGGTGATGTCGTCCTCTTCCTCACGCATGATGACCATCAGATTCACATCTTCCTGCTTGCCCCACTCGATGACGGACTTTGAAACCTGCCCATGGATGTCGATGGTGGAGGCGGAGTAACGGACACCGGCCTCGCCGCACATACCGACGGCGTGGTTCAGCTGGATATTGATGACGTGCTTTGTCTCAGCCGTGCACGGAGCGCAGATACCGAGGAGCAACAACTTGGCGGAGAAGTATTTGGCAAATGCAATAGAGGTCTTCATCTTCTGCAAGGTCTCGAAGCTGGTGTCAATCGGGACGAGGATGTGGGTGAGGTCACGGTTGATTTTGATATGGTTGCCGATGATGAGGACGGGGACGGTGGTGAGACCGACAATCTTCATGGTGTTACTGCCGATGAACATCTCCTCGAAACCGGATACGCCGTGGGAGCCGACCACAAGGATGGAATCCTCCAAATTGGCGGCATACTGGGTGATTTCGGCGTAGGCCTTGCCTTCGAGAATCACAGTCTGGATATCATTTTCGGGGGCTTCGGCACGGCTCACCTCGAGCAATTTCTCCAAGCGATCCTGGGCGGTTTTCACCAAAGTTTTTTCGTCAAGGGCACCCAGTTTACTGGAGGCACCGGGGGTTTTCACCCAGACGATATGGATTTTGGCATCGGTTTTCAATGCGAGGGCGACCGCGTGGCGCAGTGCGTTTTCCGAATTTTGGGAGAAGTCAATTCCCACGACGATATTTTTCATAGTTTCAAATATTTAAGTTTTACAATAATGACTAAATTTCATGTTGACTAACGGATGAGTGCCATATCCGGAATCTCCTTGTCGTAGTCACCTTTGGCGAGGCGAGCCTTGATGTCGCGGAAGGCTTCGAGCGTGCGGTCCACGTCCTCGATGCTGTGGGCGGCGGTGGGGATGATGCGGAAGATCAGCATTCCCGGAGGAATGACGGGGTAGGTGACGATGGAGCAGAAGATGTTGTAGTTCTCGCGCAGATCAACGGCGATGTTGGCGGCTTGGTTGATGCCGCAACGGAGGTGCACCGGGGTCACACACGCCTCGGCGGGTCCGATTTCGTAACCGAGGTCACGGAAACCCTTCTGGAGGCGGCGGGTCACTTCCCAAAG
>JAEEGL011320419.1_pt1 | contig 39537 bp, 33 predicted proteins | sample 9134231 | NCBI WGS metagenome assembly JAEEGL01 (sample SAMN16246548, study PRJNA631951) | gut metagenome | biome: gut microbiome; feature: rumen; material: fiber-attached | host: Bos | place: Iran: Karaj | collected 2018-10
CTGCGGCAGATATTTGTTTATCATCTCAAGGATCGGCGCCAGTTTGTCATAGGTCATACAGAGGGGATTCGCCGAAAGAAGCTGGATCGTCTTTGCATCCGGGACGATCTCGGCAAGCTCCTTTAAGTCCTCTTCGATCCACTCCATCGGCTGCAGCTTGAAGGGCACACCCTTGTACATCGTGCAGAATTTGCAGCTGTTATGCGTACAGCCCTGGGTGATCTGCAAAAGCGGGAACGTAGGCCAGTAAGGGTTTCTGTATACGGTATCTGTAAAATGCATTTCGCGCCTCCTTACAGCTCCGTCACGAAGTCCTCAAGAGGCATACGCTTGAAATGCCAGGCGTTGGGCTTCGATTTTTCGGACGGGTAGCCCATGGCGAACATCATGACCGGGATGATATTCTCCGGCAGTTCAAAGACCTCGGCGACCGTCAGCGCGTCGAACCCTCGGAGCCATACGCTGTGAACGCCGAGCTCTTCCGCCTCGTACATCATCGTCGTCGCGGCGATACTTGCGTCCTGCTCGCCGGAGTTGTAATTGCGGAACATCCGGTCGTGCGGCGCGGTCCATACGGTATCAAGATCGTAGCACACGAGGATCATCAGCGGCGCGTTGTAGTGGAACGGCGTCACCGTCTTCGCTTTCGCCAGCGCCTCGGGGCTGCGCAGAACGTAAAAGCGCTGCGGCTGATAGTTGCAGGCGGTGGGCACGATCCGCCCGGCTTCCAGTATTTTGTCAAGCTTCTCCTGCTCCACCGGACGGGGATCGAAGAAGCGCTCCGAATATCTGTTTTTTGCAAGTTCAAGAAAATCCATAATATCCTCCTTATCCGACGAACGGCGCGCCGAGCTCGGCGACGATCTTTTCGCAGGGATCGATGCTCCTGATCAGCCCCGCAAGGTTGCTGACGGTGTTGACTCCCGCGTCGGGATCGCCCTTCAACATTCCGTAATAGAAGCTCCCCGAAGGCGGGTTCATATCGCCGCGTTTGTTTGCTTCCAGCCCCTCTTTGCCGTACTTGTGAGGAGTCGTTCTCCATTTGGAATATCCGTTACTCTGTGTAAACACGATGAAGTCGTCCGGGTGGGTGTCCATGATGTCTTTTTTGGTAGCATCCGCCGCGCGGCATTCCTTTGAAAGAATGAAACGCGTACCGACGAACACGCCTTGGGCGCCGACGATCTCGGCGGCTCTCGCCATTTTCTCATTTACGATACCGCCTGCAGCAAGAACCGGAACACTTACGGAGGCAGACAAGAGCGCAGTGATCGCGGTCGTACCGGTGGAGAGACCAGGCATACACCCTCCTTCGTCGCATCCGGTGGCGACGATGATATCCGCACCGGCTTTTTCGGCAAGCTGTGCGCCGCGAACGGTCGGGTTGGCTTCGCGCATGATGACGGTGAAGCCGTCGCGCTTCCACGCCCTGATCTCATCGGGAGAAACGTTCCCCGCAACGACGAGGATCATCACGCCTTCTTCCTTTGCGAGCCCTATCATGGCTTTGCTAAAGCCGTAAGGATCGCCCGCCTCGGGAAATACGTTGATGCCGAAGGGCTTGTCGGTTTTGGCTTTGGTGTTTCGGATGGCTTTCCGCATTTCCTCGACGGATTCCGGGACGCCGCGCACGATCTTGGTGGAGTCGGCGCTCGTTCCGAGAACGCCCAGACCTCCGGCGTTTGATACGGCGGCGACAAGGTCGGAAGAGGTGATCCACGCCATAGGCCCCTGGATCACGGGATATTTGATTTTCAGGATATCACAAACTCGGTTCATGGGTTATTCTCCTTTTCGGTTTTGTTTTCACATATATTTTACGCATTCGCCTTGACTTTTTCAATATACAGAAGTATAATATCGTCAGAAATTATTACATAATTACAATTATGTAAAAAGAGGCTTGGTATGGCGGAGATCACAAAAAACTGGATCGCGGATAAAATGCGGGAGCTGATGAAGCGCAAGCCCATCGAAAAGATCCGCGTGACCGAGATATGCGAGGCGGCGGACATCGAGCGCCCGACGTTTTATTATCATTTCAAGGATAAATACGATCTTGTGGCGTGGATGTTTATTTCCGACGCCACCGGCACCGACGTTCTGTCCGTCCGCTCCGCCGCCGACGGGCTCAACAAGATGAAGCAGGAGATCCTGTTTTACAAACGCGCGTACGAAGATAAGTCGCAAAACGCGCTGTGGCGGTATATGATCGAATACTTCGTCAGGCGGTATTCGGATCTTGCAAAGGAAAAGCTGGGCGTCGATACGCTCGACACACAACTATCATACAGTATACGCTTTTATTGCACCGGCGCGGTCGGGATGACGCGCGAGTGGGTGCTGGAGGACAACATCACCTCCGCCGAGACCGTGGTGAAAATGATGTTTTGCTCCATGCCGGAGAATATGAGAAATGTTCTGCTTTGACCGGTAAAGATTGTGTAAAATGACCCGACAAACTCTGATATTCTATGGTATTGGAGTAATGAAGAGAAAAGAATATAACCGACTGAATGGAAAAAGTCCGCTTCAATACGAGGCGGGCTTTGTCGGTTTCGTTATTCTCTGATACAGCGCCGATTCATTTCCGGTCCTCGGAGGAAGAATGCGCTCGGGGTGCCGTAAACACTTGATTTTGTTTGGATTTGGTCAAATCCGTTATCTCCACTAGGACCATACTACCTTAGCACTTTAAAGTGATGAATTTTTACTTTTGGAGAAGTATTTAACAATCGTTATAATCGACAGAACAATGAACATTGTCGAAAACTTGCCGAAAAGTTGCGTCGGAAATGACGTAACTTTTTGATATTATGCATTGACGTAGGCGTACTCACTTGTGAAAAATATCAACTCAGTAATCAATACAGAATCAATGGAAAAAATGACTTCAACCGTTATCAACAAGTGGTTATTAAACAGAGGATTTATAACGGCGTCAAAAGTTCCGACAACTGTGAACAAAACTGTATTCAGCCCGTCGGAACTTGCGTCAAAAATAGGAATAAAAACCGAATCTGTTATTAATAAGGCTACCGGCGAAGTTAATCCGCAGATCAAATTCAGCGAAAGCGCTCAACTGTTTATAATTGAAAATATGGAAGAAATATCCGGATGCGTTTGATCACACTGAACTACTCAACTTAGCCTTTCACGAGCACGGTCTTCACGTTTTTGCCCGCGAGCGCATCGCGGAAAGCACGGTTCGTCTCGGAGACCGGATACGTTGTCGCCAGCGACCGGATAAGGGGCTGAAGTTCCGCGTGCTCTTTCAGGAAGGCGAGGTAGTCGTGAACGTCGAGCATCGAATACTGCGAAGAACCGATGATCCGGAGCGCTTTAAACGTGATCAGCTCGGGCCGGATCTCCACGCCGCCCGCGTTACTGTATTGACCGGGAACGAGATAAACGCCGCGGTTTCGCAGAACGTTGATGCCGAGCGGGACAGCGGAAGGTGAGCCTGACGCCTCAAAGCACAGATCGACGCCGAGACCGCCGTTTTCCGCCTGGAGTTTTTTCTCAACCGCGTCCGTGCCTTCCGCCTGAAGGCTCAGCACTTCGTCAGCGCCGAGTTCAAGCGCCAGTCTGCGCTTTTCAGGATTATCCCTGCCGGTCACAGCATACAGTTTTTTTACGCCGATCGCGCGCAGATATACGATCGCGAAGCAGCCGACGGGGCCGAGCCCCTGAACGACGGCAACGGTTTCTTTTCCGGGGACAAAACCCGCTCTTTGGCCCAGTCTGAATGCGTGTATTGCCGTGGGCCCGGGGCAGGCGAAGACCGCAGCCGCGACGGGGTCAATTCCTTCCGGTATCCGTACGAGGTTCGCAAGAGGAGTGAAATTGACCTCCGCGTACCCGCCGAACAGGTAAGGCGAAGTGTTTATGCTGCCCTCGTTCGTGACTTTCATATTAACGCAGTTCGCGTCGTCGCCGCTGAGGCAGAGGGGACATTCACCGCACGGCACCGCAATGTCGGCAATGACGTTGTCGCCGGGCTTCAGCCCGTATTTCGCCGCTTCCTCCGGGTCGCAGTCATTAAGTCTTCCTACAAATTCATGTCCAACTATCGAATCCACCGGTGCAAACAGCGTTCCTCTCTGAAAATGCAGGTCCGTGCCGCATACGCCGCTTGCGATCAGCTCTGATCTTCCGTAGCCTTTCGGCGCCTTTACGACCTCGAATTCTTTGATTGCGAACGGCCTTCCGGGACCCTGAAACACCGCGCCCTTTGCGGAAGGCACTTTGATCTTATTGCTCCCGATGCAGTTGTTTTCAATAATTTCAGTCATTTCAGTCATTTTAGCTAATCCTTTCTGGTACGAATAGTAAATCACTCGACGGTACAATCGAAATATTGTCCGTAAATCTTTTTTATGCGCGAAATTTCATCCGGGCCCGGCGGAGATGTCGATGCGTATGCGTATTCTTTCCCCATTGCCGCATATTTTGCACTTCCGAGCCGGTGAAAGGGGAGCAGATCCACTGACTTCACGCCCGCGCCAAGTAATTGACCGCACATGATTTCCGCGTCGTTTTCTGACAAATTAAACCCCGGTATGAGGGGTACACGCACACGCACGTTCTCGCCGCGCTCCATAAGTTTGCTGATATTGTTAAGTACCGCTTCCCGGTCTCCTCCGGCGATTTTTGCGTACTTTTCGCTGTCCGCAGTTTTATAATCGATAAGGAACACCTGAATGCGGCCGAGCAGCGGCACGAACCGCTCCCACGGAACGCACGCGGCTGTGTCTATGACCGTATTTACGCCTTCTTCGGAAAGCAGATCTATTAGCCCGGAGAACTCTTCGCTCTGAAGCATCGGCTCGCCTCCGCTTAAAGTGAGACCGCCCTCGTCACCGTAGAATTCTTTATCCTCCAGCACTTCCTCCGCCACTGTTTCAACGGACAAAACTCTCCCGTGAACGACAACTTTCCCTGCCTGGGCGTATACGAGGCGCTCTGGCAATGCTGAAACCGTCTCGGGGTTATGGCACCACGGACAATGCAGGTTACAGCCCTTCAGGAATACCGTCGTGCGTATTCCCGGACCGTCACCAGTGCTGAAGTGCTGTATTTCCGATACGTTTAACATGTTCAAAATTGCTGGCGCCCTGGCGGCAATTATCAGAGATCGTCGTGCTGTGTGCGGCTAAGTATGTCGAGCTGGACTTCTTTCGCGAGCGTCACGTAGAGGGCTGAGAAACCGGAGACGCGGACAACGAGGGAGCGGTAGTTTTCGGGATGTTCCATCGCGTCGATCAGTATCTTGCGCGAAGTCGAATTGATCTGGACTTCCTGGCCGCCGCGGCTGAAATACACGCGGATCAGCTTAAGCAGCTTTTCACGCTTCCCGTCCGCGAAGGCGGAAGGCGCAAATTTCTGATTAACCACCGTGCCGCACGCGCAATTCGTGTAATCGGGTTTAGAAACGCTCAAGAGCGTTGACGTCACGCCGCGTGTATCGCATCCGTACGTGGGGGAGGCGGCGTCTGAAAGCGGCTTCCCGGCGAGTCTTCCGTCCGGCGTTGCGCCCAGAGCCATACCGGCGTTGATATTCGAAGTATTGGCCGCCATAGCGGTATAAAAACCGCCGCCGTCGTACGTGTGATACTTTCTGAACTCATCGGACAAATGCTGCGTATACCAGACGGCGTAGCGGTCAACGAAATCGTCGTTGTTCCCGTATTTCGGCGCCGCGAGGGCAAGTGCGTGAAGTTCACCGTGACCTTCGTAATTATCGCGCATTGCCTGCACGATCTCCGAAAGCTTAGCGGCGCGGTCAACGAATACTATCTTTTCTATTGCCGCGAGCGAGTCGCTGACGGTCCCGACGCCCATAAGCGCCGCGCCATGTATAGACGGATATTTCGAGCCGCCGTTGTTTATATCCTTGCCGCGCTCGATGCAGAACTGGGCGAAAAGCGACAGGAAGGGGCTGTTATAGTTTTCCGGATCGGGCACCGACATATAGCGGTTAGCGGTATCGACGTAATCTTTTACGGCCTTATCGAGCAGCAACGTATAGATCTTCATAAAATCTTCCATTGACTGAATGTCATCAGGGCTGCTGAGTCTTCCGCCCTGTGCATCGCTTTTCACGCCGCATTCCGCAGCCGCACTCTGCAGCGTATCGCCGTCCAGAAGCATTTTTTCAAGGTAATTTATCGGGTCGAAACGCCCGTCGTTCCACGGCGGCTGCTGGCCGGGCAGGAAGTTTTCGATGCATCCCACCATGCAGTAATTGCGCACGTCTTTAAGGTGGTATCCGTACCGCAGTAGGGCGGGAATATTCGCCATATCGTTCATAAGCGCGGGGTAGCCGAGACCGGTCCCGATGACTTTAAGGCATTCGTCCAGAAATTCGTCGGGCGTGTCAGGGGCAATGCGTGCAGAAAGGTTAGGACCGGGCATATTGACGTCGCGTACGGCGCGAAGCACACAAAAGCTGAGCTCATTGACCGCGTTGATTCCGTCGGCGTCAACGCCCCCGATGCAGATATTTACGACGTCGTCTCCACCGAGGATCCTCCTTTCACAAATCTTCGCGAACGTGTTGGCAACGAGCAGTTCGGCTTCTTCGCACGTAATATTTCCGGCGTCAATATCTTTTTTGAACAGCGGGTACAGATACTGGTCGATCCTTCCGAGCGCCATGGCGTAGCGGCCCTCGTACAGATAGCAGCTGTGGATCATCCATACGAGCTGGAGCCCCTGCGCGAACGTCTGAGGCGCACCTTCCAAAAGCGCCTCGCAGTTGTTTTTTATGAAATCAAGCCGTGCAGCTCCGGCAGGGTCGTCATCGCATTCCGCGGCAAGTTTTTTTGCAAGCTCCCCGTGTGCCCGGATACGCTCCGAGAGCCCCTTAAGCGCCAGCTCCATACTAAGCAGAAAGTCAACTGCTTCCGGATCGTCAGAATGCTGCGCTTTCGACGCTTCTATTTTGCGTTTCAGGCCTGGAATTCCGACGGTAAGAACGGGCTCGAAATCCGAAGCAAAATGGTCTGAATGCGTAAAAAAGTTTCGCTCGGGATACATCGCGTTAAGCCTGGCGGACTCAGCCTTCTGCTCGGGCGTAAGGTCAATAAACAGCGGCCTTATGCTTCCGACGATCAGGTCGTTTTTATATATTTGAGGCCGCGGCAACGTAAACAGCGAATAGATACCGGCCGCCCGTCTTCCTGACGGCGTGTCGCGGACAATATCTTCATCTGCGCCTTTTTCTTTTCTTTCAAAATAGCCGTATCCGACCGAGCGGAACCAGTCAGGTCTGTACTCTCCTGAAGCAGGGGAAAGCATCTCCTGCTTTAGCGCCTCTAAACTGTTGTTCCCGGCAAATTCACTGATTTTCATCGGATCCACACTCCTGTACCGGTAAAAGTTTCGAAAACCTGAAACTTTACCCGCTGATCTTCGGAAAGTATATAATAAAAAAAGATAAAATGCAAACAAAAAAATGCAAACAAAACAGCTCGTTGCGCCGTTGCTCGTCGCTCGTGCCGTATTGATTTTTCCTCCTGAAATCTTTATAATTGAAACGTAAACAACTGGCATTGAAGCAGAAAGGGGAACGCCTTATGAACATAACAAAAAACAGAGAAGAAAACAAATTGACCGTCGCCGTCGAAGGAAAGATCGACTCTGTTACCGCACCGGAATTCGAAGCATTTATCAGGGAAAATATTGACGGCGTGACCGAACTGACGTTCGATTTCTCGTCGCTCGATTATATATCTTCCGCAGGACTGCGCGTGCTTCTGCTTACCCAGAAACGCATGAATGCACAGGGTACGATGAAGGTTACAAACGTCAATGAAACAGTGAGTGAGATTTTTGAAGTTACCGGTTTTTCTGACATACTCACTATCGCTTAAGCAAAGCATATGCTTTTAATAAGGAGCGCACAATGCCCGAAAAAAGTGTAAGAGAGATGAATAAATACGAGAGGCTGCGTTATTCGCTCGCTTCCCGTACGTTCCATACTGCGATAGGCGGAGCTGCGATCCTGGGAATCGTTGCCCTGGTCATCGGCCTCGGATGGTACGCTTATTCATACTCGAGCCAGATTATCAAAGGAGCTTTCGGCGTTACGAAGAATGCTCAGCAGATCATTTCAAAAGTCGTCGATCCGACCTCTCTCGGGCGCGACGTAATGGATCTGTACAGATCGGTCCCTGAAGAAACTCGCGGTGACGGGGATGACGCGGAATACCTTTCACTGTACGACTCGTTTAAAACGCGGGAAGATTACGTACAGATATTGTCGATCCTTAAAGATTTCCGCGATTCCAGCACTGTCAGCGACGTGTACTACGCTATGTACGACGAAGAAACGGGTATGCTGGTATATTTTGCGGATCCGGACGAAGACGAAGACACTGTATGTCCTACGGGCTTTTTTGAGACCGCCACGAAGAAAGAACTCAATACGTTCCTTCGCTGGAACGGCAAAAAAACGCCTTATTATATAGAAAAGACCGAAAGATACGGCTGGATCTGCACGACCGGAATAAGTGTAAAGGATCAGGACGGAAGCATTGCCGGATTCATACTCGCGGACGTAACGCTAAAAGAAGTGGGAAGCGGAATGCTCAGGTTCCTGCTCCAGTACGGAATATCGATGTTCGTACTCATAAATCTTGTCGCGATATTCATGACGCGACACATGAAGAAAAAGCTGGTGAAACCCATAAACGAGATCGCTGAGGCGGCCGAAGCGTATCTGAAAGATAAGAAAGACGGCGCAAGGGTAACGGATCATTTCTCGAAGCTCAATATAAATACGGGCGACGAAGTTGAGAATCTTGCCCTTATTATGGCAGATATGGAAACCGATCTTGCGGATTACGAGGACGATCTTACCAGAGTTGCCGCGGAAAAAGAGCGCATCAGCATCGAACTTTCGCTCGCGACAAGGATCCAGGCGGATATGCTGCCGAATATTTTCCCCGCATTTCCTGACAGAAGCGAGTTTGACGTGTTTGCGTCAATGAAACCCGCGAAAGAAGTTGGCGGCGATTTCTACGACTTCTTCCTTATTGACGAAGACCACCTCGGACTCGTAATGGCTGACGTATCGGGGAAAGGTGTCCCCGCGGCGCTGTTTATGATGGTATCGAAGATACTTGTCCAGAACATAGCGATGTCAGGTAAAAGCCCGGCGGAGGTCATTAAGACTATCAACGCTCAGATCTGCGCCAATAACCGCGAAGAAATGTTCGTGACGGTGTGGTTCGGAGTGCTGGACGTTCGCGACGGCACGCTCAGGGCGGTCAATGCGGGCCATGAATATCCGATGCTTAAGAAGCCCGGCGGCGACTTCGAACTGGTAAAAGACACACACGGATTCGTTGTAGGCGGATTCGCGTCTTCAAAATACAAAGAATATGAACTGAAGCTTGAACCCGGTGCGAAGCTGTTTTTGTATACCGACGGAGTTACGGAAGCGTCTAACGAAGATTCCGTGCTTTTCGGAACGGGGCGAACGCTCGAAGTGCTGAATAAAAATAAAGATGCAGGGCCGGAGAGGGTCGTTCAGAATGTAAACAACGCGATCTCTGAGTTTTGCGGAAGCGCTCCGCAGTTCGATGATATTACGCTTATGTGTCTCGAGTATTTCGGGAAAGGGAACACGGAAATGAAGGAAATTACTGTCGAAGCCAAAATTGAAAACATCCCTGAAGTCACTGATTTTGTCAACGGCGAACTTGAGAAACTTGAGTGTTCACTTAAGGCGCAGATGCAGATAGACGTGGCGATAGACGAACTGTTCGGCAACATTGCCCGCTACGCATACGGCGGTGGCGCGGGAAACGCGACAGTTCAGATTCGCGCAAAGAAAGAACCTAAAGCAGTGGAACTGACGTTTATTGACGGCGGCACCCCGTACGATCCTTTGAAGAAAGACGATCCGGATATTTCTCTCGGAGCAGACGAGAGGGAAGTCGGAGGGCTCGGGATCTTCCTGGTCAAAAAAACGATGGATGACATGAAATACGAATATAAAGACGGGCAGAACAGACTTACGGTAACCAAATTGCTGTGACCTGCACAAGCTGCACTTCAAATAAAAAGGAGACAGAAGATATGAAATATAAAGAAAACGGCAGTGAATTGACAATATATTTTGAGGGGCACATCGATTCCGCAAACGCGAAGGAGATAGAAGACGAGATCAGCGCCATAAAGGAAAAGGTACGTCCGGAAAAACTTGTCATTGACTGCGAGAATCTTCAGTATATATCAAGCGCCGGACTCAGGATAGTTCTGCGCCTGATGAAAGAGATCAAACCTATTTCTATCGTCAACGTCTCTTCTGAGGTTTACGAGATATTCGATATGACCGGTTTTACGGAGATGGCGAAGGTGCACAAAGCGTACAGAAAAGTGTCCGTCGACGGCTGCGAAATTATCGGAAAAGGTGCGAACGGAACCGTGTACAGAATTGACCGCGACACGATCGTAAAGGTCTACGTGAACCCGGATTCGCTGCCGGAAATCCAGCGCGAACGCGAGCTTGCCCGAAAAGCATTCGTGCTCGGTATCCCGACCGCTATACCGTACGACGTTGTCCGCGTAGGCGAAGGCTACGGTTCGGTTTTTGAACTGCTCAGCGCAAAAAGCCTCGCTGAGATCCTCTCCAAAGATCCCGGCCAGTTCGACAGCGTACTTAAATACAGCGTGGATCTGCTCAAAACGATTCATTCGAAGGAACTTCCGAAAGGCGAGATGCCTGACTGCAAAGCCACGGTGCTGGGCTGGGTGGAATTTCTGAAAGACTACCTTCCGGAAGCGCAATATAAAAAACTAAAAGCGCTCGTGGAGGGTGTCCCCGAGGATAACCATATTATGCACGGCGATTATCATATGAAAAACGTCATGCTGCAGGACGGAGAAGCGCTGCTGATAGATATGGACACGCTGTGCCTCGGCTACCCGGTGTTCGAATTCGGCTCGATTTTTAATTCGTATATCGGATATTCTGAACTCGATACGGAAAACGTCAGAAAATTCCTCGGCATTCCTTTTGAAACTGCGAAACAGATATGGGACAGGACGGTGCGCATGTATTTCGGAACCGACGACGAGGCATTCATTCAGGCGGTAAAGGACAAGGCAAAGATCGTAGGTTATACGAGAGTTATGCGCCGCGCGATTCGCCGCGGGTCAATGGACGATCCCGCCACGCTTGCTGTCGTCAATAACTGCAGAAAGCATTTTGACGAACTGCTTGCGCGTGTTGACACACTTGAATTCTGAGAGGGGCGCCGCCATGAAGATATACGTGCGAAAAAAGAAGCCGAAGCTTTACGGCCTGCTGATATTCTCGATAGTGTTTGTGATCGCCGTCGCGGTCCTTTATGCGATCTCGCAAAGCACGAGCTTTAATGCGCTGCCTTACATAACGGTATCGATGCCGCTGTATTTTGCCGCAGTGCTTGTTATACTTGTGATATCGCTCAAAAGGCAGATCGAGTACAATCCTTATTCGTACAATACGATCTATTATTTCGGCTTTTCGCTGTTCGTATTGTCCGTGCTCGTCACACATATTGCCGCGGCGATCAGATATTTCATGAACACCGGGGAATACGGGTTCCGCGATACGGCCAGGATCATACTCTGGTCTGCGCGGCAATACATGATCGTAACGTTTCCGCTGCTCGCTGTTTTCTCGATAGGTCTGCTGGTCTCGAACATTGTCCTTATTAAGAAAGAAGGGAAGAGCCTCGCCAATACTCTGGGTATTCTGCTCGCCGTCGCGCTGATGGCGGGAGAGGGAGTGCTTATCTGGCTCGGAAGCATTGCGTCGGGGCCTTTCGGTATCGCGATCAATCTTTTATGCGCCATTTTTGTTTACGCTGAATGTATGCTGTTCGGGGCGATTTTCGCTGACATTCTGGTGGCAGCGCACGTTCCGGCGTATGACAAGGATTATATTCTGATATTGGGCTGCAAGGTGGCGAAAAACGGCGAACCGATGCCGATACTTCAAAAACGTATTGACCGCGCCATCGCTTTTTATGACGAGCAGGTGAGAAGGACGGGGAAAGCTCCCGTATTCATTCCGTCCGGCGGAAAAGGGGCCGATGAGCCGTTGTCCGAAGCGGAATGTATGCGCAATTACCTGATCGCCAAAGGGTTTACCGATGAGCAGATAATAATGGAGGACGAATCGAAAAATACCATACAGAACATGCGCTTTTCCTTCAAAAAAGTTCCCGAAGAGGCGAAATGTGCCTTTTCAACTTCCGGATATCACGTTTTCAGAAGCGGTATAGCGGCTAACAGGGCGCAAAAATTCAAGGCGGAAGGCGTAGGCGCTCCGTCCAGGTGGTATTTCTGGCCGAACGCTTCAGTGAGAGAATTCATCGGACTGCTTACGGGCCACAGGGGAAAGCAGCTGCTCGTGCTGTTCGGGCTGATCGCGGCGTACCTGCTGCTGAGCTTTCTGGCCGGATGATATTTTTGCTCGCGCTTTGCTCGCGATGAGTTGCCAATCCGGGCAGATCAGTATATAATATAAAAAAATACCCGGAGGTAACTGTATGTTTTGTCCATTTTGCGGAAACGAAGTAAAAGACGGATCGGTCTTTTGTCAGAAATGTGGAAAACGGCTTGTAAATGAGGCTGCGAACAGCGTTCAGATAAAAAAGGAAGCGGAGACCTCTGCAGAGGCTGCAGCAGCAGAAAAAGAAGCAAAAACAGAAGCAAAAGCTGCCAAACCTGTTTCAAACACGCCCAAAAAGAAACTAAGCAAAAAAGCGTTGACCGGAATAATTGCCGGAGCAGCCGCACTGGTACTGGCGATAATCCTTATAGTAGTGCTCGTGTCTGTTACCAGAAATAAAGGCGGAAAGTCTAATTTTGCAGTTCCTTCAGGGGCAATAGAGTATTTTGAAAAAGACGGATATTTATATCTTGTCAACTCGAAAGGCGCGCTCACCAGGGTGGATCTTGACGGCGGCGAGCTCAACAGGTACAACATCAAGTTCGATGCGAACAACGAAAAGGCTGTGTTCGCCGTTGAACGCAAGTCTGATAACTGGCTTTTGAGCAGTTCATACGATGTATATTATTATGACGGAAAAAGCGCTGTTAAGATCGACGAGATCACAGATAAGAACTATTATGACGATTTTCAGATCTTCTTCACCGGAAATGTCGTCGTGTATGCAAAAGACGATAATATTTACTCATATTCCGGAGGAAAGAGCGCTCTGATCGCAGAAGACGCTGAACTTTCTGCTTTGTCTCCGGACGGAAAAACGATCGGGTATTACAAGCGTACTGAAGATAAAGTGCAGGGTTATTATTTCACCGGAGGAAAAGAACATTTCGTGATAAACTCCGGATATCCCGTTTTTATAACGAATAACGCAGATCTTGTTTATATAGAGCGCGAAGGCAGTTCGGACTCCAGCACGTTTTATGTCCAAAGAAGGGACAAAGAAAATACGAGAGTAAAGCTGTGGAATGAAAATGAAGTCAGCAGCGGCGGCACAGTAAATTATGACGGCACCCAGTTGCTTATCTTAAAGGAAAACGGATCATATTTCTGCAAGAACGGCAAAGAACCTGTAAAAGTTTCAAATAAAAAGTTACTTCCGCTTATCCCGGGTGGCGTTCTCGGCAATGGCTATATGTCGGGGCTCCAGGTCATTAAGGATCTGGAAAAAGCTATATATTTAGAGAGATCCGGCAGCGACTCGTATTCTTCCAGAGCTGATATTGTCGTATTGAGAGGCGGAAAAACAGAGAAAGTCGTATCCGGACTGGATCTTGCTTCGCTCATTGACACGACCATGTCGCTTGACGGAAGGACGTACGGATACGAAGACAAAGAAGGTCTGCATTATATCAGGCTCGCGAAGGACGCAAAGGAACAATTGGTAATTGACGCTAATGATTATGAGACGTATTTCGTTGACCCTGATCTGACGGTAGCATTCTACTGGAATGAATTCGACGAATTATATTTCCAGAAGCTTAACGGCAAGGCAGTGAAGGTGTTTGACGCCGGCAGCAATAAAGCGGCAAAGACCAGTTTCCTGTTCGGCAAAAAGTTGTATTTCGTACAGGACAATACGTTGTACTGCTCGAACGGTGGGAAAGCCTTTGAAGTCCGAAAAGACGTTGCAAATGTATACGCCGGCCGAAAAGTGCTGCTTATTAGCGACGTAGAAGGGAACGTTTATTCTTCTACAGACGGTAAGCGCTTCACAAAGATAGCGGACACAGATTTCATTGCCGAAGAAAGCGGAGCTATCTGGGATTGACCGGCGCAGATAATAATACGTCAATCGAATACATAGAAGGGATAATATGAACAAAAAAAGAACGATCTGTACGATCATCGTTGCCGCTCTGCTCGCTGCCGCTGCGTGCCTGACGGCGTGCAGTACTTCGGCGCCCGAACCGCAAAAAACGGACAAACCCGCTGCGACAGCGACAGAAATTATTGACAACGCGACAAAGTCACCGGATCCTGAAGTTACTGAAGTGATCACTTCCGCTCCGACAGAAGAACCTGTCGAAACGTCCACTGAAGTTCCGACTCCGGTCCCTACCGAAGCACCGCTTCCCGAACCCGGAACGATGGTCTATTACGAGGACTTTTCTTCATACGGAAACGTCAGCAAAAATGATGAAGTGGCTAAAGCGCTCGGCTGGAAGCTCCTGACCGTAGAAGCCGACGGAGCGCCGAGCGATCTTACAGCGACGCTTGAGATCAAAGACGGAAAGCTTGAAGTGACGAACTTTAACGCTGACGGGGACAGCGACGGAAAAGACGGATATCTTATGATGCTTAACGACGCGTATATGGACAAGGTGCTTCGTGCCGGTGAATATACCGTCGAATATGACGTTACGTACAACGACGCGGCTAATTACAAGCGCTACGTCAACGTCGTTACTGAATATAACAGGGAAGGGTTCAATTCGTTCCATTTCAGGATAGGCGGGTACGGCAACAATCAGCTTTATTATCAGGGAACGTGGTTCAAATACGAGGAAAACACCGAGAGAAACTTATATGCCGCAAGGAAGGGTAACAACGAGATCGGGCAGACTATCGCGTTTAAGCTTCGCGGAATAGAGGGGAAAATAGAGGATAACAACGCTATTCCCAACTTTAAAGGTGTTCCGGTCACGATACGCGTCGTACGGTCGAACGGGTATGCGTCGGTTTATATGAAGACCGCGGAAATGAATGATTTTATTCAGGTGAGTGAAACTACCGAAACTTCCGAAGCGTTTAATACGGGCAAGTTGCTGAAGGGCAAGGCGGTCTGTTTTAAGGTCGGCGGAAAGATCAATGCTTCGGTGGATCGCATTGCTATCTGGACGGGCAGCGGAGAAATGCCTGCGGATCATACGGTGACGTATGTGCCTTAGTAGTTAAGAGTTCAGAGTTAAGAGTTAAGAGGCGAACCGAGTGATGGCACGAATTTTGGGTCTCATGCGAACCCCGGAATCGGTTCGCATTTCGGTCAAACAAAATTCTTAGCCATTCACTCGGCTTCGCAGAAGTTTAAGTGGAGTTTAGTGAGTTCAGAGTTAAGAGTTCAGAGTTAAGAGTTATCAGATATGAGGCTGCATTCTGCAGAGATGAATATGACGGAAGGACCGATCGCGAAGCAGATCGTTATTTTCGCCATACCGCTTTTTCTGGGGAATCTTTTCCAGCAGCTGTACAACACCGCAGACACGTTCGTTGTGGGAAATCTGCTGGGCGATGACGCTCTGGCGGCGGTCAGTTCGTCAGGCAGCCTGATCTTTCTGCTTGTGGGCTTTTTCAGCGGGATCGCTATGGGCGCCGGAGTGGCGATAGCGCGCTTTTACGGGGCGGGAGAAGTGGCGCTTATGCGCAAAGCCATACACACGTCGCTCGCCACGTTTTTTCTTGCCGGCATCGTGATGTCGGTCGCCGGGGCGTTCGGGGCAAGGTCAATGCTTCAGCTGATGAGTACGCCGTCCGAGGTCCTTGCGCAGGCAACGGAATACGTTGCCACCTACTTCGCCGGGCTTGTTACTATGATCATGTACAACGTGTGCATGGGCATTATGCAGGCCGTGGGAGACTCGCGCCACCCGCTTTATTACCTCATCATTTCATCTGTTGTCAACATCGTGCTGGACTATGCGTTCATAGGGCTGTTCGGATTTGGAGTGTGGTCCGCGGCGATTGCCACCGTCCTGTCTCAGCTTTTAAGCGTGTGCCTTTGCTTATGGAGACTTATGCGGATCGATGCGGATTACCGCGTAAACTTTAAAGAACTTCGCATTGACCGCGAAACACTTGCCCTTATCCTCAAGTACGGTCTGCCGTCCGGATTTCAGAATTCAGTAATCTCGATAGCGAACGTCGTGGTCCAGTCTCACATCAATCATTTCGGTAAGGAGGCAATGGCAGGCTGCGGTGCGTACGCTAAGATCGAAGGGTTCGCGTTCCTGCCGGTAACGTGCTTCAGCGCCGCTATCACCACTTTCGTAAGTCAGAACCTCGGGGCGCGCAATCCCGAGAGAGCGAAGAAGGGAGCAAGGTTCGGGATATTGACCGCGGTACTTGCTGCGGAGGTCATAGGAGGCATTATAATCCTGGCCGCCCCGTATCTGATCGACGCGTTTACGGAAAGCAAAGAAGCGCTCGCGTTCGGCGTTGACAAATCGCGCATCTGCAGCGGCTTCTTCTTCCTGTGTGCGCTCTGCCACTGCCTCGCGGCGGTGCTGCGCGGCGCAGGAAAGGCGGTGGTGCCGATGGCGGCGATGCTTGCCTGCTGGTGCCTTATCCGCGTCACGATCCTGTTTATTTTCGTCCCTGTCCTCGGCACTATCGACATAGTTAACTGGGTCTATCCGATCACCTGGTTCCTGTGCGCCGGAGTTTTAGCCATATATTATTTTACTGCCGACTGGGCGGGACAGCGAAAAAAAGAAGCCGTAACGGGTGACTAACGCCCGCGCAGGCTTCTCGTGTATTTCGGCAATTACTAACTTTTTTTATTATTTTTCAGCCATCAGCTTTTCCGCACGCGATGCGAAAACGCGCCCCGTCCGGGCAATGAATTTCATAAGATCCGGGCAAAGTTCGTTGTCAACGACGTTCCAGATGTTAAACGTTTCGAAGCTCAGAGTTTTGTCGAATCCGATAGCCGCGAGACCGGCAACGAAATTGTCCCAGTTCAGCACGCCCATATACGGTGCGAGATGCTGATCCCTGCTGCCGTCGTTGTCATGAACGTGGAAAACCTCGATGCGGTCTCCGAGTTCGACCATAGAATTGTATATATTCTTTCCGACGAGCAGATTATGACCGGTATCGAAGCAGAACGCGAAGCGCCTCTCTCCGGCGATGCTGTTTAACGTATCGATATACCGGCACGCCGTCGTAATATCAGAGCAGCACGCCTCATATATCTTCCCCTTATACGAGTCAAACATATTTTCAAGGCAGATGATAACGTCGTACTTTTTCGCCGCACCGATCAGCTTTGAATAGTTTTCGATATTGAGGTTCCATTCTTCTTCCGGATCAAGCTTCCCGGCCGCTGATTTGAAAAAGAACGGGTGAACGACAAGCCTTTTGCAGCCGATATACGCCGAGCACTGTATGGTCTTCTGAAGGCATCTGATCAGATACTCGTTATAATCGGGATGCTCCGGGTCAAATGGCAGGACGGTCGGGAACAGCGCGTGCGCCTGATAATTATCAATGCCGTATTTTTCGGCCGCGAGCTTGTAGCAGTCGCAGGAGGCAAGCATATTTTCCTCCGGTCCGTCGAAGATCGTGCTTCGGGCTTTCGCGCGGATCTCATGCCCTCTGAAAAGATGGTCGAGATTAACGTCAACGCCGTCAAAACCCGCTTCTTTTATTATCCTGTAAGTCTCGTCGCATCCCAGTCTTTCGGAGATACCGCCTGTCTGAACCGCAATTTTCATATCGAATTCCTCCTGCCCTCTGGCAATACCGGCTGTCAATTATTTCTCCTGAGATATATACGTAAGCAGACAAAAACCGGCTGTTTTCAAGCTGGATTTTACCACCTGCCGCCTGCCGCCGTCAATAACTCCGCTATTGATTTTGCGCTCTAAATATACTACAATATGTCCGTGGGTAAAGGGCGGCAGGAAATGCCTTTTTACGCTGCCTCTGTATCTGATATTTCGATTGGGAATGATTTTTTATGGCTAACGAAAACGATTACAATTATAGACGGACTTCTTCAAACGGCACGCCGCAGCAGCGCGCGGGGACTCACAGCAGTGCGCTTGCGAACCAGCGCTCTTCAGACGTCAGGAGCGCGGGAACGTCTTCTGCGGGAGCCCGCAGACCTTCACCGAGCGGCGCGGGAGCAGATGCTTCGAGGAACCAGAGCAGCAGTAAAGCTCAGGCCGATCAAAAAAAATATATGATCCGCCGCATCGCTTTCCTTGTGATCGCGTTGCTTATAATACTTCTTATCATTCTTGCTATCGTAGGCATCGCTAAGGCGGTTTCTAAGCCCAGGAAGAAAACGCAGGACGTCTTAATGAAAGAAGTGTTGTTCGAGGCCGGAGAATACGGCCCTGCTGCGGAACAGCTTCTCACAGAAACGGGCAGAGACGCCGTGCTTAAAGGCGCACGCGTTGAATTCGAGACGGATATCGGGCAGATCAATTTCCACGTACTCGGAGCATATAAAGTAAATATGTTATATACTGACCTCGATGGGAATATTTCGAGGCACTCAGTGCAGATCAAAGTCGTTGACACCGTACCTCCGACGGGTGTGGCGGTCGACAGATTTACGGAAAAGGGGCAGGCGCTGAAAGTCGAAGATTTCATTGCCTCCGGCTCGGTCCGCGACGAAACAGACGTGGCTGTGTCGATAGAGAACGAACCTGATTACAATACAGTAGGAACACAGACGATCAGCATACTCCTCGTTGACCGGGGAGGAAACCAGACGAGACTGACCGCTTCGGTCACGGTAACGGAAGCGTCCGAAGATTGAGACGCAGAGTTTTAACAAAAGAAAAAGGAGAAGAAAATGAGCGGAGATAAAGCTAAGGGCAACGGCCTTAAAATTATGATAATAGTTATGGTGGCGATAATCGTAGCGCTTGTAGTTATTATCGCAAAAATCAGTACGGATAAGCCTTCCGATCCCGGCAGGGTGGTTATCAATACTTCCGGCGCCGACGGCACGCCCGGAGTTATGACAGCGCTTCCGCACGGAGGCGACACTACCGGCGAACCGTACGATCCGTCTAAAACGGATTCTCCCGAAGGGCAAACCGGAGCGCCTGCCACCGGAGGGGTCGTTACACCTATTGTGACTGCGACTCCTGTTCCTACGGCCACGAAAAAGCCTTCCGGAGATCTTCCTCTTGTTGACTATACCGGAATAGTTGAACACGTTTTCACTCACTCGCTCGTCGCTTTCCCGGAACTCGGGTATCCGAAGGACATTTCCGACGTCGATAAAGTGATGAACACGTATTTCATCGACTGCATAACCGTGCCGGAATTCAAGGCGATACTTCAGGCGCTTTACGACGACGGATATATGCTGGTGAATATCAATTACGTTTACGAGAAGGACAGCAACGGTATACCGCGCCTTAAAAAAACGTTTAAATTCCCCGAAGGAAAGAAGCCTCTCGTATTCTCCTTTGACGACACGTGCTATTACAGTAACAAGATGGGCCGCGGAATGATCGATAAACTCATCATCATTGACGGAAAGATCGGTACGTATACAAAACATAAAGACGGAACGGTGGTACAGGGATTTGACGAAGAACATATTCCGATCCTTGACCGCTTTGTAGAAGAGCACCCGGACTTTTCGTTCAACGGCGCGAAAGGAATGCTCTGCCTTACGGGCTATGACGGAATACTCGGCTACCGTACTCAGCGTGTTTCCGAGGGAGACGGAAGAACGGAAGCGGACAGGCAGCGCGAGATCGAAGCAGTTAAGCCCGTCATTCAGCTGCTTAAAGACACGGGCTGGTACTTTGCGAGCCATTCATATAAACACGGCGTGATGGAAAAATATTCTGCCGAGAGCATGGAAGACTGCGCATACAAATTCCAAAAAGAAGTAATTCCGCTTATCGGTGAAACGAAGATATACGTATATCCTTACGGAAGCTGGAAACGTTCATCCGACGGAAAGACCTGCCCTGGTCCTCAGAGAGTGCTCAACGATCTCGGCTTCGAATATTTCTGCAGCGTGGGCGCTAACTGGTACGCTAATACCCGCGCAGATCTGGGCAACGTGATCCTTCAGGACCGCGCTAATATCGACGGTACGGCTTTCGTATGGTTCCAGGATCTTTTCACGACCCACGAAGAAACCGGTAAGCCGCGTTTCCCGAGCATCAACTTCCGTGAAATATATGACGATGCCAGAAACATCTCTTATGATGACGCAGTGGCCGCATATAAAAAGTGGAAGGGAATAGAGTAAAATATGGAGATTTCATACGGCCGCGGGGTCCCTTTACGTCAATTTAATTCCGGTAAAGAGAATACTTCCGCGGCCGGAACAGCTGTTGCCCTCGGCTTTTTCGACGGAGTACACGAGGGTCACAGGGCTTTACTCAGAGAGCTTAAAACTCTTTCCGAAAAGGAAGGACTTAAGAGCGTCGTTTATACGTTTGTAAACCATCCGGCCGAAGCTTTGGGTAAAGAAGTTAAACTGCTTTGCTCTAACAGGCAGAAGGCAGCGTATATATCCGAAGAAGGCGCAGATCAGCTCGTATTCGACTGGTTCGATGAAGGATTCAGCAGGATGCCTCCGGAACAGTTCGTGCGCGACGTGCTCGCCGGGTATCTGAATGCGCGGATAGTGGTGGCTGGAGAGAATTATACATTCGGTTTTAAGGGAAGCGGAAACGTCAGGCTGCTTTCGGAGCTTGGAGAGCGGTACGGATTTAAGACTGTTATCATTCCGCGGATCGAGACAGTGACCGGAGGAAACAGGGTCACTGTATCAAGCTCGCTTTTGAGGGAGCTTATTGCCCGCGGGCAGCTGCGGGAGTACGCAAAACTTACCGGACACCCGTTCGTGATCGAAGGAATTGTCCGGACCGGGCGCGAAGTAGGAAGAAAAATAGGTTTCCCGACCGCGAACATTAAGCCTGACCGCAGGCTGGCGCTTCCCGAAAGGGGAGTATACGCGACTTTGACCCGGATATCGTCCGAACCGGGCGCGGCGTATAAAAGTATCACGAATATAGGCATAAATCCGACGTTTGCTGACGCCGGCGGAGTAAGTATAGAGACAAACATTCTCGATTTTGAAGGCGATCTGTACGGCAGAACACTTACTGTGGAAGTGCTCGAAAAAATGAGGGACGAGTTCCATTTCCCGGATCCGGACGCTCTCAGAAAGCAGATAGCCAGTGACGCGGAAAAACGGAGGCATATCATATGATGTCAATAATTAATTCGATAAGGATGCTTGCGGAGAAAGGGTTCGTGGAATTCCCGAATCTGTTCAAAAATCACGGCCTTAAACTGAATATAAATGACGTAGCGTTTAAAATAGGCTCGTTCGAAGTGCGGTGGTACGGTCTGCTGATCAGCTTCGTCGTGCTGCTGAGCATTTTCCTTGGTATGAGATCGTGTAAGAAATACAATATCGATCCTAATGATCTTCTTGATTATCTTATATTCGCGCTTCCCGCCGCGATAATCGGACTCAGGGTATACTACGTGGCGTTCAATTTCTCCCAGTACAAAGACAATCTTCTCTCCGTCTTTTATTTCTGGGAAGGCGGGCTCGCGATCTACGGCGGCATTATAGGCGCTGTAATAGCGATATTCATAGTTTCAAAGGTCAAGAAGCAGAAGTTTTTGCATATTGTCGATTTCCTGATAGGTTACGTCGCGCTCGGGCAGGCCGTGGGCCGCTGGGGAAATTTCTTCAACCAGGAAGCTTTCGGAGGTCCTACGACGCTCCCCTGGGGAATGACAGGCGATAAGATCGCGCTTTTCGTGCGCAGCCAGGGCTGGGACATAGGAACGCTCGTTCATCCTACGTTTTTATATGAATCGCTGTGGTGCTTTATTGTGTTTACGGCGATAATGCTTTACAGACGCAGCAAGTTTTACAAAAGCGACGGCGAATGCCTTGCATTGTATATGATCATGTACGGCTTCGAGCGAATGCTCGTGGAAGGATTGAGGACAGACAGCCTTTATATCGGAAAAACGGGAATACGCGTTTCGCAGCTGCTCTCGGCTATTCTGGTCATTGTCGGCATAGCGCTGTTTATCGACCTGAAAGTCCGCTACCGCAAGGCCGTTTACGAAGGAACGATCGGTGAAGGCGCGGAAGTTGACACCGGCTTCGGGAAGGCCAGGGAACTGATGGACGGCGTAGAAAATGCAGATGCTGAAAACGGCGGTGAAATTGGCGCCGGAAGTGCCGGATCGATTGCCGCCGAAGGCGCAGACGCGGCTGACGCGGTTGATGAGGTCGAGGCGGTCGAAACCGCCGATGCCGAAGCGGAAGCTCCCGATGACGCAGAAAAACAGTCCGAAACCGATGCATAAATGACGTTTTACAGATGTTTAAAAGAAAGTCGTCAAAAATTATAACGAAGGATGAAGGCCGCCTGTTCCGTGAAGTCTCGGCAAACAGGACGGTCGATTTCCTCGTGGAATTCGATTACTTTCTGCTAATAATCGTACTTGCGATAACCGTGATCGGAATGATATTCCTCGGGAGCGCCATGAGCAACATGTACGCCGACGGGGGCAGAGCGGCAATGCGTTCTCAGATCGCAGGACTGATCATAGGAGTCATCGCCGCCATCGTACTGGCATTTTTTGACTACAACCTTCTGAAAAAAATAACCTGGCCTTTTTACGCGGTCAACGTAATTCTGATGCTCAGCGTATTTACGCCTCTCGGTATAGAAGATTACGGCAGCCGCGCCTGGATCGGTTTCGGCTCATTTACGTACCAGCCGTCGGAACTTATGAAACTCGCGATGGTGCTCGTAATAGCGGTGGAACTCGAAAAAGCCCAGGAAAACGGCTTCGGCCTCAGGCAGGTAATAATCATATCTGTCGCATTTATGATACCGCTCGGCCTGATAGTGCTCCAGAAAGACATAGGGCAGGCGATGGTACTCACGTTTTCCTTCCTGATGGTCCTGTTCGTCGGGAAAGCTAAATTCTGGTACGTGCTCGGGGTGATCGCGCTCGGAGCCGCAACGGTACCGTTTTTGTGGAAATTTTATTTTAACGATACGCGGCGGGCAAGGCTCTTCGCTTTCCTTGATCCCGCGAAATATCCCGACTATTCGCTTCAGCTCGTACGCTCCGAGACGGCGATAGGCTCCGGAGGCCTTACTGGCCAGGGGCTCGGCAGGGGGGCAATGAACGGCGGTAAGAAGATCCTGGTTAAGATGTCCGACTCGATCTTCGCAGTGATAGGCGAGGAAGGCGGGTTCATCGTCGCGGCGCTTCTGATATTGCTTTTCGGGATCCTGCTTATGCGTATGTGCTATATTTCATCGCGCGCAAAAGATATTTACGGCAAATGCGTTGCCGTAGGGATCCTGGCGATGTTTCTGTTCAATATTTTCGAAAATATCGGAATGAATCTCGGCATCATGCCGATAACAGGCCTCCCGCTTCCGTTCGTAAGCAAAGGCGGAAGTGCGATGATCACGAATTATATCTGTATCGGCGTGCTTCTTAGTGTTTCACTGAGGCGGAAGAGGGACCTCTTTGAGTAAACAGATCAAAGAAGTTAACAGCATTTTCGTACAAGATCATTGACCGCTCCGACTCCGTAAGCTCGAGGGCGTTAAAACGCGCAAACTCATCGACGTGGTTCCACATCGGCGAATCGGTGCCGAAAAACACGTGCGAAACACCGTGAGCGCGGATGATATTGACCGCTTTCTCCGGCGGCACGAACATCAGCGAGCTCGACGTATCGATATAGACGCGCGGATGACCGTAATTGACCTTCGCCGTATCCCAGTCCCTGTAGCCCCCGAGATGTGCGGCGATGGCGATCAGCTTCGGAAAACGCTCGAGCACTCTGTTCAGCCTGCGCGGATCCGAAAAATCGTACCTGTCATCACCCGTGTGGAAAAGGATCGGGAGCCTTCCCTCGGCAGCTTCATAGATAGGAAACGCAGATTCGTCGTCAATATTGAATTTCTGAAAATCCGGATGCAGCTTTATGCCTTTGAGTCCCAGCGAGATCATGCGGTCAATTTCCGCCGCGGGATCTTCGAAATCCGGATGCAGCGAACCGAACCCGATGAACTCCGGGTGCTTCTGTACCTCGGCGGCAACGAAATCGTCTATCGACTTTACCTGATGCGCTGTTGTTGCTGTAGAGCAGACGAGGTACTTGGTAACTCCGATCTTCGCGCCGTCCTCGAGCAGATACTCCGAAGTTCCTTTATTCTCCATAGGGATACCGTAAAATTGCCCAATCGCACCGACCGCTTTCTCTTCAATCTTAGACGGGAAGATATGAGTGTGCATATTGATCAAAGGCTTGACTGTTTTTTTATCATCAAAAGAAGGTTTTGGCATAAAATAATCTCCTGAAAAATCCTATTCGTAGAAATCAAACGTCTATCACCATTCCGTCAAACGCAGGGGTCACGCCGAGCGGCTCCAGTTCTTTTACGAGCTGCGCGTGAGAGGAATGGAGCGTTCTCGCCATGTGCGAAGTATAAAATCTGACGTCGGGTGAAAAATAATGGTATTTGCGGAACGTTTCAAGCATCAATTTAAGCATTTCGAGAGTATTGTGCTCAAAAATGCGCCAGTCGTTCGGAGCGGTAACGCCGCAGGTCAGCTCCATCACCATTGCATTGACCGGCTTCTCTTTTATAACGTTCCAGGACTGCGTCGGGATCCACGCGCTGTCACAGCCGTAATACAGCATTCTTACGTCAGCCGCCGGAAGCACGCCGTCCGGAAGGGAAGGATCGGGCGGATCTACGCCTTCGATGAGGTACAGACGCGTATCTTCGTCCCAGTAATCGCCCTGATGGTTGCTGCGGAGCGACCAGATATTGTAATCACCTATTCTGTACGGCTCGCGGGAAACTGGGATCGCGGTAAAATCTATTTTTGAAGCGAGCTCATCTCCGAGAGTAGCCTTAAGCTTTTTCATACACGCGGGATCGCCCCAGAGTTTAACGCTCCTGCCGCAGCAGAGGAGCTTCACCGTATCGGGCCAGAAATGGTCGTTATGCGTGTGGGTGACAATGATATTTTTTACGTTGTCGAAAAGTTCAGGCTTTCCGGCCGAGACGACAAAGTGAAATATATGCGGCCCGGGGTCAATGAGCAGGTCGTCGTTTACAAGTACGGATGAAAACCGCCTGAATTCTAAAGCAGGATCATACGCGTTAATATCCCAGTCTGCAGCGCCCGTTCCCAAAAACGTCAATTTCATAATATCACCTGTCCCGTTATTTCAAACACTAACAATCGATCCGAGCGGCTTCTTAAAAAGAAACCTGCACAAATATATCACTGCCGCGCCTTTTTATCAATCAAAAAAATATTACTTCATAGATTGGGACCCGGTTCAGCTGCATTTGACTAGAAGGGGTCTGAAAAGCTATAATTCAGCAGGCCGCACAACAGCGTTGCTTTTTGCGGCGAACGGGAGGCAGCATTCTTCGATGGTAAAAGGGAAAAATCAGGAGCAGGATATAAAAGTGATCGAACGCGAACTCAGAAAGTGCAGACGTTCTTTATCGATCTGCGGGATAAGCGTTATTGCCCTGGGACTGTGGAGCGTCGCAAAAGCAATTCTAAACAGCATACTGAACCAGACCGTCCTTGACACCATGCTCAATAAGATCAGTTTTAACAAATTGCCGCTGCTGAAAAGCGAGTCTGATACTATCACTTTTACGGTGTACCTGACCTCCGCACTTGTCCTTATATTTGAACTCGGGCTGCGTGTCTACGTCGGTCTTACTGCTATATCGGAATCACACGGAACGAAAAGGAGACCGGTCTATATCGTTCTTACTGTAATTATTGACGGCCTGATATTGATAAGCCTGCTTCCTTCGGTTATTTCTACTATATTTTCGCGCGGCTTTCTGCTCACAAAAATCGCTTCGCTGCTGCTGGATATAACGTCCTTCGCAGTATTGACCGAACTCGCTTTAAATGCAATAAAGCTGCGGATATATCTGAAACGGTTTGACGCAGCGGCTGTTTCCGCCCCTGAAGCAGACGTATCCGGGCAGGAGGTATGAGCGTATGGAAAAAGACTTTCATTATTACGCTACGTACTGCGCCGCATATATAGCCGGATTTACACACGAAGAGAGCGTCAGGATCGCCTGGAGCGCGGCATTCGTTGACAACTGTTCTAAAACTTTCCTTGCCAGAGCGAAGGCCCCTTTGAGTGCGGCGACTACTCAGCTTCAGATGGAGCTGATGGAAATGCGTACCGACGTCATAGGGCTTCAGGAGATCACCAGGATCTGGACGTCGTTTCATTTCCTGCCCAGGGACCTTTATGCGCCGGTAAAAGGTGCGAAGCGCTACAGAAATAAATACAGACTGCTCTGCGGGCCCAACGGACCGCTGCTGAAAGACACAATCGAACTTGCCAAAAGCAGCGGAACACTCGAAGCTATAGGCCTGTCGATGCACGTGCTCGCCGATACCTGGGCGCATATGTATTTCATCGGAACGACCTCGCTCGTGTTCAACACTTCAAATTATCATTTTTATGAGAAGATTGCCGACGGAAACGGCGGCTTTTATGAAAAGCATATAACCTTCCGCCATAATCCGGGCATCCCTGACGATGCGGTGAATTCACTCTATACTGCCACGCCATTCTCACTGAGAGAAAATGCTGTTTTCAATCTCGGCCACGGACGGCTTACGCACCTGCCTGATTATGCTTACGCGAGATACAGGTACATGCCTTCATGGAAGAATTACGAAGAAGTGTATAAAGACAATCCTGAAGATTTCTACAAAGCGTTCTGCCAGATGATCTATGCGCTTAAATATCTGCGCGGTGCAACAGACCGCTTCGAAACGGACACTTATGATTTCGAGGCGGCTAAACCGTACGAACATGAAATACGTACGTTCTTCGAAAAGAGGCAGATCGAGCTCTCGAAAGAATGGAAGGCACTTTCGCTGAAATTGTCCGGGAAAGAATTTGCACCGTTTGAAATAGAACCTGCGGCAGTAGAATACATTGACGCCGGGGAAGATCGCGACAATACTGCGCTCGGCAGGTACATAAAAGCTGCGCTCGCCCAGAAAAGCATGGTGACTAATAAAGTATTCAAGTCCGGAAATCTGACGTGCGGCTACTCCGTTAATTATGAAGAAAAGGGGCTAAAGGGCATAAAAGATTATTTCAAGCTGCTCGAACTGCACAATGAAGACAGAATAAACCAGAGACGGAAGGGGGGAGAACAGTGACCAAATTCAAACGCGCCACCATTTTAATGATCTCGGCGGCAATGATAGTGACAGCCATCGTTTTTATGGTATCTCCTAAAGAAAGCTATCCCGTGGTAACGCTGATTCTGAGCTTCATGCTGCTCGCCTACGGCATCCGGCAGATCATTTACTATATTGTTATGGCACGCCATATGGTCGGAGGCAGATTGATCCTTTATATCGGGCTGATACTGCTCGATCTGGGACTGTTTACAGCGACGCTTTCAGTCATTCCGCTTCCGTACGTTATGCTTTATCTGCTCGGCGGTTACGCTTTTGCGGGGGCAATAGATCTGATGCGCGCGAAGGAGGCCAGGCGCCTGCACTCTCCCGAATGGAAATTCATTTTGTTCAAAGGCGTGGTCAATATTCTGATCGCCGTTATCTGCCTCGTGCTGATCTTCGTAGGGACAACGATTGCCGCGGTGTACATCTATTCCGCAGGCCTGATCTATTCGTCGATTTTGCGTATCGTTACCGCAATGCGCAAAACGGCCGTCGTATACATTCCTCAGACTGAAATAGAAAGGATAATGTCGTTAAAATGAAAAGATCATTCAACAAGACTGTTCCGGCAAAGCTTATAGCAGCCTTACTTGCAGTTGCCGCCGCATTTATGCTCGCGTCGTGCGAAAAACTCAACGAACTTGTCGGAGGGTGGGGCGACGAATTCGGAAATCTAATCCAGGAGCTCGAAAATGAAGAGAACGGTACGTCGCAGCCCGAAGGCACAAACGGAAAGTACGATTTCGTATCTAAAGACGTTGACGGACGAACGGTCCGGCTTTCGGATTTTAAAGACGCCTCCGTCGTGATGATCAATTACTGGGAGCCCTGGTGCGGTCCTTGCCTCAGAGAAATGCCCGACCTCGCCCGCCTTTATGAAAATTATAAAGACAAAGGCCTGGTGATCGTAGGCGTTTTCAGCGAGACGGGTATGGATAAAGAAGTGCGCGACATCATTGCCGACGACGGTATAACGTATCCTGTCGTACGCAAACAGGGCGTGCTCAAAAACTTCAACGGACCGTACGTTCCGACGACGCTGTTCGTTGACGCGAACGGAAATCTGCTTTCGGATTCGGAAGTAGTCGGATCGAAAAGCTACGACGAGTGGGAGAGCATTTTAAAACTGTATCTTGAATGAACTTCGAGGCAGGCGGGACTTAGCTATGGAAGGCAAAACGGTCAATAAAAAAACGGTTCGCCTGGTTTTATCCGTGCTGGCGCTCGCTTTGGGCGCGGCAATGATCATCTTCGGCGTGCTTGGCGGTCAGTTCGTTTCTGTTTTCCGCAAGGCGGCGACAATATGTCTGGAGTGTGTCGGGATTGGATAAGGCGGGCAGAGCATCGGTTTTTAAAAATTTTATATTCCGCTACCGCCTCGCTTTCCAGGGCATCGCTGCGCTTCTGCAGAACGCCAATTTCAAAGGCTTTTTCACCGGAAAGCCGTTTTCCGGCGCCGCGAAAGGCGTCTGCGTACCCGGGCTCAACTGCTATTCCTGCCCCGGAGCGATAGGCGCGTGTCCGATAGGTTCTCTTCAGAGTTTTATGTCTGCGAGGCGGTTCAAATTTCCGTACTACGTGCTCGGGCTGCTGATTTTTTTCGGCGTGCTGCTGGGCAGGGCGGTGTGCGGCTTTCTCTGCCCGTTCGGGCTTCTGCAGGATCTGCTATTTAAGATCCCGCTCGGGAAAATACCGGTATTCGGGAAGCTTAGGCAGAAACTGCATAAAAACCGCGTTGACCGCGTACTGCGCAAATTGAAATACGCCGTACTCGTACTGTGCGTGATAGTACTGCCGCTGTTCTTTAAATTGACACCCGTATTCTGCAAATATATCTGCCCCTCCGGAACCGTCTCCGGAATACTCGTCGGTCTGGCCGATTCGTCGGTCGGAGCGCTGTTCGGCAGTATGTTTATGTGGAAAGTGTCCGTGCTGTCAATGATCGTGCTTGCGTGCGTACTGGTAAGCCGCCCGTTCTGCAGATATCTCTGCCCGCTGGGCGCGTTTTACGCCCCGTTCAACAAGATCTCGCTCGTTCGATTAAGCGTCGACGCTTCGAAGTGCGTCTCCTGCGGGAAGTGCTCGTCCGTCTGCGGCATGGGCGTCGATCCGGTCAAATCTCCCGACGACCTCGAATGTATACGCTGCGGTAGGTGCGCGGTCAATTGCCCGGCCGGTGCGATACATGTCGGTGTAAAAAGCCGCGTAAAAAGCGCGTAAAAAGCTGGAGCTCAAAATCAAGTATTTAAAATTGAAAATCAGCGCTGAAGAATGTATAATATAACAGCCCGAAAGGGCGGTTAATTATTATACGCAAAAGCGTCCGGTAAACGGAGGATCACTAACATGGCAGAAAATAAAGAAAACGAAAGAAAAACATATTATATTACGACCCCGATATATTACCCGAGCGGAAATATGCACATCGGACACTCATATACGACCGTCGCCGCAGACGCCGAGGCGAGGTACAGGCGCCTTAAAGGGTACGACGTGATGTTCCTCACCGGCACCGACGAGCACGGCCAGAAGATACAGAGAAAAGCCGCGGAAAAAGGCGTTACGCCTAAAGAATACGTTGACGAGATCGTCGCGAACACGAAAGAGCTCTGGAAGCTTATGAACGTTACAAACGATCAGTTCATTCGCACCACGGATGATTTCCACGTAAAAGCCGTGCAGAAGATATTCAAGAAGCTGTACGACCAGGGGGATATATACAAAAGCGAATACGAGGGCTGGTACTGTACGCCTTGCGAATCGTTCTGGACCGAAACGCAGCTCGTTGACGGGAAATGTCCGGATTGCGGACGGCCGGTCGAGAGGACGCGCGAAGAAAGCTATTTCTTCAGGCTTTCTAAATATCAGCAGCGGCTCATCGATTTCATCGAAAGCCATCCCGATTTCATTCAGCCCGTTTCAAGAAAGAACGAGATGCTGAATAATTTCCTCCGCCCCGGACTCGAAGATCTGTGCGTTTCGAGAACTTCGTTCGACTGGGGAATCCCGGTGACGTTCGACAAGAAGCACGTAGTTTACGTATGGGTCGACGCACTTTCAAACTACATAACCGCACTGGGATACGGCAGCGACGACGACAGCAGATTTAAAAAATACTGGCCCGCACAGGTCCATCTGGTCGGAAAAGAAATTATCCGCTTCCACACTATCATCTGGCCTGCGCTGCTGATGGCGCTCGATCTGCCTCTGCCGGAACAGGTGTACGGGCACGGCTGGCTGCTGATCGACGGCGGAAAAATGTCCAAATCCAAGGGCAACGTCGTTGACCCGCGCATTCTTTGCGCAAAGTACGGCAGCGACGCCATCCGCTATTTCCTGCTGCGCGAAGTCCCGTTCGGATCGGACGGCGTGTTTACGAACGAAGCGCTGATAGGCAGGATCAATGCGGATCTTGCGAACGACCTCGGAAATCTCGTGTCTCGCACTGTGTCGATGCAGCTCAAATATTTCGGCGGAGTTCAGAGCGCGGACAAAGTTTTTGCGGATGCTGACAATGAAATCCGCGGCCTTTTCAAAGAGATCTACGATAACGTTCAGGTCCAGATGGACGCGCTTCAGTTCCCGACGGCGCTCGTGGAAATATGGCGCGGCGTATCGAGACTCAATAAATTCATCGATGAGACTGCACCGTGGGTACTCGCAAAAACTGCGGATACCGTGAAAGCGGATAAGGACAGGCTCGCAGGAGTTATGTATACGCTGCTCGAAGGCATTCGCGCGATCTCCGTACTTATCGAACCTTTTATGCCCGAAACTCCTGCAAAAATACGCGAACAGCTCGGCATCGCAGAAAGACCGGAGCTTACCGCGTGGGAAACGGCGGCGCAGTGGGGCGTATACCCCGACGGCACCAAGGTGAAAAAAGGCGAAGCGCTTTTCCCGAGGATAGATCCTCAAAAAGAACTCGAAGAGCTTGAAAAAATAAACGCATTGGCCAAAGAAAAAGCGGGCGGGAGCGATACGGCGAACTGCGGCACGAAGACCGCGGAGAACGGGGAGGCTTCCGCACAGCAGGAAGAAGAAGGCGCGAATCTTATAACTATTGACGACTTCGCAAAAGTCCAGATGAAAGTGGCCTGCGTGGAATCGGCCGAGAGACTTGAAGGCAGCGATAAGCTGCTGATCCTGAAACTTGACGCCGGCGGAGAAAAACGCCAGGTGGTATCGGGTATAGCAAAGCAGTATTCGCCTGAAGAAATGATCGGTAAAAAAGTGATCCTGATCACGAATCTACAGAGCGCCGTGCTGAGAGGAGTAACGTCAGAAGGAATGATCCTCGCAGCCACAAAAGGCAAAAAACTTGTGCTGCTCACCGTGGACGGAGACATACCTGCCGGGGCAAAAATAAGCTGACTTGATCCTGATCTGTACAATCGGGAAGGGCAAAATGAATTATCAAAATATTACGGGAACTAAACGGGCGAAAAAACGTAGTGTGCCGGCGGCTGTGCTGTCTGTCGTGCTGACTTTTTTCGCCCTTTACGGTTGTGCCGTGACTCCGGGGACTGATGCTCCGGGCGATACCGGCGCCGTTTCCGCACCGGCGACAGATAGATCTGCCGGAGTAACGCCGGAAGGCTCAATTACAGCTACGCCGGAAGTTTCGCCTACTCAGGAAATATCTCCCGCTCCGTCGCCGACCGAAGAACCGACGCAGGCTCCAAAGCCTGTCTTCCCGGAAAACGAATATAATATCGGCACACCGGACGAAGCAGCACTCAAATATATTGCCGCACTGAAAGCGCCGGAAAAAGAAATATTGACCGCGGAACAGATCGCCGCTGCTAACGCAAGAATGACAGCCGGGAGCGACAGCCTTATCGATATATTAAAAATACCTGAAAGCATTGACGGAAATGAACTTGCTGCGCTTATCAACGCTCCGGCGGTTCCCGGACTTCCTCTGTTCGATCAGACCGGCGCGGAGATCGGCGAAGCGGAACTGAAATCGATACTTGACGGCCGGAACACCGGCGCGATAGCTGAAAAAGAACCTGTGCGCGCGGGAATCATCGTGAGGCGGACAGACCTTAAGAAGGTGCCGTCGTATAAAGAATTCCATTCAGCCGCGGGTACGGCGGTGGACCGCATACAGGATACGGAACTTTACATCGGGATGCCCGTGTGGATCCTGTGGCACAGCACGGACGGCGCGTTTTTGTTCGTGCGATCGTATTATTATACAGGCTGGATAAAGGCGGAAGACGTTGCCGCGGCACAGAACGCGGAGGAATGGCTTGCGTTTGCAGTTCCTGACAAATTTATCGTAATTACGGAACATAAATGCGATATTGACGGAAAACAGGCCGATATGGGCGTAAAACTTCCGTACGCAGGTATCGACGGCGGAGGGGAAAACGTATCTGCGTTGATGCCTCTGAGAAACGAAGACGGAAGTTTGGGAACGCGAAATGTGACGCTGCCCGTAACGAGCGCGCATATCGGTTATCTTAAATATACGTACGCAAATTTTATTGCCCAGGCATTTAAATACGTCGGGACGGGGTACAGCTGGGGCGGCCTTAACGGAGGCATTGACTGCTCATCGTACGTCGCGTCGGTACTCAGAACGTTCGGGTTTTATCTGCCCAGAGATACGAAAGATCAGAACGGTACAGCCGGAAGGGGAGTAGCGATCTCCGGCATGAGCGCGGCGGAAATAAAAAAACTCCTGATCAGCGTAGGAGCCAATGCTCCCGTGGCGCTTTATACGAACGGACACGTGCGCTTCTATCTCGGAGAAACAGACGGAACGGTTATGACAATACATGCTCCGGGAAGCAACAAGACCGTCACGACGGCGCGCTTTGAAAATTTTGATTCATTGATAAGTATACGTGTGATAGACGGATAATTTACAAAAATCAATTGACAGGAAAGGTGTTAATATGAACGGGATCGTTAAAATCTGTATAGTTATCGCAATTATTGCCGTGGTGATGATCATATGCACCGCGAGCTTTATGAACAGGGTAAGCGCCAGTTCTTCGTTTTCAATGGTGAGGGAGGCGCTCGAGCTCTATATAGGCGAGGAGGATACTCTTACTATAAAGGGCGGCGGAGAAAGCGTTTCGTGGGAATCTTCCGACAGCGGCGTCGTTACCGTGGACAATAAAGGAAACGTAAAAGGAATTGCCGCCGGTACCGCCGAAATAACGGCAAAATCGGGTGAAGGGACCTGCGTGTGCAAAGTGTTCGTTGTTGAAAAAGAATACAGCTTTGACGACGACATTATGATCTCGGTATTCTGGCCGCCAACGCAGGAGTATATCAATGACGAGCAGTACAAATATATGGCGGACGCCGGAATTACGTACGTGATGGGGTCGGGAGACAATCTCGGCGCGAAGGACGTACAGCTCAAGATGCTCGAACTCTGCTACAAATACGGCATCAGGATGACTGTGGGCGATGACAGGCTCGGCAGCAGACTGCTCAACATGAACGAAAAATCGATAAATAAAGTAGTCGAAGAATACAGAAACGTACCCGCCGCAAACGGCTACTATATGCTCGACGAGCCTTTTAATCCGAACGTATTTATTGACGCGTACAGGATCCTTAAGAACGCCGATCCGAACTCGTACATGCATCTTAACTTCCTGCCTTACGCCTCGTACGGCTCCATAGACGTGTATAAAGCTCAGATGAACGACTGGGTAAAATTGTGCGCGCAGACCGGATACACGCAGGATTATCTCATGTACGACCTGTATCCGTTCGGCCTTGCGAAAGGCAGTATGAACCGAACCGGATTCCTGCTTAACCTGAACGCAGCGAGGGAAGTGGGACTTGCCAACGGCGTAAAGACCGGTACTTACATCCAGTCCGTAACTCAGAGCGTCGCGTTCCGCTCTCCGACCGAATCCGAAACGAGATATGAGATCAATATGGCTCTCGCTTTCGGCTACAAACAGCTTTCGTACTTTACGTGGTTCACGCCTTATAACCGCAGTGAACCGTTCGAGGACGGCATAATCTCGTACCAGGGCGTTCCGAATCCGAAATACGAATTCATATGCCGCGTGAACGCAGAAGTAAAGAAGCTCGGACCGACGCTCGCAAAATGCGACAGCCTCGAGGCATATCAGAGCAAGAACACTTATGACGCAATGGAACTGATACCCGAAGACTTCTTCGTGCAGAACAATAACAAGGGCGATTTTACCGTTACTTATCTGCGGAACAGGGAGAACAGGCGGAACTACTGCATGGTCGTTAACAACAACTTCTCGAAGGCAAAGTCGTTCGAACTGAAATTTGAAGACGCCATAAAATCGCTCGAATATCTGTCCGAGAAAGACGGTAAAATATATACGCAGGAAATCGGCGCGGACAATATCGTAAATCTTGACCTCGAGGCGGGAGCCGCGAGACTGTTCATATTGCCCGAAGGGTACGACTTCTCGACGCGCCGCGTCTGGAATCCCGCGGTCAACGAAAATATTGCCCTTAAAGCTCAGATCTACTGCGATACTTCTCTCGGAAGCAGCGGCTGGTATATGAGCAACCTAAACGACGGCCAGCGTTTCTCCGGAAACGTCTCAAACGGCTGGCAGAACAGGGAAAAGGCTAAGACCGCCGTCATCGTGATGGATTTTGAGAAAGAAGTACGCTTCAACCGCATCGACATCTATCCTGCCGGAGACAGAATGAATTTCGGAAAATATATGCCGTCCGATTTCACCGTCTCCCTCTCCAACGACGGAGAAACGTGGTATAAACTTGCCTCTGCTACAGGATTCGAAACGCAGGGCCTTTCCGTACCGTCGATTACTTTTAACACCGTGAAGGCAAGATTTTTGCGCATCATAGTGAACGCGTTTAACGGCGAAAAGGTACAGATCTCGGAGATCGAGGTCTATAACGACGACGGCGGTGTGGGGAAGCCGGGTTCGGTGCTCTCAAATAATACCGCAGAGCGCGGCACAAAAGAGATAAAATACAAAAACGGTTCGAATATTGCCCGCGGCAAAACGGTACAGGTCTCGTCTTATCCGGCGGACAACAGCTACAAATCGTGGGGCTGGTGGCCCGATTTCCTTGTCGACGGCGATTATTCGACAGGCTGGACGTCAAACGTTAAACTGCATATGGATTCGGGCGACGTTTCGGAATACGCCGTCATCGATTTCGGAGACACGTTCGCGATCAATAAGATCGACGTTACTCCTCTGGGCTGCTGGCCTAAAGACTTCGAAATCAAATTATCAGAAGACGGAACTAACTGGGAAACGGTCGCTTCCGAGAAAAGCAGCAAATCCAGGAAAGAAGACTATACAGTTGAACTCGCGAAGCCCGTAAACGCACACTATCTGATGTTCCTGGGCACTAAATTAACGAATACCGCGGCAGACGGATACATGCTCCAGCTGGCGGATATTGCCGCGTTCGGCGCGCCGTATAAGGATAGGGCGGAAGCGGAAACGCTCATGGGCGAATATATTGCCGCCGGAGGAAAAGAAAGCAGTGAGCTTTATAAAAAAGTACAGGCGGTGCTCGATGATCCTGACGCGACTCAGTCGCAGCTCGATATCGCGATGAAAGCGATGCTCGAAGCAGTCGGAAAAAAGTTGCCTGAAAAGAATAAGGCAGAAGAACCCGAGGCGAACTACACGTTCAAAATCGAAAAGAATCCCCTTGAAAACGTTGACGACACGCCTGTTCCTACCGTTGGCCCTGTCGACGGTGATGATGAAAGCGCCGGAAATAAAAAAGGGAATAAAAACGATTCCGCAAAAGCCGCGATGATCGCCGGTATCGCGATCGCCGCCGCTGCTGCAGCCGGAACCGCAATGATCATAGTATCCAGGAAAAAGAAGAAAGCAGAAAAGGATCCTCAGTAAAGGATTCGCTAAAACAGCACGTATGAAACTCCTTTAAAGGAAGCCGGTGAGAGAGAATGGGTAAGATAATAGTTCTGGACGAACTGACTGCGTCGCAGATCGCGGCAGGTGAAGTGATCGAACGTCCCGCGTCCGTAGTTAAAGAAACGGTCGAGAATTCGATCGACGCAGGGGCAACGAATATAAGCATAGAGATCAGGGCAGGCGGAATCAAGTACATACGTATCACGGACAACGGCTCCGGTTTTGAGCCTGATGACGCGGTCATAGCCTTCGATAAGCACGCTACCAGCAAAATAAGGAGCGGCGGAGATCTAAGCGATATTCATACTCTGGGGTTCAGGGGAGAGGCGCTCGCATCTATCGCGGCCGTGGCGGACGTTGAACTGCTGAGCAGGACCGAGAACGATCAGCAGGGCGTGTACGTTCACGTGCGCGGCGGAGACGTACTGGAATGCTCAAGCCGCGGAAGCCCGAAGGGAACGGTACTCACTATAAAAGACCTGTTCTACAACGTACCGGCGAGATATAAATTTCTCAAACGCGATCAGACCGAAGCGGGTTACGTCGCAGAAACAGTGGAGAAGCTCGCACTTTCAAATCCCGGAATTGCGTTCAGGCTGATATCGAACGGGCAGGAACTGATCAGAACGCCCGGTAGCGGTCTCGAATCGGCCGTATTCAGCATCTTCGGCAGGGAAAGCATGAAAGACCTGCTGAGCGTCGCATACACGGACGGGGAAAATTCCGTATCCGGATATACGGGCGTAAGGGGCAATATTTTTGGCACTCGCTCGAGGCAGTATTTCTTCGTCAACGGCCGCCCGGTGAAGAGCCACGTTATTTCTTCGGCGGTCGACGAGGCATACCGCACGGTGACAATGAAACATCAATTCCCCATGTGCATTCTTATGATCAACGTGCCTTCGCCGAAGCTTGACGTTAACGTCCATCCCGCAAAGACCGAAGTGCGTTTCGCATCAGAACGCAGCGTTTTTACCTCGGTTATGAACGCAGTAAAAAACGCGCTGCTGAGCGAGAACAGGACACCCGATAAGATCTATTACGGAAGCGCTGAAAATGAGCGCAAAGAGGATAACGGTTTTAGCACTCCCGGACCACGCGAAACATTGTCCGGCGCTGTTTCATTTGTGGAAAAGCCTGTGGAAAACCCCAAAAACATGTGGAAATCCCCCGTAGAAAAAGGTGAAAACCAGCAGATCGGGCTCGATTTGACCGGCCGGGAGCCGATAAGTACCCTCCCGAAAGCCCCGGAAAATATCAATCACGAGAGCAATGAAATAAAGTCCGAAAGCGAGCCTGAAAAAGAGTCGGAAAGCGAGCTCCCGAAAGAGCCCGAAAACGCACCTGTAATTGTCCGTGAACAGACCTTTGAAAGTCTGCCCCCGGCGCCTCCGGCAGAGGTAAAAGAGCAGAGCGAAGGGATCTTAGAAAAAGCGGAAGAAGTATTGTCCGGAACGTATAACGAGACCGAAGTGTTTACTCAGAGCAGGATCATCGGGCAATACCTTCGCACGTACATACTTTTGGAATATAACGGGGAGCTCGTGATCATCGACCAGCACGCCGCGCACGAACGGATCAAATATGAGGCAATATGCGAAGCGCTTGACCGCGCAGACGCGTCAATGCCGGTAAGTCCGATGCTTATTCCCGCTGACGTGCGGCTCAGCCCGGCGGAAAAGCTCTGGCTGGATGAAAATTTGGAAAGTTTTACGGCGATCGGGTTTGAGATCGACGATTTCGGGCCGGATACTGTGCTCATCAGGGCGGTGCCTTCCGCGCTTTCCGAGGCGGATCCGGAGGACCTGCTGCTGAGCGGTATAAGGGCCGCGATGTCCTCTAAAGGAGACGCAAGGTCGGTGTTCAGGCTCGAGGCGGTGGATACGATGGCATGTAAGGCGGCCGTTAAAGCGAATCAGGCGCTTTCGACAGATGAGATAAAGGGACTGCTGGCGTCGCTCGCCGCGCTGAAAAATTCCGCCACGTGCCCGCACGGCAGGCCGATCGTAGTGAAATTGACCTCGCACGAACTTGAAAAGAGGTTCCGCCGATGCCTTTGACAGCCGTGAACGCTGAATATGATAATTGCCCGGATGCGCGAAAACTTCCGGAAGTTATATGTATTGCCGGACCCACTGCTTCGGGGAAGACCGGGCTCGCCGTCAGGGTCGCGGAGGCACTGGGCGGAGAGATCGTTTCGGCCGATTCGATGCAGATCTACAAATATATGGATATCGGTACGGCTAAGCCTGCTGCGGAGGAGCAGCGCGGCATACCGCACCACCTGATCGATTTTCTGGATCCGGGCGATGAATACTGCGTCGTGCAGTATGTTGCGGATGCGAAGCGAGCGATCGCGGATATTTACGGAAGAGGCTGCGTGCCCATTGTAGCGGGCGGTACCGGTCAATATATAAGTGCGCTCGTTGACAATATTTCTTTCGACGAGACCGTTTCCGATCCGGCTCTGCACGAAGAACTCGAGGAGTATGCGCGCACGAACGGCAATGCTTCGCTCCACCGGGTGCTTGAGGCGCTCGATCCGGCTGCCGCGGCGTCAATTCACGAAAACAATTTTAAACGCGTTCTGAGGGCCGTAGAGATGTTTAAGCTCACGGGGCTCACTCTATCCGAGCGCAACGAGAAATCGCGTTTAAAGCCCGTTTTTGCGCGCTACAGAGTGTTTGGAATAGACGTTGACCGCGCAGAACTCTATGACAGGATAAACAGGCGCGTGGATCTGATGCTTGAGCAGGGTCTGGAGGAGGAAGCGCGGCGCGTGCTCGGCATGCACCCTGGACGGACCGCTTCCCAGGCGATCGGCTATAAAGAGTTCGTTCCGTACTTTTCGGGCGAATACGGCATCGACGCGGCGGCGGAGCTGATCAAGAAGAATTCGCGCAATTATGCCAAAAGGCAGCTGACCTGGTTCAGGCGCTGCCAATGGATAGAATGGGATACAGCGGAGAGGATTTTTAATAAACTGGCAACGGGTTAAGAGTTCAGAGGCGAACCGAGTGATGGCACGAATTTTGGGTCTCATGCGTTCCCTTCATTAATTCGCATTTCGGTCAAACAAAATTCTTAGCCATCTATCCGGCTTCGTGCGTGACCGAACGAGGTAATGAATGCCTAGACCACAACAAATAAACAAAATTCTTAGCC
>JAEEGL012192713.1_pt1 | contig 39529 bp, 33 predicted proteins | sample 9134231 | NCBI WGS metagenome assembly JAEEGL01 (sample SAMN16246548, study PRJNA631951) | gut metagenome | biome: gut microbiome; feature: rumen; material: fiber-attached | host: Bos | place: Iran: Karaj | collected 2018-10
CCCTTATATACCTTTTTATGCATTGACTTAACTAGTAATTGATCTTCAAAGATAATTACTTGCCGTCAATTAAATTTCCTATTGTTGTCTAATTCAAATTGTTAATAGATAAACTTGGAGCGAAGAAAATAATGTAATTTTCTTATTCCTCGCGATTTATCACACTATTTTCAGAGGTTCAAAACGAACTTGAACAAAAACTGTTCTTATATTAGCGCAAAAGCCGATTCAATGCAAGGGTTTTTTTGAAGATTTTTGACTTTTTTGTACAATTTGGGGATTTTTAGGGGGTAAAACTGCAAAAAGAGCCCGTTTGGGGCTCATTTTTGGTTACTTATTAGTTATTGGCGAGATATTCGTATACGGCTGCCTGATCTGTAGATATGAGCTTGAGTCTGGAGTCGATTTCCGAAAATGCCACATTAATATCGCGACTAAGAATGTTCTCATCCTTATATTTAACAAAGAATTGTTTAAACTTCTCCGCTTCTTCTGGGCGGCGGATTAGGCTCGCAACGTAACGTGGGTAGTCCGGAATGGTTTTATCGCCCTCTTCCTTACGGAGCCAGTCCCAATTTCTGAACATCCAATCAAGCGCTTCGTCTTTGATAATATAGTTGCGCGCGAGACGAATATAAAAAATTAGACGATCTTGAGGACGAATCGTGCCGTCCATTAAACGATCAAGATATTTAATAGCAATGTCATGATTGCGCGTATTAGTTAAAGCATCGGTTAAATCTCGCTTGAGGGCAGCGTCTGGAGTCTTATTGTATAGATTAAAATACTTCGAAGATAGTTCGTCATGACGTTTTACGAGTGTTGAGCCAACCACCCAACGAAGATTTGCGTCGACTTTAGAAATCGGCTTACCGTAATATATATTATCAATTTCATTGAGGTATTCTTCGTCGTTCGAATATAACATCATGCCCATAATAGTGGCGCGAAGCTGAATGTCGTCGTAAGTATCGCTCTCTTTGGCGACGGAACCGAGACGACGATAACTTGGTAGCGCCAAATCACGAACAAATGCCTGGAATTGATGTTTTTCGTTTGTTTTCGGATCAAAGAAGGCTTTTAGATCCGCTACGATTGCCGCGACTAGTTCCCATACCACTGAATCAGTTTCATTTGCAAAAGCTTTGACTAATGGTAGGAGTGATACCGACGCAACATAATCTGTTTTTGCAAGCATGCGACGATCCATTAAGAGACGGAGCTTCTGCTCTTTGCTCATTTCGCTAACATGCGCAAGTTTTTCGGCAAATTCCGTATCACTGTAATTAATAATATAGTGGCCAGAAAGATCATCGCGGAGCTCGCGAATCGGGTATTTGGTACTATCGGTTTCGCCAGTTAATAAGAATCTAGTCTGCGATTCTCCAGTTATTACCGGAAAACCAGATTGCGTAAGCCAAGGGGTCATAAACTCTTTAACGTCAAAATCTGCATGCGAAGTGAGTGCATTCCAGAGATCGTCAGCAACTGTATTGCTATATTTGTGCTTTTCGAAATACTCTTTAAGACCAGCAAAGAAGTTTTCTTCTCCCATAGTGCGCATGAGCATAAGAAGGAGGTGTGAACCTTTGCCATAAACTATTGCGCCGTCAAATAAATTGGCGATTTCCTCTACGCTATTCACTTCAACTTTTACTGGCTGAACGCCCGGCAAACTATCACGCGAAAGTGAACCAGACACAGCCGACAAATAGAAGTCTTCCCATGCGCGCAGCTCTGGGCGAATTTTATCTGTAGAATAAACTTCCATCATATTAGCGAACGATTCATTGAGCCAAAGATCATCCCACCAAGCCATCGTGACAAGGTCGCCAAACCACATATGCGATAACTCATGAGCAATCACAATGGCGACATACTGTTTTGTGTCGAGCGATGATTGTTCGTTAGCGATAAGGGCAATCTCGCGGAAGGTTACTAGGCCCCAGTTCTCCATAGCTCCTGCCTCAAAATCTGGAAGAGCTAGCAAATCCATTTTAGGTAATGGAAATGGCGTGCCAAAGCGATCATCATAATAATCTAATACATCGGCTGCAAATTGGGCAGCATAGGCTAAATCAGCAGATTCTTGATGGAGACCAGCATATACGGCTATCTCTACACCATGCTGCGTTTTAGCACGAGTTGCATTAAACTTACCGGCTGCAAATGCGACTAAATAGGTCGACATACGAGGAGTTTCGGCAAATTCGACAGTTTTCCAGCCATCTTGGTTGGTCGTAAAACTTGCTGGCATATTGGACAGAATCGTATCGGTTGTAACAGAAGTTATTTTTAACGAAAACGTCGCTTTTGCGATTGGCTCATCGATGCATGGGAAACATTCGCGCGCATAATGCGACTCAAATTGCGTTGCGACAATTTTTTCTATTTCGCCATTATATTCATAAGTGGAAAGGTAAGCCCCTTCCATGTCGGATTCTATCTTAGAAATAAACTTTATCTTATATTCATGCTCGCCAAGAGCTTGGCCACCTAAAGATAATACTCCGTCTGTATGCGTAAAACTTTCGAACTTAGTGCCGTCTATATAAACGGATTTAATATCCATTCGGACCGCATGAAGTTTAATAGTTTCCGCCTTGACATCGCCACGAATGACAGCTTCACCAGCAAGCTTCGTTTTTTCGGCATCGATTTTGAGATCGAGGTCATAGTGACTCGGCGCAAAATAATCAAAAAATCTCTCCATATATCTAGTGTAGCAAAAAAGAGCTCCTACTGGGGCTCTTTTAAGGTGAAATTACTCTTCTTCTAGGAATTTCTGGGCGCGATAAATCATTTGAGCCGTCTCATCAGTGTAGACGATATAGATCGGTTTTGAATCGCTAGCAGAGATGAGAGCATGGCGACCAGTAAACTCTGGGTTAGCATTCTTCTCTTCATCAAGGCGGAAGCCAAGATATCCCATCTTCTGAACTACGAAGCGACGAATCTCTTCTGAGCGTTCGCCGATAGTACCGGCAAAGACAAGCGCGTCAACGCCGCCGAGCGTAGCAGCCATTTGGCCGACATAGCTCTGGATGCGATAAACAAAGATGGAATGGGCATTGCTAGCGCGGAGGTTGCCCTCATCACGAGCTTGAATAACTTCACGCATATCATCAGAAATGCCCGAAAGACCAAGGAGGCCACATTTTTTATTGAGATAAAGCAAAAATTCCTCGTCAGATGTAATTTTGAGAGCTTTTTTGAGGTTAAGCGCTGCAGCCGCATCAATCGTACCAACACGAGTAGACATAGCGAGGCCCTCGAGTGGCGTGTAGCCCATTGAGTTATCCATAGCACGACCATTTAAGATAGCGGATACGCTGGAGCCGGAACCTAGATGCATAGCGACTAGCTTTTCCGGAAGAATTCCCTGCTCTTTCATGTAGCGAGAGATAAAGGCATAGCTTAGACCATGATAGCCATAGCGCTTAATTTCATACTGATCAGCAAGCTCAGTATCAAAGCTGTAATATTTGTAGGTATCTGGCTTTTCCCAGTGGAAAGCAGAGTCAGAAACAGAGATAATCTTTACATCCTTGAAGCACTCACGAATGCCGCGAATCTCATTAGCGGTAGTTGGGACGTGAACAGGGTTGCGTTTTTCGGCCTCTTTGAGTTGGCGCATATATTCTGCGTCGACAACATGATCCTCGGTGAAATAATCGCCAGGGGCAACAATACGCACTACGACGGCCGCTAGTTTATGTTGACCAGTAACGTATTCTTCGTCGGCGAGAATCTTTGGCAAGATAGTAATAGCATCATTAAGGTCTTTGATGCCTGGCTTAATCTTCTTTTTACCATCATCAACGTCATTAATCGTGCAGACGACACTTTTTCCTTCGTATTCAAAATGAAATTGCGCCATAAGTTCTTCGCCATCATAAAGGGCGTATTTGCGGCTAGCGCTGCCTGGGTTCGTGATAAGGATTAATTTGCTCATATCCGTATTGTATCACACGGATTATCTGTTGAGACTATTTATCTACGCCATACATGCTCGCATAATGAGCGTTGGCAATAATAAGATCTTGATATTTGCGATTAAGGTCGTAATGACCAGTTCGTTCAAGAATATTAAGAGCAATATCATAACGGGAACAACGGTTGCGAGCAAGTTCGTCAAGAGGCGAGGTGGTTGAGCCCTGGTCTTCGTAGCCATGAATATCAACGCGACGAAGATCTGCGTAGTGACTAAAGATAGAGCGAATAGTTTCTTGATAGCCATGGAAGTTGACGATAATTGGACGATCATAAGTATAATAATCGTCAAAATCGGATGGCTTGAGCTTGTTTTCGGTAGTACCGATAGCGCCATATGAAAGCGCGGCAATACCAACAAAGCGCACGCGGATATCTGGCGCGTCTTGCTTTGCAAGTTTAATGCCCTCGAGGGCTTCGTATGTTGGGATATCTCCGGCAGCCGTAACGACTATATCTGGATTTTCATCGGATGCGAAGCCAAAAATTGAAGCGCCGCCATTAGTTAGTTGAAAACGAGCATGATTAATATCAATCCAACGAGGCTGTTCAATTTTATTAAATGTTGTAAGATTTACAACATCCTTAGATTTGGTCATAAATTCCCATGCCGCAGCGGCCGCTACGTCGTCTACTGGAAATAGACAGTTGGCGAGGTTTGACGGTTTGGTCAGTAAGCTTGTAATTAGGGATGGATTTTGATGCGTATAACCATTGTGGTCTTGGCGCTGCCAACAAGATGTAGAAAGGATATTTAAGGCATTTACACGCTTGCGCCACTCAATTTCTTTGCTCTGCTTAATAAATTTGAGATGCTGATCAACTTGAGAGGAAATAATTGGCAAGAATGATTCGTAAGAAGTCATGCAGCCACGGCCACCGCTAAGGATGTGCCCCGCCATTACGGCGAACAGGGTATTTTCAGAAAGCATTTCAATGGCGCGACCATTGGAAGATAAGTATTTATCCCATGATTCAATTTTACGAAGCCAAGCACGATTAGTCGCATCATAAACACCAGTAAGACGATTCGAGGTTGTTTCGTCCGGTGAAAAGAAATAAAAATCTTTATGCGAACGCATTTCGTCGCGAAGACATTCACCAAACATCTGCGCGATAGAGTGTTTTTCTTCACCTGGATGTTCAACCGCGTTTGGTAAATTCATCGTAGAGCTCCTTAAAATTGTATGATTTTAGCCAGTTTTCGAGAATCTTGAGTTGTTCTTCGTCAGACTTCGCGAGTGGTAATGGCACTTGATGGGCCGCACAGTTACCTTCTATCTTTACGCCATCGAGATCCTTTGGACCGCCATAGCCCTTTGGCGTTTTCATGATTATGAAATTATTGCGATTAAGATTTGCAAGGGCAAGTTGGAATTCGTCCGTGCGCGTGCCATCGACAATTATTGGATCAAAGCCAAAACCACGGAAAAGTTGCAAGAGTTCACGTTCGCTACTGCGACCATAGATAGTTGGCGCAGAAATTTTATATCCATTAAGATGAAGGATTGGGATAACCCAGCCGTTATATTCAGAATTAAGTAACTTGTTTAGGTTTAAGCTAGCCAATGCCGTAGCCGTTTCGAGCTCACCATCGCCTATCAGAACTGCAACCGTGCGTTCTGGGCGGCCAAGCGCCATGCCATATGCGGTCGCAAGAGAATAACCGAGTTCACCGCCTTCAGATATGACATTTGGGGTAGCTGGACTGGCATGTGAAGGAAAACCATATGGCCAAGAAAAATTCTTGCAAATATACTCAATGCCATGTAAGTTTGGTGTTGCTTCCGGATAATATGCATACAAATCGCCATCATAGAAAAGATTGGCCTGAAGTGCCGGAAAACCATGGCCTGGGCCAAGGATAAAATCTGCAACTGGAAAACGCGCCTTAATATTGGCATAGGCAATGTTAATGCCTGGGCAAGAACCCCAGTGGCCAAGTAGACGCGGCTTGATATCGGAAAAGCTAAGTGGTCTGGTCAGCAAAAAATTATCTTTCAAAAAGATTTGTGCAACAGAGAGATAATCGCAAAAATCAATTCGATCTTTTATTTTTTCGGTGCTGACGCCCAACCCATGCATGTGCATATATTTATTTTAGCATAAGCTTTAAGTTTTGGCGGGCCGATTTAGTATTGTGGAGCAGATTCTTCTGGCGGAAGCGACTCAAGCGCGTCCATAGTGGCAGTTATTAAATCGTTAACAGCCTCTTCGTAAGTAGTATCATAGGTGCGAAAACCAGCGGCATAAGGATGGCCACCACCACCAAAATAGCCAGCGACCTGCTCAGCAATTGGTTTATTAGAGCGAATTTTTCCGGTAAGCTTACCGTCTGGATATGTCTTAATAGCGACAGCAATTTCTACGCCTTCAACGAGACGTAGTTCTTCGAGAATTAGTACGTTCGGGTTATACTCGTCAGAAAATTCTTGGATATCATCAAATGGAATATGAACTGTAGCAAGTTTTCCGTCCAAGTTATACTCAATACGCTTGATTAAATCGGCTTTGTAGTCGAGAATGCGCGGAGACTTTTTAGAATACTCGCGACGACGATCTTCCATATCAGCAATATTTGCACCGACGTCCATCAGCTCTGCTACAGCACGAAAATCGTCCGAGATAGTCGACTGCGAAGTGAGCCCAAGAGTATCAGATTGGATGCCGTATATGAGGTTTTCTGCACAAAGTGGGCTGATGGTAATTTTTTGGTCTTTAAAAATCTTATAGAGCAACGAACAGCAGCTAGAAGTCGTCTCAATGATACTGTCGTAGCTAAAATCTAAATCGGCATCAGTTTCATGATGATCGATCACGAGTACTGGCGCAGAATAGAGGCAATTTCTGATGGCGCCGTCATTCAATAATTTGGAAAGCAAAACTGAACTGGCCGTATCGACAATAATGTAACCGTCGGCACGATACGGAAATTCGTTCTCAACCCTGCTCCATCCTTCGAAGTAACGCATATATTTTGGGATATCAACTGGACAGTAGAGCGACACTTCTTTGTCGGAGAGAGCTTCTTCAAGTGCGAGTGCCGCACCGAGAGAATCGCCATCAGGATTTTCGGCTTGAATTATGCAAATACTCTGCTTATCTTTAATAAACTCTGTGAATTTTTCGTACATACGCTTTTATTTTACCATGAGCCGAGATTCTGTTATAATAAATGAGCTGTAGGGGCGTAGCTCAGTTGGTAGAGCACTGGTCTCCAAAACCAGGTGTCGCGAGTTCGAGTCTTGCCGCCCCTGCCATTTTTTGTGCTTTTTGTGCATAAAAAATCCGCCACTTTATTGTGGCGGAAATTTTTATTTCTTGTGTTCTTTTACGACACACATATCGTCAATAACTGTGACCGAAGCGAGAATGCCGACTATAAACGCCATATCTATTAGTACAAGAAGTGCCATTGGAATAACGCCAGTCTCGATAGATGCGCCACTATTGTAATACTGCATCGCATAAGCAAATGTCTGATCTGGGAAAGGCATAAACATTAAAATTGCGGCGACCATAGCCAGTACGGCCATAATCGAATTGAAAACCAACATGCCTTTAGCAAGATAAGTACCATTTTCGCCAGCGCGAAAAACATGAAGGCCAATTAAACAATAGATGAGAGCAATAATTTCGCCAGTAATAACGCTAAAGTTCATTAGATAATCCACGTGCGGTATATTCGTATGAGCAGTTAGGTGCTCGTAAATATTTATATAGAGATGCGGCATCGCAATCATAAAAACGCTAGCAATCATCATCATGAGACCAGAAATATGTAAGCGACGAGTGATTTCGGCGTTCTTATGATGATTTTCTGGCATCTGTTTTTTAGCTTTTTTGGCTTTCGAAGACTTTTTCGTTGGCATTTTTGCAAAATCTCATATTACTTATGCTAAAATTATAGCAGATAAATCTCTAATTTTTTAAAAGGGTGAGCAAATGAATAATAGTTTTAGTCCAATGAGTGAAGATAAGACGCCGATCCCACATCAGCGATTCTTTGGCCCGCAAGCCGAAAGTTTACCGCCAGAAGGTCCAGCGCCATCAATTGATGATTTTTCAGTAAAGCCGCTTCCTGACGAAATACCGGCCCCAGAAGCAGCTCCAGCACCAGAAGCGCCTGAAGCTCCTGAGACTCCAGAAACCCCAAGCGCCGACACGGCTGAAAATAAGCCAGATAAGGAGCATGACGCATATTACCGTGAAACTAAAGATCGCCTTATACATGTACGCAAACAGCGCAACGCGATTATTCTCCAGATGGACAAATTAGACGACGATCGCATCGAAAAAGGATCAGAAGATTACGACGATGATTCACGCGAGCTGTCTAAGCTTCAAAATGATCTTTGGCACAAAAATAATCTGATTGATGCCCTTGTTAAGGTATTAATTTCACTCGGTTAAAGACTCTCCCGCCGGCGTCGCATTGACGCCGGTTTTTTGTTCGGTACTCTTTCCTTGATTTTTGCGTGTTTTGTGATATAATAAACAATGATTTGCGCAGTTTTGCAAAAATAGCAAATTAGATTATGAATGGGGGGGTGATTCGAATGAAAAAAGATATTCGAATTAACGGTCTTTTTGACAGCATTATCATGAATTGCCGTAAGCGTGCAAGCCAGTTGCAGGGTTTTAAGGATGGAGATGGCGCAATTCGCCTCTGCTATTTGCCCCAAAATAGACTCGGCGTCAACGCGCTCGGTGGAGGCTCCGCTTTCGCAGACCGCTACGAACTCGTCGCCAGAATCGATGTAGGCAACTATGTACTCAACCGCGGTGGTCGGGGAGAACCGGTCGACACGTACGCTTTCTCGGCTTTAAAGGTCGCAGCCTGCCTGTTGGCGTACGAGCAAGGATTGCCAGCGCGCTCCGGCGAGGACATCGGCGATATCTACGACGAAAAGCACGGCTTTGCGCCCTACCACGGTGCAGTACTCTATGAACTCGAGCAAAATCATCAGGTTTTCGCGTTGTTGATTGTTTCCGTTTCTGGCGCCAGCCAGGCGGAAGACGAAGAGGTAGCACGAGCCGCAGAAAAAACACTTACGGCATGGAGCGACGCATTCGATGCTAGCTATTCCGTACCAGTGTCATTAGACTAAAAACCCCGGGAAACCGGGGTTATCTTTTTGTGCCAATATTATGCGACCGGTGATATATTACGAACATTAGAATCGCCTCGGCGTAAAATAGCATATAGAATAAATATCCGCAAATATCTTGGATACCGAATGATTTAGGAATTAATAAGCTTTGGTCGATAATAGTCATATAGAGCGCAAAGACTGCTAATACTGCAATAAAAGGCGCGAGCGGAAAATACATAAATGCGCGACTAACGGCAACGAGAAATTCAAACATTTTCGCCGATAGTTTCTCAATTAAAGCACCCAGGATCATTGGCACTAAGTAAAGTAGAGCCACAAACCCAGTTAAGAACGGAGCGAGGTCGCGGCAGATTTCTTCAAGCGAGCCGCCAAATTCTTGGTAGTATTCTGGGAGCTTATCCCAGTTTGCAACTAAGAACAAAGCCGTTGAACCAGCAAAAAGTAGCCCAATAATCGTGAATAATGCCTGTAAATGCGAAATATCGCGATTGAGTCGAGTTTTCATACGCTTATGCTTATTATAACACTGCTTGGCGTCAATAGCCCTTGCGCCGCATGCAAAAACTCGCCAACGGGGGCGAGTTAACGGAAGTTAGTCAGCGACAGACATATTTGCGCAGGCGAATCCAAACTCCGTATTGATCTGAAAACTTTTTTAGAGAAAGATGCCCGGCGTGATAATCAGAAAAGAGCTTAGCGATGCACTGATCGATTTCGGTCACATCTTTGTCTAGGATGCTTCCAAAGTTCGCGTCAGAGCGAATCGCATGAAGCTCCTCACTAGAGAGAGGAAGCTCGTAGGCGGCCATGTTATGGCGTACGGCTTCGAGAATCGTTTCGCTCACAAATAGCGACATTTCATACAACCCCCTTACCTTGCTGATGTTTTTTGAACAAAAAGAACCAACCCAAAGGTTATCTTTATATTATATCACACTTAGCCTAAAAAGTCAATGTTTGCGCTTGCGCTTCTTGGGGTTTTGGCGCTTTTTAGCCTTCTCTTTCTGGCGCGAAACGAGGGCGGCGGTAGCTATGGCAATAGAGAGCGCCGCAATGATTACTAATGGGGCAACCGTGCGGACATTATCAATACTATTGTCCGACTTTTCCATTTCTTGCGCACGCTGCATCTCTTGAATTTGGCCATTAATAAATTGGACTAGCGTGTAGGCAATTTGCTCCTCGCCTTTTTCGTTGGGATGAAAATCGTCATTCGAAAACAAATCTTCACCGTCGAGCGCTAATTCGGAGCCATTTATATAATATAAGCCTTTATAGTTTGCTAAATCATAATAGGCGTCAGTGACCGGAGTGATTAATTTGGCCCGAATAGTCTCGTCATTGGCATGCCAGCCGTTCATACCAATAGCAATCTTTGCATTCGGATATAGTTCGATGGCATGATTAACGAATTTTTCTCCCTCAATCATGATTTCGTCATAGGAATAGTGTTGATCATTATAGCCGCCGCTGACCATAATCCATTTGATTTCTGCAGCAGCATCTTCACCCGGATAATAATCATCAAGAAGGCCTCGGAAGGTCGTGCCATTAGGCGACTTGCCAACAAATCCGGTGCCGCCGAGGCAGGCGACAGTAGTGTTCTTTAGTTGATAATAATCAATTGTTTTTTGTGCCCAGCCTAATTCGGGAGAATTACTATGATCATTTTTTACATTAGCGCCCTCACAGTAGGAATCGCCAATAAAAATAATGTTGCCTAAATCATCGACACTGATTTCGTCAGCAGCAGCGACAGAAATTGGAAAAATAATGGCAAGAATAACCGAAAATAAGATTATAAACTTCTTCATGTGCAATATTATATATTATTAACGCTCTTATGCTTGCATAGAAATATCATATGATATAGAATCGTCTTAGCTCGCGGGTGACCTCTATGAGGCGCTTAGCGGCTGTTCCTATATAGGATGCAGGTAGCTCTGGTGGCGGCGGAAAAGCGTTATCGATCTTCAGGTTATGCTGCCGCGTAGACCGCGGATGGCGATGGAACACGGAAATCTATATCCGCCCAGCGTTTCCCTTCAGTCTAGGACTGGAATGAGCCAGGATCGGCTGGGCGCAGCCCTACGATCAAACTCTCGTAACAAGAAACGTCACACCACAATCGTAACTCTGTAACCCAAATATTCCGCCACCATCTACCTGCATCCACCCTGCTGTCATAAATCCATCGGCTGTAGCCACTCAGCCTCGCCGCCGTCTTCCTAAAGACATTTCACCGCTCGGCGGACACCTAATGGATTTTGGCAGCTTCACCCTGCCCCGGCTGAAATATGCCGGGGCTTTTCATGCTTGCATTCTAATAACTCTTATGCTTTAATTAGACATAAGTGAGTGTGGTCTTATAACTAATATCAAGTTAAGAGGACCTCAAGGTGAAACAAATACGAAAAAGAGTCAATAAACTACGACTACGTGTTGGTTTTTTGGCATTATTTTTATTAATCGGCGCAGTCATCGCCACAACTATTCATAACGTAGTAAATGCGGCAACCTTAGCCGAGCTCAATCCTGACGATTGGCATATGGAATTAATGTTCTTCGACTCTACCGTTAATAATGGTAGAGAGCCACTAACTGCGGTGGACTGGACAATCGAGGATTCGACTGAAAAACAGACATTTATGCGAGTAATTAAAACTCAGATTACATATTCTAACCCAGACGCGCAGGCCTCTTATGCGCCAGGTGAACTAGAAATTCGAATTCCAGCCTTGATATCAAGTGCTGAAGCCAGCCATAGTGGTGCTAATTTGGCATACGACATTGCACTTAGCGCGGACAGCTCAGCTACGGGCGGAAGTTCCGATTGGCAATACAGATACGAAAGTGGTAACACGGTCCTCGTCTTCACTAATAAGACAGCAATCGATATACATACCGCCGTAGAAGGAAGTATCCAGGTCACCTATGGTATTACCTCAAACAGCGAAACGCGAGAAAAATACGACGATTCTTGTACGCATGCCCTAGCAAAGAATTTGCAGGCCGTTATGAACGGCAATGTCGAAACGAACACGGTTAGCTTCAATTATAGCCGCGTCTACAATCACCCATGGGACCAAATGCAATACACGGCCAAGAAAACCGCTACAAAAATTGGCTCTTATGACCACTTACCAAGTAATGCTGATGATTATACGTGGGTCAGATATAAGGTAACCTTGTCCAACAACGGTTATCTAGCAAGCGAAACCTCAACTAGCCGTAGCTCTATCTGGATGGATTATTCAGCCTATGGCATTTCTGCCGGCCTCGAAGATTTCCGAATTGTTGACCAATTCCCAAATGACGTTATCACGCTTGATCAAAATGGCGGCTCGCTCGAAAAAGATGGAGATGGTAACGTTTCACTCGGTAAATCACTTTGCGTAAAGAGACAGTATTCTTGCGAATATGTAATATACGCAGGTTACCCAAATAATATATACAATGAAGATAACGACAACCATCAGTTCACGAATACGGCTTATCTGAAGGGTAAATATATAAATGAGGCGGAAGATAGAGTTATAACTCAATCATCACTCGATATAAATCTGTTGAATTTCCGATTTACATACAGCGGCGGCTCTAATGCATTAGCAAAGAAAAAAGGAGAAAACGCTGCGCTTAAATATCAGGATTTAATATCCAATAGTAAGTGTAAGACAATCTGGCTCAACATTTTCTCGACATCTTATCCTGGCACAACTTATACCGCTAGAATCGGCGATGATATGCTCTACTATTCCACTTCTGACGGCGGTTTCGCAAAGATCCCTGACGAGAATTACTATTTCAAAGAGATTGATTTGCCACCATTTACGAATACTAATGGGGACATAATCCAGGCCGGAAAATATTCCTACGAATTATATGTCAGAAAAGCCGGTCAAACAGATTATGAACTCGCTAAAAGTAGCACAAATAGCACTCCTCACAGCGTAGAATCAATCTACCTTAATCCGGAAGATAAGGTGGTCGCTTGGTACATAGACTTCAAGGACTTAGACGAAGGCCTTGGAAATATGACGGTTAAAACCTATGCCTACATCGGTCTAAGCAATATCGAAGATGCTGGTACAATTTATAATTTCAACTATTTGCGTACTTTTGTTAACGGCGAAGATATAAGCGTGGGCTCGATTGAAAACTATGATTCACTAATTACGAAAGAAGAGATAGCAGCACACGATCAATCTCATTACGGAATATATTTACATCGCTCCTCTGCCAATGCGGTATGGGAATACCATCATATTGGCGACGTTACAAAATATGTTTCGACATTAACCACCTCTAAGAAGAAACCGGTTTTCTCTACAGAAGATGATTATTTCAGAGGATCATTCTATATCCAAGCGGCGCTTAGAAATTCAGTGAGCGGTGAATTTAACGATATTCATCAAACCATTGAACAATTCGAGGAAGATGATTTTAAGTCTGAATTTGTATATTATGAGCTACTTCCGCTCGGTATGGAGCCAGATTTTACAAACGAAGAATTTATCGCCACTGCGGGTACGGGGCCGAATGAAAAATCATATTACGATCGCTTTATTGATAGTAATGGTAATCGATATTTCGCTGATTTTGATAGCTACAAACAATATCTACGCGAGCATTCTACCATAGAAGTAACTAAAAACTGGCACAATACTGGCCGCTATCGCTTAAAGATTAGAATAGATTTTTCGGAAAGACCATTCGCAAATTATAACTATGAATATAATTGTTTTGGTTTTGTCGTAAATTATAAGATTTCTTATGATTCATATGAGGAAAATGGCGATATATATACTGCTCGCGTCTATTCATATGTTCCGGACGGAACAAGAAAAACCGACCCAGAACATGGTAACCGTGAGGCATTAGACTCCGGCTCAGAAGATGCAGAAGAAGCCGATCTCAACGATAATGGTGCAACAGACGAAAATGTCGTCTATGCCGACTTAACTATCTTCCTACTCTCCGCTACTTCTTCAAAACAAGACCTTCAAACATCCGTAAAGACTCAGACTAGTGGAACCTACGAAATCGACCCGACCGAGGGCGGACATGGTGAGGAATATACATACAAAGTTCGCGCGCGTACTGGCGCTAGTCGCGTTACCAATATGATTCTCTACTCTAACCTAGAACAAGGTTATGAAGAGAATCCACACTGGGAGGGAAATTTCTTAGGCGTAGATACCAGTTTTGCAGAGAGCCGTAAAGATTATTATGGTAATCCAATAACTGTAAAAGTATATTACTCCGAAAAAGCTGATGCTGGAAGCATGTCTTCTGATGACTCTTGGAGAGAATATGACCCAGACACGACCGATAACACCAAGGTTAGATCCGTAGCTTTTAAGATACTAGATCAGGATGGAAATCCAGCCATCCTTGCTCAGTCTGCATATATTTACGTATTAATACATATGAGGGCTCCGGAAGACGAAAATATTGCCGCCTTGGCATATAACAGATCATTCAGTGAGTGGAACGCCTTGGATAACTTAACTGGCGAAATAGTGCCGAATATTACTGGCGTTGAATCCAATATAGTTACGGTTGCGCTTGATTCGTCATTCGATATTAACGTCACTACAAGCTGGGATGACTATGAAAACTATTATGGCATTCGTCCAGATACCGTTACGTATACTCTCTTGAAAGACGGTGAACCAGTCGAGACAAAAGAGATGGATATTGCTGGCGGCGAAACAGCCGTAGTATTTGAAAACATTCCTACTCTAGAACAAGATCATTACACTGTTCGTCAAGAGCCGTTCGATGAATACTCCGTAGAATACGAGCGTGACCCTGCAACATTGGACTACACCTTCAATAACTCTATTACGCGAAATGAGCCGGCTTTCGACATTGTCGTTGAGACCAACTGGGATGATTACGATGATGCCTATGATTTACGTCCGGACACCGTAACATACACTCTTTATAAAGACGACGAGCCAGTCGAGACAGTAGAAATGAACGTAGCGGATGGCGAAACGGAGGTAACTTTCGAGGGCGTGCCAACCCTAGAACGCGAGCATTATACGGTTCGTCAAGATGATATCCCTGAGTACACATCCGACTTCGAATACGACGAAGATAATAATAAATATTCCTTCAACAACAAGATTAATCGCAATAAACCTGAAGCGCCTAAAACATATGATGGAATAAAGGTATTCTTTATTGCTGGCGGAATCGTCTCTGCAATAACATTCGCTGGACTATATCTAGGCAGCAAACGACGCTAGAAAATCCCCTTTCTTCTTGCTATACTAGAAACTCAGAAATATGTTTAAGCTACTCAAAAATCTACACAAAAAAGACTATTTATTTATAGCTCTAGCAATTTTATTTATTGCCGGCCAAGTTGGACTTGAACTAAAAATGCCAGAGTATATGTCGGCAATTACGCGCCTTGTCCAAACTGAAGGCAGCGAAATGAATGATATATTGCGCAATGGTGGCATGATGATGTTGTGCGCACTCGGAAGTCTTATTTCGACGATTATTGCGGGCTGGTTTGTTTCACATGTCGGTGCTGATTTTTCCTTCATCACGCGCAAAAAGATTTTTGATAAAGTCGAAAGCCTAAGTCTCAACGAGGTGCATAAGTTTTCGACAGCCTCTCTAATTACGCGTACGACTAATGACATTACTCAGGTGCGCATGTTGATCACAATGGGCGCAAACATGCTAGTACGCGCACCGATGAGCGCTATTTGGGCAATTGTTAAAATCCACGGAAAAAGCTGGGAGTGGAGTACGGCGACTAGTATAGCCGTGGTAGTTTTGCTGGCTACAGTCATAACGACAATGATGATTATTATCCCACGCTTCAAAATTATTCAGAAATTGACAGACAAACTCAACGGCGTAACGCGCGAAAACTTGACTGGCATCAGGGTCGTGCATGCTTTTAATGCCGAAAAATATCAGGAACATAAGTTTGACAAAAACAATACAGAACTAGCCAATATCACGCGCTTCGTTGACCGCGTGCTAAGCGCAACTCCGCCGATTATGTATATGGTCATGAACGGAATCACGCTTGCGATTTATTGTATAGGTGCATATTTGATTAGCAATTCAATCATGGCCGACAAGCTGACCGTGTTTAGCGATATGGTTGTCTTTTCGTCATATGCGATTCATGTAATTATGAGCTTCCTAATGGTCGCGATTATTATCATGACTATTCCGCGCGCGCAGGTTTCTGCGGATCGTATCAATGAAGTGCTCGACGCACCGCTATCAATCGTAGATGGAAATTTTGACGATGAAACGGCAGAAATCGGGACGGTGGAATTTCGCAATGTGTCTTTTAAGTATCCTGACGCGGAAGAATATTTGCTGAAGAATATTTCATTCAAGGCCGAAAAAGGTCAAACCGTAGCATTCATTGGCTCAACGGGTTCTGGCAAATCTACTTTGATTAATTTAGTCCCACGTTTTTATGATGCTACTGATGGCGCCGTGTTTGTTGACGGCGTAAATGTGAAAGATTATAAACAGAAAGCATTACGCAAAAAGCTTGGCTATGTTCCACAAAAAGCCGTCATTTTTAGCGGCACCGTATCGAGTAATATAGCATACGGCGAAAATGGAAAAGGCAAACCATCCGAACGGAAAATCCAAGCTGCAGCTCGCGTTGCTCAAGCTAAAAATTTTGTCGAAAAATTAGAGAATCAATATAATGCGAGAATTGCGCAATCTGGCACAAATATTTCAGGTGGGCAAAAACAGCGCCTAGCAATCGCGCGCGCTGTAGCACGCGACCCAGAAATATATATATTCGACGATAGCTTCTCTGCCCTCGATTACAAAACCGATGCCGCATTACGCCAAGCACTAAAAGATTACACGAAAGACGCAACCAGCCTAATTGTTGCGCAACGCATCGGTACCATTATGAACGCGGATCAAATTATCGTTTTAGATAAAGGTGAATGTGTTGGTCACGGCACACATAAAGAATTAATGAAGACCTGCGAAGTTTACAAAGAGATTGCTCTGTCGCAGCTGACGAAGGAGGAGCTCAATGTTTAACGGCGGAGGTCCTGGCGGTGGACGCAATCGCGATAACGGCGTGAAGGCGAAGCATTTCGGTAATGCAATTAGGCGCATGCTGCGCGAGATGAAGACATATTATATCGCAATAATTTTTGCCGTAATTATGTCAATTGGTGGCTCTATATTATCTGTAGTAGCCCCGGATAAACTTGCTCAAATTACTGACGAAATAACGATTGGTCTTAAGCTTGACCGCGAACGCATCACGACTGTTAGCCAGTCATTATTACAGAATCCTCAAGAACAATCCGAAATTGATGGCGTTATCGTAACTTCGGAAGACAAACTCGTTTTTGCACAAAAAATCCAAGAAATTCAAAGCGAACTAAATACTGAGCAGCCAGAAGAAATTGATTCCACGAAAATATATGCCAAAGTCGACGAAATGCCGGATTCTATCAAAGAATTAATCGTTCCAAAAATGAACTTGGAGGCAATAAAATATCTTGCACTAATTATGGTCGGTCTATACGCCGCATCTGCGATCCTCGAATTCCTGGAAGGCTGGATTATGGCGCACGTTACAGCTGGCTTTGCGCGTGATTTACGTAATCAGATATCACGTAAAATTAATAAACTGCCGTTGCGTTATTTTGATAAGCACCAAATTGGCGATATCTTATCGCGCGTGACTAACGACGTTGATTCAGTAGCAAGCAGCCTCGATAATTCATTCGGCACCTTAATTGGTGAGGGATCATTGCTGCTCGGTGCAGTAGTGATGATGTTCTGGACGAACTGGATACTCGCGCTCGTAGCAATTGTTTCAAGCCTACTTGGTTTTATTTTCGTAGCCGCGATTATTGCAAAATCACAAAAGTATTTTACGGACAGACAGGTTGAGCTCGGAAATATTAATGCACATATTGAAGAAGTGTACTCTGGGCTGGCGGTCGTAAAAGCTTATGACGGCAAGGCGACGGCTGATCGCAAATTTGATAGAATCAACCAAAAAATTCACACCGCGAACCAGAAAAGCCAATTCCTTTCTGGGATGATGCACCCATTCATGGCATTCGTAGGTAATTTTGGATACGTAGCCGTTTGCGTAACTGGCGCGCTCTTGACCATGAATGGCGTAATTAGTTTCGGTATAATTGTCGCTTTTATTTCCTATGTGCGCCTATTCTCTTCTCCGTTATCTCGTATAGCCCAAGCAATTGGAAGTTTGCAGCCAGCGGCCGCCTCAAGCGAACGCGTGTTTGAATTTATCGACGAAGAAGAAATGCCTAGCGAGCATGGACTAGAATCACATATAGACAAAGACTTAATAAAAGGCGACATCGAATTTGAGCATGTTAAATTTGGCTACGACGAAAACAAACTCATTATTAAAGACTTCTCCGCGAAAGCCAAAGCTGGTCAAAAAATTGCTATTGTTGGTCCAACTGGGGCCGGCAAAACTACAATGGTAAATCTTCTCATGAAATTCTATGATATTAACTCTGGCGATATTCGCATTGACGGTAAATCCACGAAGGAAATGACGCGCGAGGAAATTCATTCCCTCTTTACGATGGTTCTTCAGGATACATGGATGTTCAGTGGTACCGTGCGCGATAATATCGCTTATAATCACGCCAATGTGTCTGATGAAGAAATAATGACTATCTGCGACAAAGTTGGCTTAAGCCACTTCATCAAGACACTTCCGCATGGTCTTAAAACGGACGTCTCGGAAAGTGATGCGATTTCGGCTGGCCAAAAGCAGCTAATTACGATTGCGCGCGGTATGGTCGAAGACGCCCCGTTCCTCATTCTTGACGAGGCTACATCCAACGTCGATACGCGCACCGAAGAGATGGTGCAACGAGCAATGGATAAGCTGATGGAAGGCCGAACTTCATTCATTATTGCGCACAGACTTTCTACTATTAAGAATGCCGATTTAATCCTCGTAATGAACGAAGGTAATATCGTAGAAACCGGCAACCATAAAGAATTGATGGATAAAGGCGGATTTTACGCCGAACTCTACAACTCGCAGTTTGCGCTATAATTAAGATATGAAAAAAGTTTGGATTGGGGTGGCTTTATTTGTTGCAGCAATGGTCGCTGTGTTCGGCGTTTTGGCATTAACGAGGGAGAAAGCTCCAGGAGATAAGCAACAAAAGGCTAATTTTGATGCAGCCATGAAGGCTTACAAAGAGGCAATCGAAGATAATTCCGACGGCGCAACACAACGCATTATAGAATTATCCGAAAAGATAGAAAGTAGCGACGATTATGGCCGCGTCGAGAAGGCCGCAAAAGCTTATATCAAAGATTTAATCGTGCCATATTATACGGCCGACGATTTACAGCAGTCTAAACTATATAAAAATGGGATAACTACTAGTTTAATATCAGAGCAGCAGCCAGACTTTGTCGATGCTATGGATGACAGTACGAAGACAATTGCTGCGCTCAATGCTCTACGTGATGTGGCCGATAATATGTTCTTGCGCGATAAGGCGGCGGAATACCTTGATGAGGATCTCGATCAATATTACAAAGATTTATTTGACAGTGAAGTAAAAGAATTTTACGATAATACAAAACTAAAGCAACAATACTTCGATTTAGTAAATAAGATGTTGCCAAAGGCACAATACTACGATGGGATTTTGCGATTCTTGATTGACAATAAAGGCAGTTGGCGGCTCGAAGATAATAAAATCACTTTTAAGACTACAAAGTTAACGAATTTATATAATGCAATGATAAATAATCGAAACTTCTAACAAAAACGACCCTATTTTCTGGGATCGTTTTTTGTTTATATAATTATTTCTTATTTTTTCAAGAGGAAGTATGCTATTGACAAATTACTTATTTATGATGATTGTAATTCCAGGCATACAATCAGGAGCTTCCTCGATGACAGTCGTAAATTTCTCACCATAACGTAGTTCTTTTATGCTCCACTCATTCGAATAGAAATCACGAACTTTGATAGTGGCTTTATTATCATCAAGTGTCACAACTTTAATATAAGTATCACCCTCGTCCTTAGCGAACCCATTAACACCAAGCTTATCCCCTTCTTTTAGGCCGGCATGTCTGTAGTCTGGATTAAAGGAGTTTTTCTTGATTGGGCCACTGATAGAGGTGGTGCAACCAATGTAATATTGAACCATATGATCGCTTCCAATGAGGCTTGGATCGAAGCGTGAAAAAATACGAATAATCGCAATGACAACTAGTCCCAAAACTACGACTGTTGCGATAATGTGATACCAACGTAGTGAATTCCCTTTATTATCGGCTACCTCCGTTTGTGTATTTTTTACATGTTTAGAGGTGGTATCTGTTGTTTTCGATTTGCTTTTTTCTGTCATATGTTTCCTCGTGAAATTTTCTATATCTATAATAACAAAAAAGTTAATTTTTATGCTTATTTTTGCTTGCATGAGAAACCATAAGTGCTATACTAAATATAGATGAAAATTTTGATGCTAGGATGGGAGCTTCCCCCACACAACAGCGGCGGATTAGGGGTAGCATGTTTGAATCTATCTAAGGCCCTAGCCAAGATGGGAGCGGACATTGATTTTGTCGTGCCTTACGAAGCCGAGCATCATTTTGATTACATGAACGTTCTTTCTGCAACGCATATCGATCCACTCTTCCGCTATGGTTGCTCCGCCTACGACACAAATGTCGATGAGCCTCGTTTTAAGGGCGCAAACTGCAAAGAACTAATGTCGATTCGTGACATTCAGAAGAACTATATCCATTTCGTCGAACAATACTTGATGCACTTCAAGCCAGATTTAGTCCATGCACATGATTGGCTCACCTATGAGGCTGGTATTTTGGCAAAGAAAAACTTTGGTATTCCGCTAGTTGCACATGTTCACGCAACAGAGTTTGACCGCGGTGGTGCCAGTGGCGGAAATCCATTAATTCGCCAGATTGAGTATGAAGGTCTATTATGGGCAGATAAGATTATCGCGGTGAGCCAGGCAACCAAGAATATTATCGTCGAGAAGTATGGTATTCCAGCTGATAAGATTGAAGTCGCCTACAACGGCTTCGATGCGCCTGACGACGATTATCACTACGATGGTTCTAGCTATCAGTATATTGAGGGTTTAAAGAAACAGGGTTACACAATTGTTTCTACGGTCGGTCGCTTCACTTTGCAGAAAGGTCTCGCCCACATGATGCGTGCGGCTGCTCGCGCAATAAGCATCCATCCAAAGATGGTATTCCTCTTTGCCGGCGATGGCGAGCAAAAGGAAGAATTAATGCGCATGTCTGCCGATCTTGGTATTTCGAACAATGTCATCTTTACAGGCTTTATTCGCGGCAAACAATTGCGCGACATTTACAGTATCTCCGACGTATTCGTAATGAGCTCCGTATCTGAGCCGTTTGGCCTAACCGCACTAGAAGCAGCTCATCACGGCAATGCATTGATTATCACAAAACAGTCAGGCGTAGGCGAAGTGTTGCGCTCGATTGTTCGCTATGACTTCTGGGATGAAGATAAATTGGCCGGTGCCTTGGTGAATATCGCCGAGAGCCCAGCATTAACTGAAATATTAAAGGATGGGATACGCCGAGAATACGCTCGCATCTCTTGGGACGATGTGGCCGAAAAGTGTATTGAAGTGTATAATGAAGTAGAGAAAAATCGACGCAACAGATTCTAATTTTGGAGGAGAAAAAGGAACTGTAATGAATTCAATCGTATTGTATTTGCATATGCACCAGCCTTTGCGTTTGAAGCATTACAGTATTTTTTCTGTCGGCCAAGATCATGATTATTGGACAGAGAAAGATTGGTACGCTGGTACGAACAATGAGCGTATTTTTAAGAAGATTGTCGAGAAATCCTATCGCCCAATGATAGCAAAGATAAAGAAGTGCATAACTCTTTATCCTGATTTTAAGTTCTCTCTTTCTATCACTGGGACATTCATCGAGCAAGCGCAAAAATGGGCACCAGATATATTAGTGTCTTTGCGCGAGTTTGCACAGAGCGGCCATATGGATATTGCCGCCGAAACCTATTATCACTCTCTAGCCTTCTTCTTTGACCGCGAAGAATTTGAGCTCCAGGTTCGGATGCACCAAGATAAAATTCGCGAAATATTTGGCGTAGAGACAAAGGTGTTCCGCAATACGGAATTCTCTTATAATGACGATTTAGCAAAGTGGGCAAACGATTATGGCTTCAAGGGTATCCTAGCCGAAGGTTGGGAGAAAGTCTTAAACGATAATCCTCCGAATTTGGTCTACCGCCCAGAAGGCTGCGATAATATTAAATTACTCGTAAAGAATTATCATTTATCCGACGATATTGCCTTCCGCTTCCCTAACAAAAACTGGGAAGAGTGGCCACTAACAGCTAGCAAATATATTGGCTGGCTAAAAAAATCTGCCGAGAATGGTCCGCTGATTAATCTATTTATGGACTTTGAGACCTTTGGTGAAAACATTTGGGCGGATACCGGAATCTTCAATTTCTTTGAACAGCTCGTAAGCAAGTGGAGCGCCGATCCAGACTGCAATTTCTTAACCATCTCTGAAGCTTGCGATAGCATGGAGCCGAAAGAAAAGATTTCAGTGCCATGGACTGTGACTTGGGCAGACACCGAACGCGATCTTTCTGCATGGTTAGGAAATTCGATGCAACACGAGGCTCTCAAGAATCTCTATGATTTAAAGAAAGACATCCTTTCTACAAACGACGAGAAGCTCATCAAAGATTGGCGCTTATTACAGACTTCTGATCATGTTTATTACATGTGCACAAAGGTATTCGATGATGGCGGCGTGCACGCATATTTCTCGCCATACGACTCACCTTTTGACGCGTTCCTGTATTACATGAATACTTTGCGTGATGTCCATTTACGTGTTGATGAAAAGCTCGGCCGAAATGACGGGCAGTTGCCAAAACCAAAAGTTACTTCAATAGAAAATAGGTAAAAAAGAACCCCTCTTATGAGGGGGTTCTTTTTAAATAAGCTTCATTAGACATTCAGTCGTAAGGATAATGTCGTCTACAGTTGAGCCGCGCGACAAATCCGAAACAGGTTTTTTGAATCCAAGTAGAATTGGGCCAGCCACGTGTGCATTAGCAAACTGCTCAAGTGACTTGTATAAGATATTGCCCGAGTTTATGTCTGGCGTAATTAAGACATTAGCCGAACCTGCTACAGGAGAATCTGGGAATTTCTTTTGGCCAATACGCTTATCTACGGCCGCATCAAGTTGCATTTCGCCATCAACGACGATGTCTGGGCGGCGTGAAGAAACTAGCGAGATGGCGTCACGAATTTTATCAATGGACGGGTCGGAACCGCCAGAGCCATTAGTTGAGAAGCTGAGTAGTGCGACGTGCGGTTCTTCGTCGAGAATGCGAGACGCCGCATCATGAATCAGCTCAATGATATCAGCAAGCTGCATTTCGGTAGGATTTTTACAAGTTGCACCATCGCCAAGGATAATGCGACGACCGTCCAAAAAATCCGCTACAAATAAGCTCGAAAAAGTGCGCTTTTCGCCAGGAGCTGGTTCTGGACCGGCTAAGCCTAAATTATCTCGGCAAGCCAAAATAACATCGCGCGTAGGAAGGTCAATGCCGACCACCATTGCATCGGCTTCATTGTTCGCGAGCATCTGGCATGATTTTTTAATATCAAGCAGCTCCATGATTGGCTCACATTTATTTTCGCCGCGCAGATGAGCAGCGGCATTTTGGATGAAGTCGTTATGGGCTTCTGGAAAAAGAATCTTATACATAAGGATATTTTACTATAGTTTAGAATATTCGCCCAAGTCGAGAATCAAAGAGTTCGGATTATACTTTTCCGAAATTTCTTCGCCAATCTTATTAAGCTCGTCATTGTAGCGTAAGGCGATGTCATTAATAATCCTCTGTTTTTCAGCGAGCGTGTTGTCAGCACAAACACCAATGCATACTGCGGCATTGTCAGAATATTTAATCATCTCGTCGCTAAGGCTAATTAGTTTTTCTTTGATTGCCTTAAGTGGCTCGGCGTGTATTTTTTCTAGACCATCGCGCAGCGCCGTATAATCGTCGCGTATGTAGTAAACTTTGACGGCATCTATATCAGAATTAATTGCATCATCGGCCGTAGACATGATTATGTTCGTGGCGACACGTAGTTCGAGCAACTCTAAGATGATGTCTACGTCTTCGGTTAAAACACTGCTGTAATTGTCAAGTTTTTCTACGAGTTCTTCAGCATAATGGCGCACATAGGCGTTTTTACGAAAGATGTCTAAATTAGCCCTAAACTCAGTAATAGATTCGTCGTAGAGCGCCATATTGCCATTCTGGAGGGCGGAACTAATCATACTTAGGTTGATCACCATCTCGTCGGAAACTACTACGCTACGGCGATAATCATAGCGTTCTTTAGCGAAAGATAGAATGTAGCATTCGACCGCCAAAAATACGCATGCAACAATTATGATTACCACACGACGAAAAGAGCGTTTAGACTTTTCTTGATCTACGGCGGCAATGCGATTAGCCCTACGGACAGCACGACGATCTTTGTGGCTCATTTTTTAATACTCCGAATTACGTTATTAACGAGATTAGCGTAGGCGATGCGACCTTCTGGATTAAGATGAATATGGTCAGCATACATCAACGACCAATTATCGTGCGAAAGCTCCCACCAGTCGGCGATATATATGTTCTTACGGTTTTTAGCATAATTCTTGAGGGCTTGATTTTGTACTTCACGCGGCTGTTTTGGCCCAGCATAGCCAGTCACAAATACAAAGTTATGTCCTTCTCCAGCTACATCCACGATGCCTTGCAATAATCCATCGCTAATTGTGAACTCGTTTGTGATAAGACTAATGACGATGGTATTTGGCAGGCGACCAGAAGCGGCATAATTTGCTAAAATACCGCGACAAGACCAAATTCCGCGAGACTCAAGAGCATCAACATAGGCGCCGTTTATAGTGGACTCTAGGGCCTGTTTAGCACCAAGCGTAACTGAATCGCCAATAATAAGAACTTGGGCAGAATTGGCGTTTGGCGCAGCGCGCGAATACTGCGGCGTTGGCGATGATTCGCGATTTGCTTTTATGTCTAGCTCTTTTAGAAGAGCCTGTTTTGTCATGTCGAGAGCCGAAGCAGCACCAACATAGTCGACCGATTTTGCAGTTTTCTCTTCTTCTTCGGCCTGCTCCTGCATAGAGTTAAGCTGCTCAGTAATTCCGGACACTTCTGGCGCGCGTATGAGCGCGAAGGCGCTAGGAATTACTAGCACGATGGCGATAATTGCATAGATTGTACGGGACTTGGCGGAAGTTTTGAAATTCTGGATGAACGTATCAAAGCGAACATATTTAACAAATAAGTAAGACATTAGGAAACTAACGAGAATATTCAAAGTTGGGGCAACCCAAGGCTCCACATTGCGCGAAAGAATATTTGGCAGAAGGATTAAGAGCGGCCAGTGAAAAAGATAAACTCCATAAGAATACTGGCCAAGTTTTTCGGCAATGCGAATCGGAATTGTAGCACGACGACGGACATGTACGTTTGGTTGCAACTTAATAATACAGAAAAGCATTATGACTGTAAGCAACCCAGTGAATGGTAGGCCAAAGTAATATGTCATTGGGCTATCATAAGTCAGTTTGGCAGCCAAAATAACAATCGTGAGCACGCTGACCGCAACGCCGATAGCCGGGATGATTTTCTTTGTGCGCGGAGTGCGCGGAACTAAATAATTAAAAACCGCAAGTGCACCACCTAAGCAAAATGCACCCATATGAGAGTCGAGTGCAAAATAGGCACGATCCTGCATAGAGAATAGACCACCATAAATTGCCATTAAGATTGCAGACGCACAGGCAAGAAAGAACAGGACACCGCCAAGTACGCGTGCGCCGCGACGATTTTGTTTAAAACATCCCATTACGAAAGTAATAAAGAATGGCGCAATCAAATAAAATTGCATCTCGAGCGCAAGGAACCAAGTATGTTCGAACAAGTTTGGAGAAATACTGTTTTCATACGAGCCACCAGTGATTAGCTCCTTAATATTTGTCGTAAAAGTGAGTGCCGTCAACGCATTTAGACGTGTGCCGGCAATGATATCGGGGTGGACGAAGAACGTCAAAATAAGCGTTAAAATAACGCAAGCTAGTAAGGCTGGCATTAGACGAATTAAACGCGACAAAATAAAGCTGCCATAACGAATTTTACGCTCTTTGGCGAATTCTTTTACAAGTTTCGTTATAATTAAAAATCCCGAGATAGCAAAAAAGATTTCTACAGCAATAAAGCCACCCGGTAAAATGTCACGGAAGAGATGATAAATGACGATTAATATAATCGCAAAAAGTCTCAGCGCATTTATACCAATCAGCCATTGCATACTTCAATTATAGCCGTTTTGAACGCCGATTAAAAACTTAAGCGCTGATTTAATATGGCAGAAGTGATTGATACCAAAGTTGCAGTTCTTCAAGGATAAATGGATCGGCGCCTTTTTGGTTCAGATCCTGGATAGCTTTAATGTAGGAATTCTGCTGTGATTTAATGCGCGCTATGCGATATGCTTCCCATTTTTTATGCTCCGATTCGGTCAACGAGCGTTCAAAATTACGTGCTTTATAGTGAAGCAACAATTCTGGCAAACGCGGATCATGAAAATCTGGATGAAAATCAGCAAGTTCGTTTAGCTTCGCACGACGAACTGCGTTACAACTTGTGCGGTCAGCATTATCTAAAAAACCATCATATAATGCGGACTCCGCATCAACCGCAGGCGGAAATTCTTCACGATTTTCGTTTTCGGTGCGCATTCTTTCTACGAAATCTGGGTGATTTAGCAATGATTGCAAGTTTTTATCAATCTGCTCTTTGCTGAGACCAATTTTCTTCCATCCATCATCTTGCTCAAGCACGCCGATTGGCGCAACGGCAGGACAATGATTATATTTCAGCTCTTTGACGGTCGGGAAAAAGACTGGCTCCTCTTGCACAAGTAGCTCGTCGAGATTTTGACGCAAGTCAAAAACTAATACGTTGCCGTTTTTGGCTGGCGCAATCGGGTATGCAACAGTAGTTTTCTCGAATTCAGCAGCGTAGCGACCAGAAGAATAAACGAATGGACGCGGTTTTTCGAGATTGATTAACTGCTGAACTGCTTTTTTGTCACGCATCGTAAATAAATAATTAAACAGTTTTGGCTGTTTTTCTTTAATGAGACGCGTAACGTCAATTAGCGCATCAACATCAGACATGGCGTCATGTGCGTGCTCGTGAGAAATATTATTAGCTTTCGTAATTAGCTCAAGTTTGTTGGTGGCCTTGCCGTCGTCTGTGGTTGGCCAATTAATCCCTTCTGGGCGAAGTGCGCGAGTCATGCGCACGACATCAAGTAGGTCCCACTTACTACGAGAGTCTTTCCACTGCCACTCGTATGGATCATAAAAACAACGCCAGAAAATATTGCGCATAAATTCGTCGTCAAAACGCACGGAGTTGTAGCCCATGGCAATAGTACCAGGAGTAAAAATCTCATCCGTAACGTACTTACAAAATTCGGCCTCAGTAAAACCATCTGCCTGAGTCGATTGTGGCGTAATTTTGGTCACAGCAATAGCGTATGGACTTGGGAGTGTATCGTCGCTAGTTTTTATTAATAAGTTTACAGGATCACCAATCGGTTCTAAGTTCATGTTCGTACGTTGCCCAGCAAACTGCATAATTCGGTCGGCGCGCGCATCAAGGCCGGTTGTTTCTAGGTCATAAAAGAAGATTGTCTGTTCCATAAACCCATCTTAGCATATGTTTTTAAGCAAGGGAAAAGGGCCGACCGTCGTCGACCCTTATCGGACTTAGCTTCGTTTCATGATTTTTTATGCGAGGTTCGCATTTCGCATTTCGTTGGCTTCTCTTTTAGCTTCGGCCTTTGCTCTTTTTTCTTTGGCGTCTTCTTTAACGCAGTAGATGAACATGTTGATGAAATAAACAATGGATCTGTGCTCATTGAAGACAGGACGAACTTTTTCTGCGATGAATTCTTTTGCATAATAGTTTGCTTTATGGAATTCACCAAGACGAACGATTACATACACGATTCCACAAATAATGAACGAGATGAATGTAATAGCCATAAGTGCCACAATGTCACCCCATGCAGCAGAATCGCTGGATGTCAAATGGTTGATGCACCATTGGACAAGACCATCATAGTGCTCACTGATAAAGACAATGTCGAAAAGGATTACGCCGATTGCTGCAACAAACACATCAAATGCGTTGCTGCGGAACATAATAACGGCAGTGCTTTCGTACTCTGCTTTATCGCCTGCTTTTTTGTACATTTTCGCCAAGGTTCTCGCTTTCGTCTTTTCATACTTAGGCGCATCTTCGGGAAGCGTTACTTTCTTTTTCGGAGTTTTGCGCGGAACGAGTCTCACGCTAAGACGTCCGATAATGTAAGCTACCGCGAACATAGCCAAAAGTGTGAACAACACAACGAAGCTGAATTTTGCGTCAAACGCATGATAATAATTATTTGCCATAAGGCACCTCCTAGGTTTCACGAGTTTTCCAACTTCGTGTGCAGTCTCCCGCATTTTTGCCGGCCATATAGGTAGGCAAGAATGCGAGAAACTGCCAAACATGGGAGTTATCATGAAGTTTAGCTAATTTCTAGGTGCTTAACCATCAAATTAATGGTTATGCATCTATTATAGCACACTTGGTTAAAAAAGTCAAGAATGCTTATGCTTAAACTGGGGTAAAAGCATCAAAAAACTCCCCTTTTGGAGAGTTTTTTGTGTTTTTAGCCGTAAAGTTCGGTATATAACTCTTCGAGCTCAGCTGGAATTTCAATTTCTTCTGGCGCATCAATGATCATAACGACGAATTTGAGTGGGCTATTTGCCGGAATACTTCCTTGATCAACTGCACCATAACCGAGTGCGGCAGGAATGGTGATTTCGCGGACACCACCAATGCGCATTCCTTCCCAATAAACCGTACCATTTTCTTCGTTGCGAGAAATGCCTTCAAGCCAGCCCTGGATCATAGATTCGCTGCCTACGAGTGGCGAATTGAGCTTGGTTGGATCCGTAAGGCTATCGAGTGACATATCGAAGACGTTTTCGTCGGATAGCCAGCCGATATAATAGGCGGCATAGTCAACATCAGACGTACTAGTAAGCTCGCGACCGGCACCAACCTTAAGATCCTCGACCTTGAGTTCGGTAGCGCCCGCGGCGTTAAAGGCTTTTACGCGACCAGTATATTTTGAAAATTCGGCAAGATATTTGTTAGACAACTCTTTTGCCTGAGCTTGGACTTTTTCGTCATACTCGGCATACAATTCTTCGAAACGAGCCTGCTTCTCGGAATCAACCTGAGAAGTTTCAGTCTTTTTGCCATAATTAAGAACAATCCCCGCATAAAGCGCAAAAGTTGACCCAAGCATTAAGATTGCGACCAAAACGATAACGATGCGCTGTTTTGGCGAAGTTTTTAGTTCTTCGTTTTTAATCATATTACCTCCGATGTCCACCCGTTATTTTATAGATTCCACTTTTGTCATTATAGCGTTAATCTCGGTTTTTTCCAAAGTCTTGTTTGGATTAGCAAAATCGAGATGGAAGCTAACATTCTTGGTCGTAGCGCCCTCGGCCTGATAAATCGAGGTGCAAGACAACTTATAAATGAAATCGTCTACTTCGAAAATCGAGCGAATTTGCTGTTCGAGTGATACGTATTTTGTATCGAGTGGAACCGAAAGAGTGACATCGCGTGAGACGAATGGATATTGGCTAACGCGGAAATCTTTGTGTGCAGCGCCAGTGGCGTGGGCAAGAATCTGTTTTAGGTCGAGCTCAAAGGCTGCGGTTCCCTGCACAAGCTTGAATTCGCGCAAAACTTTGGCTTTGATTTCGCCTAAATCGCCGAATTTTTTGCCGTCGCAGTAGATAGAAGCAGAACGTTTTGGTTCATAGTAACTATTTACGGCATCGTCGGTAGCTTCAAAAGCTTTGACTTCGTATTTGACGCCGAGATTTTCGAGTAAATTCTCGAAGTATTTCTTAGCTAAATAATAATTCGAGCCTTCGTCTTTAGCTGCGAAGACAAAGCCAAGATTGTAGCTATTATTTGGCACGCCGTCTTCATCAACGCCATTCGTGCGTGGATAAACTTGGTTCATTTCAAATAGCGCAAACTTATTGTAGCCAGCGCGGATATTGCCATAGGTTTTGTCGAGCAAACTCGGTACAATGCTTTGGCGAATATGCTGGAGTTCCGGAGAGATTGAGTTGACGATTTTATATGAATTATCTGGGTTTTGGCCGACTTTTTTCATTAAATCACCATGAACGAAGGAATATGTTAAGACCTCGTTTGCGCCGCAAGCAGCAAGATGATCACGAATGTGCGTTTTGAGTTGAAGCATTGGATTTGGATCCGATGTGGCATGAAGCGGCAAAACCGGAGCAATATTATCATAGCCAGAAAGACGGCCAACTTCTTCAATAATATCTTCTGGAATATGGATATCAGTACGCCAGAATGGAACATCAACAATCATCTTGTCGCCATCAATAGTGACGTCAAATTCAACATTTTCGAGGATGTCGCGGGCTTCTTCGATAGTAAAATCCGTACCGAGTAGACCATTAATCTGGGTAATAGTAACAACTACTTGCTCGGCGGCTGGATCTTCTTTTTGGCTGTCGAATAATGCGAGTGGGTGGAGATATTTACTGGTCATTTCGGCAAAACGCAAAGCAACCGCTTTAGTCTGACCGGCTGGCTGGCCTTTCGTGAAGCGTGTAATAGCTTCCGAGAAAATACCATGCGCCATCTGGGTTTTACGCAAATTGTATAGACTGAAAGTTGCGGATTCGAGAATGATGCGCTTCGTACTGGCATCAATAGCCGTATTTGCGCCGCCCATTGCGCCAGCAAGCGCGACCGGGACATCATTACTCGTAATGACGATATCGTCAGGATTGAGCTTGATGTTTTCGCCGTCGAGCAATTCGAGTTCTTCGCCGGCTTTTGCGGCACGAACAATGATCTTTGGTTCTTTACTGCCGCCAACTTTAACAAATTTGTCATAGTCAAACGCATGAAGTGGCTGACCGAATGCAAGCATACAAATATTTGTCGCATCGACGATGCGGTTGACTGGACGCATGCCGGAGCGCGCAAGAAGCGTGGCATCATAGTTGAGATAGTGCTTCTCTTCGTCTGGATCGGCATCGAAAACAATAGCCGTGTAGCGCGGGCAAAGATCTTTATCAATTTGAATATCGAGTTTTACGCTAGGGTCGTTTTCGAAATTCTGTTCTGGATTAAAATACCAATCGTCAGTTTCATACCTTTGACCAAGAATACCAGCGACTTCGCGGCGAAAACCGAGAATACCAAAAGTATCTGGGCGGTGCGTGAGCGATTTATTCTCTATATCAAGAATTTTGTCATCTAAATTATTGAACAAAGCGGAAAGTGTATAGCCAGGTTTTGCGATGGCAGGGTCAAGTTCGACGATGCCAGAATGGTCGTCGCCAAAATCAAGTTCGTCGGCACCAGCTAGCATGCCATAGCTGTCATATTTTTTGAGCATTTTGCGCATGCCAATTTTGAATGGCTCGGCATCGCGATAGGTTGCTGGAACGATGGCGCCTGGAGCAATCCAGGCCGCATACATACCCTCATAAACATTCGGTGCGCCACACATAACTTGAATATAGCCATTCTCGTCGCGTGGTACATCCAAAGCTTCACCGCCATCATCAATCTTGCAAAGACTGAGATGAGTGTCTGGAATTTTTTCGCAATATTTTACTTGGACGACAAAAATATTGTCGTATTTGTGGGTTTGATCAATAAGCTCTTCAACTTCCACCAAACGAGCGCCAATTAACTTAACGAGTTCTTCGTCGGAAATTGCGTCGGTCTGAAGACCGCCTTTGAGCCAATTTAATGAAATTAACATGTGAACTCCTTCAAGAAATCAAGTTTGGCAGATTCGAAATTGCGCACATCGTTGAGACCATAGCGCAACATAACAAGGCGATCGATGCCGCCGCCCCATGCGAAACCTTGATATTTAGTTGGGTCGATACCGGCCATTTTTAGAACGTTTGGGTGAATCATGCCACAACCGAGCATTTCGAGCCAGCCATCGCCTTTTCCGCCAAGTGATTTTGGTTTTTCAATCAAAAATTCAAGGCTCGGTTCCGTGAACGGGAAGTATCCTGGCTGAGTTTTAATGTTAAGTTTTTGGCCATAATACTTTTCGAAAAATTCACGCAAAATTGCGAGCATGTTGCCAAGCGTACAATCTTTCGAAACGTAGACGCCTTCACATTGATAGAATGTGTGCTCGTGCGTGGCATCAACATCCTCGTTGCGATATACGCGTCCAGGAACTGCCACAGCAATTGCCTTGCCTTCATCGAGCTTGTATTTGTAAGCTTTCAGAACGCGATGTTGCATCGTGCTGGTATGGGCCGGTGGAATAAAACCTTCTTCAGTGCGGAAGGTATCATAGCCATCACGTGCAGGATGACCTTTAGCAAAATTAAGGCTATCAAACATATGAAATTCGTCATCAAGTTGGCGGGATTCCATGATATCAAAACCCATGCTCTGATAGATAGAAATGACGCGGTCAAATTCGGTCATAAGTGGGTGTTTGCTACCAAAATCGGCGGTCAAAAACTCTGGTTGTTTACCATTAATGTCGCAAGGGGCCGTAATGTCTATAGCTTCTACAGAATTATCTTCCGCAGCAGCTTCGGCATCAGCGATTTTTTGCATAATCGCCTGTTTTTTGAGATTGAGTTCTTTGCCAAAATCGGCACGTTTTTCGGCCGGGACGTCCTTGATTTTGGCGTACTGCGCATTGAGCTTTTTGAGCTCCGCTTTTAACTCCGCTACTGTTGACATAACATATTAATTTTACCATATTTTACAGAGATAGAACCATAAAAAAGCACCCGAAATGTCGGGTGCACATTTTTTGCAAATAATAATATTATTTTATAAAGAAAATAATGCCAAGTGCGATGAGTGCTAAGACGATTAAAATAATCCAAAACCAAGACGAGCCGCGCGAAGTTCTGGTGCCTTCAATGTATGCGGAATCTTCTACTAAATCAACATCTTTTCCGCCATCATTTTTGGAAGTTGTGGCGGCACGTTCACGTAAATCTGCCGTAATTCTATCTTGAAGTTTGCTTCTTTCTTCGTTTTTCTCTACTAAAATTCCCATGCTTTTGATTGTATCATTTTTTGCCCAAATAAGCATAATCTGTGCATCTCTGAAATTTATGGTATTATGAAGATATATATTTCTTTAAAAGGAGGAGAAATGGCAACTACTAAGCCTAAGACGGCAAAAAAGTCCGCTGGCAAAAAGACTTCCGCGAAGTCTAAGAATGCGAGCGCGAAAGCCAAAAATACAGCAAAGTCTGTCGTAGCCAAAACTACCAAAAAAGAAAAATTCGACGCGAAAGAGCCAAAATTCGTAGTCGAAGAAAAAACTGCAATTGTGTCTGAAAAAGCACATCCAGTTAAAGAATTCTTCGCTAAAAAAGGCGACAAAAACGAGAACATTTTAACAATTTTTAAAGACACCAAAATCATTGGTGCGGTTATTGCCGAAATTATCGGCACCAGCTTGTTTACGATTATCGTACTCACGCTTGGTTTATTTAACCCACTCTATATGATCTTCGGTTATATTGGTATCACTGCCGCTGTATTCAAACTATCCGGTGCGCACTTGAACCCAATTATTACCGCCGGCATGATGGCAAGCCGCCGCATTTCCGCAATTCGTGGTGTACTTTATTTCATCGCTCAGCTTCTTGGTGCATGGGCTGGCTTCGGTATCGTACATGCATTCTTTAAAGTTGGTACCGATTCTGGTAATATCGATGAGCTCACTGGTGCATTGCCAGTTTTGACGCCAGCAGCAAATGTCGAAACCGCATCCGAAGAATTCGGTGGTTTCTTCTGGGCATTCACGATGATTGAATTCATCGGCGCAATCATTATTGCGTTCTTCTATGCTCGCGCACTTAACTACAAACGTGGCGTTTATACTTTCGCTGCAATCGTTGGTAGCGGCGTATTCATCGCAATGCTCTTTGCTGTCATTATCAACAGCAACTATCTCGGCGTTCAAGAAAACACGTTTATCATGAACCCAGCAACTGCATTCATGTATGGCTTACTCCCAGCAAGTGCTGAAGGTTTTGATGCCCTCATGGCTGCACTCTGGCCAATGGTAGTAACCTATGTAATCTTCCCTGTTCTTGGTGGTATTATCGGCTTCTATCTTTCCGATATTCTTTCCAAATTCAGCGGTCAAGAATACGCGAATTAATAAAAGTTTTGGCAACAAAAATCTCCCCATTCGGGGAGATTTTTTGAGTTAGTTTAATTACTCAGTAACACCAAGTTCGATGCGCTTGAACTGCTTAAGAGTAATGTTTTCGCCAGTCTTTGCGATAACGTCTTTAATATAATCACCAACAGTCTTGGTATCATCGAAGACGTAAGTCTGATTCATGAGAACACGATCTGCGAAAGTCTTAGAAATCTTGGAAGCAATAATTTGCTCTTTGCGGTTTTCTGGCTCTTTGCCGGTGAGAGATTTCTCAGCAGCTTCACGAGCTTCTTTCATCTTATCGGCTGGGATTTCATCTTCAGTAACCCATTGTGGGTTCATGCTAGCAACCTGAATTGCGATCTTGTGTGCAAGATCCTTGAATTCATCAGTCTTAGCAACGAAAGAAGTTTCGCAGTTTACTTCGACGATAGCGCCGAGGCGGCCATCATGAATGTAGGATTCGACGAGACCTTCGCGGGTTTCGCGATCGCCACGTTTTTCGGCCTTAGTAAGACCTTTTTTGCGCATAGCGGCGAGAGCTTTGTCGAAATCACCCTTAGCTTCAACGAGAGCATTCTTAGCGTCGGTCAAACCAACACCAGAAAGTTCCTTGAGTTTCTTAATGAGTTCAATACTGATAGCTTTTGCTTCACCAGCAACTTCTTTAGTAGTCTTTGCAGCTTTTTTATCTGCCATTTTCAAAACTCCTGTTTAAATGTTAGTTCTTTGCAACTTTAGATTTGCCTTCTTTGATTGCTTCGGCGAAGTAATCAAGAATGAGTTTAACGCCTTTGATAGCATCATCGTTGGCTGGAATTGGATAGTCAACTTCAGATGGATCAACGTTCGTATCACAGATAGCGAATACTGGGATATGAAGAGTTTTTGCTTCTTTGACGGCGTTCTTATCTTGAATCATATCGGTGACGATGACGGCAACTGGCTGCTCGGTCATGTTCTTGATGCCACCATAGCGTTCGTTGAGGATATCAATTTCTTCTTGGAAACGCTGAACTTCGAGCTTGCTATAGCGCTTTTCGAGCTCACCGGAAGCCATGCGGCGTTCGAGATCTTTGAGCTTGCGAATTTGTTTGTTAACGGTTTCGACGTTGGTAAGCATACCGCCAACCCAACGAACCGTAACATATGGCATGTCGATAGACTCAGCAACTGCTTTGACGGTGTCTTTGAGTTGTTTCTTCGTGCCGACGAAAAGAACTTTCTTGCCCTTGGAGGCGAGCTCAGTCATCTTTGGCAAAGCTACGTCGAGAGCATCGACAGTCTTTTCAAGGTTGATAATATGAGCGCCTTGGCGCTTGCTGTGAATGTATGGAGCCATCTTTGGGTGCCAGCGGCTAGTCTTGTGACCAAAATGCGCACCGGCAGCAAGGAGCTCCTTGATATCTGCTTGAACAGGCATCTTCTACCTTCTCCTTCGTTCCGCTCCACGCGGAACTGATTCATTAAATTTAATTACCTAACTATTTTAACATAAATTTCCAGATAGCGCTAGACTTTTCTTCCCTATTATTTGTAATTCCTTGTTTTTGTGGTGTAGTCGATTAAAGAACTATAGTTCCATACCCCATCAAAAAGGGCCGCTATTGCTAGCGGCTCTTTTTAGTTTCTAAGACTATTCTTTATAAGCGGAAAGCGTAACGTTAACAACTGTTTCTTTACCATCGCGAATAATCGTGACTGGCACGACATCGCCGACTTTATATTCGCCGATTAGAGTAGCAATCGAACCGGCGCGACCAACTTGGACGCCATTAATTTTGCTAACAATATCGCCATCTTCGATACCGGCCTTATCGGCTGGACCACCACTCACGACGGCGCTTTGGCGGCTATTATCAGAGTGGACGTAGGCGCCCTGATTGACGGAAAGGTCAAATTCTTTGGCAACTTCAGACGTAATCGTGACATAAGCTAGACCAAGATAGGCGCGTTCAGCTTTACCGTTGTCGATAATATTCTTTAGCATGCCTTTCACGGCAGAGATTGGAATCGCGAAGCCAAGACCCTGCGCGTCAGTAGAAACGGCGGTATTGATACCAATTACTTCTCCGGCAGCATTTACGAGTGGACCGCCAGAGTTACCTGGGTTAATCGCGGCGTCGGTCTGGAGCATATCGGTGAGATATTCGACATTATTGCCATCAGAGTCGCCCGCCGAGATAGAACGGCCTGTACCGCCGATGATGCCTTGAGTGACAGAGTTTTGATAAGCGCCAAGAGCGTTACCGATAGCGAGTACTGGCTGACCGACGGCGATTGTCTTCGAGTCGCCAAGCGGAATAGTTGGAAGACCGCTTGCGCCATTAATCTTAAGGTAAGCAACGTCATTGAGCGGATCGGCACCAACGATGGTTACGTTATCATAAGTATCACCAGAGTCGGTAATAACCTGAACGGAACGAGCGCCGTTTACGACGTGCTTATTCGTAATAATATAGCCGTCTTCCGTCACAATCATGCCGGTACCAGAAGCGCGTGAGGTACCATAACCAAAGTATCCAGTAGTACGCACTTCCGAGATAATCGAAACTACTGCCGGCGTAACTTTTGAGACGATTCCGGCGATAGAAGTTTCCTCGAACTCAATTGAATTACCCGTGTAATAACCATCTGCAGAGACAGTGGCGACTGGCTGGCTTTCTTGGGAATTCATCATATTGACGATTGAAATAGCTAAGGCGCCACCAGCGAGCATAATAGCGATAATTACACCCACAATAACGCCGGCATTACTACCACGGCTACGCGGAGGACGATCGGCAACTGGCGCGTCGGCATTATTTTTCGGTTTATAGTTCTTCCAATCATTAGACGGAGCAACAGCGCTTGGGGTAGCTGTGGCAGGCGGTGCAGATGGAGCCGGCTGATCGACTACTGGCGTGCTATTGTTTGATTCGTTTGAATTCCCACTCTCCATATTTCTCCTTTCTTTGAGGGCTTAAATATCGAAATTCGCAACTGAGAAAAAGAATACCATTACAAACATAACTAAAGCTGAAAATAGTGCTGGGAGCATGATATCATCGGCGCGGATTTTGCCGTCATGTTGCAAGGCTGAACTATAGCCGTGCGCAAACACGAAGAACATTAAGCTAGCTACGATTGGAAATTGCGGAATTACAAAGGTTGTATCGATACCGATGCGATAGACAATTGACCAATGATAGAAAATCCAGCTGAGCTCACTCAACAAGAGGCCACAAATAAAGGTCGTAAGGTTGAAATCATGGTCGGAGCCCTGAGTTAGAATGTGCCTCGAAGCGCCGTAGCCAATCACGAAGCTAACTAGCACGCCTACGATTGGATCAAAGTTTGAAGTTACCAATGCGGACGCAAAGGTACCAAAGAAAATTGCAAACATCGCCTGAATCTCGGTCGCAAACGTGTGGCTCATTGGTTTGATAATTACGAGCCAAACTGCATAAACAGCCGTCAGAATAATATGCCAAGCATTCAAGCCGTCTGTGCCGGCCAAAAATACGAGCAAAGCTAAGCTTATGCCAACCGTTAAATCAACGAGGTTTGCCTTAAGGTTAAGCCACCAGTAGCGCGGACGCACAGCTACGATGCGCCATTTTGATAGGACAACCAAGAGTACACCAAAAACCCAGTTACCGCTAATAACCGTGAGCGCCGTCGAAATAACCGCCAAAGCGACGTTTAATACGACGTGCGTAACTGAGCTGAGCGCGTTTCGCCCTTTTCGGAGCATGACATAATCGGCCATAACTTAATCTATTTTAGCATGAGAAGGCGGTTTTTCGCCACTTATGCTAAAATAGTCTGTATGGAACAAAAACCAACTTTTGGCCAAAAGTATCCGGCACTAAAAGATATCCTGAGTTTCTTAGGCTTCGTGGCTGCCGTAGCTATAGGTGCATTTATTTTGAATACTTTCATTTTTCGTAGCTTTAATGTGGTCGGCGGTAGTATGGAAAACACTCTCCATTCCAACGACCGCGTAATCGTGAATCGTATTCCAGTCACCTTAGCACATCTCGCTGAGCAGGAATACGTACCAGAGCGCGGGCAGATTGTAGTATTCGCAAATGGCGGAAACGTATCTGCTACAAACTGCGAACCGATGTCTGGTATCGTCGATCAATACATCATTAAGCGCGTCATCGCCTTCCCTGGCGAGCACGTCGTAGTCGCTGACGGTACTCTGACCGTTTATAACGACGAGCATCCGGAAGGTTTTAATCCCGACCTAGATACGCGCAAGTCAGACCAAGATGGCCCAAAGGAGAATATCTCTGGTAGCGTGAACGTAATCGTTCCAGAGGGCGAGTTGTTCGTTGCTGGCGACAACCGCGAAGGTAGCAATTCCCTCGATTCGCGTAGCGGTCTCGGTACAATTCCATACTGTCGCCTGCAAGGCCCAGTCTCGATGCGAGTTTGGCCATTCACTGCATTACGGTTCTTCTAAAAAATACCCCCGATAGCGGGGGTTATTTTTTATTCTTCGAGAAGCGGTTTATCTACGACACTGGCTTCAATAGACGGCTCGTTACCGGTAATTTTTACGACGTCCTTGTCGATCTGTGCGAGCGTTTTATGCGCGGCATTGTAATGATTCACCGTCGTACCGAGCGACGAACCGAGCTTGCCCATGTAAGTATCAAACGCCGTAATGTGCTGGCCAAGTTTAGCTACGCGCGCTTGAATCTCGGCAGTGTCATTTTCAATTTCGAGACTGCGTAGACCTTGCAAGATTGTCTGTAAATAAGCCATAAAGCTAGTCGGGCTCGTCACAATGACCTTCTTGTCGCGATAGGCATATTCAATCAAATCGCGCTCAGAGCTAGTAGTGCCGACTTTGTTAATTAGTAAATCATAATAAAGGCTCTCGGACGGAATAAACATGAAGGCGAACTCCATGGTCTTTTCGGCTGGGCGGATGTATTTCGAGGTTTCGTCGATGCGTCCCTTTAAATCTTCGCGCAC
>JAEEGL011895973.1_pt1 | contig 39527 bp, 31 predicted proteins | sample 9134231 | NCBI WGS metagenome assembly JAEEGL01 (sample SAMN16246548, study PRJNA631951) | gut metagenome | biome: gut microbiome; feature: rumen; material: fiber-attached | host: Bos | place: Iran: Karaj | collected 2018-10
GGTAGAGGACACTATGGGCGATCAAAGTGTTCCAAATAACGCCACCTCGGCTGTTCTCTGGGCCTCCAACTTCAAGCGTCAAGGTTATGGTTTTGCCGGTTGGACTGACAAATATGATTGGGAACTCGGTGCCAATGATGCTAGCGGTAATGGTACTGGTGCTAATGCTGGCTATCACATCTATGGTCCTAATGCCACTATTACCTTCACTGCTGGGCAATATAGCACTGAAGGTCTTTCGCTTTATGCCGTCTGGGTGCCATCCGCAGGCAATCTCCAAAACTGGAATGGCTGTAGCTCTATGAATATTGGCGATGTCACTGCTCTCACGGATTTACGGGACAATGATACTTATGCCGTAGCTAAACTAGCAGATGGTAAATGCTGGATGATTGAGAATTTAAGATTAGATTATGATGCGAACTTTACCGAATCGCTATCTCAAGGCTTCGGCAAATCTACCACTTATGGTAATTTTATTGGTCTAGCCACACCAGAGACGGCCAACTTCAGTAATTCTACTGCCGCTAACAGTATATACTATAGCGGTACTCAGAGCGGTACTGCAACCATTAACATTAATACTACCAATAATCCCAGCTATCGTTTCCCAAGATACCGTAACGATAATACCAACACAAACAACGCTATTAATCCAAACACTAATGTAGCTAATATGACTGGCGTGGACCAAAATGTCTATGCCTATGGTAACTATTATACTTGGCACGCCGCTCTAGCCAATACCATATATTACAATAGCCCCACCGCTACTGATGCAGATGACAAAACCAGTGAGACGGTAAACACTTCACTCTGCCCAGCTGGCTGGAAACTTCCACGTGGTGGTGAAAAAACTAGAGAAGCTACTAATGACTTTTGGACACTCATTGTCGTCGGCATTAATGGTGGTACTAATCCAGCCAATTACGATAGTAGAGTTGATCCGTATTACATTGGTGACCCAGAAGGTAGCAATGCCTCCATAGCCATAAGGAACTATCCTAACAATTTCCTCTATTCCGGTGGCGTTAATGATTTGTCGGTCGACAATAGAAGTGTTTACGGGCGCTATTGGGCATCTACTGCGAATGGCATCGGTGATGCGTATACCCTATACATGCGTATCTCATATGTTGTCCCTGGCACCCGTTACAGCGACAAGTATTACGGTGGTTCTATTAGGTGCCTAGCTGGCAGCTAGACAGTTTCCTCTTGCCATAAGGGTGCATGGTGAAGACGAGCCGCTACCAGATTTAGTTTACAAACTCATCAATCTTTTCACAAGCTACTTCTAATATCTCCGGCAGCCGAGCCTTTTCTTCGTCCGTAAACTTAGACAGCACAAAATCCATATCCCCCATCTGCCGTCTCAAAGCATCATTTTCTGTCCCGAGCCGAATCCTCGCATAGTCAGACGACCCCACTACCGCATCTACCGATTTTAGCCCGTTATTTCCCCCGGCGAGCCCCGAGGCACGGTATCTCACTAGCCCAAACCCCAAATCAAAATTATCGCACACCACCAAGATATCCGACAAATCAATCTTATAATATCTCATAAACTCCCCCACTGCTTTGCCGCTCAGATTGTAAAAATCCTGTGGCTTTACAAACCACGTATCATTAGACCGGCAAGCTAGCGCCCCGAGGCGCGACTCCCACTTTGGCAAATTCCGCGTTTTAGCAAAGTAGTCCAGCGCCAAAAACCCAAAATTATGCCGCGTAAAGTTATACCGACTGCCAGGATTTCCGAGCCCTACTACTAGTTTCATGCCTCTATTATATCATAGCCGCCCATTCCCCAAATCTAAACTCACAACAAAATACCCCGTCCCAAAAAGGGACGGGGTACTGGCGGATGAGAATTAGCCTTCCATGGTCACGTCTTCAGCGACCTTCTGCCTCTTTGCAATCGCCTTTACCAGCGGGTGCCGCACGACTTCATCCTCAGTAAAGCAAACTTGCGCCACCAAAGGATTGTCATAGAGCAGCTGCGCGGCATAAACCAGACCGTTATTATCTTCGTCGAGATACGGCGCATGAATCTGATGAATGTCGCCAGTCAGGATGATTTTACCATCCGCGCCGATACGCTTGATGAGAGTGTCGGCCTGCGAAATGTTTTGGTCCTGAAACTCGTCATAGATGGCGAGCTCATGCGCAAAATCGCGTCCTCTCGCGTGTTCGATCGGCACACTAGAAAACCAATTGTCCCAAATCATATTCACGCGGTCTTTCAGCTTAGTCTTGATGGAGCGCTTGTCAGAAGTATCTTCGCCCGGCTCCGGGCCATTTTTCTTTTGTTTGCAATTCGTACCAAACTTTTGCAATGCCTCGAGCTCCTTGCGCAGCTTTACATCACTCGTGAGCAAGTAGTTGCGCAAAGCATTCTTAAGCGGCTGCAAATCCGGGTCCATTTTTTCTTCCAAATCACCAGGGAGAGCCCCGATGTTGCTTCGATTTTCGCACGGCACCGCCGTCACGCCGATAAAACTGCCAGCCTTGCAAGCTTCGTAACCATAGACCGTTGCCATGTAGGTCTTGCCAGAACCGGCCGGCCCCGTGCAAATTACTGCAGCGATGTCCGGGCTCATCAAAGCCTCTGCGTAGATAGCCTGCCCAGCGTTTTTGACATTCGCCGGAAAATCCGTCACGTACTTCAGTGACACAATGGCATCTTCCTGTACGTCGTAACGCCCGATGTTGCTAAAATACTCCGGAATAAAATCATCGGGGTAATCCTGCGGGTTTTCCAGGCTCATCACAATGAACTCGTTAGCCACCAGTGGCGGCTCGTTTTCCATCATGAGGGTCCACAATGCGTATTCGATTCTTTGCGAATTGTAGAGTTCGTCAAACAATTCCTTCGGCACCACAACGTCGCGCCGTCCGGTGTACGGCTCGGGCAGTTTGTAGCCATAACGCGCAGTTGTCACACCGCGTTCCCTGGCCCGAATCGCGAGACCATTGTCGTTAGTGAGCAACGTGATATTTCTCATCTTGAGGTCGAGTACACTGTCGGGATTGGCCGTACCATCTACGGGTAAATCGTTCTCTAGAAATGCCACTGTGAGAGTCGCCAGGATAATCTGCCCATCCATGTCGTCCTCGGACGGCGCAAACGGCAGTGCTTTCTTAAAATTCTTGTGCACCGGCAGAATCGAAATCATCTGGGCGCTGTTTTGGAGCATAATTGGTGCTTTGAGATCGTAGACATCGCGCATGGTTTGAATCTTGCCTTCAGAAATCTTACGAATGCGCTTTAAGAACGTGCGTGCCGCTTTGCCGCGGTCCGACTTTTCCTTCTTAAAGCTCGAAAGTTCGCGAATCACCGCTGTCGGAATTACTAGGTGTGCATCCGACAAATCAATCGTGGGGTCTTCCGGCGTCGTTCGCGCCCCTTCGGGCGGCGGAATAATGTCGGTGTAGTCTACCACGACGTTCGTGTCGAGCACGTAAATCGGTCGCTTTCTTGGCATATAATCCTCCTCCTTTTTAAGGTACTAAAAAATGGGAGTTTTTCGAACAATTTCTCGAAAACTACTCCCACTTACTTCTAGTATATCACAAAACTAGCGCTACTTGTCGTTTCGATAAGAAAACATAATTGGCGTGCCAATAAACGGATACTTTTCGCGGATTTTTCGCTCCAAATAGCGTTTCCAGGACCAATGCAAAAGCTCCAAATCATGTCCATGTACCACAAACCAAGGCGGACAAGTATCGGTCTGCACGATGTATTTTGGTTTTGGATGGGTGTTTTTTAAACCCGCCGGGGCGTGATTCACTATCGCTTCATTCAAAATTTTGTTAAGTTCCGAAGTTTTGATTTCCTGATGTCCCGCCGCATCAATTTGAAGTGCCAATTCAAAAATTTGCGCCACGTTTGCACCTGTTTCAGAACTCGTAATAATTACCGGTGCAAAAGGCAAAAAGTCATAATCTTTTTCCAAAGCATCCAGCAAAAAATCTGCCGCAGTCCGGTTGCTGATGTTTTCTTCCCCATAAAAATTCGTCGGCTCGGCGTTTTCTAGCAAATCCCCCTTCGTCACAATCATCATAATTCCCTTGCCAGCCTCAATAATTTGCCCAGCGAGCGACTGGTCTAACTTAGAATGCGGTTCGGTTGAATCAACCAAGAGACAGCAGATATCGGCCTCCTCAATTGCCGCAAGTGTACGAATTGCTGAAAACTTTTCAATTCCCACCTCGCGCTTGCCGGGTTTCCTGAGACCAGCAGTATCCAAAATCTCAATTTCGCGTCCCTTGTACTTAATGTTTACACGATTAATATCTCTGGTCGTTCCCTGTCTAGAGCTAACAATCGCTTGCTGTTTCTTGCCAAGCGCATTAAAGAGAGATGATTTGCCTACATTCGGCCGCCCAATCAGGGCAAGCTTAAGCGGCTTTATTTGAGAACTTAAAGCTCTCTCTCGGGGCGCGTCCACGACCCCTGTCGCCACAGGGGTCGTGGCGCTCGTCCTCGCCTTGCCAGGCTCCGGATCCCCTCGAGATAGCTTTAAGTTCTCAATGAGACCTTTAACTCCTTCCCCGGTTGTGGCCGACACTCTAAACATATCTTTTTCTTTGATTCCAAATTGCAAAAACTCATCATTTGAGAGAGACTCACCTAGATCGCACTTATTTAATACTAGAAACACCGGTTTTCGCGATTTTAAGGCTTTTTTAGCGATATCCTTATCGCGATAATCTGGGTATTTTGACGAATCTATAGTCACCAGTATCACATCTGCCGTATCAATCGCATCCTGGATTTGATCTTGAATCGAGGCTTCAAAATCATCCGTCGGGTCTTTAAGTCCAGCGGTATCTATCAGCACAAATGCATCATCAATAGTCGCCACCACATTATCGCGCGTCGTCCCCTCTTCACGAGCCACGATAGCGATATTTTTCCTCGCCATTCGGTTTAAAAGCGACGATTTTCCAGCATTTGTCTGCCCTATTAGTGCTACAATTGGCAACTTACTCATATCCAAATTATACCATAAATATTATTTTTTGTCACCCCAGTTAAAACTTGACAAACAACGAATATAAACATAAATACTATTGACAAAAAAGCATATGTGTGATATAATGGACTTAAGAAGTTGGCAAGGTTAAGGCCGACTCTAGAATTTTAAAAGTTGCTGTAGCCTAGCCAACCGCCCACCCGATAGGGGGGTGGAAAAAAGAGGAGGAAAAAAAATGGCCAAATTTGAGAGCTTGGGGCACTGCCCCAACAACGCATTCGCGACCTACCGGAGCGAGAGCCCGGTGGTCAAGGCGATCAATACCATCCTGGGGCGCCGCCCCGTGTACATGGTCTACGACCGGAAGGATATCTTCTGGTCGGAAAAGAAAAGGGATTCCATCGTCGACGCCCTGTTTGGCGGCGACGGCATCCTGGGCATCCAGGTAGCTACCTACCTGGAGCTCATCATGCCCGAACCGTTGGAGCGGGACAACGAGGTGAGGCCCATCATCATCCATGACGTCCTCAACCCCGCCCAAATCGATGAAGACATCATCTCCTTCGATAATGGGAGGGAGTGGGAGTTCACGTCAAAGGGCGGTGTTGACCGCCGCCTCAAGCCCTCTTCGAAGGGGACGAAGGAGAGCACCTTGAAGCTCTTCTTCGACACGCGGTATCTGGTCTGCGTGCAGGATTTCGGGGCCCCCCGCCCCGTTCATATTTACCTGCTCGCCCTGGACCTCGACGAAGCGAACGAGGTCCAGAAGACCCACGGCGCTCCCATCAACGGGGAAGCCATGGCCGACGACGAGCTCCCCAGCGGGAGCTGATTCCTAAAACCATAGCAACTAAAACCCTCGGTTTATACCACACAGCCGGTGTGGGGCAAAACCGGGGGTTTTGCATTTCTTTAAAAAGCGGGAGCTTATTTCGCGCTACGCGCGAAATAATTCGTGGGGCGTCGCCTCAAAGAATCCAGAATAAATTCTGGATTCTTGCTCGGCTCCTACCACGAGCGAACCCTACGGGTTCGCCTCTCGCAGAAATCAGTATAAAAATAAGACTCCTACGGAGTCTTCTTTTTATACTGGTGATTCCGGCGGGAGTCGAACCCGCGATTTTCTGGATGAGAACCAGACGTCCTAGACCACTAGACGACGGAACCATAGTAAGGAACTATAATCACTATTTTAACACAATAATCTTTAATAAGCAACACTTCCGTAAGTTGGAACCGCCTCAACAAATGTTTGCCCCGGTACCATCCGAATCTCTGTGCCATCCATACTATAAAACTTAATCTGATCTACAACTGTAGCCTTGTGCCACGTCCCTGGTATTGCTCTACCATTCTGGAAGACATAAGCATTCCCTGACCCGAGAGTTGCAATATCCTCATGATAACCATCTTTTGCCTTGGTCTCCGATACCATCATTACCGCCACTACTGATGGCGAAAGCTGCTTCAATGTGCAACTTTTTTCTGGGCTCACTTCCCCAAGGTCTTCCGATGGACACACATATACCTCGTGTGGGTCACCATTTTCATAACTCCTGTCATATGAATTAGTTTCTTCATTGTAGCTATAAACTATATTAAAAGTCGACCAACTTCCAAAGCGGACCTTGATTTCATTTGCCTCAGGTATTATTTTGGAGATGTCGCCTTTAGCTGGCTCAGTGATAACTAATTTTTCTGCCACACCTTTATCAATCAAATCATGCTCGCTTTCCTCCGGTGTCATCCTAGTGAAACCATTAACATCAGATTTCGTATAGCCACGGTCTCCAACCATTTTTGAAAGCAAAGACGCATTTGTGAATAAATTATTCCACCGTCTACCACCCGTATTGCTACGATACATATACGTATAATTCTCAGTCAGATCTTTGTACTTACCATTTCTTAAAGCCGCCAAGGCATCGTCCGCTCCACCAGCATGTACGATCGTGCAATCAAACGGCGTGTCCCACTGCAAATAATAAAGCCTAAGGGATCGGATTGGACCGATAACCGCACTCGTCGGTCTTTGATAAACAGCCGCAAAGCGCGTAATACCCGCCTCGGCAATCGCCTCAAACACTACTCCAGCCTGATCCAATCCAGCCTGCGGCCTTCCCCCATCGGTACCATTTGGCGTTTGCACACAGAAGGTCGGAGCAGTTTTGTCCGATTCTGTCGTTTCAAGACCAGTTAAATCACTATAAATTGCTTTTTTGCTAACGGTAGATGGTATTTTTGGAAATTCTAAATCCGGCAAAACAACATCTGGTATCATAAATGTTGCCACTATGCAACCTATGCCACTAGCCATGGCAATGCCACCAAGAATTGTTAATATTAACCAACTTTTATTATTACTTTTTTTCATAATTTTAATATTATTTTAGCACAAAAATTAAAAGTTGTGTTATAATGAGCTTATGGTCAAGCGAAATACACTGAAAACTAATCTTTTAAGCAGTTTAGCAATTCTTACGGTGGCTACCTGCGCCACCATTAATATCAATTCTAACGAAGCAGTCTTCGCGACTGCATCGACGTGCAGTACCGTTAATGGCGTTACTACTTGTACTAATAGCACGACGTTTAACGTCAACGTGTCTGAGACTTTGACAGTCTCTATTACTAAGCCACAAACATGGGCTAGTGGCGCGAGTGACAGTTTCCTATATAATAAAATCAACGTCAGTGTAGCTTCAAACAATCCAGCAGGTATTACCGCTTCTATGACCACATCGGCGGCTGACCCATCGCTTGTAAATACCGTTGATAATTTGCAAACCATCTCCACTATTTCTAGTGCTGGCGGCGTAGCTCTTGCGACCGCCACTGGTAATTCGTGGGGTTACAGTGTAGTAAATGCTAACGCTGCTGCTCCTACCACCTATTATGGTATGGTTGGCCTAGGTAGTGCTAGCCCGATTGAAATTGCCGCAACCAGTGATTCTGCCTCAGTATCCAAGGATGTTTATTTCGGCGCCAAATCTGACGGCACCATCGCATCTGGTACTTACGAAAGTGGTGTTTTGATTAGCGTTGTGACTGGCGTCGTAGATACCGAGCCTTTGCCGGATCCTCCAGTTAACCCAGTCACTCCAGTTAATCCGATCACTCCTGCCGACGATACCACGCCAAATGATAATACCGGTACTGAGGTTCAGGCTCCAAAAGGCAACACCCAGTATGGCGCAGTAGTCGCTACGACCACCACTACGGATGATGTCGAGGACACTACTACCACCACTACCGAATCATATGCAAAGCCAGCCGGTGTCACCAACAAAACCGCCGCTCTTATCGACGAAGGTACCCCGCTTGCTACTGGCCTCGTTGCTACAGCCGTCGCTTCCGCTACTGCGGGCACCATCTTCTTCATTATCGCCAAGCGTCGCCGTGACGAAGACGAAGAAGACGAAGAAAACACATAAAAAGCATCAATTCCAAACGATAAAATATCCCGGGAAACTCCCGGGTATTTTAATTTGTATTTTAATTATATCGCTCTAGCTACCTTGTTTAGCCTTGCAAGCGTCGTTTCGCGCCCAAGAGTTTCAAGCGTTAGATTTAGGGCTGGACTAAATGGCGCAAATGACACAGCGATTCTGATTAGCGAGAAAAGCTCAGCGGGCTTTCGGCCCGTCTCAGTAAGAAGCTCGTTCAAAGCCCCCTGCAAACCTTCCTCATTCCAATCTTTGAGTAATGATAATTTCGCAGTAGAATCTTTAAGTAGTTTTTCTATTTCCGCTTCCGACAACTTCTTCAAGAACTTGTTATTTACCAGCATATCAAGATCTACTTTTGGCTCTTCAAAGAAATATCCAGTCATTTCTTTTAAATCTGACAAAGTCTTTAGCCGGTCATATATGATTGAAAGCACCTTTACGCGATAGTCTTCTGGGTGTTTTAAAGCAACATCTGGCCAAAAATTGACCGTCCGATCATAAAGTGCTCTAGCTCCCTGCTCGGCAAAGATCTTTCTAATCCACTGCCCATTCAACCAAAGGAGCTTTGTTTCATCGTAGCGTGCGCCCGAGTTTTGGATTCTATCTACCGAAAACTTATTGATCAACTCTTCTTTGGTGTAGATTTCCTGTTCGGTGCCATCATTCCAACCGAGGCATGCGAGGTAGTTTAACATCGCTTCAGCTAGCACGCCATCGTCGCGATATTCAGTTACCGACTTCGCCCCATCGCGTTTGCCAAGTTTTTTGTTGCCTGTTGGTGCCAAAATGTGCGGCAAAGATACAAGTAGTGGTCTTTCTAGTCCTAGCGCTTCATAAAGTGCCAGATAGTTTGGCGTAGAGGACAAATACTCCACTCCGCGCATGACGTGCGTCACGCCCATTTCGGCATCATCCACAATGTGTGCAAAATTGTAAGTCGGGTAACCGTCTTTTTTAATCAAAATAATATCATCCAGTACTTCTGGTCCGGTATGCATGTCCCCCATTACTTCATCATGCCAACTGTATTCCTTTGGCTCAGCTTTAAACCTAATTGGCATCCCCGGTTCCCACTTTGGTGGTTTTTCTGGCCTAAAATTACGATAGAGAAATGGCTTTTTCTCAGCATTACACTTTTTTCGGTATTCATCAATCTTTTCTGATGGTGTCGGATCAGCGTAAGCCCGCCCAGAGTCAAGCAATTTCTTTGCCCACTCCAAATAAATATCACGTCGCTCACTTTGAAAATACGGCTCATTTGGCCCACCGACAATTGGGCCTTCGTCCCAATCTAGCCCCAACCATTTCAAAGTATCCTCAATTAGCTCAGTTGCGCCCTCAACGTACCTTTCCCTGTCGGTATCCTCAATTCTCAGAATCATTTTTCCTTCCGTCTGCTTCGCTACGAGATATGGATAGATAGCAGAACGAACATTCCCGATATGAATATAGCCGGTCGGGCTCGGCGCAAAACGAGTAATAGCTTTCATGGAGCTATTATAACACTTTTTCAAGAAAAACGCTATATACCCTAATTATATCACAAAACATTAAAAAAATCAAGTTTACCTCTGTGGAGCTATGAACTACCTTGATACCGCGATGGTCAAAATCTGCTTTTTGGTCAGAGACCCAGTTTGGATTGATAACTCATATAATAGCCCATCAGCCATCCATACGGCACCACGCGTACCGATATATACATCGATGTTTTGCTCGGTGTATTTAGCATAACTACTGCCATATTTATCTAGCACATACTCGTCAAGCGATTTGATTTCCTGTAGGCTAGGATCCTCCTCAGTCAAAGAATACTCTTCTTCGGTCTCGGTATTTCTAAAATTCAAAACCACTTTTCCGCTTTCGGAAGTAATGTCAGAAATTGTATAGCCACGTGGGGTGTACTTTGGGTACACCGCATCAATGCTGTTTTGCATAGCCGCTACTCTAGTTGAGATATCTGGAGAATTAAGATCCACCACAAATACTATAGCAAATACCGCAATCACTGCGCACGCCAACACTAGTAATATACTAGGTGTGCTAAAATGAACCGGTGGATATTTGCGAATCTTCTTTTTGGGGGACACTTTGTGAGCCTTTTCCGGGGGATTTTCGTCCTTTTTGGCTTCTACATCCTGGAGTAATTCATCATTTAAAAACTCTTCTATGGCCCGGTCAGCATCCGGCTCTTCCTCGACATCGGTTCTCGCCGCAGCCGGTCGCACCAAAGTTCTAGAATCTCTCGCATCAGAAACCTGAATTCTTCGGTGCATCAACGTACTTTTTTGATCATCTATTTCAAACATATAATAACCTTCTTTATTACTATCATACATGTTTATGCTAAAAAATTCAAGACCATAAATGCGAGGCGACAAATTACACAAAATATGTTAAAATAAAACTGTATGGATTTAGAAAAGCGCGCTATGAGGCAGAGTCTCAGAGTCATTATATCTGAAATTATTATGGTCATCACTGTTATTATTACGGTGATCATTCTTGCCCTTTTAGTTTCCGGCTATTGGTTAAATGGCAATTTTGAAGTTGAACGTCAAGGTATGCTCCAAATCCACTCTATCCCAACCGGAGCTAATGTCGAAGTTGATGGCGACTCGCCTTGGTTTCAGCGTACCAACACCAGCAAAGTTTTATCAAGTGGCGAGCATAAAATTGTTCTTACAAGAGAAGGCTACGATACTTGGGAAAAAACCGTTAATATTAGCGAGGGTCTACTTTATCGCGTCAATTATCCACGGCTTTTTTTGAAAGAGCGCAAAAAATCGCCTTATTTTGATGTTTCGGCGGTAACTTTTGCTACGATTTCACCAGACAATAATTATATCTTACTCACTAATAACACTACCAATTGGACTTTGCTTAAGCTAGATTCCGATGAACCAAAAACTACTTCAGTGGATATCGCGACATTTACGGATTTTGCCAGTATTGCTACTGGCGCCAAAACTGGGCTCTTTACCGGCGAAATTGTTTCGGCTAGCTGGGATTCTGCCTGTGAGCATGTTCTTTTGAAGCTAAAAAATGATAGCGCTATCGAGTGGCTTCTCGTTAATGTAAAAAATTCCGCAAAAAGCCTTAATCTTACCCGCGAATTCGCTCTAAGTTTTGACAAAATTCGCATTTTTGACAATTCCACCGGCAATCTCCTTGCCTTAAAGGATGGCAACCTCCGCAAAATTGACGTTGCGGGCCGACAGATTTCTAGTATTTTAGCCAGTGGTGTTATTAATTTTGATTTCTATGATTCGGAAATAATCTATTCCACGAACGATGCAGTTGAAATAATGAAAATTGGTGATACTGAGCCAACTATTCTAACGGCGGTAGATGCTCCCGTAAAGCCGTATATTAGTCGTTTCTATGACGATAAGTATATCACACTGGTTTCCGGTGACACCGTGCAGCTTTACAAAAAAGACGACTTCTCGGAAGTGTTAACGGACACTATCTCATTCATTCCGAGTAGCACAAAAATTGGTCACGACGGTAACTTTGTCCTATTCCAGGCTGATAATAATGTTGCGGTGTTAGATATGGAAATAATGTCAGTGGCGGAGTGGCAACTTGATTCTGTTGATTCTGGTTGGTTGGATGGCAGTATGCTATATTCTGTCAAAGACGGCGAGCTCATCGTCTACGATTTCGATGGCCTCAACCGCCGCGAATTATCCACTGGTGTTTCCCCGCGTCATCCGATTACTATTACTAGCAATAAATGGCTTTATTATTTCTCAGACAATCAAATCGTTCGAGAAATAATTGTTCAATAAACTTATTGTCCAGTAAGGAAGTTCCAAACATTTTCAAAGAAAGACGGCTCATTTGATGGGAGTTCTGCTTTATTTCCAGGTTCTCCTGGTGCGATTTGTTGGTTTTCCGAACCTTCATAGTCTGGCGAAATCTGGTCGCCAAATACCAGCAAACGATATCTTGAAGTCCCTAGTGGAGTGCAAGTTACCAAAGTAATCATCGGTTTATTTGTATCAATGATTAATGCATCTACATCAGTTGGCTCAATGACTTTCTTACTAGTCACACGGTAAGTGTATCTCACCGATTGGTAATTCACATAAATCAAATCACCAGCTTCGAGTCGCTCGAGACCCGAAAAGATGTATTTGTATGGATTTGAGCTATATACATCACCTGCCGAATGCCCCGTGATGATAAAATTGCCAATTTGACCCGGATATGCTGAAGCCCCGGCAATTCTATAATGTGCCACGCCGTTATTCATTGCTGACATCACATCCGAAAGTGGTACGCCGTATCTGACTGGCACATCGACATTAAGTTTTGGAATAATTAGACGTGGATCAGCAGTCACAGCCTGGGTAATAGTCGGGTCCAAGGCCTCAATTTCGCTTGCCGGCGCATTGCCCGGCGAAACATACGCCATAATCGGTGCAAAAATCAATCGGTTATATTGCAAGAACAAAATCACCAACATCACAGTAAGACCCGCAATTAGTGGGATAAATTTGCGCATTTTTCGCGTTTTCTTTGCACTATCTGTAGCTTTGCGGCGGATATCTTCGCGTAATCTTAACCCAGTCTCTGACCTATCGCGTCCGCCCGCACGAGCCAAAGCATAGACGATTTCATCTTCCTCTGCTTGATTTCGGGCATCTTTGAGCCTTTCCTTTGCAATGTATTGTTGCGCCGCATTGGCGTAGTATTCACTATAGTATTTCTGATAATAATTTTGCCACTCGGAGTGGTATCTTTTCCATGACTCGGAGTTTATTTGTGTATTAACCGGCTCACTTTTAAGATGAGTGGTACCAGATGCTACGGAAGTATTTACCGTTTGGGACGCCGGGTTGTCATCGGTATTTTTGCCCTTGCCAAAAGCCGCCAGCACTTTACGCCGCGCAATTTCCGCTGCCGCCCGCCTTTGCGGGTCCAAAGACTGCCCACCGTTATCTGGATTCATAAATAAATTATAGCATAATTAATGAAAATATGCTACAATTAAAAAGGAGCTACTAACCCCCCTTGGTAGCTCCTTCTGGGCGAGTGGCGGAACTGGTAGACGCGCTAGACTCAAAATCTGGTTGTAGCAATACAGTAAGGGTTCGATTCCCTTCCCGCCCACCAGAATCATTATGAAAATTGCTATTTTTACTGATTGCTATCTCGATCTTACTGGCGGCATTGTGACATCCATTGATGCTGATAAGGCGGAGTTAGGGCGCCGTGGTCACACGGTGTATGTTTTTTCTAGCTCTTTCCCAAAAACCACAGAGGAACGGCAAAAACTAGCCAAGAAATGCGTTTTTCCAGTCAAATCTTGCCGCGTCCTCGGTAGAGGTATTGCTCCTATCGCCCGCCGTCCCCGCGTTATTGAAAAGGAGCTGATTAAAACCCATCCCGAAATCAAAGACTTCGATGTTTATTACATACATTACGAAGCAGGCTGTTCTATTGCTGGCCTCCGCTTAGCTAAAAAGTTTAAAATCAAATCCATCCAGGTCATGCATGGCCGCGAAGATGTCGGCGAGGCAAACATCATTCCCTTTGGATTTCGGACACTTGTCGCTACGCTTCTAAACTGGTTCCACTCTTGGTATATTCCGCACCCTATCAAAGTCCAACGTGACGATTATCTCGCGAACACTATTGCCAAAGCCAAAATGTGGACTCTGATGGTCAATCATGCCAATTTTGCCGATCTTGTAGTCTCCCCTTCTGAACACTTTCGTAAGAAATTGCAGCATTATGGCGTCAAAAAGCCCTTTGAGGTTTTACCGCATGGCCTCGCCGATGAATTGTGTACTAAAAAAATCACTCCGCGCGAGCTGAAAAAAAGCGATAAGCTCGAAATCATTTGGCACTCGCGCCTTTCTGGTGAAAAGCGTTTTTTGCCGTTTCTTGAAGGTTTGACGCTGCTTAACAACAAAAACTACCACCTTTCCGTCTATGGCGATGGCTCGGATATGAAAAAAGCCCAAAAAATCGTTTCCAAAAATCATCTCCCCGTCACCTTCTATGGTAATACTCCGCACGATAAAGTTGTTAAAGCACTCGCAAAATCTCACCTCGACATATTAGCATCATACAATTTCGACAATTACAGCATGACTTTGGTTGAGGCAGTGGTTTTTGGCACGCCAGCTCTGATTGTCGACAAAGATATGACCGAAATCATGCCAAAAGGTGGCTATATTCTTACCGACGGACCAGAACCAAAGGATATTGCTAAGGCATTAGACGACCTTCTTTCTCACCCAGAGCGTATTGCAAAGATGAGCGAAAAACAGCTATCTGGTCGTGAGCATAAACAAATCTCCGCCAAGATAGACAAATTTGAAAAGATTTCCCAAAAAATACGCTAAAACGCTATTGCAAAAATAGCATTTATGCTATAATAAAAATATGAAAAGGGTCATACTAAAATCGTGTTCTGTTGTGCTACTTTTGTTGGGGCTAGCAAATATCGCAGATTATATATATGCTAGTGCAGCCACAAACGCCACAACATCAAATCTATCAATGCAGGCAACTATTTTGCCATCAATGACGGTCGTCATAGACGACACTAATCCAACATTAAATATTACACCAAGTAGTACTGGTACATTTGATTCTACCAGCATTAATGTATCCGCTTATAGTAATGGTTCTATTGGCTATAATCTCACCATGACTCCAAGCGATACTGATCTTACCGGTGTTCGTACTGGCGATACTATCCCAACTCTCACAAGTGGCAGCTATACTTCTGCTAACTTCCCCACTGGTTATTGGGGCGTAGCAGTAGATAGTGGTAATTATGTCCCAGCTGCTGTTACTAACCTTGCTTCTGCCAGTAGTTCCAATGCTAACGTATCAAATGCTACGCACGCCGTTAATCTTGCTGCCAACCTAGACCTCACTACTGCCATGGATTCTTATAGTACTACCCTCACCTTTGCCGCTACTGCTACAGTGCAAGCTTATCCGGTTACCTTTAACTTTGATAGCGGCTTCACTAGTTTAGCTATTAAAGACGCTAATAACAACACAAAAGCTACTATTTCTACGAGTGGTACCTCCGTTAGTTTAGACTTTGCTAACACTTACACGATTGTGCCTACTTATGCAAACGATACAGACTTCAGGGTTAGCTGGGTTTCTGGCTCAGGCTATCTGAATGGCGAAAACCTTACCTACACCGTTGGTTCTGGTAGTGCTACAGTGGAGTTTGCATCAATGGTTTATATGCAAGAGTTCAAGGCTCTTACGGCTAGCAAGGCGACTTCAATTAAAAACGCCATGGTGCAAGATAGGCAATACCATCTCAAGGATAATCGCGACGAAAACACATATACCATTGCTAAACTCGCCGACAATAATGTTTGGATGACACAAAACCTAGACCACGACATTGTTACCACTACCAATTTCTACACTCCGGCCAATACGGATATTGTAGCTAACTGGACTGCCCCCGCCGCGACCCGCGTCACTGCGGATACTACTTGGGACAGATCCGGCACGATTCCGGAATCATATGATCCAGGCAATCTATGCTGGAATGGCGTTCGGTCATTTGATCAAGCTGGCAGTTTAGCAAATAACACCGTAGCGTGTAATGCTGACAATATGCACTATTCCGTTGGTAATTATTATAACTGGTCTGCAGCGGTAGCTATGAGCGATACTAGTTCCATCTCTACCGACAAAACCGATGTAGATCAATCAATTTGTCCTGCTGGGTGGCGACTATCAACTTATTCTGGTGATAAATCTTACAATAACCTCGTAAATGCTCTAGGAATAACAGCAGACGATTCTAATTTGTCTCCTGCGCATTTTGCTCACGTAGGTAGATGGTTGGGCACGTCTACCTATGTAGGGGCAACTTGTAGCTATTGGACCTCTGTGGTCATCGATACAACTGAAGCATATAGATTCTTGCTCGGAAGCTTGCAACCTCAATCTAACGGCAATCGTTCCTATGGTAATTCAATTCGCTGCGTAGCTAGATAATGTAGGCTATGCTATAATAGGACCATGAGATATCTCGCCGACATCCTTACTTTTACACGTTTTATTCTAGCTATAATCTTAGTTTTTCTCGCAACGGCCGTGGAGAGCCCAGATATTGGTGCCGGATTCCTTATCTTTGTTATTGCCGAGCTAACCGATGCGTTTGACGGCACTCTTGCCACCAAGTTTCCCTTTCCAAAAGACAAAACTCCCAAATACCGCAAATATGCCGCAAAGTATGACATGGTCGCCGACGCGCTTACTGCGCTTGCCGCCGCTCTGTTCTTTACCTTAAAAGTCAATTTTGCGGCCGGGCTTATCATCCTCTTTAGCTATGGCATTGCTTCCCTTATTGTGGACCTTGTAGTATACGGGCGCATCCTCGGCCACCCCGACAATTGTACCAAAAACTCTCTGACAAAGCGTAATTTCCCCCTAGCCAAGAAAATTGTTTTGGCGCGCCGTTTTGTCTACCTCTCCCTTATAGCCATCGTCTCTGTTTGGATGCTTTATGTCTCAAATTGGCCCCTAGTGGTCAAGATTACCATCTCTGTTATTGCCCTATTTATCTCTGTTTTTCTCTGGTTTTTCCTCTCTCAGCGCCGTCACAACATCTCTCGTGACGCTGTAAATATAGAGAAAAAGCTCGCAAAATCACGCAAAAAATGATGAACATATTGACTTTTTAGCGTAAGTGTGATATAATAGAGTCAGACTGGGAAAAGCGTAAGCAGAGCGCTCCGGTCGGAATTTAAAATGAGAGGAGGAATGACGAATGAAGAAATTCGTTATTCTGGTAGTAATCTGCATCTGCATGTTCCTGGTGGCTGTCCCCGCGCTTGCCGCGGACGAAGCCTGGGAAGGCGACGTCTACCACATCGGAGACGACGTAGACGTTTATGTGGTGGAGGAAGACACCTGGGTCATCGGCCCCCCGATTGCGGCCCCGGAACCCCCGGAGCAGTGGGTAGCGCCCCTGCCGGTGCCTCCCGCACCGCCTTCTGGCGCACCTCGCCCGGCGGAGGTCGCTCTAGAGCCGGACATCGAGCCGGTGATATGGCCTGGGCCTGAGCCCGAGCCTGAGCCCGAGCCCGAGCCTGAGCCTGAGCCTGAGCCCGAGCCTGCTCCGGAACCCCCGGAGCAGTGGGTAGCGCCCATGCCGGTGCTTCCCGCACCGCCTTCTGGCGCACCTCGCCCGGCGGAGGGCAAGGGCCCGGCCATTGACCCGGAGCCCAAGCCGGACTGCGGAGTTGGCCCGGCCATTGACCCGGAGCTCAAGCAGGAGCCCATGCCTCCCCGCGATGATTACGAGCCCACCCAGGAATCCCTCGAGGATATCCTGGGGCTCGACGAGATCTTCCGTATTCCTGAGGAGGAGTACGAGATCTACGTCGAGCGGGAGGAATCCCACGTGGATACTCCGGCCATCGAGTCGGAGCCCAAGTGGGCATTCGGAGCGGGGATAACCCGCTGGGGCAGGCTGACGCCCGCAGAGATGCGGCTGGCGCTCACGTCCAGCCGCCACGGCGCCGTCCAGTTGAGGGTGGTAAAGGTTGGCAACAAACTTTACTTCCTCGGGCTTCAGCCCGGCTCCAAGCTGATTCTGGTCGACACCACCAGCCTGGAGATCATTAGGGTCGTCGACGCTGAAAGACCAATCCTCAGCATCGATAAACCCGCTGGCGGGATCTTGGCAATTCTGGTAGACGAAAACCTCGTTTACCAGTCCAGCCGGGTCATCTAAAACCTCTCACGCACATTAGAATATCCCCCGGAATTACGGCTCCGGGGGATTTCTATACCCATTTTCTTAGACGAAAACCTAAAACATCGCCGAGATTGTGGCGTCCATAAAATTATTCGGATTAAAGAGATTATAAATCAAGATTTTGACCGCTAGTTCCCCACCCCAAATTGTCACCGGCAAGAAGCCGGTTTTTTTAAGCGGCACTGCTGCTACTCTGCCAGATTCCGCAATTAAAACTTGTTCATTATGAAGCGTAATAATCTTTACTGGGTAGCTCAGAGTGAACTTATGCAAGACTTCGGCTACCTGTACTAGAGACTGCGACAGCATCAGCATTTTTGGGTAATACATCGCCCGAAGTAGCTTCTGGAGCTGCGCCAGTGACGCCATCAGAATTATTTGTTCATTCATCAGTACCCGCTCGGGGCTACTATCAGCAATCAAATCTACCGCATCGCGCGTCACTAGTACTGGCCGAGTTGTTTTGAGACATACTTCCCCAATTGCTCGTCCCGTCACATTATTTTTGGATAAATCACCAATCAGCAGATTAAAATCAGCTGCTTCAAAAGCCTTCAGTATTTCCTCTGCCTCCGCAAAAGACCCCGTATCGGTGGATTTCAAAAAAGAAAACCCCGTCATGCTAGGCAATTTCCCTTTCAACGCGTCTGGCAGCACCACGTTCACAATCTCTACTGGGTAGCTACTTAGCCACTCTGCGGCTTTTGACACAGCAATAAAGCTCTGCTTATTTCCGCCAATGACGGCGACCGATCCCTGTTTTCTTTCCGGCAGATTCCACTTCAAATCCTCTGCCGGATTTTCTTCATACTTCTTAAAATAATCCATTGTTAAATCTCCAAATCAATCGACACCGGGCAGTGGTCCGACCCGAGATACTTCTCGTATATCTCCGCTGATTTTAAATTCCCTTGCAAACCTTTTGAAATAAAGAAATAATCAATCCGCCAGCCCACATTATTTTCGCGTGCGTGACCCCAGTGGCTCCACCAGGTATATCTCTGTTCATCAGGGTGCAGAGCCCGAAAAGTATCCACGAACCCAGCGCCTAATAAGTTTCCGATTCCCCGTCTTTCTTCATCCGTAAAACCGGCCGAATGGTGATTCTGGCCTGGCCTTGCAATGTCCATTTCCGTAAGCGCAGCATTAAAGTCCCCGCATACTACGACTGGCTTATCTTTTTCAAGCTCTTTTAGATAATTCAAAAACCCTGGGTCCCACTTTTTTTCTCTGAGAGATAACCTAGATAAATCAGGTTTACTATTAGGTGTGTAAACATTTACTAGAAAAAACTTCTCAAATTCCGCTGTGAGCACTCGCCCTTCGCTTAAAGGGTCGCCAAACTCATCCACCATTTCGGTTGAAGTCGGCAGACCGTTCCTTACCGATATAGGCTTTATTTTAGTAAAAATCGCCGTCCCAGCATATCCTGGCCTTTCAGCCGAGTTCCACAGCTCCTCATATTCTGGCAAATCAATCTCTGCCTGCCCTTGCTTTGCCTTAGTTTCTTGCAAACACAAAATATCTGGCCGCTCCGCCTTAATGAACTCTTCCAGGGCGCCCTTATTAATAACCGCGCGAATCCCATTAACATTCCATGAAAAAAGGTGCAAAACATGGGCGGGTGACAACTCCAAGGGGGCCCCCCGCTGAGCCTGTCGAAGCGGGGGAAGGGAGTTGGCAGGACCCGCCCAGACTTTAGACATATCTTCCTCTTTCGATATCACGTTTTTTAATGGTTTCGCGCTTGTCATATTTTTTCTTACCCTTTCCTACCGCAATCACTAATTTAATGTGTCGGGAACCACCAAGTAGCTTCACTGGTACAATCGTAGATCCCGCAACCTTTTCACGTACTAAGCTATTGATTTGTTTACGTGTCGCAAGTAATTTGATATTTCGTGCCGTGTCGGCACCGAGCGTCAAATTATTCAGCCACAATTCCCCACCCCGTATCGTCACAAACGAACCTTTGAGTTGTACATGGTGGTCGCGAATCGACCGCACTTCCGGCCCTGACAAAGCCATCCCACAGATAAGTTCATCGCCAAGCTCATAGTCATACCTAGCCCTGGCGTTCACCGTCACCGAATCCGACACGCGTTTCTTTTTCATATCCTAATTATACCACTATTTCACCTTAACCTTATCTTCGCCAAGTAGATCCTTGAGTTTGGAAAGTAGTTCTTCACTCGCATCCACCTTAAACGGCATCTTGAGTGGTCGCTTGGTTTCGCCGTCTTTTAGCACCAAAACCACATCCTGAAATCCCACATTGAGGTCTGCTAGTCTCCGAATTGCGCTAAGAGTATCAGTGTCATCCGGGTTTTCTATCAAAAGATAGAGCTTTTCACTTCGAGGGTCTTTGGGTGGCGCAACTAGCACGCGTGGCGTATCAATCGTTGAGCTAGAACTCCCCCCACGATAAACGCGTTCCGCCGAAGCGCGACCTCCTCGTCTAAAGGATTTTTCCGGCGCCGCTATTGGCGCTGCTAGCTTCGTGCCAGTTGAGACATATGAGCCAAGCGTCTCATCGGACACTAGTTCCACTGTCTCTGCCATCACTTTTGCTTCGCTCGTTAGATTTCCGTCCTTGTCGGTCGCGTTAATCTTCCCCTGTACTCTCACCACGTTATCCACTTCGAGCTTTGCCCCATGTTCTGCAAATACTGACGGGAACACAATAAATTCCGTCTCATCAGTCTTATTCTCAATTTTTACAAAGGCCATTTTATCGCCCTTTTTCGTCAAAATCGTCCTCACCGCCGTAATAATTCCACCAATCGTCACCATTCGCCCATTGTTTTCTGGAGTAATGAGGGTCATTGGATGTGTCTGTTCACTAAAATAGGTATCATATTTATCTAGCGGGTGTGCCGATAGATATAGTCCCATCAAGTCTCGCTCCCATAACAGCTGCTCTTTATCGGAATACTGTGTTGGTGCAGTTTTAATCTCTACTTCTGGAATCGCTCCTGCCTCGCCCATCATTGCGAATAAATCTGTCTGTCCCGAACCGACGTCTTTTTGGCATTTCGCCCCATACGCCTGAATCGCTTCAAGGTTAAATAACAAATCGCTTCTCGAAAACCCAAATCTATCAAACGCGCCAGTCTTTATCGCTGCCTCCCACGATTTTTTGTTAAACTTTGTCGAATCCACTCGTTTCGCAAAATCGCAAATTGATTTAAATGGCCCATTTTTGTCGCGTTCTGGTATCACGATGTCTTCTACGAGCGCCTTGCCCATACTTTTAATACCAGAAAGCCCAAACCGAATAGTTTTTTCGCCGCCCACAATACCAAAATCACCATACGACTGATTAATATCCGGTCCGAGGACTTTGAGCCCCATTTTTTTACACTCCGCAATTTCAATCGCGAGGCGATCAGTCCAGCGCATGTCTGCCGTCATCAGTGCCGCCATAAAAGCATCCGGAAAATGTGCTTTTAAGTATGCCGTCCAGTATGCGATTAGAGCATAACACGCGGCGTGCGACTTGTTAAAACAGTAATTCGCAAATTCTAGTAACTGCGCCCAGAACGTCTCAGCTATTTCCTCGGTCGCTCCACCAATTTCCACTGCGCCCTTGATAAATTCTGGCTTCACTTTTTTCATAAGATCAATTTTCTTTTTACCTACTGCTTTGCGCAAGGTATCTGCCTGACCGCCAGTAAATCCACACCATTCCTTTGAAATCTGCATGAACTGCTCCTGGTAAATCATAATCCCATAGGTGCTTTTTAGTGAGTTTTCTAGCCCAGGGTGCAGGTAAGTAATTGGCTCTTCACCGTGCTTACGCCGAATAAACGAATCAATAAACTGCATCGGCCCTGGGCGATAAAGTGCCACCATAGCGATAATATCTTCAAATGACGAAGCCTTAAGGTCGCGGAGGTACCTTTTCATGCCAGCCGATTCCAGCTGGAATACGCCAGTCGTCTCTGCACGTTGCAAAAGTGCGTAAGTCTCGGCATCATCCAGTGGTAAGTTAGCGAGATCAATATCGGTTTGATAGACTTTACGAATCATGCGCAGCGCATTGTTAATCACGGAGAGGTTAGACAGCCCAAGAAAGTCCATTTTAAGAAGCCCAAGTTCCTCGACTTGTCCCATCGGGAATTGTGCCGCAATTGGACCCTTGGCCGATACTTCAAGCGGCAAAAACTTTACCAAATCATCCGGCGCAATAATCACACCACAAGCATGCACGCCATGATTTCTAATAGTTCCTTCAAGCCTAGACGCAAAATCAATCACTTCCTTTGCTGTAGGGTTAGTTTCGTACTCGTGTTTTAAATCTGGCACGTCGCGCACCGCATCAGACAACTTCACGTGGTGCCCCATCACCGGGTCTGGCACCATTTTAGCCAGCCGGTCTGCCTCAGCATACGGCACCTCGAGCACCCTTGCCACGTCGCGCACGGCATTTTTTGCCATCATTTTACCAAATGTCGCAATATTCGATACTCTGTCAAAACCATATTTCTGGGAGCAGTACTCAATTACCTCATCGCGCCGCGTATCCTGGATATCCGTATCGATATCTGGCATTGAGATACGGTCTGGATTTAAAAATCTCTCGAAGAGCAAGTCATATTTTAGTGGGTCAAGCTCCGTGATACGAAGAGCATACGCGAGAATCGAACCTGCCGCCGAGCCACGGCCCGGTCCATAGACAATTCTCTGCGATTTTCCCCAGTTAATAAAATCCTGCACAATGAGAAAATACCCATTGTAACCCATTTTATCTACCACTGATAGCTCGTAGTCAATTCTCGGCAAAACCTTTTGTGTCTCTTCGCGCTCCTTGTCCACCTTTTCCAAAATTTCACGACACTCGCTGACTTGTAAATCTACCGTTTCTTCGAGTTTTTTCCCGCCATAACGATATACCAAACCCTGAAACACTAATTTATCGAGATAAGTTTTTTCGTCTTCCCCGTCCGGGACTGGGAATTTCGGAATCAAAATTCGCCCAAGTTGCAAATCAACATTGCAGCGGTCCGCAATCCGTTTGGTGTTTAAAACCGCCTCAGGACAAGTATCTTTCCAGTGTTCGATAATCTCTTCCGCCGGTATCACGTGGAGGTCATAATCTTTTAAGGTCATCCGATTTTTGTCACTTAAATTTGCCGCCGTACCGATACAGAGTAGCACCTCGTGCGCATCTTGGTCTTCATGTTTTAAATAGTGCGCGTCGCAGGTTACTACAAGTGGCAAACCCAACTCATCCGCATGTGCCATCAGCCAGTCATTGACCTTCTTTTGCTCCTCAGAATGTGTTGAGGACAAAGGATGTCCGTGATCTTGCATTTCGAGATAAAAACGCTCTTTAAACACATTGCGATACCAATCAATTAGTTCAAAAGCCCTTGCGTCATCACCGGCCCGTATTGCCTCGGAGATTTCTGAGCCCATACATCCAGATAAACAAATGATTCCCTCGTTATATTTTTCGAGCTCATCATGGTCGGTGCGTGGCTTGTAATATTTACCATTAATCTCGGCCCCACTCATAATCCGGCACAGGTTTTCGAATCCCTGGTTGTTCATCGCAATTAGTGTAATATGAAATCTTTGTTTGTCGTGCGCTGGGTCCTTGTCGGTTAGTTTACGTGCCGCGACATACGATTCTAGCCCAAGTAGAGGCTTGATCCCGGCATCATTACAGCATTTATAGAGCTCCACTAGCCCACTCATGGTGCCGTGGTCTGTTACCGCCACCGCTTCCATACCGTCACTCTTCACAAAATCTACCAATTCTGGTATTTTAGTTAGCCCATCCAGCAGTGAGTAGTGTGTGTGATTATGCAGATGCACAAAATCACTTGGCTTAAGTTCCATGTCTAGATTATAGCACAAAATATGGCGCCTCATGGCGCCATATCTATTTCTTTTCTTCTTCCTTCTTTGGTTTTTCGGCTGGTTTTTCTTCTTTTTCGGCCGGTTTCTTCTTCTCAACCTTCTCTGCCTCTACAGCTTTCTCGGCCTTGTCGCATTTACAGCATTTACAATTATCGTCACAGTCGCAATCCTCATCTTCGTCGTCATCGTCTTTAGTGGAAATAAACTTGCTCGCAATCGCGCCAGCAATCGCGCCGAGTGCTGCGCCTAAGAAAAACTTTCCTGCGCCACTACTTTTCTTTTCCTCTGTCATTTTCCTTCCTTTCTTTTATTGCTTCTTTGATTTTTGGATTGACATACTTATCAACCAGCATCTCTACTGTACCGCCCACTGAAGTCAGCCCGCGGACGTTGTTGACTACGCCATTGGCATTCTCAGCGATGTCTTGACTCTTCGAAATGACTTTCTTGATATCGTCCGTCATACCGATGAGACGCGTAATCAAGATAATCCCTACAATTAGGAATACTAAAAGCGTTAAGCTAAGTATTGCCACTATTATCCATTCTGCTACATTCATGTTTTCTCCTTTACCTTATTATATCACACTAATTCTCTGCTACAAATTTGCGTACATCATCGGCATAATCGGTATTTTTAAGAACATATTCAAGGTGCGCCATGAAATAGTTTTTAGGGTCACCAGTCGTAATCCATTTACCCTGGCTTTTTGCTACCACCACATCGCCAGTCTCAGCGAGCTTGGTAATGGCATCCACCGTCCAAAGTTCGCCATCAAGACCAGTATTTTGTGGCACCAAGTATTCAAAGACCTCCGGCGTGAGGAGATAGCGACCATAGCTTGTGAGATTGCTGGGGCTAAGATCTGGTGTCTTTGGCTTCTCGACAATATGGCTCAGCGTGCCATTCTCCTTTAAGGCAATCATACCAAACTTGCTCCAAGTGCTCTCAGGCATTTCCTGCGCGGCAATTATGGCCTTGGCGGTAGGATTCTTTTCGTATTCGTCAATCAAAACTTTTACGTCACCCTCGCCGAGAATCAAATCATCCGAATATAGCACCACAAAGGCATCCTCATTTTCTACGTACTTCTTGGCCGAAACAATCGGTGAACCATTACCGTACGGGAGGCTCGGGTCCTGTTCGATCACGGTAATTTTCGGGAAATTCAAAATCTCTTCTACTGGTTCAAACCTTTCGGATTTCCCCTGCTTGTCTAGCAGGGCTTTGACGTTGTCTGATTTATTATGGAAGTAATCATCATAAATCTCGCGTGATTTTGTATTTGGCGTTGCCACGATAATAATTTCTTCAATTCCCGCTTCCGCGCATTCTTCCACGCAAAGTTGCATCACCGGCTTCGCCCCGATTGGAATCATCGCTTTCGGAATAGTTTTTGTGATAGGTAAATACCGACTAGCAAACCCAGCATCGGTAATTATTGCTTTTTTTACAGCCATAGTCCTCCTTAAAACCTAATTATAACACACTATTTACTATAAATAATTGATATTTTTACCACAAACTTTATAAACCATGCTATAATTAAAACAAATCATACACGAGTTTTTATATGGGCATAACGAAAAAACATAATCACGATATTAAAAAACATAAAACGCCTTTTAACAGGGGCGAAAAAAATCATAACCTTAAGCTTGAGAATTATAACTTTATCTTTTATTCTAGTTTTGGATTGTTATTTATTACGATTTTAGCTGGTTTTGTCATGTCAAGACCAGTTCCGGTTGCCAAAGCTGATACTTCCATTATTTCTACAGCCGCAGTCACGGTATCTTCATCGTGCTCTGTAGGTGCCGTTGTTGATTCACCCCACGTTGCATCGCTAGTCAATGGTTCTTATTCTGGCGGGCAAGATTTTTATCCAGACGGTATTGGCAAGACCACCATTACGGCACTTTGTAATAATTCGGCCGGCTTTTCTATTTATGCCGTTGGCTATTCGGGTAACCCAGGCATCTATGGCAACAACGTTATGATTGGTACACTTAATACAAACCATCGGATTAATACCAGCACCGCCACCTCGGGCGATACCTCAGGATGGGCTATGAAGGTCACAAAGATTAACGATGCCACAGCCTATAGACCAGAAAATCTCACAATCACTAATGGTTTTGATAGTTTCCATACCGTTCCAGATGTCTACACTCAGGTAGCTAGCTTTTCTTCCACTACGGATGATACTTTAGGCTCCAAACTTGCCGCTACGTATGCTGTCTATGTATCGCCTAGCCAAGGCGCCGATACTTATGTTGGCCAGGTGAAATATACTTTGGTCCATCCACACGATACCCCCGCACCATCAATTCTCACCGAGTACGGTATCGCCTATATGCAAGATTTCACGAGGCTCACGCCTGGCGAACTTGCCACAGTAAAAGACGCCATGATTGCCGGCCAGAAATATATCCTTACCGATATTCGCGATGGTACCGAGTATTATGTCGGCAAATTAAACGATGGTAATGTTTGGTTACTTGATAACCTCGCACTAGATTTGAATGATCGCGATGTCGTAAATGCGCTTTCCTCCGCAAACACCAATGCGACAGATGTCTCATTGGATTATCTGAGGAATGGCGGCGGCACAGCGGGTGATAAATATCCAATCGAGCCACTGAGGTATACAAACTGGACAAGTGGCGTTAGCTACTCAACACCATTAGTAAAAAGTAATTATAAAGACACCGCCTACACTGACGACAGTTTAAGTGACGAAGCAAAAACCTGGAAATATGGCATTTACTATAACTTTTGTGCTGCCAGCGCAGGGTCTTATTGTTATGGCAATGGCTCATCCGACTATGGAGCACCGGTGGGTGATTCCACGGAAGATATCTGCCCCAAAGGTTGGCGCATGGAGACATGGGATGAAGCCAAAAATCTTTATAATGGGAACTACGGTTATGGCACAACTAGTGCCTATCGCAGCGCCCTCAGACTGCCATTATCCGGCTATGTACTAAACGGCACTGGCTCAGGAACGGGGTCTGTATATGGTCAAGGTGATAGTTCAGGCTATTGGTATACGTCTAAACTGAGTACTAACAATACTATGAGACAAATGGGTTTGGGCTTCTTCACTAATAATGCTCCACGTAATGGCGGCACTCCTCTCCGTTGTATTCTAGACACCAGCCACGTTCAAACAATTGCTAACGTGGGCTATATGCAAGAAGTGACGAGCGAACTTGTCGAGAATACCCCGCCGAATTATACCACTACATTAATAGATAGTCGCGACGGTACGAGCTACACGGTAGCCAAACTCGCCGATGGCCGCCTCTGGCTTCTCGATAACCTCGCTCTCGACCTCACCAACCAGACTGTAGTTAGTGGTCTCAATTCTACCAACACCAATGCTTCCGACGCTACGCTTAATTATCTCAAAAATGGTGGCGGTGGTGGTACTGGATTAGAGCAATATGCGACCAGTGGCCTTACATATGGCGCGTGGGTCAATGGTCAAAGAATCGCCCCGATGCTTTATACTGCATTAAAAGACACAAGCAATGAAGATGACACCCTGAGCGATGATGCAAAAACCTGGAAATATGGTATTTATTATAACTATTGCGCCGCATCGGCTGGTTCTTACTGCTTTAGTGGCAATTCTAGCGGTAATGCTACCGAGGATATTTGCCCCAAAGGCTGGCGCATGCCAACAGGTGGCTCTAGTGGTGAATACGCTGTTTTAAACAATAGCAATTATGGTTACGGTTCATACTCTCTTTACCGCACCGCTCTAAGGCTTCCATTATCTGGATCGATGAAAGACTCGCCGAGCGGTCAAGGATCAAGTGGTATTTTCTGGTCTTCGACCCGCAATGATGATAGCTGGATGCACTATTTACACATAGATGATTCAATGTATACTTTTACTGCATCTTATTACAGTACAGCTCGCACCAATGGCCTCTCGATGCGCTGCATCTTCGGCCAATAATCCTTTTTTACCACAAACGTTATCAAATATGATACAATAATATATATGAAGGCAAAGGGTTTTTGCATGGGCGGATTCAAAATTGATCGCATAAGCACTATTTTGCTTAGTGTTACTGCTCTCGCTGGCTTTGTCCTAACTAGACCAATTCCTGCCGCCAAAGCTGACAATACCGCCGTCTCTTTTGCTTCAATCACAATTTCGTCCACCTGCTCGCTTACTGCAAACGTTGATGTAGCCCACAGTGCTACCTTAATCAACGGCGCTTATTCTGGCGGTAGCGATTATTATCCAGACGGCATCGGCAAAACTACCATTACCGCTTTCTGTAACAATTCTGCTGGCTTTGCAATTTATGCCGTAGGCTATTCTGGTGAGCCTGGTACTTATGGAAACAATACTTTAATTGGGACCCAGAGTGCCAATCACTTTATCCGCACCGGTACAGCCACCACCGGAGATACCTCCGAATGGGCGATGAAGATTACTAAAGTCACTGATGCTACGGCTTACAGCCCAGAGAGTCTCACCATCACAAATGACTTTGATAGCTATCATGCTGTACCAGATGACTATACAAAAGTAGCACAGTTTACTTCTACCACTGACGAAACGCTTGGTTCTAAATTTACTACCACTTACGCCGTCTATGCTTCCCCCACTCAAGTGGCTGACACATACACTGGTCAAGTTAAATATACATTAATTCATCCCCAGGATGCCCCAGCCCCGTCAGTGCTTAATGAATATGATATTTTCTATCTACAAGATTTCGCTGGGCTCACATCTAACCAACTGACTACTATCAAAAATGCAATGCGGGTTGGCCGAAAAGCTATGCTCACCGACATTCGTGACAAGAAGACATATAATATAGCAAAACTTGCCGACGGCAATATTTGGTTACTTGATAATTTGGCGCTTGATCTTACTGATCCAGTTATTGTGAATGGTTTGTCGTCTGACAATACAAATGCTTCAAATGTGTCTCTAGGCTATCTCAAGAACGGTGGTGGTTCCACTTCTGACCGTTATCCAATTTCGGGGCTCACATATTCGGATTGGGTTAGTAATGGTGATTATTACAACTATAGTTATTCAAGACCACTACTAAATACTCTCCATAAGGATACCGTCTTTACGGATGATATTATAGACGATGCTAGTAGTTGGAAATATGGTATTTATTATAATTACTGTGCCATCAGCGCAGGCTCTTATTGTTTTGGTAGCGACAGGAGCTCTGGGGACTCTAGTGGCGACTCCAATGAGGATATTTGTCCTAAAGGCTGGCGCATGCCCAGCAGTAATGAATATAACAGTCTCTATACTGGGTCTAGTTACAGTTATGGGAACCCCACAACATATCGCACCGCTTTTCGCTTACCTTATCCTGGTCAGATGGATAGAGGTGTGGCTAGCAATCAAGGCGAAAGAGGTTCATACTGGACGAGAGACCGCAGAGATGACGGCACGATGTATCTCCTATACGTCACAAACTCAACTGTTAGCGCAAATAGCAATCTATCGCGTTACAGTGCCTTCCCAGCTCGCTGCATTCTCGACCCCACGAGCAGTAGTACCATAGAAGGCGTCACTTACCTCCAAGATGTCACCGACGAACTAGTTAATAATACGCCAATTAGTACTATTGCGACATTGAAAGACAAACGCGACAATACTAGCTACACCGTAGGCAAGCTAGCCGATGGCCGCCTCTGGCTTCTCGACAACCTCGCTCTCGACCTCACCAATCAAACTGTAGTTAACAACATGAATTCTACCAACACCAATGCTTCCGACGCTACACTTAATTATCTAAAAAATGGCGGCGGTGCGTCCTCGGATAAATATGCTGCTAGCGGGCTAACTTATTCGGATTGGGTCAGCGGTTATAGCTATTCAAAACCGATGGTTAATACTTTATCTAAAAACTCCGTGTTTGCCGAAGATGCGCTTAGTGGTGCTTCTACTTGGAAATATGGTATCTATTATAATTATTGTGCAGTGACGGCGGGTTCATATTGCTATGGTAGTGACACAGATTCCGGTTCGCCGTCCGACAATGCCACCGAAGATATTTGTCCCAAAGGTTGGCACCTGCCAACCACCAGTAGCGGCGGTGAATATAGTAATCTCTATAATAATGCTAGCTATGGCTATAATACAACCGATACATATCGTACCGCTCTTCGTTTACCACTTTCTGGCGTAATCAATAACGGTGAAGTTTCCTCTCAGGGTAGTACCGGCTATTGGGCGACCGCAACGAAGCGTGATAATATTCATATTAGTTATCTTAGGGTAGGAAGCAGTAGCGGCGTCAATACTGCTCTTAGTGATGGCCATCGCCTCAGTGGTGTTTCTACCCGCTGCATCTATGGTTCATAATTAATATATAGTTATTAAATGCACAAAATAGACCCCTCCACAGGGGCCTATTTTAATAAATGTACCTATTTCTTTTTTGTAACTTTCTTAGCAGTTTTCTTGCTAGTTGCTTTTACGCTCTTTTTTCTAGTATTTTTCCTGGCTTCGCTACGCGCAATTTTATCTTCGATATCTTGTGAGCGGTTGTGTACACCATAAACCATGCTTGAAACGCCAACAATCAGCAAATATGCGCCAAAGAATCTCACAAACGTCATCAACTCAAATCCACCAGCATTTATAATCACAAAACCAATCACTGCGCCAATGATGCCAGCTAGCACGCGGATAAAGCGGTCGGTCGGATCTACCGTAGAAAGGAATCCATGGAATATATCAATCAACCCAGAAAGGAGCGTATAGATAGCCAGTATCAAAGTGCACGCAATAAAATTATCCTGAGCAAAGAATAGCAAGCAGACTGCAGCCACCACATCAATCAAAGCATCAATTACTGAATTAATCCAGCCATGTTTCTTTAGTGAATTGTACAGTGCGCCAGTAGCGTCAATTACGCCCATTAGTAGCAAAAAAACTACCAGCATAGACACTACGGAGCTAAGGCTAATCAGTCCACCAAAAAGTACCAAAAAGCCAAAAATAACAGCTAGCCCACCACGGAGCACAAATACAAACCAGTGTTTGTCTATAAATCTTCTATTTATGCTTGCCATAAAAATCCTTATATTACTTATGTTTATTATATCACGAAATCAAAAAACCGACCATCAATTTATATGTTTTATACGTGGCGTTTTTTCTTGCGTGCCGTTTCTACTAGTTTCGTAGCCTGATATCGCAAAGGCTTCAAAATCATGTCGTGCGCCGGTGTATATTTAAGTTCATCGCAACCAAAAGATCGCTTAAATTCACTGACACCATAAAACCGGTGCGAGGTCTCTTCCTTCCCTACAATCCCCCATAAATTATAACGTTTGCAGCCACGTTTTCTCGCCTCACTCATCGCGGCGAGGTGTAGCAAGGGTGCCGCCGAGTATTTTGTCCCAAGCTCGGACGACACGCCATAATGATAACTCGCCTCCGGCCCGTAAAAAATCATGAAGTTCTGTGCTAATATTTCACCATCTTTCCTGGCAGTATATATTAATACCTCTTCATTCTTACGAAATGCTTCGAATTGCTTGGTCAAAAAGTCTCCCGAAAATGCTACATAATGTTGCCTCTCGGAATGTAATTTTTCAAGCTTGCAAAAATCTTTAATTACATCATCGGTGTCTTTTGCTGTCACCTCAATATCCAACTTTTCTGCTTTGCGCAGCTTTCTTCTAAAACCTTGCGACGCCCCTGCAAGGATTTCTTCTTCTGATTTATTTAAATCTATCACCCCTGCATATTCTACCGACAAGTACATCGGTGCCGGCTTTAGTCCAGCCCCGGAAAGTAGTTCAAGCATTTTATTAGACACTGGCTCTTGTGGGCGGATTCTCACAAACACGCAACCGGCTTTTTTGCCCTGCTCGCGAATGTCTTCTAGTACCAGTTTAACTATCTTTTTATTATTCCAATCAATTAATGGTCCACCAGCAATCGCGAGGTAGGTTCCTCTCTTTGCAGTTTCTACTACACCAGCATAGGCACCAACGATCGTGCTTCCATCGAGTACTAGTCTTCGCACTACTTTTTTGCCGCGTGCAATGTGGAATTCATAAAAATCCCACGATTGCAAAAAATTTGCCTCTGGTAGTTTTGAAACATATCCGTCCCAAACGGACCCGTCGTCTGGGTCTATAAGAATGAATTTATCAGAATTGAGGGGATTCCGGAGCGCGGCAGCGCGAGGATTAGCGCGCTCGCCCCGTGGCGACGGGCGCGAGCGACGCGACCCGAAATCTGATAAATTCATTCTCGTAATCACAAATGCCTCCGTTTCTTGCGAATTTTTTCAACTACCAGATCCTTTAAATACCCAGTCTGTGATAATACCAGGTCGTGCGCTGGCACAAATTCCACGATACCGTCCGAAAAACCTGTTTTAAACACTGTAACACCCGCGTAGCGATGTTCCGGTTGTCCAGCTGGCGCAATCCCCCACAGATTAAATCGCTCATACCCTGCTACTTTTAAATCTCGCATCGCCTTCCAAAGTAAAGCATATGCACCAGGTAATTTGCGGTTTAATTCGGTTGAGGCCGCTTCGTAGTAGTCTCCTTCTGCCCCACCACGGATAATTAGTCCATAAGCAATCGCCTCATCAGTCTCTGTCGTAGCTTTATAAATCGTAATATCGTCGCCAAATGCTTCTCTTTCCGCCATCAAAGTGTCAAGTGATGGTGGTACAAATCCCTGTCGCTTTGCTGTCTCGGCCTGCACTTTGTGAAATTCTTTAAAATCCTCTTCTCCATTGCAATTTGTTACTTTGATGCCCTGCTTTTCTGCTCGTCTCACTTCGTAGCGTGTTTGTCTTCGCATGTTGGCGAGTAGTTCATCTTCACTTTTTTTCAAATCTATTATTACAGTATGTTCGGCAGCTAGATGCATCGGAGATTTTTTGAGTCCAAGTTTGCCAAGTAAAGCCAAATTATCGGCCGTAGCTTTAAGTTGCGGTCGCACCCTCACAAATACACATTTTTCTTTTTTGCCAATTTCAGCAATTCGCGCAAAAACTTTTTTAATACCAGCGAGATCACCCCAATCAATTAACGGCCCGCACGGTACTTCTAGATATCGTCCACGTTTAGCATTTCTAACAATCATTAGTCCCCAGCCAGCGCCATCAAAATCGTCATAAATCACCTTGCAGCCCAAAAGTTCATTCATCTTTCCATACCTTGGCGACTGCAAAAAGTTCGCTTCCGGATATTTTTTTAGTACTTTTTCCCACTGTGCTTCAATATCACTCATCTTTTGCCTCCTCCAAGTATTCTTCTATTATTTTAACCGCCGGTTCTAGCTCGCTTTTGCTGTAATAATTTGGTAAATTGATAATTTTTTGCGACACTTCCACTGCAATCGGACAAGCTTCCTCGTCAAAGTGTACTTTTTTGTAATACCTTTCTGGCGAAACTGGCTTTTCGTACCAAAAACCACTGAAGTAATATCCGGCTTTCTTAAGCTTCATTAATACATCGTCCCGATTATGCACCAAGTAATATTCGCGCACTTTCTTGCTATTCTCTTTTATCTTTTTTAGCTGCTCCAAAGCCAATTTTGCCTCGAAACTGGTCGGTAAATATTTTAAATTTAGCTTGTTGTCTGCCGATCTCTCCACAAAATGAAGACCAATTAACACTTTCATTAATATGCCGCCTAGTTTGAGCCTCGTTAGTCTTCTACACCATAATCCAAATACTGGGTACCATTTTTCCCTTAAATAGTTTGAAATCGGCAATACTTTGTTTGGCGCTTCCACCTCGTGCCTGCGTGGATGGCGAAAAACCACTGCCCCGCCCGACACGGCGTCAATCGCCTTGTCCTTTCCAAATGACAAAACCGTTGCTGCACCAACTGTACCAACTTCGCGACCGTCTGGATATTCCACCCCGACAGCGTGTGCCAAGTCTTCAATTATTATTAATCCGTGTCTTCCCGCGAATCTCTCCAATGTTTTCATATCAATAGTATTACCCAGGGTATTTTGAACAATAATTCCACTTATTGGGTTATCTAAAATGGGTGATTTCTTTTTTGATTTGCCCCAGAGCTTTTCCAGAGTTTCCACATTAAAATTCAAATCATCCTCTGAGATATCAGCAAATATCGGCGTGAGTCCAGCCGCTTTGACTGCCTCGTATACTGCATAGCAAGTAAAACCGTTAATAATAACAGCATCGCCCTCATTAAAATAGGCCTTCAGGGCTAGAGTTAGCGCAGAACGACCATTTTTACAAAGCATCGCTTCGCCATCATAACGCTCACTTAAATAATCCGTCAAATCCGCGAGATCTTTGTCTGAACTCTTCATTAAAAGCTGACGATAGGGGTGCTTATTTCCCGCTGCGAGCCCTAAGAAATAATGCTTCTTCATCTATTTCTTCAGCCTCGTAATTAGGTTTTTAAGCGCCCTAGCTAGTCCTTCTGGATCGGAAATATATGGTGCATGTGTCCAATTTGCATAAAATTTTAGTTCTGCATTTGGCAACCTTTCATACATTTTGGTCGCCTGCCTTGGCGGAGTCGTAGTATCTTTTTTACCCCACAAAATCACAGTCGTAGTCGACACTTTTGAAAAGTCCAAATTTCGGTCTGAATCAAGCATATTTACAAGCGTCTGCTTCATATTTTCTGGTGCGCGCGAATAGTCGGTCGTACCAGTAATTTTATGAAAAGCTTTATTCACAATCGGCACTTTTTTAAGTGGCCGTCCAATCTTGGCGAGCTTTTCCACCATCTTTTTACGTACGGATGGTTCATAAACTCCAGCCGAATCAAGCAGTACAAGATATTTTAGCTTTTTCGGGTTTTTAGCGCATAAATTCAATAGAATCCGTCCACCGTTCGAATGTCCCAACGCAATTGCGCCGTCGGGTATTTCGCGGTCTGCCCACTCTACATAATCTTCAATCGTGAATACTTTGCTTGATTTTTCGGTCAGACCTGGAACCCGCAGCATCTTGATGTTAAAACCTTCATCTTCCAGAATTGCCAAAGTGCTATTCCATGGCTCTACCGTATAAGTCCAACCATGGATAATATATAAATCAGCCATTTTAGCCTTTGTCTTGCTACTAGATGGTTTAAAAATCTTATCAGAGCTACTCGTAGTTATTTTTTTACTAGGAAGTCCAGTGCCATTCATTAGTTTAGTCCCCAACTTTTACGCCTTTGAACAGCGGCTTTCTCACGACGGCAAAGTTTCTTGGCGTCTTTTGGATCCGCTAGGAGCTTTTCAATAATCCACTCTAAATATTGACTACCCTTAAAAAGCAAAGTTTCTTTTCCGGTGATTCGCTTTTCGATATAAGCGAGTGCCTTTTTGGGGTCTGTTGTTGCTACGGCTGAGACGCCAAGCTCTTTTAGCTTTGGAGCGGTGTATTCCTTGGTGCGCCTGCCTACTAACACAACTTTCTCCGGCTTTACCGCTGCGATTAATTCCGCCAGCCTCTCATGCTCTTCTTTTTCAAGAGAGCCTTGGTCTACAATATCACCAATCACCAGCCACTTTCGTTCCGCATGCATCCGCTTTGCCATATCCAGCGCCGACGCCATCGAAATCATATGCGCATTGTAACTGCTATCTATAATATCAATGCCCTTTTTACCTTTAAAATATGAACTTCTTCCTGGTGCCACCTTGAGGTCCGAAAAATCCGAATTAAATGGTAATTTCAAATATTTCATCAAATCTTTCAGCACAAACAAATTAAACGCCACATCTTTTGGCTCCGGCACATTAAAATGGAAAGTCGTATCGCCATAGGTAAAATCCGTTGAATCCGGATAAACGACATATTTTTTCATCTGGGATTTTTTAATTGGTATAACCTTTGCAGAAATCCCTTTAGTCGCCTCTACCATCAGCTTTGAATCCGCATCGATGTAAACACGCTTACTAGTATTAGCCGGCAAATTGGCAAATTCCGCCGTAATCGCCTCGGATAAATCATTGAACTTCCCTTCCTCAACTACTTTTTCAAATTGCACTGCATGCGACAAACCAATTGAAACCCAAATAGTGACTTCTGGTTTTAGCCACTCAGCCAAAAATTCTGCCTCGTGTGGCCTCTCACCGTCTATTTCTACAACGTAGAACTTTTCCTTACGATGTTTAAAAAGTCCCAAAAATGGTGCTATCAGAATCAGCCAAAACCATTTCAGCTTGGAACCTCTAATTCCCTTTAGTCCCAAAATATCAAAAGAAATCCCAAAAGCCGAGTTTGCTTCATGCGAATAATGGGCTTTTTTGCCCATCTCGTGTTCTAACATCGAGAGCATCGTAGTCTTACCGGCTGAACCAGTCACTGCAATTACGCGTGGCTTCCAGCGTTTTAGTACCATATTCGCAAAACGACGAAAATAACTCGCCACTTTAAAATACAACTTTTTTTTGAGCTCAGAAGCACTCATATTGTCAATTATACCGCAGCTTGCTAAAATCTGCAAAACGTGATATAATGGAAACACATTAAATTAATTATCCACCCCCAACAACTTACCGCCCGACCATCTAAGAGTCAAGCTAAGGTTATGGGGGAGAAAGGTCAAAATGACAGAATCAAAAAAAGAAACTGGCCTAACCATCAGGATTAGGCTCAAAGCTTACGATTACCGTATCATCGATCAGAGCGCTCGCCAAATAGTTGATACTGCAATCCGCACCGGTGCAAAGGTTAACGGTCCAATCCCACTACCTACCAAGCGCAGCAGCTTCACCGTAGTGAAATCCCCACACGTTTACAAGACCGGTGGTGAATCTTTCGAAATGAAAGTTCACAAGCGTCTGATTGATATCTCCAACGCCACTCCAAAGACTATCGAGAGCCTCCAAAACCTCTCGCTTCCAGCCGGCGTCGATGCAGAAATCCGCATGTAATAATAAAAAATCCCCCTTATAAAAGGGGGATTTTTTAAAGCTCTTCGAGATCGCTTGCAGAAGCTCCTGTCTCATTAGCGGTAGGATAAAAGCCGTAGATATACCTATTAATCATACAAGATTCGGTTTGGCATGAGTAATAGAATCTTTCGTTTGCATACCAAATTGCATATTTCCAGTTTGTATCAAATGCTTTTGATTTTGTATTATCTAAATTCGAGACTAGATAATTCTTTGCAGTATAGCTTAGTCTATCGTACATGACTTTCCAATCGGAGCGTTCACCTAGCGCGTGTTCAAATCTTGCCCGATCATTTGTCACGCCATAAAATATATCAACCGAGCTTACTGTATATGAATCACCTTGAGAATCTCGACAACCTTTAAATGCAAGATTTTCTGCATCTAATGCAATTTTAGCTAGCGATGTGTGGCAAGAATCGCTCGTATTATTATTAATTGTGAAAACTTCCTTTTTATTATAGTCATCATAAACCTTTGATACATCCTCGATTCTAACAGCATAGTTCATTGACTCTCCACCCATCAGCTTCAAATAGGTCACGCCAATCACGCGATGGTTAGAGTCTAAAATCAACGCTCCGCCCGACGAGCCAGGCGAAATTGCTGCAGTAGTCATTAATCCATGTTCGGATGTTTTACTACTAATAATACCTTCGGATACTACGTTTGTCTCACTAAGTGGGTTGCCAATCGCGAGCACTTTGTCGCCTACCTTGGCACCTTCTGATGAACCAATCCGAATTGGCGACAGAGTTCTGTCCCATTCGACTATAGCAATATCATTAATTGGATCAAAAACTACTATATTGGTTGCTTTTCCTTCTACACCATCGATAGTTTTAATTTTTATAGAGTCAGATCCGTCAATCACATGATAATTTGTTACGATATAATTATCACGAAAGGCTGCAAAACCGCTTCCCGATCCACAATTATAGCTATTCTTATTACATGCCTCGATTTCAACCACGGACGCCTGGATTGATTCAAGTGACGGCACCATGTTTTCAGAAATGATAAAAAACGCACTAGCAGCCAGCGCCGCACCAATCGGGATTGAAACATATGGTTTCTTTAGAAAGCGTACCAGTGGATTAGATTTTTTCGCCAAGGCCTTGTTTTTGGGCGAATATTTAACAACCTTTCCCTTTTTAACCTTCTTGTTCGAGATTTTTTTCGCAGTATAAACCTTTTTAGAACGAGTCTTTGTACTCGTTCCACTTTTAGCTGTTGTTTTTCTTGTTTTTGGCATGTTTTTATCTTAAATTTAAGCTTATGCTTTCATAATATCATATTAAAAACAAAAATACAAACAAAAACTAAACCTCCCTAACAGGGAGGTTTAGCCAAAAAACAGAACAAAGTCAGGACATGTGCCTGACTTTGTTCTTATACTGGTTTCTTTTCTTGGACTTTCCTTTGCCCAAAGAAAAGTCCAACTACTTTATCACCTTGGTAATAACACCAGAGCCAACAGTCTTGCCACCTTCACGGATAGCGAAGCGGTCTTGCTCATTCATAGCGACAGGAGCAAGAAGCTTGACATTGAAGGTTACCTGATCGCCAGGCATGACAATTTCCTTGTCAGCTGGAAGCTCAACTTCACCAGTCACATCGGTGGTGCGGAAGTAGAACTGAGGCTTGTAACCCTTGGAGAATGGAGTGTGGCGACCGCCTTCCTCTTTCTTCAAGATGTAAACTTGTGCTTCAAATTCAGTATGTGGGGTGATTGAACCTGGTTTTGCAATAACCTGACCACGTTCAATTTGATCACGCTCGATACCACGAAGGAGAAGACCAGCGTTATCACCAGCTTGACCTTGATCAAGAGTCTTGTGGAAGGCTTCGATACCGGTTACAACTGACTTCTGAGTGTCGCGAAGACCGACGATTTCAACTTCATCGTTCAATTTGACAACGCCCTGCTCGATACGACCAGTAGCAACAGTACCACGACCTTTGATAGAGAAGACATCCTCGAGTGTCATCAAGAATGGCTTGTCAAGGGCATGTTCAGGAATATCAAAGTATTCATCCATCGCCTTGACGAGTTCCATGATAGCGTCTTCATTTTCCTTATCGCCTTCGAGAGCTTTAGTAGCAGAACCCTTGATGATAGGAGCATTGTCGCCATCGAAACCATATTTGTTAAGAAGTTCGCGAACATCCATTTCAACGAGCTCAACGAGTTCAGGATCAGCAAGATCCATTTTGTTTAAGAAAACAATGATTTTTGGTACGTTTACCTGGTGAGCTAAAAGAACGTGCTCACGAGTTTGTGGTAATGGACCATCATTCGCAGCGACTACGAGGATAGCACCATCAACTTGAGCGGCACCCGTAATCATGTTTTTAATATAGTCAGCGTGTCCAGGCATATCTACGTGTGCATAGTGACGCTTTTCTGACTCATACTCCTGGTGAGAAGTCGCGATAGTAATACCACGAGCCTTTTCTTCAGGTGCATTATCGATTTGATCATAAGCAACTGGTTTATTAACGTCCGATGGAAGTCTCTTCGCGAGAACGCTAGTAATCGCAGCCGTTAAA